>OBEQ011713773.1_pt1 | contig 71975 bp, 88 predicted proteins | sample 1670901 | NCBI WGS metagenome assembly OBEQ01 (sample SAMEA104232315, study PRJEB22302) | groundwater metagenome | biome: forest; feature: aquifer; material: groundwater | place: USA | collected 2011-08-07 | depth 5.4 m
AGTACCACGGAATCAACAAGAAAAATTACCTGCCATACATCAAAGAAATGGAGTTCCGGTTCAACCACAGAAACGAGCAGCTCTACCCGCTGCTAATTGGCGTAATACGCCAATTTGCTCCGAAAAGTACCTAATCACCAAATTAATATAGTAAAAAGGCGTAAGCTAAGCGGGTTTTATGCGACGTGGACAGGGAGCGCTTGAGTACTTGCTCCTCATAGGAGGCGGAGTCCTTGTTGCCTCCATAGTTCTTGTGCTGGTGCTTGGCATATCAAATTCCGGCACGGGGGGCGTTAGAAACTCCGTGCACCTAATCCAGATAAAGCAGTTGATGGCTCAAAGCGGGCTTGGATACTGGGCACTTGACGAGTCGAGCGGCACCTTGGCATCTGATGGCTCCGGGAAAGGGCTAAACGGAACTCTTGGCGCGGGGGCGTCATTCTCATCCGGAAAATATGGCGGCGGCGCCAGATTTAACGGCGCTAGCAATAGCTATGTGATTATTTCCCCGGCAAGCCCCTCTGGCCTTGACCTTACCTCCAATTTCACTTGGGCGGCATGGATAAACCCTGCCGACGGTGCGGAGCGCATGATATTTAACAAGGAGAGCACTTACGAGTGGGAATGCACCGGGGGGGTAATCCAGTGGGCCCTTCAGACCACGGGCGGGGCCTGGTACTGGGCAAATACGGGAGTAACCTGCCCCGCAAACCAGTGGAATTTTTTCGCGCTCACCTATGACGGGACAAATGTTAGGATATACAAGAACAACGGGAAAGGCCCTGCGAGCACGCTTGCGCACAGCTACCCAGGGCCGGTCATTCCAAACTCGAACCCGCTCTGCATTGGCGCGCGCGGTGGAAGCTGCGGCGGAACCAACTTCAACGGAAGCATTGACGAGGTGATGATTTTCAACCGCGTGCTTGGCGATGCTGAAATTGCCGGGCTGGGAAGCTAGGCGCATGGCAGGTAAAGCAGCGAAAAAAAGCCGAACCAAATCCTATTATGTAGTTCCTCGCTACATAATATGTTTTAGTTGCCTAAACGCTTCGCGTTATCGCCACCTAATACAGCCGCCCGCCCAGAGGAACGTCCTTATCGGGCCTAATTAGGATGCATTCACCAGCCCCATCCGGCACTCCGAGGGTTAAAACCTCGGATAGCACAGGCCCGATTTGACGGGGCGGGAAATTGACAACGCATAGAACCAGCCTGCCTGCGAGCTGCTCTTTTGAGTAGTTTTGGGGCAGCTGCGCGGACGATGTTTTGATTCCGATTTCTGCGCCGAAATCGATTTTCAGCTTAAACGCCGGTTTTTTCGCTTCCGGGAAATCGTCTACGGAGATGATTTTTCCCACGCGGATGTCGAGTTTTTTGAAGTCCTCGATTGTTGCCATACTGGAAGGATATCTGTGCGGTTTTAAGCCATCTTCGCCGGGACCCACTCACTTTTCTGGGCAGATTTTAAGCCATCTACGACTTGACTTCAACATAACTATAACCTGTGCGATTCCCGTTTGGGCCACCTCCAAATACCCCGCTCCGCCCCCATAAGCCACCTCCAAACTTTTGGTTCTAAAAATACTCAAAAACGGGAAAAGTTCCTTCGTAATTTTGCAATATAAGGACACCTATACGACTTCCTGAGGGGTTAAGCCACCCCTCAGAGTCCTAAAGGAATAGGAATACCGGAAGAGAAGGGGCAATTTACACAGGTTTACGGGGTTTGCGGCGTTTCCGGGCTAATTTGAACCCGGCACGGGAAGCGTTGGCGGTTCTTGGTATGCGTTGACTCAGAGTTCAACCCAAACCTATTATGTAGAAAAATAGGTTGTTTTTAATTAGAATCCATAAGAGAATAGTTTAACTCGCCAGAAAGTTGTTTGAAAATGCCTGAAAAGAAACTTAATGAGGATTTTGAGTTACAGCTCATCGCCCGGCACGGCACCAGAAAAGAGCTCCGGGACTTTGTTATCGGCACATTCCTGGAAGAAAAGCCCGGCTACTGGAAAGACGGCACTAAGTATGTCACCCACTACAAATACTTCGCGGAAAAACTTCAGGACGGGCGCAGGGTTTACATCCTCCGGCCCACATTTTTGAACAAGGGCATCGACTTTCAGGTCTGGGTAGAGCAATTCAAAGACGAGAAAGACGGCAGGCCGAGCCACAAAAACGTGCTGGAGGACCTTAGGCTAAAGCTTGCTGAAAACCGCCAAGAGGCGCTAAAGCTTCTAGCAGCAATTGAAGAGGTCTGGAACTGCTCCGAGCCGGATTCCACCCTCAAAAAATACAAATTCAGCTTCAAAAAAGGCTACTCCGCAGAGCTTCTCCTAAAAATTCTCAAGTGGCTATTCATCGAGCAGGACATTACCTACTGGAACTATGATGGTAGAGGAATGCTTTTTGCCGCAATAAAGAAGGAATTTGGTAATTAGTTATTATCAGCTCATTTACCTTACCCCGCCCTTCCGGATTGCAATTAATCACCCTAGATGCCCTCACAGAAGTTATGTTGAATTCTTTGTACATTTCACTTGTCGTTTCCATGTAGGAGTTGCTCAGCATCACAAGGCAGCCTTTTTTGTCAAGCTTTTTGAAACAGCCGAATAATCGCTGCTGGTCAGCCGCGCCAAAACTCTCTTTTGTATAGCCCGTAAAGCTTGAGGTCTTCGAAACCGGCACATACGGCGGGTCGAAGTAGATGAAATCACCTTTCTTTGCGCCCTCAACTGCTGCCTCAAAATCAAGCGAGGTTAACTCATCCGTCTGCAGGACAACATTTACCGCCAGCAGGTTTTTCACATCAGGAATTTTCGGGTTGGCATACTTGCCGTAAGGCACGTTGAATTTTCCTTTAGAGTTGACCCTATAGAGACCATTGAATGCGGTCTTGTTGAGGTAAATTAGCCTTGCCGCCACATCAATATCGCTTGCCGGCTCCTGCGCGCGGATTTTGTAATACGTCGCCTCATCATTTTTGTACTTCTTGGAGGATAGGGCTTCGATGAGTTCCTCCGGCCTCTCCTTTACCGCACGATAGGCGGTTATCAGGTCCTTGTTTATGTCATTGAGGTGAGAATTTTTTATTTTTCCAAGCGAAGCTAGCCTGAAGAAAAATGCCCCTCCGCCCAGGAACGGTTCGTAATAATCATTGAACTGCGCAGGGGCATTCGCAAGAAGGGTTGACAGCAGCTGGGTTTTCCCTCCAGCCCACTTGAGAAATGGCCTCGCTTCCATGAGAACATTCTTCGGGTTTCGTTTAATTAAGCTTAATTGAGCCCCGCCGAAAAGAGTTGCCTGCAAATAAATCCCCTCAAAAGGCAACGGAGCGCATGAACATATCACTTTCGGAGCGGGGGGCGCGGTGCCGGTGCGGGAAATAAATTAGCTTAACGTGATTCCAAATCTGGTTTTCGCGATGGCAGGAGGCAAGTAAATCCAATCACCCCTCACTTCAATAAATTTCGAGTTTTCAAGGGATTCGACTACTCTTGTAATAGACTCTTCAGACGCTTGCAAATTGTTCCTTAGATTTTTAATGCTGATTTCACCTTTTTCTTTTTCAAGTAATTTAAGTGAATTCAGTGCCAAAATCAAGTCTTTGGATGAATTTATATAAGGCACCAAATTTTTCATATACTGAATCATTACAATAAAAGCTGGAAAAAAGAAAATAATGAATGCCAGTGCTTGAATCGCACTTCCAAATATAAAAAACGCCACAGTAAAATATAACAATCTGGTATAGCCATATAATTTTAACAAAATTTTTAACGTATCGATATCTTCTATAAATATTGTCGGGGTTGTTTCAATCAGAAGCCTGATTATTGCGCTTATTATCCAAAAAAATGCCAAAACTATTTTTAAAATAAAACTAGTCGTTAGTTGTAAAATTCCGCAAAGAATTAGTAGTTCTAGAGCAACCCCAAAAATAGTAAATAAGGTAGAAAACCGAAAGTTTCCCAAAATTCTGATTATTCTCCAGTTTTTTGCCGCTAAAGGGAGGAAAGACATAAGCAGAGCTCCTGCGATTAGTTCTCTTATCGGAATATCAACCGCTAATAGGTTTTGCTGCCCTAATATTTTTGGGATAGAATCTGCTAGAATAAGTAATAAAAGACCCCAAAACACTTTTGGTAATTTTAACTCATACTTTATGTGAAATATGTTGCCGACCTGATAAAAAGTTGTCAAAAAACTGTTTAACACATTATCGCCTCACAGCTCAATCTGTATCGCCGAGTAGCTAACTTTCGGGTAGACCTTGTTCCCTTCGCGGCGCATCTGCAGAAGGCCAAGCCTTTTGAGCTCGTGAAGGTCCCTGCTCACCGCCTCCTTTTTGCGGCTGAGCTCGAGCGAAATTTTGGTCACCGGGCGGCCCTCGGACTTTGCGACATACTGCAGCAGCGTCAGCTTCTGGGCCGAGAGCACGGATGCGAGCTGCTTTGCGCTCTTGAAATAAATCACCTTGTCTGGAAATTTGTCGACGTTTTCAGGATGGCTGAGCGCTTCAAGGTCATCATCCATGTCGGCGCCTATTTTCACAACTATTTTTTTCATCCCATTACCCCGTAGTTTTCAAGAAATGCCCTCTTCCATGATTTCCAGTTGCCAAGTATTTCCTGCCTGAGCACCCTGGTTGTTTGCACTGAAATCTCCATGTGGACGATTTCCCTTGTCGGCGGTTTTCGGTAAAACCTGTGCATGTGCAAATACCCATGGCCGCAATCATACCTTGCAATTTCAAATATTTTTCCGCCCGCCATTGCCGTCAGATTCAGGCTGAATTTGGCAAGTTTTCTGTTTGCATCAAATTCAAGCCTGACATTGAGCGCTGTGCCTTCTTTGTCAAGCCTGTTCTCGAATTCCTTTATTCTCCTTCCGGAACTGTACATATTAACCCCTCACGTTAATAAAAACTTTCCTGCAAACGCAGCCAGAAAAGAAAAAGTGCTGTAATTAAAATAGCCTTTCGCAACGTCACTGCCGGTGCGAAGAAATAGCTTTACTTAGGCTTCCACTCCGTAACCCGGCCGTGCCTGACATCTTCGAGGCTTCTTTTGATTTTGCCAACCAAGCCCCAATCAACAGCCGCCCTTGCTTTTGGTGCCATTCAGTTCCCCTCTACGCCTCTTCGAGCCTCGTTATTTTCGGCACCGTGTCAAAGTCGCTGTCGAAGGAGTAGATTTCCCGGATGCCGTTGTCCATCATGTAGGCAACGGATGTTGCATCGGTGAAGCTGAGCGCGGGGTATTTTTTGAAGACCTCGTATGCGAGCGCAAGGTGGTTTTCCGATATTTTGGCGAGTTTTATTTCGGATTCGAGGATCTGCTCGAGGACCTCGCTTGATGCCGCCGGGCTCTTCTTTTTGCGCACAAGCGTTAGCAGCTCGTCGAGGATATAATCCGAAAAGACGGCGTTGCGGATTTTGCCCTCCGCAACCGCCTGCAGGATTTTTTTTGCCTTTTCATGGTGCCTTTCGTCCCCGAAAAAGCCCGCGAAGAGGGTAACAGTGTCCACAAACGGCATCAGTCAAAACCCGCCGCGAGAAGGTCATGCTCCTCGACAATATCTGTTGGCCTGCCTGCCTTGAACCTGCCAATCAGGGTCTTGAGGCTCCCCTTCTTTTTGGGCCTTAGCACGATTTCTTTCCCGAAATCAATCACCTGGATGAACCCGCCCGGTTTCATGCCGTACTTGCGCCTTGTCTTGGCCTGCAGGGTAAACTGGGAGCCCTTGGACATCTTCACTTCATACACATCAACAGCCAAACAAACCACCTGCAATAATTGGGGCGCGCATTATATTTAAGCATTTGCATTAGAAATGGCAAAACCAATGAATGTGCCACTCCCGGACATCAAAGATTTTTACACCCCAAACCGGGATTCGTGCCCTAAAGCTCCATCCGCATCACTTCATAGCTCACTTTCAGGTAAACCTTCTTGCCGTGCCTCCCCGTCCCCCGAAGGCCAAATTTCAGGAGCCTCAAATCGCGCTGCAACTCCTTCTTTTTTGGCCCAAGCTCGAGTGTCACTTTCGTGACTGGCTCGCCCGCAACCTGTGAGAGGTATTTGAGCAGGCTGGGTTTGCTGGCGGAAAGTGTGGATGCGAACTGCTTGATGCTCTCGAAGTAAATGATACTGTCCGGAAACTTTCCGGCGTTTTTGGGTTTGCCCAGTTTATCGAAATCACCCGCTATGTCGCAACCATTTGCCAAGCTGCCAAAAAGGAAAAGTGCGGCCATTTAAATACGCCTGCGGGACGTCATTGCCTGCTGTGTTGCATAATTAAGGAATCCGGACAGATTGGCTGTGCATTCTCAGCATTCCGAAAATACTGCGGGTCAAAAGGCATGAAAGGCAAACAAAAATAGGCGTTTTTCAGGAGTTATGCAACAGAGCAAGCGCCGCACCCGCCGCTTTGTTTTAAAACCAGTTAGTGTGCAATGCATGGAACAGGCTTGGTGCCTATAATTTGCCAAAAAATGACCTGAAGTTGCGGACTTGGCGGGGTTGGAAATGGAAATCTTCGACCAGACAATAGTTCTCGCATTCGGGCTCATTACGCTTTTCGGAATAATAGTCATCCTAATGGAGCTCGCATACAAAAACCTCGAGCACAAGTTCGACCGGTTGCAGGGCTTAGAGAACACGCTCGCGCTGCACGTGAACCGGATAAATGAGGCGCGCATCGCCGAGGGGAAGGAAATCAAAAAAAGGTTCGAGGCGATTGAGGAAAAAATAGAGGCGCTCTTGCAGCCCGAAGGGCCGCACAAGGAGCTTGCGAAGGAACGGGTTCACGCCCACGTGCACAAGTGAGTTTCGCTTCCCGTGCCTGCTGCGGGCTTTCTTTTAAAATCCCTTCTGATGCAATCCATCTGGGTTTGCCGCAGCGCGAAAAATGTTTTTTGCGGGCGGGATAGTGGGGCACTTGATGACTCTTTTCGAAGTGGGAGTGGTATTTCTCGGGCTTGGGCTTGTCATAGCATTCCTTGTGCTGCTCGGAATTATCGGCTTTGTGTACAAAAAGCTGCGCGAAAAATATGAGGACATCGAGCAGGGGAAAAAGGAGCTTCAGGACCACATAAACCGCGTCAACGAGGCGCGCGTTTCGGAAATGAAGCAATTGCACGCCCGGCTTGAGGCGCTTGAAGAAAAGCTCGGAGTGGTGCTGCAGCCCGAAGGGCCGCACAAGGAGCTTGCGAAGGAAAAATTGAGGGCGCATGCGAGGAAATGAATCAGCGGGCCTTCCGGGAAGGGCTGAGCTTTTCCATCAGCTTTGCTGAACCTGCTGAAAAAAATCCACCCCCTGAAAAGCCCCACCTCACCGTATAAAAGCCCGGCATATTTTTCATTCCGTGCCCTTTGCCCATCTGTAGCGCCGGCCGCAAACGACATGTTCCTGAGTATTTTGCGCACAGCCCTTTTTTTCTCCGGCGATAAAATCCATGCGGCATTCATTGCCCTCTCCTGGGCAAGCCTGCTGTGGAATCCAGCACGAGTCTTGAAGTATTTGCCCATCACCTGCGCAGCGTGCTCAATTTCCCCTCCTCCGGGCGGTTCTGATATGGCCCTTTGCACTGCCAAGCATTTCATTTTGGAAACCCCTTGGCCTTGTCCAGCCGGCAAAAACCCTTCTCAGGCCGCGCATTTTCATAAAAGCCCCGTCCACCCGTTTAGCGCCCTTCTGCTCTCAAACCCGCAGCGTTCGCACTTCAAAAGCAGTGCCCCGTCCACCACGCTGCTCTTCACGCGCGAGCTGTTGCATGATGGGCATTTTTTAGGGGCGGGAATGGTTTCACCTTCAAAACAATCGCACTCTACAGCTTGCGCTCTTCTCTTTTCCGGTTGAACTGTTCGTTTGACATCTTCAGCTCACGCCTTACTATGTTGTGGAATGTTCCGCCCGATATTTCGTGGTTATACATCGGGATTGTGGCCCGCCTTCCGTCCTGGTGGGTATAAATTTTGTGGTCCCCGCTGGAGCGGGAATAGGAAAAACCAAGATGCTCAACAAGCGCTGTGAGGTCTTTTGGCTTCATTGGCCGAAGGCCATGGTAAACATCCGGCCTTGCGGCAGGGGGTTTGTCTGCGGGCTTTTCCTGCGGCTTTTTGGCAGCAGCCTCTTTCTCTTGCGCGAGAATTCCGCCAATAATGCCACTTATTTTCCGGAGGTCAACGGACCTTATTTTCCGGTCACGGGCAAGCGTGCGCAGCCTTGTCATCTGCTTGCCGGACAATTTTGCCTTCGAGCCCATCCTTGCCAGCCTGCTCTGCAGCAATGATGCCTCGGCGCCCTGCCCCCACCATATCCTGTTGGGCCCGGTCCGGCCTAGTTTTCTTGCAGGGGTAACTCCGTTCCCGTTGCCCTTTCGGCCATTTCCATTCGCCCCGCCATTTGCTTTTCTCCCATTTCCCGGCACACCTTGCCTATCCAAAACCGGGGATTGGTTTGCTGGCTGCTCAGCACGCATCCGGCTTTTGAATTTTGATGCAATTTTCCCGATTGCCCTTTTTGCTTTTATTGCGCCGTATGCCGCGAGCGTGCCCGCCAGCACTGCGCTGCCAACCGCCCCCGCGCCCGCAACTGCACCTGGGCCCATTTCCCCAAGCTTGAGGGAACGGGCCTCTTTTACTGCCAAAGCCTTTTGTGCATTTAATTCTCCTGCATAGTTTTGCTTTATTTTTTCAATTGCGTCAAGATACTTCCGGTTCAGGAAACCCAGTTCGCTTTTCATTTTGTCAGTCAACACTACATCGGTTTTCGGCATGAACCGGAAACGGTCACCGCGGAATTCAATATTAAAATTGTTTGCATCGAACCCGGATCTTGAAAGGGCGCCAAGCATTTCTTTTGACCCCATATCGGCAAGGCCGGCAACCATTCGCCCCTGCTCCTCGATTAATTGCTGTGCTTCCAAACTTTTCCCAGCCTTTGAGGCGACCCTGCCCTCCTCTGCAAGGCGCCTTTCCCTGCCCTGGAAGAGCCCTGCCTTCATGCCGGGAAAAAAACCGCCTGCAGCTGCCCCGGCTGCAACCCCCGCCGAACCATATAGAGCGGTTCGCCTAAAATCGCGGCTGCTCGGGCCAAGGTGCTTTGCCCCGAATTGTGCCCACTGGCTTTTCCTGTTTGAGCGCATGGAAATTAGAAAGCCTTTTGCAATATAAAAATTTGACTGAATGCAAACCTTTTATGTAGTAATTTATTCCTCCCTGAACATCCTCGAGAACGGGTTTGCCGCATTCAATGAAAGCCCGCCCCTGGCATCACCCCTAATCTCGGCCATGGGAAGCAGGTAGCCAATGATTTCGGAAACTTCCTTTTCCGGGATTTTTAGGTGTTTTGCGAGTTCTTTCGCGCCCTGCCTTGGGGTATCTAGGAGCGCCATTTTTATCGAGAAGATTGCCTGGCTATAGTGAGTGTGCGGCCCTCCCAGCTTTTTTGAGAGGTAGCGGGCATCGAAGAGCAGTTTTGTCATGAAATCGGTATTCGGATTCATCACGGCCTCGCGCATTTCCTCATTCATGCCAATAGCCCTGTCGAAGAGCTCTTTTGGGATTATGGGTTCGGACATGGAATCAGATATTGGAAAGATGGGAGAATGTTTTAAGCCTTCTTATTGGGCTACTTGGCACGCCTTTGGATTAGCAATTTGTTCGCGCCGGCCTTTCCGAATCCCTGAATTGGTTTCCCTGACTGTGATATCTGCGGGAAGTTTTCTAAGGCTTGTAAAATTTCTTGGTGGCATAAAATACCTCCTTGCAAAAACCATTACGCATCGGCCAAATAAATTCCTTTCGGTAAAAGCCTAAAGGCAAAGGCCCTGCCGCGCCCAGCAGGGCCGATAACGCCCCAAACATTGTGCGCGGGGCGCCTCTTTTTGCAATTGTAGGGAAACGGGAGCCACAAGTGTTAATCCTATTCCAGGATTATCCCCAAAAGCTGGGTGGACGTGCTCCCGGTTTCCTCTATCTGGTTTCTAGTTCTTGTGAACTATTTTTACACCGTTGAACTGATGGACTGGGAGCAATAAGATTGTTGCGGGTTCGGAAACCAAACGCGCAAGCACTATTAGGGAAGTGAGCGTAATAAAAGGGCGAAAAAATTCCAAAAGTATATATTGCAGAAGAGCTTTAGTTTCATATGAAATCCCATAACCCCCCCCTCAGGGCAGGGCGGTCTTTTGCCGGAAAGCGCACCTTCCTTGCGCAAAATGGGCTGCATGCAAGAATCCTCGATTATGTAATGAAAAATCCTGGGAAGCCCCTCAAATCGGCGGCGTGGGCGCAGATATTCAAATGCAATCCTTCGACCTGCAGGAAAATTGCAGCAGCAATAGAAACGGATTTGAGAAGGCAGGGCTGGCAGGTCCCTGAAAGGGAACGTGGCGGGCTTAACAACCCTAATGGCCACAACCAAACAATGAGGATCCATTAGATTTTAGAGCCCAAAAAAGACGCTTTTCTCTTTTTATCCAAACATGCTTTCTTTTCTTTTTCGCCAGCGTTTTTCTTTTCTTCGCAAAGAAAAGAAAAAGGCTGGGATGCACCCGCCGGGAATCGAACCCGGATCACAAGCTTGGGAAGCTCGCATACTGAGCCGTTGTACTACAGGTGCTCTCAACTACATCCTGCCTGACAAAATTTTTAAACTCCGCAGAATGATAGTCGATTTCCCTATGCCTTGGAACCTGCCCCGTTTCCTTAAATTTTGCGTATTTGAAGAGGTGCTTTGGGTTATGCGGCTTAATTAGTTGAAAGAATTTGTCAATTCCTGGGTTCCAGCCCAAAAATGTGCTCTCCGTCAAAAAGGCCCTTGGCAAAAAGGCTTCCCAGCCAGCATAATTCCCTGTTTTTTTCACAAGCAAGCACGGTCGGGTGGAATACCATGCCATTGCCCTGCAGGCCTATGCGCACGATAATTTTTTCTCCCGCAACAAGCGGCCCGGTGATTTCCCTGATGAATGGGTTCCAGGAAGGGTAGCTTTTGGTGCCCGTCAGCACATCCCAAACTTTGGAAGGCGCGGCCCTGATCAAAATAGTGGTGCTGAGCTCTTTCATTGCCATTGCCTGCGTTCAATCATGGATATTTTTCCTGTGGCCGACCTTTATGACAAGAATGAGGAGTTTCCCGCGGTCTATATCCGCAATTACCCGATAATCGCCAATCCGCAACCTGTAAGCGCTCTCACCCACCAGCTTTGTGAAATGCGCTTCCGGCCTTATCCTTGCCCTTTCAAGGACAGAAATTATGCGTTCCTGAACATTCTTTTCGAGTTTCTGGAGCTGCTTTTGGGCCTTCTCGGCGAATTGCACTTCGTACATTCACAGCCCCAGCTCTTTTTTCACTTCGGCGAGGGCTTTTACCTTGCCTTCCTGCGCTTGCACCCTCGCCTCGGCGATGTCCCTCTTTGTCTGCTCGGAAAGCTCCATTGTGTCTTCGAGCAAATCCCAGATTACCTCCTCGTAGCTTTCCTTGTCGCCTTTTTTCCTGCCCTGGAGGGTTTTGCGGAGCTTATGGCTTATCTGTATGGTTGAATTGGATGAGTGCATATAGCAATAATATAGGTAGCTATAGAATAAAAATATGCCCACTACAGGCTAATTCCAAGCAGCTTTAGTATCACAAGAACTATTAGCCCCATAAGCCCGCCAAAGAGCACGAGCAGCACGCTAAAGATTGTGATTGGCACCTTGAGGAACGGAAAGAAGTTGAGCCCCACCAGCAGCACGAGCCCAAGGAAGCTGTTTAGCAGCATGTGCACGAGCTTTTTTACCGCCTTGAAGAGGAAGTAGAGGATTATCACTATCAGTACAAGCACAAGAACGCCCTTCACTATCGGGTTTGAAAGAAGGCTCCCTGAAACTGCCGGGAGAAACGATGATGGGCTTGCGCTTGCAACTGCCATGAAACAATAGGAATCGGAAATTGAATTAAAGGGAAGTGTTGAGCGGCCGGCCGGGGCAGAAGAAAGCCTTTGGAACATGAGAAAAAAATATTTTGGGGCTAACCCCTGTTCGATTAGGGGTGTAAACGGGTTAGCGCCCTTTGCCTTACCTTATTAGATTTACCAGAGTAGAGGATGAACCGGAGCTGGACTTGAAGGTAGCATAGTGCAACCTTGCAGCCTTGATTCTTGGGACATGTATTATAGCCACACCGTCCTTGACGAATGCTCTCCAATTCATATGAATTCCCCCACCTCAGAGGTGAAACCCTGAAGTTGCTTATTGCGTTACCTATTGCGCCCTTGGTATTTAAATAGTAGTTAGTATACTATGTATATCAGCTTGTTTTTGTATAGTTGGTGCTTATTTTGCCAGAAGAACCCAGTTTTGAGAAGGTTTACGGGTTCGTCGCAAAAAAGCACAATTTGCTCATTTTGCGAATCCTGCTAAACGCGCCCCACGGGATAGGCTTTAACGCAATCCAAAAGGCCGGCTCTCCGCACGCCCAGCTAACCCCCAGAATTCTCTCCCAGCGCCTAAAAGAGCTCGAGAAGCAAAAGCTCGTCTCCAAAGGCCTGGTCTTCGGAACGCCCCCCAAAATCGAGTACCGGGTCCAGCCCAAGGCCGAGGGCCTTCGCAAAATCATTGGCGAGCTCGAGGAGTGGGGAAAGAGGGAACTTTCATGAGAAGCTGGCTCCCGCCTGCCCGGCCTCAAACCCGCAGTAATTTATAAATTGTTGGAGTATCTTCTAATTAGAGGAATTGAAAATGGCAAAGTTCAGGATTGTTTACGACCGCAACAACTGCGTAGCGGCAGGCCCGTGCGCGGCGGTTGACAACGTTCACTTCAAAATCAACGCCGAGGACGGCAAGGCCGACCTTATAGGCGGCAAGGAAGTCAGCCCCGGAGTTTTCGAACTCGACATCGAGGATGATGACCTAGCAAACCAGGCGGCTGCGGTATGCCCCGCGGCGGTCATTTCTGTGAAGAAGATTTCTGATTAATTTTGCGCAATTTTAGCTGTTTGCCAAAAATTGTGATTGGATGCATTTTCATGCCGCCAAAACCTTTTTTCAAAACCCCGGCAACAGCTTACCAAAAAATGTATGCCGGCAAGGCTTCAAAGCCGCGATTCTCCGCCATTCTGGAGGTCTATTCCGGCCTTACGGGCGGCAAAAAGTTCAAGGACATTTATGGCAAGAGCCCGGCTTTGCAATCGCTCACCTCAAGGCTTGCAAGAAAGCTCGGCATACGCCCGCCGGATGAGAAGGGCCGCAGGCACGCTGAAATCGCAACCTTGAATCTCCCGCCCGGATACCGAGAAAAGATACAACAGTTAAGGGGTGTTGAAGGGCTGACCCAGGAAGAGGCGGCGGCAAGGCTTGTTGTTGACCCGCAGACTTTAAGGGCATGGGAGCACGAGATTTTCGGCGAACAAAAAATCAGGCAAATGGCCATGCAAAAACAGAGGCTTGCAAAAAGGGGCCCGAAAACCGCACTCATCGAATACCTGCTATGGGAAAAAGATGGCGCCGGAAAATTCAAGTTTCCGGCAAAAACAATTGAATCCCTCACCGGAGTCTCAAGAACAACCATAGCCGCCATAAACCAGCGGGCCGGGAAAATCAGGTCTGAAGAGGAAATAATCCATCTTTCAAGAACCGCGAGAGGATTCAAGCCGGAAGACTGGGCAAGCCTTGAGAGCGATGCCAAATACAGCGCCAATTTGTTCAACACCGGCAGAGTGGCACGGATTGGAAAACCCCGTGTTTGAACCCGAAGCATTTTATAAAAGGACGGCAGTTAGTTTTTCATCCACAGGGGTGTTTTGATGGAGCGCAGGATTCAGGTTTCAAACATGCCAGAGGGCCACGGCATTGACAGGGCCAAGGTCGAGTCAACAATCGGAAAGTTCTACGACAAGCTCGCCGAAAGGCTCGGGGAAACAATGATTATGGAAGTGCACTTCAAGGAAGGGCACTCTGCAGGAAAGAGCGCAAAGCGCGAGCAGATAGAGGCGCACGTAAAAGTTGTTGTTGCGGGCGGCAAGCAGGTTTTGCACTCAAAGAAAATCGGGTGGGACGCAGAGAAAGCAGTGCATGCCTGCCTTGATGCGGTTTTGAAAGAGGCGCAAAAAGGCGCTGGCAAAAAATAACCCCAAAAAGTTCGAAAAATTCACGCAATTAACGAAAAAAGCTTAAAAAAACCTCATTTTACTTAGGAAAGCAAACTTTTCTCCATATTTTTATTCGAAGTTATGCGCCGCTGTCGATATAAACATCCTATCCGTTCTATTTAAAGAAAAAAAATTTCTTTTACAGCAGGGTTTGGACGGAGGAGAGAAAAATGAGCCTGATTTCACTAACATTCGCAAACGGAAGGAGCAATGCCTACATGGGGCACAATGAGCTTGTTTCCACCCCCGAAAGCAGGCTAAACCAGAGGATGAGCAGGGAGGGGGCAGGAAAAGGCACCGCTCTTGTAAAGAAGTCGTGCAGGTTCTTCTCCCACGACGATGTTTTTATCCTCGCAGAGGTCCAGGAAGGCTTTGTTGCCGAGAAAATGAAGGCGAGCTTTGGCGGAAAGGACGTGCAGATAATCTCGCTCGAATCCAAATACGGAAGAAGCGCAAAAAAAGGCATGATTGTTGGCATGAGCGTATCAGGCATCCACGAGGATGAAATCCCAAGCGGCTCAACGCTCAACTTCGAGCTGCGATAGAATTTACTCTTTTTGCGGCAAAAAATGGTGATCCGGAACAGACAAACGGGGTTCCGGACCCATTCGCAAAATGCCCGCCCTTTTCTTTTTCGATTCAAAAAGCATGAGTGCGGGCTACTCAATTTCTATGTCGTGCTCGGCTAATTTTATCACTTCCTCGATTTCACCAAGGGTTATGTCAGTGCCTTTGGCCTTCGCTTTTTTGGGAACCAGGCTAAGAAGGGCCGAATTTGCAATAGTTCTAAGTTCATCTGGCGCAAAGCCTGCTTCCTTGAACATTCTTGTGTTTGTGAACAGGCGAACGCGAAGCCTGATATCCTGATAGAGTTCCAAAAGCTTTTGCCTTCTTGCAATCGCCGACATTTTTTTGGTTACAATCCCCGTTCTTAGTTCCCTGTAACGCGCAGAGGAATATATGTCAGCGGCCATGCGGCGCTTCATCCACTCAATATTTACATCTTTAGGAGTTGCATGCGCCCATCGCCCGGCCCTTTTTTCTGTAATGGCGCGCGCCCTTGCAAGGCCTGAATGGAGTTTGGGGTTGTCTGAGCGGATGGAGTCTATGAATATATTCAAGGTTTTCCGGTTAAGGTTTTTTGGGATTCCGGCCATGGGATTAAAATTAGGTTTTGGGTGTATAAAACACTTTCACCCGAACAAAAACCTATTATGTAGAAAGCAGAAGTTGGGTTCTTCAAATTTCCAGAATTTTTGCCGCAGCACGCTTGTGCTCCGTTGCCTTTATTTTCGCGAAAATTTTTTTCGCAATCGCTTCTTTTCCTTTCGGAACTTTTTTCTTTTTCAGAACCAGCGGCAGCAGCTCATCTAGCACCTCGTAGGCGATGCCCATCTCCTTCTCGTCCTCCTGCCCCTCCCAGAGCTCGGCCGAGGGCGCCTTTTCAAGGAACTCCTTTGGCAGCCCAAAGTGCCTTGCGAGCTGCCGCACCTGCTTTTTGAGCAATCCCCCGATTGGGAAGAAGTCCGCCGCTCCGTCCCCGTACTTGGTAAAATAGCCCATATAGAACTCGCTCTTGTTTCCGGTGCCGACCACGATGCAATCGTGCGTGTTCGCGTAATTGTAGAGCACGAGTGCCCTGGCGCGCGCGTTCAGGTTCGCTTTTGCAACATCGCTCTGAACCCACGGAAGCGCCTCGAAGCGCTCCAAAATCCCGTCAATCGGAACAACGAAATGTGCAACCCCGAGCGATTCGGCAAGCGAGCGCGCGTCCTCAACGCTTGCGGACTTTGTAAGTTTGGTATTGGGCATCAGAAGCGCGGTAACATTGCCAGCCCCGAGCGATTCGCACAAGAGCTTGAGCACGAGCGCCGAGTCAATCCCGCCGGAGAGCCCGAGCACTGCTTTCGATTTTCCCTGCTCCGCAAAGAATCCTTTGATTCCTTTCACGAGCTTTTTTGCAAGCGCCGCAGTTTCCACATCCGCACCTTCAAATTTTAGCAATCGCAGCCGCACTCCGCGCCAACAATTTCTCGCAAATCCTCAAAATCGCGCAGCACAAAATCGGCCTTGATGCCCTTGTTCGGGAAGGTCTGCCCGTATTTTGCAAGCGCGGTTTTCATCCCGACGGCCTTCGCGCCCTTAATGTCGCGCCCCGGATTGTCCCCAACAAATAGAATATCCGAAGGCGCAACTCCGAGCGCCTTGAGGGCCGCCTTGAACGGAAGCGCGCTCGGCTTTTTCTTGCCGGTATCATCTAGCGCAATCACAAAATCGAAAAAGTCCGTAAGGCCCATCTCGGCTAGGCGCATCCATGCCTTCATCCGGGGCGCATCGCTTACGATTCCGAGCTTGAGCCCGTTCTCGCGCAGGAATATGAGCGTGCTGCGAACGTGCGGGTAGGGCTCGAGATAGCCAGCCTGCATTTTGCGGTATGCCGCAATGCCCTTTGAGAGGATGCGGTAGTCCACGCGCCCGACCGCCTTTTCGAGGAATATCTGGAAAATTTCCCCGTGCTCGATTCCGTGCACTCCGTACAAATCGAAGAGCAGCTTGTACGCCTTCTCTTTTGGCATCTGCAATCCCGCATCAATCATTGCGGTAATCGCCGCCTCGCAGCTGATTTTTTTCATGCGCATGAAATCAATCAGGGTATTGTCCAAATCAAAAAGAACCGCCCGCATAAATTGAATTTTCGCGCCGAGGAGGATAAAAAGCTTATATACCTCCTCGAACTAAAGTTAGGCAATGCCAATGACCCGCCAGGTGAGGGCGATGTTTCTCGAATCCCTCTTCTTTTTCGTCGCGGGTGTGATTCTTGCATCCTTTTTCATCTGGAGCATGGTGCAGGGCATGCTGCTGCACATCTCCCCGCTAGGGCCCGGAGCCGACCCTGCCAAGGACACAATCGCATTCGGATACTATTTCGTCGGCTGGATTTCAGGCGTTGCCGGACTCGCGCTCTACTGGCAGGCAAAAAACCTGTTCCACTACGCCGAGATTTCGAAGTGACTTCTCATGCCTGGAAGGCTTCGCTCGACAAAACCAATCACTTCGCGACCCAAAGCGCCGGCAAAGCACAAGGGCCGGTGCGAACCACCAAACAAGAAAAACCCGCCTCGATTCATCCCGCCGCTAAAGCGGACGGGATTTCTCTCAGCAATCTTTTAAAAAGGTTCGCGGCGCGAAAAAATGCCGGGCTTATTTTGGAGGAATTTTGATGGCGGAGAGCATGAAATATTTGTCAGGGCTCCAGCCCACTTCCTTTAGCGCAACTTTTGCAAGAAACCCTTTCCTTTCAAGGGCGGCCTGCAAGGGGCGGTAGTCGACCAAAGTGCCTTGGTATACTGGCCCGGATTTTGCTCCGGGGTAGATGGTTGCATACCTGTCAACTATGAAAAATTTTTTGGAATGGGCCGCAAGGTCTTCAAGCGCCTTTGCCCTTTCGCGGGGCGGGATATGCGTAAAGACTTCGTTGATTATGCACACATCAAAGTTCTTCGGCACCTCTGCCGGCATTCTGCCGGCGGCGCTTGCCTTTGCAAAATCCTGTAATTTTCCGTTCACAACGTGCGTATTTTCCGCGCGCGGGTAAGTTTTGAGGATATTAAGAGTTGCCTGCGCCTGCGGGGCCTGATCGGCTTCAAGAAAAGTGACTGAATGGAATTTCACATTGTGGGCAAGCGGATTTAGCCCTGCCCCTATTTCGAGCGCGGAGAGCTCGCCTGGAAAGAGCACGAGCTTTCGGAATTCGGCAAGCACGGTTTCCTGCTCAAGCGCTGCCAAGGTCCTCTGGCTTGTAGCGATTGAAAAACCGTGTTTCCCGAGCCTGCCAAACCAGCCCTTCGGGGCGGAGAGCTTTCTTCGCGGTTTTCTTATGGGCCCTGTGCGCATACTCTTTCAGCACTAATTGAAAAGGTGCGAAAAATTTAAAGTCAGCACCACATCTGGGCGCTTGGATATAGGCCATCCGGGCGGACAAGAAAGTATTTATTCAAACGAAACGAAACTACTATTGCTATGCCCGAAAACGTTTTGCAGGATAACCAAGCGGGAGCCGCTGCAGGGACCCAATCCCCGACTCCGGTACAACCCTGCGCAGCCGAGGCTGCTGTTGCTGGATGGATTGCAAAGTTCCGCCAGGAGCTCCTCATAGCCGGCTACTCGCCGCGCACGATAAAGATGTACACGCTCTACTTGGAAGACTTCTTGCAGCACGCAAAAAAAGAGCCAAAGGACATCACCCGCGACGATATCGTGGGCTTTATGGCAGGCATGAAAGAGAAGGGAAATTCGAATGCGACGCTCGGCCTTGCCCACGCCGCGCTCAAGTATTTCCTCAAGGAGTACCTAAAGCTCACCGCAATCGATGATGTGAAGGTCCCAAAAAAAGCCAAGACCCTGCCGACCGTTCTCACAAAAGATGAGGTGCGCGATTTATTGCGCGGCGCAAAGCCGGGCAGAAACCGCCTGCTGCTCCAGTTCATCTACTCAACAGGGGTTCGCGTCAGCGAATGCGTGGACATGAAGGTTGAAGACATCAATTTCAAGGAAAAGATGGGAAAGGTCAAATCCGGGAAAGGTGCGAAGGACCGCATCATAATCCTCTCCAAGAACTGGTGCTCGATGGGAAAAAAATACGTTGAGCGCAAGAAAGTGAAAAGCCCCTTCCTCTTCTCGAAAAAGAACGGCAAGCGCATAACTTCCGACACGGTTCAGCGCATCGTTCGAAAGGCGGCAAAGCGCGCAGGAATCACAAAGGAAGTTACACCGCATTCGTTACGGCATTGTTTTGCCACCCACCTGCTCGAAGCCGGTGAGAACATCCGCAACATTCAGGAACTGTTAGGCCACAGCAACCTGAACACCACCCAGATTTACACCCACGTCTCAACCGAGCAGCTAAAGAAAGTCCAGAGCCCATTTGACAGGATGTGAATTCGATGCGCCGCGCGAAAAGGGTGCCTGCAAGAAAATTCACCGACAGGAAATTTGCCAATAGACTGGATAGTGTCCTTTTTGGGCGAGCTTATACCCATAATTTTGCGGAAAAAACAACAGGATTGTTCCGCGGGGCTGAAGCGATTGTTCAGGCCGCAAAAACCCAGCCCGGAACATACATTTTTTTGGGCATGGGCATGCGCCCGCTCTTTGAATCCGTCAGGGCAATTAATGAACTTGATAAGGCCCATAGCCGCGGCACTTTCCGATATGTGGTAATGCCCCACATAAGTTTTCGCGGAATATCGGCAGACCAGGCCCTGGCGGTTAAAGATAAACTTGTGAAAAAGGGGATTGTCTCGCAAAAACAAAGCAAATATTTCATTGTGGACATGACAACCTCACAAGCTTGGCAAACCCGCGCAGTTGCTGGAGCAATAACATCCTTAAACCCCCGGGCAGAAATTGCCACCATAAACCAGGACCATCCAATATTGGGAAACGGGGTTGCCATTTCTGAAAACATGCCCCGGCCTACTGGCAAAGACAGGCTTGGGAACATAGTGCCACCCGGGAATAAAATTAAACAGGAAAAATACCTCGCAATCCAGCACGCGCTCCAAAAATATTTGAGTGCCAGGCTTAAGCCGCCGACCCCATAGTTCCACTACTTCCGTGCAAAAAAAATCACAACTTGGGCCTGGCAAGGAAAGAATTTGACTTATGTAGCGCGCAGAGGTTTTGCTGACTAGAAGAGGCGGCGCCGCCTCAAACAAAAACTTATTATGTAGAAATAGCTATCGCGCTGAGGGAAAGTCTTCACCTGCACACCCCTTTGTTCCGGTTTAGAAAAAACATAACCGCCCCGGCAAACATTCCCGCTCCGCCCCCGCGCGGCCCAGTTTATAGCAACATTTAAATAGAACAAGGTTTTTATTATTTCAAACATCTTTCAATACAGGAGGAAGGGACAATGACAGTGAGAATTTCAAAGCTATTCGGAATGGACATTTACACCACAGAAGGTGACTATAAGGGCAAGGTTTTCGACCTTGTAATAAACCTCGAGAAGGGCAAAATAGAGACGGTAACAACCGAGCCTCTCAAGGCAAGAAGCAAGCAGGAAGCGAAAAAAATTATCTCTGAAAAGAGCATACCCTACAACAGGGTTCGCGCGGCAAAGGACATTCTTGTTGTCGGCCAGACAATGAGGTCCGATGCACGCGAAGAAGAGGATGCGCCCCCAGCAGCGCCTGTCAGGCCATATAGAAGGCTCTAGAAACAACCGTTTCGTCGGTTGGGTGCGACCCTCGTCCCTTTGGGATGGGGCCTCGCACCAGAAGGGTACAATGCGGTTATCCCGTTTTCAACGGGATACCCCCAAATTTTTTATTAAAAGTTAGAGCTACGAACATTATGTTTATAATATATACATAAGAAGTTTGTATCAAGTGTTTTTAGTAGTAGTACCGGAACTGAGGGGTGCCTGTGGGGATAAAAGGGTTTTTCATTCAGTACAAATTCATAATTCCTGAAGGGACACTGCACTCTTCCTATACGTACCAAAAGCTTTTCCGCGCGCTCTACGGCTACACCCAGAATGTTACAAAATCAAACGGCAAAACCTACCACTACCACCGCCGCGGAATTCTTTCAAATACTCCCTACATCAGGCCCGGCAAGAACTGCGTAATAATTTCCCCGCGCGCCTTCAGTCCGCTTGACACTTTCTTTAAAACCGGCAAGAACCCGAGCCATCAATGGCAGATAAAGGGCGACTGGAAGGCGGTCTTTTACATGGATGAAAAGGACCTTGACGAGAACCAGGTCATCGCGGCGCTAAAAGAACAGATACAGCGCGTGCACAGCCCTGGCTACACCGATACTCCGGTTGGAACTGCAAGCGAACTTGCCGACAAGCAGCGCTCCGGAGAGCAGATCCCCGCAGAGAAGCTCACGGCCTCGCTTGCGAACGCCGAGGAAATAGTTTCCGGGCCGTGGTTTAAGGAAGTTTACCTAAAAGACAAGGGCCTCAAGAAGTTCTACGACGACTACAAGGCGCTCAAGGGGCAGTGACTTCCAATGGCGGCGGCCGGCAAAGGCACAATCCATTTCATCATCACGGGCGGGCCATTGGCTCATTTTATGATGGCGCAATCGACACGGCCAAACCTTACAAAAAATCAGTTTTGCCATCATATGCCAAGAGCCTGAAATTGCATCAAAAAACAGTGTTTACTACTATCTGCATGAAGGGCAGTAGGAATCTGAACACAAAAGCCCGGCAGAAAATAGTTGGGGCAATTTCAAAGTCCCCCCCATACGAAATTCATTATTACCAACGGGGCATATACGGTGCCAGACACGGCTCGTTTTATTGAGGTTCACTTGAAAAGGAAAAAGCCGAAGATAATTTTCACAGGTTCAATGATTCCGCTTTCGGCTTTTTCAAACTTCGGTGCGGCTTTCAATCAGGGTTACTCTCCGGCCAAAATCAACCATCCGCGCTCCGGGAGCTATGTCTGCATGAATGGCCGGATTTTCAAGCCGGTTGAAATACAGAAGCTCATTTGGGAAGGGCGATTTGCTTCAATTTTCCAAGACTAGCCTGCGATTTTTTTGTTGCAATTTCAATTCCTGGCTTGCGCAGTAATCCTTTCTTGTTCTTCTTCAGCGTCTTCGGCTCTCTTGCCCTTAACCTTTATCAGCACGTCGCGCTTTCTCCACTTCTTCTTTCCGCCCGTGCTCTGTGCCTCGACAAGGCCGACATCGACAAGGGTTTTGATGTATGGGTAGAGGCTGCGGTCGTTTTGGTAGTCGACGCGGAAGAGCTCGCGTATGCGGCGCATGATTTCTTCCATCGGAATCCACTCATCAAATCCGAGCACTGCAATGATGTGGCTCGCCTGGGTGTTTTCATTTAGCTTGATGTAATTCCAGATGCTGTGGATCTGCTCAACCAAATCTTTTTCATTGTAAATAGTATTCTCCGCGCTTTTCTCGGCTTGCTTTTCCTGCCCGAAAAGAATTTTTTTGAGCATTTCAAGTATTTGCATACAGGTAATTACGCTTTTTCTCTTTAAATAATTATTGTTATGAGCGTGATTACCACTTATCATTGCCGTAAAGTAACGTTTTGAGAGTAATTGACAGTAATTACCAAAATATGCGGTATTTCTTGCTAATTATTACGTCTCAAAGCGAACTTATTGCCTATTTTAGGTAGTTTGAGAGCAATTTTGATGAATTTTAGCTAGAAGTGAGTCCATTTAAACCACTATTTTTTGGCTCATTTAGGCCGTGCGCAACTTCTGGGTGATCATGGGTAATTTTGAGTGGGTTTAAGGCGCCATATTTTTGGCCTTCCGCGACGGTAAGTTTTGCTCTGCAAAAGTGGGTTGGTTTAACCGGCCTTATTTTTGGGTGATTTTGGCTCTCCGTGGGCCGGTGAAATTGTAAGCCCGTTTACAGGTTACCTTTCCGGGGTGTGCGTGGAGCTGAGGAAAAGTAGGTTGGGTTAAAAGCGCCAAAATTTGGCCGTTTTCGCAGGCTGCTAGCCGAGTGCTTATTTGAGCAGGTTTAGCGGGCAATTTCTGCCAAAGCTTGCAGGTTGAGGCCTTTTTGAGTGGGTTTTAGCACAAAATTAGGTTGGGTTAGTAGCGGGGGAAGGATTTGAACCTTCGACCTTCGGGTTATGAGCCCGACGGGCACTCCTGGCTGCCCTACCCCGCTATCAATTCTCCCAAATATTACCATCGGATACTTTTATTAAAGGTAATTTTGACCTTTAAACACTTTTAATGCCTCCTTTGATAATTTTAAGCTTAAATTAATCTTCTTTTACAATCAATCGCTCTAAAAGTTCTCAGTTCATTCGTTTTCTAGTTGTTTTCACGCCTGCGTTTCTTGTCCAAAAATTTGTGTTTATTCGAGTATTTTCTGCAGCTCCCCAACCTCGGTTTTCATGAGCGCGAGCTTCTCTTCAAGATCCCGCATCCTTTTCTTCCCGTCAAGCAGCACAAGCGGCTTTCCGGTCTCCGGGTCTTTGAAATCGTGCTGCGCGGCAATTTCAAACGGGTACTCCGAAAGCCCTTTGCCGGCGCTGTAGAACTCATAAGTTCCTTCGAGTTCCATTCCCTTCTCAAGCTTTGCAATGTGTTCGGCCTGCTGCTCGAGGATTAGTTCAGCAATGCGCGGCGCCTTTATTTCCCAGGTATACGAGTACCATCCTGTCTTGTTGTTCTTGGTCTTCTGGTAGCATGCAATCCCGCGGTAGTGCAACCTGTTTAGAATTGTCCGTATCTCAGTAATCTTCAAAGGGAGCTTCTTTCCTATTTCCTCATCGCGCACCGGGCGCTTCTTCTCAACACAAATCCTCACAAGTTCAACCGCGTAGTCCCCGCCGGTTGACTTGAGAAAGTCCTGCACGAGCATCAGCCCGTAAATTTTCCCGGTTTGCCCCATACCAATCTTCTCCTTTGGTATTCCTTTTAAATCCGACAACTTCCTCTCGGTCATTACCTGCTCCGCGCCCCCTTGCCTTGCCATTGTCCTCAACCCTCCCCGACCTTTCTCATTTTTTTGCCCTTGTTCACGGGCTCAACTTCAATCTTCGCGCCCGGAAGGGTGCGTGATAGCTCCTCACCACTCTGCAGCCTGTCCATGAATACCGCCAAAGCCGCAATCTCAGAGTGCGGCTGCAATGTTACCGAGACATTGTAATCCGACCTTTCATAAACCTCGCGTTCGACCTTCTGCGAGCCGATAATAATCAGCAGCTTTTCCTTTCCTGCAATCTCCGCCTCGATGTCCTGTGTTGGAATCCCATACATTGTAAGGTGCGCAGAGGCAAATCCGAGCTTTTTGTAGTGCTCGAGCCTTTTTTTCCAGTCATCGTGGAACTCGACCTGCGCCCCGTTCCCCCAGCGCGAGTTCATCTCATTTACCGTATCGAGAATGTTCTGGTCCTTCTCCCCTATAACCTCGACCTTACCCGCGCCGAACGCGCGCGCAACAAGGCAGCAATGGCTGGTCACGCGGTAGTCGCGCACGTGCCGGTGGCCGTAGCGCAGAACAACTATTTCCCTTCCCATATAGACAATTCTTCCCTTTAGACCAATTTTTATTCTTTGTTTCAATTACTTTAATCGTAGATACCGCCAAATGTGTTCAAATGCTCGACATCAAGCTCATAAGGGAAAACCCGCAGACGGTTCTTGCCGGCCTAAAGGCGCGCAAGGATACCGAAAAGCAGGCCTGGGTTAAGCAAATAACCGAAATGGACAAGGAATACCGCGCAATTCTCCAGCAGGCCGAAGTTCTGCGCGCGAAGCGCAACACAATCACCGATGAAATCAACAAGCTAATGGCCCAAAAGCTCGACTTCAAATCAAAAATCGCCGAGGCCAAGGAACTCCCGCAGAAAATAAAGGAGTTCGAGTCAAAGTCCGCTCCGCTAAAAGAGAAGATTGACCACTACCTGATGCGCTTGCCAAACATCCTGCACGAGTCCGTTCCAATCGGAAAGGACGATTCAGAGAATGCCGTAGTGAAAGAAGATGGAGAGAAAATTTCCAACAAGGGCATGCCCCCGCACGGAGAGGTCCTCGAAAAGAACGGCTGGGCGGATTTTGCGCGCGCGACAAAAGTTTCCGGCTCCGGGTTTTATTTCCTCAAAGGCGAATTCGTCCTGCTCGAAATGGCCTTGCTCCGCTTCTCAATCGACAAGCTCGTCGGGAAAGGGTTCACCCCCATTTCTCCGCCGCTGATGATGAACCGCTCCGCCTATGAGGGCGTAACCGATCTTTCCGATTTCGAGAATGTAATGTACAAGATTGATTCAAGTGACCTCTACCTTATTGCGACCTCAGAGCACCCAATGGCTGCGATGTATCGCGACGAGATTTTTTCAGAATCCGAACTTCCCCTAAAGCTCGCCGGAGTCTCCCCGTGTTTTCGCCGCGAAATCGGCAAGCACGGAATCGACACGCGCGGCATTTTCCGCGTCCACCAGTTCAACAAGGTCGAGCAGTTTGTTTTCGCAAAGCCGGAAGATTCCTGGAAAATCCACGAAGAACTGCTCGCAAACGCCGAGGAAATTTTCTCAGATTTGGGAATCGCCTACCGCGTCGTGAATGTCTGCTCCGGGGACATCGGCACGGTCGCCGCAAAGAAGTACGACATTGAGGCGTGGATGCCGCGCGAGGAAAAATACCGCGAAGTGGTCTCGAACAGCAACTGCACCTCCTATCAGGCCGTGCGCTCAAACATCAAGTTCAAGAAAAAGGACGGCTCAAAAGAATACGTTCACACCCTTAACAGCACCGCGGTAGCAACCGCAAGGGCACTGCGCGCGATAGTTGAAACCCACTACAAGGGCGGCGCCCTGAAGATTCCAAAGGCGCTGCAAAAGTACATGGGCGGCGCGAAGGAAATTAGCAAGGTCCAATGATTCCTTTTTGTGGTTAAATGAAAACCAAAGGGCCAAAAGTAACCCGTCCGGCAAAAGCCGACCTAAACCCAAAGTTGCGCGCCGAAAAAGAACAGGCCGCAAGAAATGACAAGCGCCGGAAATGGTTCATGAAAACCGACCTCGAGCTTGTGGAACGATTTTTGAACGTGTCACTTCGGGACGGAATACGAAATATGCTGCTCTCGCGGCGAAGGCAGGTCCGCGTCCTCGACCTTGGCTGCGGCTATGGAATAACCCTTCGCGGCCTCAAAAAAGAATTTGGAAAAGAAATCGAAACCTACGGGCTCACGGCAACAAGGCTTGGCTCGCAGAGCTACCGCGGCGTTGACCACCTGCTTGTCGGCCACGCTCTGGAAGTTAAGCCTGCGGTGAAATTCGACCTGATTTATTCCCACATCGGCCCGCCATACCACTCCGAGCGCTGGCTTGATGTTGTCGAAAAGACCGTTGGCTGGCTAGAGCCCGGCGGAGTTGCAATATTGCAGGTAAAGTTCGGCGAAGGCCCGAGCGTCAACTCCCTTGTGGCCCAGCCGGCGATTAGGGAATTGCTCGAAAGCAAAGGCATTAAGTCGCACAATTTGTTCCAGAATGTTCTCTCTTTTAAAAAACCGTGAGCAAGAGATTTGCGTTATAGCATTTCCCCGATTGCCGCAATCTCATCAACGCCCCACTTGTCAAGGAACTCAATCCCTTTCTCACGCGCCTTTATTTCCTTCCCAATCCTAAGCGCCCTTTCCATTTCAGGGGTAGCCTTTTTGCCAGGCCCTGGGTGCCCCTGGAATTTTTGGTACCACCAATACGAGCCGTGCTTTGGGTCATCCTTTATCCACTTGGTTGTGTTGAACGGAATCCACTCTCCCGGTATTCCTGAATTTGACCCCGTGCTCTTGTAAAATAACATCGCCTCCCCTGAAGGGGAGATTACTATCGCAACAGGCCTTGCGTGCTCTTTCATTGCCATGCCGGTTTTTAGCAAAACGAAATTGTGCGCCTTGCCCCCATCCCTGAACACAAATGGTTCCTGTTTTCCCAATAACCTTTTGAAAAAAGGAACACGTTCTTTGAGGGCTGTTATATACTCGCGCCGCGCGGCGATGAGCCTTGGTATGTCTGCGCGCGGCAATGTTTGTGCAATTGCCGCTTTGTACCTGTGGTTGAATTCATGCCCGTCGCCCCCGCCAAGAAATGCCTTCGGCTCCTTTAGCCTGGCAGACCATGCAGGCAATTCATGGACTCTGATTGGTGGTTTTGCTGGATGGTTGTGCATTCAAATCTCCCGAATAATCATCTTCTCGCCGGCGTAGGAGTAAACATACGGCCGCACCTTCGGGTCAATTTTGCGCCCCCATTCCAAGAGCCCGCCTCTCATGTTAACCGCGCGAAAGCCGTTCGCGCAAAGGTATTCCGCCGCCCCCGCGCTGCGCGAGCCAGAACGGCACACGCACACAATTTCTTTATCCTTCGGAAGCCCATCCTTCCGTTTCGCCAGCTCCGCCATCGGAATCCACGTGAAGGGCTTCACGCTCGCAAATTCGATTTCCTCGCGCTCGCGCACATCAAGGAAAATGGCCGCTCCGCTCCCGAGCCGGGCCTTGGCTTCTTCGACGGTTATCTGTGTCACCATTAAATAAAAACTCCTCGAAACCTTTTATCATAATATTGTCTGCTCCGCACCGGCAATCAGCCCTCCGTCTGGAAAACAAGTTATAAGGCAAAAACGTTATCAAAATCATGGAGCTGAACGAAGAGCTATCCGAAGTTGCAGGTGCTTTAATTGGCGATGGCTGCCTTTCCAAATACTATGCGAATTTCGACAAGCGGTTCCGTTACGAAATAGCCTTCACGGGTAATAACGATGAATACGCCTATTACGAATCTTTCATCAGGCCGGTTTTCCAGAAATATTTCGGCACCAAAGGGAGGTTGTTCCACAGTAAAGATAATGCGACAAGATTCCACGTCATCAAAAGGAATGCGTTTGATTTCTTTGCAGGGCTTGGCATCCCTGTAGGTGAGAAATCCTATTCGGTTTTCATTCCGGAGAAGATAATGGCTGATAAAAATCTGGTTCTCCCATGCATTCGTGGAATCTGGGATACGGACGGCTCGATATACCAAAGGTATTCAAAGCAATACAAAAACCATCCAAAACACTACGCTATCCTAAAATCCATGCAATTGCAGGTCAATTCGAAAAGGCTTTTGGAGGATGTCAAAGAAGGATTAGCTTCTTTTTCCATAAATTCAAATAAAATAACCCAAAACAGGAAGGCCTTCAAGCTATACATCACAGATCAGTCTGAAATTTCCAAGTTTCTGGAGGTGGTCGGATTCAGGAATCCTCACCATTTAAACAGGCTCTCTGAGATGGCGGGGTAAGGTATATAAATTTCTGCTAAGGGTATTTTGGTTAAGTGGGCCCGTAGCTCAGCCTGGTAGAGCACTTGATTTTTCAAAGCAAATTGTTTTGGAAGAGGTGTTGCTCTTAAGACTTTTCCAGGTTGAAAACTGGTGGGTCGGATCTGACCAAGGTGTCGTGAGTTCAAATCTCACCGGGCTCGCTTTTTTCTTCTCCACATATTGTTATGTAGCTCTAGCCGTGTCCCTGCCCGCCAATCTATTTCAAATAAAATCGTTGGGGCGCACAGTATTATTGTGGTTGAAAACCAAAATCGGCAGGAAGACTCCGCGAAGGAGCAGTGGCCCGACAACGTCGCCAAAAAAATAATCGAGGCAAAGGGCGACCTCCCGGAGTACACCGTCGCTGCCGGCATCACGCCGAGCGGGGTTGTTCACATCGGAAATTTCCGGGAGATAATGACCGTGGACCTTGTCGCGCGCGCCCTGCGAAAGCTCGGCAAGAAAGTCCGCTTCATTTATTCGTGGGACGACTACGACGTTTTCCGCAAAGTCCCGGCAAATTTCCCGAACAGGGAGATGCTTGAAAAGTATATGCGCCAGCCAATTGTCGATGTCCCGGACCCGTTCATCGCAGAGGATGGGAAGCCATGCCACGCAAGCTATGCCGAGCACAATGAGAAGGTCCTCGAGCAGGTGCTTCCCGCCCTTGGCATCTCCCCGCAGTTCCTCTACCAGGCGAAAAAATACCGCGCCTGCGAGTACGCGGAAGGCATGAAAAAGGCCCTGCTAAAAAAGGATGAGATAAAAAAAATCCTCGACGAGTGGCGCGCGGATGACCTAGAGGGCGAGTGGAACCCGGTGCGTGTTTTTTGCGAGAAATGCAACACGGACCGCACCACCATTACCGCCTATGACAATGAGTACTCGCTCACCTACTCATGCGAGTGCGGCCATAGCGGCACGTTCGATTTCCGAAAAAAAGGCATCGCAAAGCTGCAGTGGCGCGTGGACTGGCCCATGCGCTGGGACTTTGAGAAGGTGCGCTTCGAGCCCTCCGGGAAGGAGCACTCCTCGCAGGGCGGGAGCAACACCACCGCAAACGAAATCGTTAGGCTCTATGGCTTCGAGCCGCCATACCACATAATGTACGAGTTCATCGCGATAAAGGGCACGGGCGGGAAAATGTCGAGTTCGAAGGGCAACACGGTCGACCTCAAGGAGATGATGTCGATTTACGAGCCGTCCGTGATACGCTATCTCTTCGTGCGCCCGATTCCTTCCAAGAGCTTCGAGATTTCATTCGATGCCGATGTGATAACATTTTACGAGGCATTCGACCGCGTGGAGAGGATTTACTTCGGCGCCGAGCCCGCAAAGGAGAACCCGATTGAGCAGGTGCGGGGCATCTACGAGTTCAGCGCGGTGGAGCTTCCCAAAGCCCTGCCGTTCCAGCCGAGCTTTCGGCACATCACGAATGTGCTGCAGCTCAAAGTAATGGATGAGGAAAAAACCTTCGGGTACTTCAAGAAGGGCGCGGGCCGCGAGCTTGGCAAGTTCGACGAGAACAGGCTTGCCACAAGGATTTCCTGCGCAAAGAACTGGCTCGCGAATTACGCCCCCGAGCAGTTCATCTTCAGGGTGCAGGGCTCCGTTAGCGATGCCGCCCTTTCAATGCCGCAGGGGCACAAGGAAGCGCTTCTGGAATTCGCGCAAAGCGTTGCAAATGGCGGCGGCGAGGAGCAGCTCTCAGAGGCGTTCAAGGCGGCCGCCGAAAAAAGGAAAATCCCGCTCGCGGACCTGTTCAAGTCGGCATACCTGCTGCTTGTCAACAAGGAGCGCGGTCCGAAGCTCTTCCACATCATAGAAAACATCGGCCCCGCGAAAGTGATTGCGCTGGCAGGCGAGCTTGCCGAAAAAAAGGCCGAGAAGAAGCAAAGGCTTCAGCTTCCGGGCGCGCAGGAGCTTGCCAAATCTCTGGACTTTGAAATCTCGGATGGCATCAGGGCAAAATATCCATCGCTTCGCATAGGGCTTATTGTCATTAGCTCAGTGGACAATTCCAAAACCGGCCCGGCAATCGCGGGATTGCTGCGTGCCGAGGAATCCGAATTCAAGAAGAAGTATTTCGGAAAGGATATCTCCTCAATCAGCGGCATAAAGGCGTGGCGCGAGGCGTATTCGGCCTTCGGCGCAAAGCCCAAAGACTTCAAGTCCTCGATAGAGGCTCTTGCAAAGAGGGTGCTAAAGGGCGAGCAGCTCCCCTCAATCAATCCGCTTGTTGACCTCTATAATTACATTTCCATAAAGTATGTGCTCCCGGTCGGCGGCGAGGACCTCTCAAGGATAAAAGGCGCAATAAGGCTCAGGTTTGCGGAGGGTACAGAGCAGTTCTGCCGCATCGGTTCTGATGTGAACGAGCCGCCCGAAAAAGGGGAAGTGATTTACGCCGACGATATCGGGGTTTTGTGCAGGCGCTTCAACTGGCGCGAGGCCGACCGCACAAAGCTCACGGAAAAGACGAAAAAAGCCGTACTTGTGATTGAAAGCCTCAATAATGGCGACCCGCTTGAAGAGGCAATTACCGAGCTCGCCGCACTTGTGCAAAAGTATTGCGGGGCGAAGGTCGGCGTTTATGCGCTCGTTCAGGGACAAGAAAATGCAACTGCCCCAAATGGTGCAAGCGCGCCTAAGGGCGCGCTGGCCATGGCAGTGCCGAACAATACAAAACTGCTCTTTATTGACGACCCTTATTTGAAGGAAGCCAAGGCAAAGGTGCGTGCGGTTGATGGCAGCAAGATTTACCTTGACCAGACGATTTTCTTCGCATTCAGCGGCGGGCAGAAATCCGACAGGGGGGAAATAAACGGGATGGATGTTTCAGATGTCGTGTTCGAAGGAGATGACCTCGCGCATATAATTGAGGGCAATAAGTTCAGACAAGGGCAGGAAGTTTCCCTGAAGATCGACTGGAAAAACAGGTTCAATACGATGCGCCTTCACTCTGCCTCGCACATAGTGGACCACTTCGTTAAACAGGTGAAGGGTTCGAATGAAATGTCAGGTTCGCTGGTGGATGCGGAAAAGGACCGCTCAACTTACATCATGGCCCAGAAGTTAACGCCCGAAGAAATCACGAAAATCGAGAAGCTCACAAACGATTTTCTCGCACAAGGCAAGCCAATCGTTCGGCGCAGGGACAAGGGCAACCCAAACATTTTGCACTGGGACTGCGAAAACATCCATCAGCTCTGTTCGGGAACGCACGTTAGCAACACTTCAGAGATTGGGAAAATAAAGCTCAAAAGAAGCGGAAAGGGCGCGGGCAAGGAACTTGTGGAAACTTATCTTGAGAAATACTGAAAATTTGCCTGCCCCAAAACCTTAATATTTTCCCGCGTGCCAATCTGTCCGGTAAGATGCCGGAGTGCTTTCTATTCAACCCTTTGGAAGATTTCCCATCCTGCCCGGTCTGCGGCTCGGGCATGAAGGAGCTGCACGCAAAAGTTGTGTGCACCAGGTGCAATTACCGGCGCGGCTGCTGCGACCTTTTGTAGGGTTTTATTCGGGTTTTTTAATGATTCCGCAGGCATTTTTTGTTGTTGCGGGCCCGTAGTTCAGCCTGGTAGAACACCGGCCTTTTAAGCCGGGTGTCGTGAGTTCGAATCTCACCGGGCTCGCTCATCGCGTTTTTCTTTTCTTTTGGAAAGAAAAGAAAAACACGAAGCAAAAAGAAAAGAAACCCCATGAAAAAAATTGCCCAGCACCGGCAGTGAGCCCCCCGCCGCGAAAAATCAATAATATTGAAATCTGTTTCTCCTTCATGTATTCTGTTTCCGAGCTTGAGCTGGTCGGCGCCATTATCGGCGATGGCCACATCCATGCAAAGCATCCGAAATACTATTTCGGGCTGACAGGCAACCTTAAAGATGATAAGGAATATTTTTCCCGGCTCGCCGCCCTCATCAAGGCGGTGTGGGGGAAATCGGATTTTCCAATCCCGTGAAACTGCGCAAAGCGCTTGCGGCCCTTAATGCAGGCTTTTAAAACTTCGTTCGGTAGATTAGGTTAGTTCAATGGGGCAGTAGCTCAGCGGGAGAGCACTCGACAGACACAAGCGGTCTTTAATGGCTTGTTTGGTTTGGGTGATGCTGAAGACGGGGCAACGGGTTCGTTGTTAATCTTCATTGCTCTCGGCAGCCGACCGGGGGGTCGCGGGTTCGATTCCCGCCTGCCCCATTTTTTTCTTATCGTTTAGTTCCAATATTTTATTTTCAGCTTCATGCGCCGGGCTCTTTTGTGCCCTCCCGCTCTTCCGCTTGATTTTAATTAGTTTACCCGCACTTAGTTTACGGGGTTTGCTTGGTTTTTTCGAGGAGTTTTTGCATTCTAATCATTGCCGCAGTCCTTTTCTCATCATTCGCGCTCGCCGCTGCCCCCACAGTTGCAAGCACGACCCACCCGCAGGGAAAATACAGCGGCAACCCGTTTATCCTGATGAGCGTCTCATATGGCGGCGCGACCAAAATTGTCTATGTGGTGGACCGCAACACATCAACAATTCCCGAAGAGGCAACGGCAACAATTGTGAACCCGGGGCAGATAAACCTCGGCACCAAGGCCGACGGCACATATTATTTCCACGCGCGCGCAAAAACGGATGCGGGCCTCTCAGACACCGCCCACTATGAGATAAAGGTCGACAACTCCCCGCCCCCGCGCCCGGAAAATCCCGCAGGCAGCGCAAGGGAGGATGGCTCGGCATACGTTGAATGGACAGCGCCAAAAGACGAGCTATCGGGCGTTGATTCCTACATAGTTTTCCGCAGCCCCGTAAAGCTGATAAAGGACGGGGACATTTTCAGGGAATTCAACATCCGCGACGGCGTAGTCAAAAGGATTGCAACGGGCCTTAAGTCGACAAATTACATCGACACGGACATTCTCGTTGGCAAGGGCCGGGTGTATTTTTACAAAATCCAGGCAGTGGACGCGGCCGGCAACCCTGGCAACCCGAGCATCGCTGCGACCGTGAGAACGCTCTCGCTTTGCGACCTCAAGTCGACAATCACCGCAACGCTCAAGGATTCGAACCTCTCGATTTCGCTCTCCGCGGACGGGCGAATCTTCAAGGGGACCCTCTTGATTACAACCCCGGGCAAGGAAAAATCCGCGCTCATAGAGGGAATCGGCAACACAAGCTCGGCAAACGTCGGCTACCCGATGGCCGGAAAAATAAACGGCGACTACAATATTTTCTTCGATGGCAAGGACAGCGACGGGGACGTGTGCACGGCCGGGCAGATATTCGCCTATGACACCGCAAGCCCCGAGGTGAAGATACTTTTTCCCCCAGCATCGCAGGAGCTCTCGGAGCTTGTGCATTTCAGGGTAAGGGCGCGGGACTTGGGCACAAACCCTTCCGGAATCTTTTCGGTCAAGCTATACCTGCAGGCGGGCTCTGGGGAAGCACTGCTAGGCGATGCGAACAAGTCCGGCGATGAGTACACGCTCGACTGGAACTCGACCTCCGCAGAGAACGGAAGGTCCACGATAATTGCGCGCGCGCTCGACCGCGGCGCGAACAGGTCCGAGGACAAGCTCGCATACAACATCAAGAACACCGTCGCGCTAAAATCGGCGGCGTCTGTTGCGATCACCGGCGCCGAGGCAAAGAGGCTGCAGGCAATTGAGTACGTCGCATCGCTGCGCCTCAAGGATGTCGAGGTGCCGGATGCGAACGGCCTGCTGGCCGCGGGCGATGCCAACCTCTCATACGCCAGGGCACTGCTCAAAAAGGGGGATTTTCTCGACCTCTCAAAGAAGGGCGCGCTTGACGCGCAGGCGGTTTACGCCTCGATACTTTCAAAGGCTTCGGCAAAAACCTACGGTACAAAGCAGTACTCATACAATGAGGCCCAGCTCGAGGTATTCCTCAGGTCCTCTGGCATAAATTCCGCGCAGGTTTTGCAATCCAAGGAGCTCATAACAAAGCTCTCCCCCACGCGCCGCCTCGAGGTGCTTGAAGTTTCGCAGGACTCAAACACCCACTACCTTGCAAACATAGTGCTCTCGCTAAAGGCGCCGGACAAGAATTCCGCGGCCCTTGCAATAATCGAGGTCATCCCAAAGAAGTTCGCCGACAGCGCCTCGCGCATTTTTTCAAACACGCCCTTCGAGGTCCTCGAGGCGGACCCGACAATAGCGTTCAGGGAAATCTCCGCCGACGCGAATTCGGGCAAGATGCCCGATATCACATACTCGCTAAAGGGCAGCCTCACAAAGGCGCAGGCCGATGCGCTGCTCTCATCCAGCCTTATGGACTCCTACCTCTCACCGCCAATACTTCTGCCCTCATCCTCAAGGCTTGGCTACTCCGCCCCCCCAAAGCCCGCCATGCAATTGCCCAAAATAGATTTCGGGAACAATAAGCTGCTCATAATCGGTGCGATTGTAGGGGTGCTTTTCCTGCTCTTCTGCGCGGCAGTGATTGCCGTTGTTGCAATATGGTATTTCTTTTTCAGGAAAAAGAAGGGGTCGCATTGAGCGCTCTGCACTCATTCCTTGCGGCATCCGCCTCGGAAGTGGATTCTGAAATTGAGAAGTTTTTCCCAAAAAAATTCCGCACTGCATGGGTACAGCAAAATATCGGCAGGCCCGAGTTCGGCTTTGATGCAGATGCCGCGCAAAAATCCATCACAGACCCTGTATGGGATTTTCTGATGCGCGGGGGAAAGAGATGGCGCCCAGCGCTGATGCTGCTTGCATGCGAATCCGTAGGCGGGAAGAAAAAGGACGCGCTCGCGCTAACCCCAATCCCCGAGCTCGCGCACACGGGCACGATAATAGTTGACGACATCGAGGACAATTCGGCCCTGCGAAGGGGCAAGCCCTCGCTTCACATAATCTACGGAGTTGACATTGCGATAAATGCGGGCAATGCGCTCTACTTCCTCCCACTGCTCTCGCTTCTCAATAAGCCATCGCTCGGCGCCGAGAAGAAGGCGGCGATTTACGAACTCTACATCCGCGAGATGTCAAAGCTCTCCCTGGGCCAGGGCATGGACATCTACTGGCACCGCGGCAACCGGGCAGTGAGCGAGCAGGAATACCTGCAGATGTGCTCCTACAAGACCGGCTCTCTTGCAAGGCTCGCCGTTGGCATGGGTGCCATTTTGGGCAACGCTACCCCAAGGCAGCTCGAAGCGCTCGTCGATTTCGCAACAAGCATCGGGGTCGCGTTCCAGATACAGGACGATATCCTAAACATCAAGCCGCGCGAAGGCTGGGGCAAGGAAACAGGCGATGACATAAAGGAGGGCAAGCGCACCCTGATGGTAATACATGCCTTTTCAAAGCTCCCGGAAAAGGGGCGCTCGCGCCTGAAGTGGATTTTGGACTCGCGCCACAACTCCGAACTGGAGGTTAAGGAGGCAATCGGGCTTTTGGAGAGTGAGGGCTCGGTGCAGTACGCTGAAAAGTTCGCGAACGAAATGGTGGCAAAAAGCTGGAAAAAGCTCGATGCGAGCATTGAGAACTCCAAGGCGAAATCGCTGCTGCGTGAATTCGCGGACTATATGGTCAAGAGAAGCGTGTGATGCGCAATATGCTCTTGCAATGGCAAGGCCGGACTATCAGTACTTCTCGTATTCGCGCTCGACCCTGTGCACCACAATCCCGTCCCCTGTAATTTCGATTGGGTGCAAATCCTCCGAGTGCCGCGTTGCGCGCATCTTGCGGATGTGGAGTGTGCGGTTGCTGCGCGTGCCGGCGCCCAGGTAGTGGAGCACGACAACCCCGTCGACCACATATTCCTCTATCCCGTATTTACCGTAAGAGTTCTCTCCCTCGTTCGCCTCGGATGTGAGCAGCGTTGTCACGCCGATTTTCATGAGAAGGTAGGAGAGCTTTAGTATGGCCGCGCGTATCTCGTTCTCGTCGCGAAAATTCAGGCCAAGCGCCGGGATTGAGTCGATTACAACCCTCTTTGCCCCGATTCGCTTGCTCGTGCGCATGATTTCAAGGAGCAGCTTGTCAACATCAAAGCCCGTCGCCGGCATCGAGAACTCCTCCTCGCTTGGCATCCCTATTTTGGCGACGCTGCCATCGATTATGTGCAGCATGTTAGCGTCCTCGAGCTTGCGGATGTCCCATCCGAGCATTAGCATGTCCTCGCGCAAAAGCTCGGGCCTCTCATCGAGCGTTACATAAATTCCCGGTTCGGAATATTTTTTGGCGCCATTGTAGATGAACTGCATCCCGAAAATGCTCTTTCCGGTGCCGCACGCGCCCGCAATAAGTATGCTGCGCCCCTTTGGAATTCCGCCCTCCAAGAGCTCATCAAGGCCCTTGATTCCTGTTGCAATCCTGTCCATTTCGCCCGCTTATAGTCTGGGGCTATGTCCTATTTATACCTTATTGGAAAACCCGCAGCAGGCTTGGGCAAAAATTCCTCTTTTCCACGGGCCTTGCATTGCGCGCCCGATTATCGGACATACTTTATAAATTTATCTTGGGGAAGTTAATTATTATGCGCCCGGAAAGGAATTTTTTCACGGCATTTTTTTGCATCGCCTTCGCACTGCTCGCATTTTCAGCTTCCGCCTTTGCGGGCGAGCTGAACATTCTGGCGGTCAGCAACTCATCGACAATCCCCCCAACCCCTTATGCGGGGGACATTATCACCCTCAATTTCAGCGTTTCAAACATCAGCGGCGTTGGCCGGGCAGCGGACAACCTCTCGGTGCGCACTGAACTCAATGAGAACTATTTCGAGGCGCAGAAAATCGGGGAAAAGTTCGATTCGATAGGCGCGAAGAGCTCGAAGACGGTTTCGCTAAGGTTCAGGCTAAAGGACGGTGCCCCGCCGGGAAGCTACAGGCTTCCGATAATTCTGGAGTACCAGAGCGGCCCCGATCATATTGTGCAGGATAAGGAAGTGAGCTTTAGCGTCTCTGCCTGCAGCGCGCTCAAAATTGAGGCAATAAAGCTCGACAACCCAAAGCCGCACATCGGCGACGCGCTTGAAATCACGGCAACAATCCGCAACTCATGCACGAACGCTGCAAGAAACGTGAGCATTGAGTTGCGCCCGGTCACAAACCCGACAATCGCCCCGTTCATAATCCCCTCAGGCTCCTCGGCAAAAATAGGCGACATACTCGCCGGGCAGGTAAAGGATGCAAAGTTCACCGCAATGGTTGGCGACAAGGTCGATGCCAAGGCGTATGTTTTTGCGATTGACTCGAACTGCGACCAGTGCGCGAGGTCCGCCCCTACTACCCAGTTCTCATTCCAGGTGCTCGGAAGGCCAGAGCTCGTGTTCTCGAACATAGAGTACTCCGTTGAGAACGCAATGGGGGGGAATGAGAAGCAGATAATGCAGGGCAGTGCGTTCACCCTCTCGGTGCAGCTGGACAACATCGGGCAGGAGAAGGCAAAGGCGGTTGATGTCACAATTGATTTCGGCTCGGGCATTGAGGGTTCTTCGAAGGCGTTTTTGGGCAACATAAACCCGGACGATTCGGGCGCCGCGGTATTTGCCCTGGGCGCGGCATATGGCGCCAAGGCAGGCGCGCATCCGGGAAAGATAAATGTTGAGTACGTTGACGAGCTTGGCGAAAAGAAGGGCTTTTCGCAGGACTACTCGCTATACATCAATCCGGCCCCGCCAACAAGCCCGGTCGTTTACGTATTCATACTCGGAATGCTCGTGCTCGTGCTCGGGATAGTTTATTTCATAATAAAGTTCATTTTCAGGCAGCTCGCGATCCGAAAGGCGCAGTCGAAATGATTTTGCCCTTCGCAATTGCCCGCATGATGGCATGGCATTTTGGGCATTCACGATGATAAAATTATCTTTTCTCAACCTTTTCAGGCGCAAGGCAAGGACATTTCTCTCAGTTTCAGGCATCGCAATCGGCGTTGCCGCAATAATCGTTCTCGTCTCTCTGGTGGACGGCTTTACCGGCCAGTTTGATGAGGTGGTGAGCCAGTTCAAGGGCGTTGTTGTTTCCGAAAAGGATTCGATTGACCAGACCGTCTCGCGCGTCGACTTATCATTCGCAGGCAAGCTCGCATCCCTGCCGGGCGTGAAGGTGGTGGTGCCGGAAATCTGGGCGCTGCCGCAGAGCATTGACGGAAAGGGCCTTGGCATCTCATCCTTTAGCGCTGTCTACATCTACGGCCTTGACGTTGACAAGTACTACTCCTCCGGAGGGAAAGGCTGGCTCAGTGACGCCGAAAAAGGCTCGCTTCTGCGCTCCTCGGATTTTGGGCAGGTGATGATTGGCAAAAAGCTCGCGGCAGATAGGAGAAAATTCGTGGGCTCGGCAATAAAGGTCGACGGCAAGACCTTCAAGGTCAAGGGGATTTTGAAGGGCGAGAGCGACATGGTCTCAAGCATAATTGTCATGAATCTCCAGGACGCGCGAGAGGTCACATCCTTTTCCGAAGGGAAGGTGAGCTCGTACACGGTGCTGCTCTCCGACATCTCCGCGGACAAGGCCGTTGCCGAGCTCATAAAATTAAAGTACGGGGATGATTTGCAGGCCCAGACGCAGGCAGATATTTCAGAGCAGCTCACAGGAATTGTGGGCAACCTCCGCCTGCTCGCAATTGTAATTGCGCTGGTTTCAAGCATTGTTGCGGGCATCGGGATTGCAAACACAATCCTTATGAGCGTTCTTGAGAGGTTTCGCGAAATCGGCGCGCTCAAGGCCGTTGGCTGGACAAATGGGAATGTGATGAAAATGATTGTCTACGAATCCCTCTTCATGGGGGTTATTGGCGGGCTGCTCGGGATTGCGATAGGGTTTGGAATAGATATTCTGCTAAACGCCGTGGGCGGAGTGCGCTATTCAATTTCGCCCATGCTTCTGGTCTCAACCCTCTCATTTGCAATCGGGCTTGGAATTGTGGCGGGGCTATATCCGGCATACCACGCATCGACGCTCGACCCGATAGAGGCCCTCCGGGCATGATTTCGATATTTTGAAAAGTGGTGTTGTTATGAAGGAAAAAAACGCGCAAAAATCCGGAAAAGAAAACTCGGCAGGTCACAAGGTCACCAAAGCCTCCCGGTCCGGGGGCATGGCGCAGGATATTTTTGTCGACCTGCGCGACGTGGTTAAGGAGTACCGCATGGGCGAAACAGTTGTCGGGGCGCTAAACGGCGTTTCGATTTCAATCCGCAGGGGGGATTTTGCAATAATTGTCGGGCCTAGCGGCTCTGGCAAGAGCACTTTGATGCACATAATGGGGACTCTCGACCACCCAAGCAGCGGCAAGGTTTTTTTCGACGGCGATGACATAAGCATCCTCGACGATTGGCACCTTGCGATGCTGCGCCGAAAAAAAATCGGCTTCATTTTCCAAAACTTCAACCTAATCCCAACGCTTAGCGCGCTCGAAAATGTGATGGCGCCAACCGAGCCTCTTTCGGGGAGCAAGGAGCATCTCGAAGAGAGGGCAATCGGGCTTCTCCGGAAAGTGGGGCTTGGCAACCGGCTTTTGCACAGGCCAGATGAGCTCTCAGGCGGCCAGCGCCAGAGGGTTTCGATTGCGCGCGCCCTGATAAACGACCCGGAAATAATTTTCGCAGACGAGCCAACAGGAAATCTCGATTCGCTCACAGGAAAGCAGGTAATCGAATTAATGAACAGGCTCAACCGCGAGGAAGGCAAGACATTTGTACTGGTAACCCACGACCCCTCGCTTCTTGAGTACGCCACAAAAAAAGTCTTCATACTCGACGGCAAAATAACCCGCATCGAGGATTCGCCAAGGGGGCGCTAGCGAATGCTAAAGCTGAGCCTCCTAAACCTCTCAAGGCACAAGGTGCGCACCGCGCTCTCGGTCCTTGGCATTGTGCTCGGCGTGGCTTCGCTTATAATTCTGGTCTCGGTCGTTGACGGTGTGAGGTTTGAGATAAAGGACGCTTTTAGCAAGGCGCAGGGGGTGCGGATAGGCCCGCTCACCGCAGGAGACCCCGCGCTTGTGCAGCTCGATGAGGGGTGGATTGCAAAAATAGAGAAGGTGCAGGGTGTGAAGGTGGCGGTTGGAAACATCATCCAGATAGCGCGCAGCATCGACGGAAAGCCGCAGGGGATAAATGGCGCGCGGCTCCTGGGAATCGATGTGGACCGCGTGGCGAAGGCGAGTTCGACCGGCTTTGATGGCGAACTTTTGGAAGGGCGGGATTTCCGGTCGGGGGACCGCGGCGTTGCGCTCATCGGCAAGAAAATGAAAAAGGATCACGATAAGTTCCTCGGCTCGAAAATAAAGGTAAACGAGAGCAGCTTTAGAATAGCCGGCGTTTTCACGACCGGCTCCGACCTTCTCGACAACTCGGTGCTGGTCCAGATTGATGATGCGCGCGATGCCACGGGCTTTCCGAAAGGAAAAGTGAGCTACATCAACGCAACCATTACAGACCCGCGCGAGGACAAAAAAATAGCCGGCCGCATAAACCTCATTTACGGCGACAAGGTGCGCGCAAGGAGCCTTAGCGATTTTTCCTCGCAGTTCGGAGCGATTTTTGACAGCATCACAGCGCTCGTGCTCGTTGTCGCATCCATCGCCTCGGTTGTTGCCGCCGTTGGGATAATCAACACGATGCTGATGAGCGTTCTTGAGAGGTTTCGCGAAATCGGCGCGCTCAAGGCAGTCGGCTGGACCAACGGCAACATAATGAAGATGATTCTCTGCGAGTCGCTCTTCATCGGCATTCTCGGAGGGCTCTTTGGGGTTGCGATAGGCTATCTCGGAGCTGCGGCAATCCGCGGCTTTGGCCTCTCAACCGTTGTGAGCCCGGAGCTTGTAATCGGCTCGTTTCTGGGGGCGGTGCTGGTGGGCACTGCAGGCGGGGTGTACCCCTCATTTATCGCCTCAAAAATGGACCCGGTAGAGGCTCTGCGCGCGGAATGAAAGCGCACGGGTTTTTCCCCCCGGGCAATCAAAACCATTAAAAGGCAAAAAGTCGGAATAAGTCGTTATGAAGGGCATTTTGGCGGTTTTAGAGGGCGGGGCGGCATTATGAGCGCCACGCTCGAGGGAAAAAACGTTTTCGTTACGGGCGGCGCGGGCTTTATCGGCTCGGCGCTTGTGCGCGAGCTTCTCAGCCAAAAGGCGAATGTCACGGTTTTTGACAATTTCATGGGCGGGAGCGAATCAAACCTCTCCGAGGTGCGCCACAAAATCAGCGTGATAAGGGGCGATATCCGCGACCCGGAGCTTGCCGGTGTGCTCAAAAAGAGCGGCGCGCAGTTCGTCTTCAACCTCGCCGCGATGCCATACATTCCGGATTGCTACGAAAAGCCCCTGGAATTTTTCGACATCAACGCGGGCGGCGCTCTTAACCTTCTCTTCGCGTGCAAAAAAGCCGGCGTTGAGCGCATAGTCCAGTACTCCACCTCGGAAGTGTACGGTACGGGCAGGCAGCTGCCGATGGATGAGCACCATCAGCTAAACCCGCAGTCAACCTATGCGGCCTCAAAGCTCGCCGCGGACAGGCTCTGCTACACCCTGTATTTTGAGAAGGCAATCCCTGTTGTGATACTTCGCCAGTTCAACGTCTACGGCCCGCGCGAAACCCATCCATACATCATTCCCGAGCTGATAACCCAGCTCTCAAAATCCAATAAGCTGCGGCTCGGAAACGTGCATGCGCGCCGCGACTTCACTTATGTAACCGATGCCGCGCGCGCGGCAATTGCGCTAATAAAAGAGCCGACGGCCGAAGGGCAGGTCTTCAATTCCGGCTATGGGAAGGACTATTCAATAAAGGAAATCGCGCAGATGATTGGCTCTATTATGGGGCGCGAATCCATAGAGATAGCAACCGAGCCATCAAGGCTTCGCCCGCTCGATGTCGAGCAGCTGCAGGCGAGCTATTTCAAGCTGCACAAGCTAACTGGCTGGGAGCCTCAGGTCACGTTCGAGAACGGGCTAAAAAAAACCGTCGGGGGGTTCAACGAAAATAATATGTGCTGGCCATGGGATGCGAAGTAGCGGCCTTTGCGGCGCATCATGGGCCTATTATTCCCTGTAAGCGCTGGTAACCCCTTTTATTGCCGAGATTTTTTTCATCACCTGCTCAAGCTCTCCGAGGTCCTTTAACCCGACGCTAAAGCTGCACATGATATTGTTCTGCGCCCCGGCGCGCGCATTCGCCGCCTTTACCTTTACCCTATTTTTGGAGAAGACATCGAGAATGTCCTTTAGAAGCCCGATTCGGTCCGTGCCCTCGGCAACAATCTGCGCCTCATATTCAGCCCCGCCCCCGCCCCAGTAGACGTCGATTTTCCCGCCCATCTTCACTGCCTGGCCGCAGTCGGCGCGATGCACGGCGATTTTCCTTTTCGTTGTGCGAAACCCTATGATTTCATCGCCCGGCAGCGGAAGGCAGCACTTCGCGAGCCTTATGTGCCTGTCGTTTGTTGCCATTCCGCGCTGCTTTTTCGGCTTTGATTTGGGCGCGTCATCTGAAACCGCGATGTGGAGCCGCGCCTTTATTTTCTGCCTAGCCTTTGCGGTCTTGACAAACCCGAGCCAGGCCATCCTTGGCGCCTGCTTTTGGCTTGTGAGTATCTCGACAACATCGCCGTTCCGAATTTGCGTATTTAGCGCGCACATAACCCTATTCACCCTCGCGCCCGCGCACTTGTTGCCAAGGTCTGTGTGCACCGCGTAGGCAAAGTCGGGAATGGTGGCCCCGTAAGGGAGCTCGATGACATCGCCATTTGGCGTCATTGCAAAAACTTCCTTTCCGAAAATGTCGCTCTCGGTCTTCTCGCCGCTCGATTTTTCCCACTCGAGCAGCTGCTTTATCCATTCGATTTTGCGGTCGTTTCGCGAATCGCCCTTCATTCCCTTGTATGCCCAGTGGGATGCGATTCCGAACTCGGCAAAATCGTGCATCTCCTGCGTCCTTATCTGGATTTCAACAGGCGTTGTGTCGGATGTGAATACGCTCGTGTGCAGGGAGCGGTAACCGTTCTCCTTGGGCTTTGCGATGTAGTCGTCAAATTCTCCAGGAATCGGCCTCCAGAGGCTGTGGATTATTCCAAGCGCCTCATAGCAGTCCTTTTCCGAACCGGTGATGACCCGAAGCGCCATCAGGTCATAAACCCTGTTTATCGAAACGCCCTTCATCTTCATTTTCTGGTGCGTGCTATAAGCGGTCTTGACCCTTCCGTCTATCTGCGCCTCAAGGCCGGTCTTTGCAAAGGCGTTTTGCAGTGCGCGCTTTGTCAGCTCGATGTTGCCGCTTGTGCACCTCACGGCCTGGTCAATCGTGCCCTGTATTTTTTCATATGTTTGCGGCTGCTCGAAGCGGAACGCGAGCTCGTTCATCTCAGAGCTGATGGTATAAATCCCGAGCCTGTGCGCGAGCGGGGCGTAGAGCTCCTTGATTTCGGCAACAAAGCCGGGCCGCTCCTGCCCTGCCACATCTGCGAGGTTGCGGATTTTGTCGAGCATTTCGCAAAGCTGCAGCGCGACAACAGATGGGCTGCTTGAGAGCACTATCATGAATTTTTTGCGCGCGCTCTCGCGGTCGCCTGATTTGAACCCCAAAGCCCTTTCAAAATCCTGCTGGCCGGATATTAGGTCGGCAACCGGCCTGCCAAACTCCTTCCCTATCTGCTCAAGGCTCATTCCCGAGCGCCCCGCGTTGTGCAGCAGCCCCGCGAGCACGGCATTGCGGTCAAAGCCGAGCCCGAGCACGGTCGATGCCACGGCTATGTTGTGGCGAAGGTATGCCTCGTAGTGCCCGCCTTTTTGCCTAAGGGCCTCGGTTAGCATCGCAAGCGCGCTGCGTACCTTTGCCTCTTCGCCGAATTTCCCTGCATAAAGGGCTATGAATTCCCCTGCGGGGCCGTTTTCCATGCAAAACCTTTCCTGAAAACCTATTATAGGGTTTTCCAGCCGTTAACCGCGCGCACAAATGGATATTTCCGGGCCTGCCCGCCAAGACTTTAAACACCTTTGTTCCAACTCTTCCTTATCGATTCCCGAAAGATTTTATGCAGGGGAAGCCACAGATGACTTACTACCTTTTCGTGAACTTCAAGGCATATGAGGAAGGCACGGGCCAGAAGGCGCTAGCGCTCTCAAAGCTGCTCTCAACATTCTCCTCGGAAGCGGCAGAAGTTGTGCCGGTTGTGCAGGCTCTTGATTTGCGCCAAATCGCAAAAGATTCGGCGCTTAAAATTTTCGCGCAGCACGCGGACCCGATAAAGTTCGGCCCAGGCACCGGCAGGATTCTTCCGGAAGCGCTCAAGGCGGCGGGCGCATATGGCACTGTGCTAAACCATGCCGAGAACAAGGTTTCGAACGATGCGCTCCGCGCAACAATTGCAAGGTGCGCGCAGGCCGGCCTTAAGGTTCTCTGCTGCGCCGAAAATTTGCAGCGCGCAAAAGAAATTGCCGCATTCTCCCCCGCGCCCGATTTTATCGCAATCGAGCCCCCGGAACTAATAGGGGGCGAAGTGAGCGTCAGCTCGGCAAAGCCGGAGCTGATTTCCGGTTCGGTTGCGGCAATTGCCAAAATCAACCCGAAAATTATAGTGATAACAGGCGCCGGAATAAAAAACCAGGATGATGTGGCAAAGGCAATCGAGCTTGGCACCAAAGGGATTTTTGTCTCCTCAGGGATAGTGCGCGCCCCGGACCAGGAGTACGCAGTTAAGCAGCTGCTCGGAGGCTTTCCGCAAAGCGAGGACTCCGGTTCGATGCCGTGAAATTGCATATATAGCAGACAGTGAAAATAATTAGGGTGATTTTTCAGGTCTGCTATCTATCAAACCGCGCCAATATGCCGAAAGACTTTCGCGGTTTGCTATAATCACAAATATATACTACCTGCTATCTCTTACATTGAAAGAAACGTGATTGCATGGACTTCAAGCTCTACACCGACGCTTTCCTAAAGCCGAAGGAAACATTCGCCGCACAGAAGGCAAACGCCGAACTTGGCAAAGGAATTTTGAATTTCGTCCTGGGCGGATTTCTCTACGGCATTGTGGCATTCGTGCTGGTTGCCGCCCTATCGCTTGCCGGTGGCAATCCGGCAGGTATTGTGGTGGGCGCCATCTACATTGTCGCCGCGCCGATTCTTGTGGTGATTTTCGAGCTCATAATGCTGATTGTCCCGTTCATCCTCTCAAAGATTGTGGGAGGCACGGGAAGCTACACATCGCTATTTTACCTAACCTCGCTCTACTCTGTAGCGGCCCTTGTCCTGCAGGCAATACCGCTTGTCGGCTTTTTCGTCTCGCTCTATACTGTATACCTATTCTACCTCGCGGTAAAGGAATCACAGGGGCTTAGCCAGAATAGGGCGCTCGCGGTAGTCCTCATTCCGCTAGTGCTCGTGATTGTTGTTGTGGTGCTTTTGCTGGTCCTGGGCCTTTTCGCCCTCGGCGGGGTAGTGTCAAGCGCAGCCGCCCCGAAGGTCTATCCGTACTAAAATCGTGTTCGGGCAGTTGCCGGTTTTACACAACAATTTCGGTAACGGCAGCCTTCTTCCCGCCGCCGCGCTCGTATTCTTCAATTCCTTTTTTTAGAACCGTAAGCCCTAGCAGCGCGCACTTGATGCGCGTCTGGATTATCCCGCCAAGTTGCTCGAAGAGCTTTTCGGGCGTGATTGCGCGCGCCTGCGAAACCTTCTTCCCCTTCACCATTTCCGTAAGAAGCGATTCGGATGCGATGCTTATCGCGCACCCGCTCCCGTAGAATTTAATGTCCTCAATTATCCCTTCCCGGATTTTGAGGTAAAACGTAACCTGGTCTCCGCATGTGGGGTTCCCGCCGCCCGCCAAAAGGTCCGGGCTTGAGAGGGTGCCCTTGTTTATCGGGCTCTTGTAGAGCTCGAGAATGATTTCAGTGTAGATGCTATCAGCCATGATTCACGCCCCGAATATCTTCTTCGCCTCTTCAATTCCGAGGGCGAGCTGCTCGATTTCGCCTAGCGTGTTGTAGATGTAGAACGATGCGCGCGCAACCCCTTCTATTTCCATCTCGCGCATGAGCGGCTGGGCGCAGTGGTTGCCGCTGCGAATCGCTATTGCCCTTCTGTCGAGCACCGATGCGATGTCGTGCGGGTGCACCCCTTCGAGGTTGAACGGGATTATTCCGGTGCGTGGCCCCTTGCTGGGGCCATAAACCTGCACCCCCCCAATTTCCGAAACCCTTTTCATGCCGGTTTTCAAAAGTTTCTGCTCATGCGCCTCAATATTTCTAAGCCCGACTTTTTTGAGGTAATCAATCGCCGCCCCAAACCCGATTGCGCCGGCGATATTTGGGGTCCCTGCCTCGAATTTCCACGGCAGCTTGTTCCACTGCGCGCCATCAAGAGTCACCGTTGAAATCATGTCCCCGCCCGTGAGAAACACCGGCATTTTTTCAAGCAGCTCATGTTTTCCATAGAGCACGCCAACACCCGTTGGCCCGAGCATTTTGTGCGCGGAGAGGGCCAAAAAATCCGCCCCGGTTTTTTTCACATCGACCGAAAGGTGCGGCGCTGCCTGCGCGCCGTCCACAACAAAGAGCGCCCCTGCCTTCTTTGCCATTTTACCTATTTTTTCCACTGGATTTATAGTGCCTAAAATATTCGAGGCCATTGTAACCGAAATTATTTTCGTTTTCGCGGTGATTTTCCCCGCAAGGTCTTCAAGGTCAAGCCTGCCATCGCGGGTGATGTTTGCATAAGCAATTTTTGCCTTCCTGCGCGCGGCGAGCTGCTGCCACGGCACGAGGTTTGCGTGGTGCTCCATTTTCGTGAGCAGGATTTCATCGCCCGCCTTGAGTTGTTCCCCGAGCGAGTACGCGAGAAGGTTAAGGCTCTCGGTTGCGTTCTTTGTGAAAATTATTTCCTCCATGCCCCGCGCGCCGAGCAGCTTTGCGGTTTTTTCGTGGCTGAGTTCGTATTCATCCGTCGCCTTCTGGCTCAGAAAATTCAGCCCGCGGTGAACGTTCGCATTGTAATTTTCATAAAACCCGCGCTCCGCATCCAGCACCTGCGTAGGCTTTTGCGTGGTCGCGGCGTTGTCGAGGTACACAATCTGCCTGCCATTGTGCCTGCGCTGCAAAATGGGGAAATCCTTCCGGATTTTTTCCGCGTCCATTTCAGAGCTTCCTTTCAATATTTTCCATTATCCCTTCCCGCGCGGCCTGCGGCAATTTTAGCACAACGCTTTCAAGAAAGCTGAGCACGACCATTTTCTTCGCCTCTTCCCCGGGAATTCCCTTTGCCTGCAAATAGAAGAGCTCGTCCTCCTCGATTTTTGCGACCGTGGCGGAGTGCGTCGCCTTCACATCATCGGTCTTGATTTCGAGCTGTGGAATCTGGTTGCTGCTCGCATTATTTCCCAAAATCATGCTGTGGGTTTCGAGCAGCGCATTTGTTTTCGAGGCAGATTCCTCGATGCGTATCATGCCGTCGTACACGCATCGGCTCTCGCCCTTGAGGCAGGAGTTGAATATGTTGTGGCTAAACGAGCCCGCGCCGCGATGAATGGAGCTGTAGTTCAAATCGAATTGTTCCTTCCCTTCCGAGAGCAGCACGCTAAAGTCCTCCGCCCTGCACCCTTCGCCATCCAATATGACATCGGCGTTCGCGCGCACAAGCCCGCCCCCAAACCACGCGTTGCTGTTCACAAGCTCCGAGCCCTTCCCAACAATGCACTGCTGGTAATCAATAATCCCGCCCGATGCGAGGTGCAACCGCGCGATGCAGGCGCTCGCCCCATCCTGCACATGCGCAGTTTCATTGTAGAGCAGCGTCCCGCTCCCGGAAATCTCCATTACAATTGCAGCCTTCACGCCCTTTTCGAAAATGAAAAACCCTTTCGCGCACACTCCGTCTGGAAGGGAGAGCTCTGCGCGGATTGTTTTGCCGTCGCACTCCCTGCCAACAACAGCCACGAATCCGGATGAAAAGTTAGCGTTCACAAACGCCCCGAACTGGTCGCGGGTCGGTTCCTCTTTTTCGAGGATTTGGCGCATCTGCCCAGGCATCGCATTTAGCGCCTCTTCAAACGCGAGCACGCGCACAGGCCCGCCCGTGATTTTGGGCATGGGCGCTTTCGCGCCGGCCGTTGGCTTTGCGAGCAGCGCCTCGAGGCGCGGTATGCTGCTATACTTGCTCTTCTTTATGGGGCGGGCGTTGAAAATTTCAAGGTTTTTCCCCCGGTACTGCGCGAGCCAATCCTCGGCGCGTGCCGCCTGGGGGGCATTTTTGGCCGGTGCTGTTTTCTGCGCCTGCGCCACTATTTCACCCGACCGAGTTTTCCATTTCCATTTCAATTAGCCTGTTTAGCTCAACAGCATATTCGAGCGGCAGGGTTTTGGTGAACGGCTGCATGAATCCAAGCACAATCAGCGTGAGCGCCTCGGTCTCGGTCAGCCCTCTTGAGGTTAGGTAGAATACCTGCTCTTCCCCGATTTTTCCAACCGTTGCCTCATGCGCAATAGTTGCGCTCGGCTCGTCGACCTCAACGTATGGGTAAGTGTCGGTGCGCGACTCGGGGTCTAGCAAAAGCGCGTCGCACTGCACATTGCTCTTCACCCCTTTGCATCCCTTGATTACCTTCACAAGCCCGCGGTATGATGTCCTTCCGCCGTCCTTGCTTATGCTTTTGCTGTTTATCGTGCTGGTGGTGTTTGATGCGAGGTGCACAACCTTCGCGCCAGCGTCCTGGTGCTGGCCGTTTCCGGCGAGCGCAACCGAGAGCACTTCGCCCCTCGCGCCCTCTTCCATCAGGTAAATTGCCGGGTATTTCATCGTGACCTTGCTTCCGAGATTGCCATCAATCCATGAAACAGTCGCGTTCCTGTACGCGAACGCGCGCTTTGTCACGAGGTTGTATATGTTATTGGACCAGTTCTGTATTGTGGTGTAGGTCACGTGCGAATTCGGCTTTGCCACGATTTCCACAACCGCGGAGTGCAATGATTGCGAGGAAAATTTTGGTGCTGTGCAACCTTCTACATAGTGAATCTGGCTCCCCTCATCTGCAATTATCATGGTGCGCTCGAACTGCCCGAAGCTCTCCGAATTTATCCTGAAGTATGCCTGCAGCGGGATATCCACCTTCACGTTCTTCGGGACGTATACAAAACTCCCACCCGACCAAACAGCGCTGTTAAGCGATGCAAACTTGTTGTCGTTTAGCGGAATGATTTTCCCGAAGTGCTCCTTTACAAGCTCCGGGTACCGCTTGAGGCCCTCATCCATCGAGAGGAAAACAACGCCCTTCGCCTCGAGGTCCTTGCGTATGTTGTGGTACATCACTTCAGAATCATACTGCGCCTCAACCCCTGCAAGAAACTTTCTCTCCGCCTGCGGAATCCCGAGCCTGTCGAACGTGTCCTTGACCTCTTTTGGCACCTCATCCCAGCTCTTCTTGTTCTGGTTCGAGGCGCTCATGTAGTAAATTATTTCATCAAAGTTTATCGCGCTCAGGTCCGCGCCCCACGCCGGCATGGGCCTTTCGTTGAATGCCTTCAGGGCTTTTAGCCTGAACTCCAGCATCCACTCCGGCTCGTTTTTTATCTTGGAAATCCTGCGCACCACATCTTCGCTAAGGCCCTTGTCGAACCTCACTTCATAGTTCTTGGTGCTGTAGCTGAAATCGTACTTCGAGTAATCTGTCTGCGCGAGCTTCCTGTCCTTTGCGCGCGTGTCCTCTACGCTTGCCGTGCTTGTGCCCCTCTTAGCCATAAAGTTCCCTCACTCAACCGCCTCGATAACATTCACGCCCGCGGCCTTGAGAATTCCCGCATACCCTTTTTCCTCGAGGTGCTCGGCAAGCTCAGGGCCTCCCGATTTGACAATTTTGCCCCTGTACATCACGTGCACGAAATCCGGCTTTAGGTAATTGAGTATCCTTTTGTAGTGCGTAATTACAAGCGCGCCAAACTGCGGCGAGCGCATCTGCTGCACGGTTTGCGAAACTAGCTTTAGCGAATCAATATCAAGCCCGGAATCGGTCTCGTCCATTATCGCCAGTTCCGGCTTGAGGATTAGCATCTGCAATATCTCCGCCCTCTTCTTCTCCCCCCCGGAGAACCCGACATTGAGCTCGCGCTCGATAAAGTCCGCCCCCATCCCGAGCTTTGCCCCCGCCTCCTTTAGCTTTTCGCGAAACTTCACAGGGCTTAGGGGCTCAAGGGGGTACCGGGCCTTGTATGCGGCGTGCAAAAATTTGCTAAATGAGAGTCCGCTTATCTCAAACGGGTATTGGAATGAGAGGAAGAGCCCCTCATGCGCCCTCTGCTCGGGCTTTAGTGCGAGCATGTCCTTGCCGCCGAACTTCACTGCCCCTTTTGTAACAGTGTACTTCGGGTTTCCCATAATCACATTTGAGAGCGTGCTCTTTCCAGAGCCGTTCGGGCCCATTATCGCGTGCACCTCGCCCTGCCGGATTGCCAGGTCAACCCCCTGCAGTATTTCCTTTCCCTCAATTCCGGCGTAAAGCCCTTTGATTTCGAGTTCCTTTTTCATGTGTTCACCATTTTTCATAAAATAAAAATATGTCCCGGTGCCCAAATTATATTTTGGGCGGGAATTATTTTTTGTGCGCGGAACGGGCTAAATCCTGCCAACTCCGGCCTTTGCGAGCACCTCTTCTGAGGCGTCGAATTCTTTGCACACAATGCACATGTTTCCAATCCCCTTTTCCGAGTTCACCACAATCTCTGCCATTTCCCGGATTTTTGCAAGGTCATGCTCGTTAAATTTGTGCGAGCCGCCCCTTTTTGCCTTGAGGTACTGGCAAATAGCGGCCTCGGTAATGCCAAGTTTGCCCGCGACCGCCTTGCGCGTGAGCTTTTTTTCATCGATAAGATACTTGGCAATCTCGCGCCTCACGGCAGGCAGGACCTGCCAGCCGATGATTTCACAAGGAAATGTAAGGCCCATAAACACCACAATTAACATATGTTAACAGTACTTTTAAAGGTTTTGGTGCAGCGCCATTTCATAATGAACATTTAATTCCGCAGCCGAGAATACTGCGGGGTCTGTAGCGTAGCGCGGAAGACCCGCAGTTGAATCGGCTGTGGCCTGTTTTTACGTTGGTTTAAGTTTGTGCTCTCTGTCGCGCGCGGGGCTGCTAGCGCAGCCCCCTATAATCGGCGCGACAGGAGTCAAACAACTATGGGTGAAATGAGTAGCGTAAGCTCTAAAAATGAAAAGGTTGATACTCGGAACAATTGGGTAACGTTCATGTTCAAGTGTAAGTGTGCATATTTTTGTTTCCTGAAGCAGTCGCACATCGATACTTGCACGAGCGCATTCAAAGAGTTTGAGGCGCACGGTTTCAAATTTGGCGAAATAGGTTATGGCGGGAATCACGTTCATTTTATCGCGGATGTGCCGAAAAGATACTGCATCACAGATGCAGAAATAATGCTCAAATCAAGAAGCGCGCTCAGAATGTTCGAGCAACACCAAGGATTCAAAAAGCGTTATCCCAGCGGTAGCTTCTGGAGTGGATACGAGCACCATCAATCCACAGGAATGCAAGACATAGAAGAATCAGCCAAATATATCAGAAATCAAACCGCACATCACAACATCACGGTAATTTATGATGCGCAAAAGTGCTTAACGAGTTTCAGCGCAGAGTAGGCGCCGATTGCGGTGCGGCAACCCCTTCAGAGGGGTTGGCGGGGGCAATCGGCGCAGTGGTGGTCATAGGGGGCCGCGCCCCCTATTCCACTATCCTTAAATGCCTAGGGAACGTATAGTATTATTAATTAATATTAATATATGAAGTTAATATGGTCAATCCTTACGATCCTCAAAATCCTGCAAAACCGGATTATTTTGGGGGCAGAAAAGAAGTCCTGCGAATAGTTCATGAGCGGATTGAGAAGGCAAAGAGCCAGAGGCAATCCGGTGGGATTTTAGTTTATGGTTATAGAGGGGTTGGGAAAACTTCCCTGGTTAAAAAAATTGCCGATACTGTTGAACAGGAAAATTCTTCAGACATAGGCCGCCCCATAGCCGTTTATCGTCCGCTCTCGAAGACAACCTCGGATTCAGAGTTGTACCAGATAATTACCGAAAGCGTTATTGAGGAAGCCTTGCAAAAGGCCACTCTTTTAGAGAAGATGAAGTCAGCGGCCAAAAGTGTTTCTGCAATAAAAATCCCGAATGTTGTGGAACTTCAAACACAGAATAAAGATGCCGACAAATCCCCATACTATAAGTGGCGGTCCATAGTGAGAAACATTCGGGATGTGGACTATATACTCATAGCAATAGATGATGCGGATTATCTTTCCATAGAGGCTTTGGGCAATCTGAAATCAATAGTCGAAGGGCAGAATGATACCCCGGTTTTGCTGGTTGTTTCCGGAGGCATTGAATTCGAGCAAAGGCTCGTGAACGATTATTCGCCCATTGCACGGATATTTTCCGGGGCAAGCTTCAATCTCGGGGAGTTTACGCCGGATGAAACAAAAGAAGTGGTTGAAAAGCCGGTTGAGGGCACCGGGACAAGATGGTCCGAAGCGGCCATATCAGAATTGCAAAAACTTTCGCGCGGCTACCCATACCTTGTCCAATGCCTTGCAAGCGCAAGCTATCTTGAAAACGCCGAAATAACACAGGAACGGGTTTCAGGCTCTTTGCATGCCGCCCTTGACATAGGAAAACCATGGCTGAATAACGAATTAAGGGCTGCTTCGGACATCGATATTGAAAGTTTCATGAAAATCTCCGCCCTGAACTCCGAAACAATAAAAAGTTCAGAGATGGGGAGGCTCGGTGTTTCAGCCCCATATATTGGACGGCTGGTCCAGCAGGGCATAATAGAAAAGCTGAGCAGGGGCAGGTATAAATTAAAAAAATCGCCAATAATAGCGCTTTACCATACTTTGAAAAGAGGGCTGGCCCGCCCAAAAAACCCTTAACTATTTAAAATCATCCCGCAACATTCTGTCCATGTCAAAGCTCCGGGAAATGAAAAGCCCCGCGTCGCAGGATTCAGGCAGCCCGCTCTACACGATTATAGCGGTCCTCATAGTTGTCGCATTTGCCTGGATGATTTACTTCTACGTCTTCGTCCCCGGCCCAAAAGTCGGCCTTGGCGAACTCGAAGGCAAAGGGCATTTCACCGGCAGCCCTGATGCGAAGGTGCGCATCGTCGAGTTCTCAGATTTCCAGTGCCCGGCATGCGGCGCGGCCGAGCCGGTTGTGCAGAAAATCCTTGCCGAGTTCAAGGGCAGGGTAAAATTCACCTACCGCCACTTCCCGATTTCGCAAATCCACCCCTATGCGCAAAAGGCGGCCGAGGCCTCCGAGTGCGCCGCAGAGCAGGGCAGGTTCTGGGAGATGCATGGCAAGCTCTTTGCAAACCAGCAAAGCCTCACCCAAGACGACCTCAAAAGGCATGCCTCTGATTTGGGCCTTGATACGGCAAAGTTCAATGCCTGCCTCGCATCGGGCAAAATGGGCCCGGTTGTCGCATCCGACCTCTCATATGGCCTCTCGATAGGCGTTGATTCCACCCCGACATTTTTCATCAACGGCGAGAAGCGCTCTGGCATGTCATATGAGGAGTTCAAGTCCGCGGTTTTGTCAAAATCCTGAAAACGCACAGCCAGTTAGCAAAGAGGCTAAGCAAACGCTCTGCCTTAAATACCTTTTCCAACAGAATCAATTTCAATTTACATTTGCAATGGAGGCCTTTTTTTGACACATCACGAATCAATCCCAGTCCAAAGTTCCGACTCAGGGCAGGCGCTGTACCTTCCCGCGAGCATACTGATATCAGCGCTTCTGCTCTCGATGGCAATCGGGATTTCGGCATGGGAAGTTGGCGGAAAGCTGGACTCGGTTTCAACATCAATCAAGGCGGTGCAATTCAATGTGCGGGCGCCAAGCGCCCCGTCAGGCGGCGGCACAATCAACGCATCCCCAGAGCCGCAGGCACCTCCGGCGGCAAAGGTTGACATGCAAAAGCTCTCGCAGGGCTACCCCACAAAGGGCGACCCGAAGGCGCCGATAACGATTGTCGAGTTCTCGGACTTCCAGTGCCCGTTCTGCGGCCAGTGGTTCAAGAACGCATACAGTCAGATAAATGAAAATTACATCAAGAAGGGAACGGTAAAGCTCGTCTACAGGCACTTCCCGCTAAGCTTCCATCCGCAGGCAAACCCGGCGGCGAACGCGGCGGAATGCGCAAATGAGCAGGGCAAATTCTGGGAAATGCACGACAGGATATTCACCAACCAAGAGCAGCTAAGCCCGGAGAACTACAAGGCATGGGCAAAAGAGTTCGGCCTTGACACCACCAAGTTCAACTCCTGCTACGACACGAAGAAGTACGACTCGAAAGTGACCGCGGACTTCGCGGAAGGCTCGGGCGTCGGGGTTTCCGGAACGCCGAGCTTTTTTGTGAACGGCACGCTAATAGTCGGGGCTCAGGGCTACGACGCGTTCAAGTCGGCAATAGATGCCGCAATCAAGCGGTAACTCAACCTTTTTCTTTCCTTTAACAAGGAAAGAAAAAGCTTGGCCAAAAAGAAAGATGTAATAATGTGGGCCTGCAATGCAGGCCACATAGACTATTTTTTCTTTTTTTAAGAATATATTTCGGCCCCACCAATTCCTTTATAATTCCTTTAAGCCCAGATTCGTTTTATGGCAAGCGTGGTAATTTACAGCACCCCTTCATGCGTCTACTGCAGGCTCGCAAAGCAGTTCTTCACAGAGCAAGGGGTCAAATACATTGAGCACAACGTGGCGGAGGATTATGGCAAGGCCGAGGAAATGATAAAAAAGACCGGCCAGCAGGGCGTTCCGGTAATCGACATCGACGGGAAAGTCATTGTCGGGTTCGACAAGAGCGCAATCAAGGCGGCCCTTGGATTACCATGATGTTATAGTTTATTTTCGTGGTTTTTATGGAAGAGTACGATTTCCTCATAATCGGTGCCGGTTCGGCCGGCCTTCCGGCGGCAATTTACGCGGCAAGGTTCAAGCTAAAGACACTGGTAATCGGCGAGGTTCCGGGTGGGACAATTACCACAACCCACGTTGTCGAGAACTGGCCGGGCGTAATTACCGCCACGGGCTGGGACTTAATGGAAACTTTAATGAAGCACGTGAAAGCAAATGAGGTCGAGGTGCTAACAGATAAGGTCACCGCGGTTGAGAAGAAGGGCGAATTCCGTTTTCTTGTAAAAACCGCCGAGGGCAAGGAGTTCGCGGCAAAAACAGTTCTCTTCGCCACCGGCACCGCGCGCAAAAAGCTCGGCGCTCCGGGGGAAAAAGAATTCGAGAACAAGGGCGTTTCCTACTGCGCTGTATGCGACGGGGCGCTCTTCAAAAACAAGGCCGTGGCGGTAATTGGGGGCAGCGACAGCGCCGCAAAGGAAGCCCTATTCCTCTCCGAGCACGCATCAAAGGTTTACCTAATCCACCGCGGCGATAAAATCCGCCCAGAGCCTATAAACGGCGACCGCGTGAAGGCAAACAAGAAAATAGAGCTTGTCCTCAATAGAAATGTTGCGCAGATTTTCGGCGAGAAGTTTGTCAAGGGCGTCAAGTTCAAGGAAGGGGGCGAACTCGCGCTCGACGGGGTGTTCATCGAAATCGGCGCGACAGCGAATTCCGGGCTTGCAACAAAGCTCGGCGTGAAGGTTGATGAGAAGGGCGAGATAATAATAGACGTCGAGAGCCGCACGAACGTTTCAGGCGTTTACGCCGCGGGCGATGTCGCAAATCGCCACTTCAAGCAGGCAATCACAGGCGCCGCAGAAGGCGTTGTCGCGTCGTTTTCCGCCTACGAGGACATCAACGCCGCCGCGGCGAAAAAGAAATGAACAGGTTTTCATAGAGCAATTTATATATGTATTAGTGCTTAATTGTTATTAATTAATATCTAAAAGTGATTGATATGTCTAAACAGCTTCAGGTTCTTGAGCATTCCCCTACCCTAAACACGGTCCTGATGGTGGAAAATGTTTTGAAGAATATAAAAGAGAGTGCCATTACTGTGGCACAGCTCAAGAAGCGCCTTCCAAAGCAGGTCAACCACAACACCCTCAAGGTCATCCTCGAATACCTTGAGGAGAGCAATAAAATACTGGTAAGCCTGCGCGGAATAACCTGGATTCACAACACAAACCCGAACCTTAGAAAGGCTGTTTCAGAAGGCATGGAGCTATGAAGCCGGCAAGGGTGATACTTTCTCCGGCAGCGCAAGAAGTCTACAGGCACCTCAATGAAGAGGCGCCGAAATCAAAAACGGAAAGAACAATCCTGAATGCGATAAACAACAAGGTGGAGCTGATAAAGGCAAATCCCCATTATGGCAATCCGGTATCAAAAAATCTGATTCCAAAAGAGTATGTTATCACCTATGGCGTCACTAACCTGTTCAGGGTGGGGCTGCCGAATTTTTGGAGAATGCTCTATTCTATGGTTGATGGCGAATCAAAAATCGAAATAGTTGCATTTGTGCTTGATGTTATCGGCCACAAGCAATACAATAAAAAATTCGGTTACAGGAAAAATTAGTGTTTGGAGCCATGTGCATGCCATCGATTGCAATCATCGGCGCCTCCGCAAACCGCGCAAAGTTCGGCAACAAGTGCGTGCGCGCATACCAAAAGCTGGGGTGGGATGTTTTTCCGGTGAACCCGAAGGATGCGGAAATAGAGGGCATCAAATGCTACCCCTCAATTGAGGAGCTGCCGCAAAAGCCGGACAGGGTTTCTATATACCTCCCGCCGCAGGTCACGGTTTCAACCATTCCCGCCCTGCTCGGCGCGGGGATAAAATCGGTGATACTAAACCCCGGCGCGGAATCGGACGAGCTCATAAAGGCGCTTCGCGACAACGGCATAAACCCGCAGATGGTTTGCAGCATCCGCCTCGAAGGCCTCTCGCCTGATGACTTTCCTGCCTAAGCGCCTGATTCCAATTTCACAGTTTCCGGATTTTTTTATGACAGCAACCCCAAACGGCATTTCGGAGCAGGAAATGCTCTCCGCAATCCGGCGCATCGTATCTGGAATCGAGTTCTTCTCTTTTGAAGTTGGCATCTCCTTTCCGGACGCCGTCAAAAAAACCGAAGCCAGAAAAAAGGCAATAGATTTTGTTTGCGCAGAGCTTGGCAAAACCCACATGCGCGACGGATTTGACCTCTACATCCTCCTCGATTTGCAAACCGGCAGCGCGCAGGCAACGCCCCAAAGCGTGTATGTTGGGGGAAAGTACAACAAGTTCTCGCGCAAGCTCGCCCAGACATTCCATTACTGTTTCAAGTGCAAGGGGCGCGGCAATGGCTGCTCCATGTGCAAGGGCACGGGCAAGCTCTCTGAAAATTCGGTGCAGGAAACCCTTGAGAAACATTTCCTCCCGTGTTTCGGGGCAAAGGAAGGCAAGTTCCACGGCTGCGGGCGCGAGGACGTGGATGTGCTGATGCTCGGCTCCGGAAGGCCGTTTGTGCTGGAGCTGGTCGAGCCAAAAAAAAGGTTGCAGGATTTGCCATCTCTTGAGAAAAAAATAAATTCGGAAAATCCCGGCGCCGTTGCCGTGCACGGCCTGGCATATTGCCAAAAAGAGCGCGTTGCCCAGCTAAAGACTGGCGAATTCTCGAAAATTTACTCGGCAAAATGCGGGTGCGAACTCCCTGTTTCCGAAGCGGAAATAAAAAAGCTGCAGGGGCAGAAAATGGAAATAACACAGCGCACCCCCGAGCGCGTGGAGAAGAGGCGCGCGGACAAAGAGCGTGCCAAGACCGCCCAGATAACCAAGGCGCAAAAGACAGGCGAAAATGAATTCTCCCTTGAAATCCTCGCCTCGCACGGCCTCTATATCAAGGAATTAATTTCCGGCGACGGGGGCAGGACCGTTCCGAGCATCAGCTCGCTGCTCGGAAAAAAATGTGTGTGCAAAGAACTAGATGTGCTAGAAATAATTTTGAAGTAGTTCACATAATTATCTTTGCGGCGGAAAGCATCACCACCCCCGAGATTGTGCTGATTACGAGCAGGTGGCGCCTGAGGCTTGGCGTGTTCTCCACTATTGAGAGGAGCGAGATTTTGGAAATGTAATACACCGCAAGCACCTGCGCTCCCGCAAACCCTATTCCGCTAAGGCCCTCAAAGTCCCCCCACAGCCAGAGCGCGAAAGTCATGAATATGAAGGCGGAGACGAATTTTTCGCCATTGAAAAGTACGTGCATCATAACCGATAGCACCGCAACCCAGATGAGGTTTGAGAGCATGAACTCCACAATCCAGGGAAAGTCCAATCCGAGAATGTGGTCCATGAAGATGAAAAACGTGCTCATGTTTTTCCCTCAAAACCTGTTGTATGTTGTTTCCATGAATGCGAGCAGGAACGAGACCATCGCCCCGCCCACCGTGAATATGCTGTCCTTGGTAAAATCCGCCCCCGCTGCGTTTAGGAACAGGCTGCCGAAATAGAACGCGAATGTTATCAGCGCTGCATGCAGCAGATTTTTCATTGTCGCCATACCTACATAGCCGCGAGCGCATATATGTAACTTATCTCCATTTTTTGACCGTTTTAGCGGTATATTTATATAAATTACCATGAAACGGTTAATTATGGACAAAATAAAGCTTGATTTGACTGACAGGCGGATTCTCTCCGAACTGGACAAAAACTGCAGAATTCCCAATTCCATGCTAGCAAAACAGGTAGGGAAGTCAAGGGAGGCGGTAAAGTACCGCATAGAGCAGCTCGTTACGAAGGGCATTATCAAGAAGTTCCAGGTCGCGATAAACCCGAGCAGGCTTGGGTACCTGATGTTCAAGGTCTACCTAAAGCTCGAGAATCTTCCCGATGAGCGCGAGAAGTTTTTCGAGGAGCTAAAATCGAGCAGGGACGTTTACTGGATAGGAATCTCGGACGGCGCGTTCGACTGCGTTTTTGCAATCCTATCGCGCAGCGTTGAGGCATTTTACGTGGAAATAAATTCCCTGCTCTCGCGCTGGCAGCCGCTGATTGTCAGCAAGGTCATCGGAACGATGGTCGATACCACCTCCTACAATAAGAAATTTTTCCTCGGAGAAACAGACGGCGCCCCGCGTGTGCTCGCGGGGCAGTACGCGGACAACAAAATCGACGAAATTGATTCGAAAATCCTCTCCGCGCTCTCGGAAAATGCCCGCATCCCGATTGCCCAGCTCGCAAGGTCGGCACGCACCGGGATTGATTCGGTGCGCGCAAAAATAAAGCGCATGGAAGAAACAGGAATAATCGCGGGCTACCGGATTGCGGTTGATTTCAACAAGCTCGGCATTGAATTTTTCAAGGCGATTCTCTACTTCAAATCCCTTTCCGAAAAAGAGGAGCTCGCCCTCTATGAGTGGATGAGGGTGCACCCGAATTCGCTCTACTATATCAGAAGCCTCGCGCCGTGGGAGGCCGAGTTCGAGTTCGCGGTGGAGAGCTACCAGCACTTCAATTCCATAATAAACGAGCTGCGCAAAAAGTTCCCGAACGTCATAAGGAATTACGAGCACCTCATAATGATTTACGAGAGCTGGATGCCGGCATATGCCGAAATGCTAAAAATAGAAAAAATTGGTGCGGAGGGGCGAAAATACCCGCCGTCCGCCTAATCATTTATTCGTCAACGTCCTCTATTCCGGTCTCGGTCACCCTATAGACCGCCTCCCCGTCCGGCAGCGAGGGCGAATCCACGAGCTTTGCAACCCTCTTGTCCTCCTTGCTCTTGCGCAAATAGAGGCGGGTTTTGCTCGCGTGCCCGACAATGTTCCCCCCAACAGGCGCCGTGGGGTCGCCGAACATGATATCGGGCCGCTCCATTACCTGATTGGTCACGAGCACGACAATGTTGTTCATCTCCGCGACCTTTTGGAGCGTTCTCATGTGCGTGCTCAGCTTTTGCTGCCTCTCGGCAAGCGTTCCCCTCCCGACGAATTCGGAGCGGAACTGCGAGGTGAGAGAATCAACGATTAGGAGCTTGATGTTCTTCTCCTTAATCATACCTTGCGCCTTCTCTGCTAGCAGCATCTGGTGGTCCGAATTGTATGCGCGCGCAACGTAAATGTTCTTGAGCACCTCTTCGGTGTTCATTCCCTTTGCCTGCGCAATCGCAAGCACCCTCTCGGGGCGGAAGCTGTTCTCGGAATCGATGTAGAGGCATGCGCCATCAAGGCCGCCCTGGTCCTTAGGGAGCTGGACAGTGACCGCCGTCTGGAAGCACCATTGAGTTTTCCCAGATGCAAATTTACCGTACACCTCGGTTATGCTCTGGGTTTCAATCCCGCCGCCGATGAGCTTGTCAACTTCCTTGCTCCCCATCGTGAGCCTTCCTACAAGCTTTCTCTTCTCGGCAAGATCGGCCGCCGTTTCGTAGCCCATCTCAAGCGCGTCGCGCGCAGCCCCAATTACCTTTGCCGCCGTGATTTCCCCAAGCGCCGCCGCTTCAATCAGTTCCGAGGGCGAAGCGACCGCAATCGCTTCGAGGGATTTGTAGCCCGCCGACATGAGCTTTTCGAGCGCCTGCGGCCCAACGCCTGGCAGGTCTTCAATAGTCTTTACTACAGTCTTTGTCGCCATTATGGATTCCTCCTCAAAAGCCAAAGCCTTTTCGCGCGCTGCCCTTTGGCGGGGGTTTGCGCATTGGCCGATTGGCTTTCCTCAAAGAGTATGTTCTTTTCTTTATAAATAACTATTAGACCTCGGTGCCGGTGCGGGGAATTCATGGGCGCCTCCTTATTCCGCCTTCATAACCCTCGCGCTCCGCCCAAGGTGCAGTTCAATTTCCCCGCGGTTCTCTTTTGTGTAAGCGCCTTCAATTCTGACCTCATCGCCTTCCTCGAACTCCGAAACCTTATCGCACATCTCGCCCCACGCGGTTGCGCGCATTTCCTGCATGCCCTCCGCGATGATGAAGTTCATGACCTTTCCCTTCCCTCGCTCGTTTGAGAATTCCTTCTCCGGGAAAATGCTCTTGATTTTCACCTTCACGCAAACCCCGTTCATTCCCGCGTCAAGGTCGTTTATGTTCAGAATTTTAGGGGCAATTTCCGGCACCGCTATTTTTTCCTCCGCAGCCGCAACCGCGCTGCTGTAGTTGAGGTTTAGCTGGAGCAGCTCATTGTAGGACGTGACTCCGCAGTTCGAGAATTTTAGCGTATCGCCCTTCCCAAGCCCGAGGGCGGTGAATTTTTCGATGTCGGTATTCCAAAAAGTTGCGCGGATTTCCCCCGTGCCGTCGGTCAAAATCAGGTTTTGCAATTTTCCTTTCCTGCCGTTCTTGTCAAACTCTTTCGGCGGGAAAACCTGCTTTATCGCGGCAACCACATTCACGCTCGCCATTCCGGATTTCAGCTCGGAAATTTTCGTGTTTTTTTCCATCGCAGCCTCGGTTTTCACTCCCAGCTCTTTTGCAATCATGTAAGCGGCCCCCGCCTCGGTTAGCAGCCCCGAGAACTTATCGGTCTTGGCCTTTACCATCGAATCGATTTCTTCGGCGCTCTTGCCGGTGTGCTTTGAGATTGCCGCCTTGAGCCCCTCTGCGCCCTGTTCGGAGTCCATTCAAACCGAAGAATCAATCCGGGCTACGGGTTAAATTAGTTTGCATAAGGCCCCGGGATTTTCGCATCCGATGAGGCGTTGCCGGGGCGCATTTTTGGAATCGCGCGATGCGCCCTGCAGCTTTTTTATACCGGGGCGGCATACCTATATTGTGCTAAGGAAATTCTTAGGGTGGCCGGGCAGGAGGTCTACCGGGAAGGCCCAAATCAGCGGCGAAGAGTCCTCAAAGAGGCTCAATGAGCTGATGTCGCGGCGCAGCGACCGCATGGATGGCCTTGGCGATAAAACCCTGTCCGGGGCAGCCGTCGGCCTTTTTGGAGGCATGACGCTATCATCCATCTCCCCGGGCACCGTCAATGATTTTTCGGACGTGCTAAGGCAACTTTCCATCACGGGGATTTCGACAGCCGGGGGCGCAGCGGGCGGGGCTTATGTCGGCCTTGGCCAGAAATTCAGGAAAAACAGCGAAGCGATAATCGCCGCCACAGAGCGCCTTGGCAAGGCGCTTTCGCAGGATTATTCCCCGGAAAAAACGAAGCGCTCAAACGGATTGTGGATTCGCACAAATACATCTACATTGATTTTTCAGGCCGGGTTGTCGGCTCGCAAAAGCCGCAGAAGACCTTCCTGCACCGCTTCAGGCTCGAGACCGCGAAGATAAAGAGCAACGGCTATTTTTGGGTGCAGTGACCTGCCCGCGCTTTGGCATGCAATCAAAAAGCCCTGATCTTGCCGGTTCTTCACAACCTTTTTATAGCCTTTCAGTTCATTCTATTAGTCGCTTATGAACCCGCACTTTGGCAAGGTTTACAAGAAAATCGAGAAGGCTCTGCAGGAAAAGGGCGGCCTTGTTTTCATGGTAATTGACCCGCCAAACCAGGAGGCTCAGGTCGCGGGCAAGCTCGCCAAAATCGCCGAGGAATCAGGCGTTGATGCGATTTGCGTCGGCGGCTCGGTCGGCGCGCAGGGCGAACTGCTGGACAGCACAATTATGCAGGTGAAGGCAAATTGCAGCCTGCCGGTGATTCTCTTTCCGGGAAACATCGCGAGCATGAGCAAGCACGCCGATGCGATTTATTTTCTCTCGATGCTAAACAGCACCGACCCCTACTATATCAGCGGCGCGCAGATTGCGGCATCATACCCGCTCAAAAAGACCGGGCTTGAAGTGATTCCAACTTCCTACATTATCATTGAGCCCGGAAGGGCTGTTGGCTGGGTCGGGCGCGCGCAGGCAATCCCGCGAAACCTCCCATACCTTGCGGGAATCACCGCGCTCGCGGGCCAGTATATGGGCTCGCACTACGTAATTTTAGAATCCGGCGGAGGCGCGGATTCCCCCGTCCCGAAGGAAATGATTGCGTATACAAAAAAGCTCATTGAAGTGCCACTCATTGTCGCGGGCGGCGTGCGCAACGAGAAATTCGCCTACGAGTGCATCCGCGCAGGGGCGGACATTGTGCACGTCGGCACGGCTGTAGAGGATAGCAACGGGGATGTTTCAAAGGCGCGCGAGACAATTAAAAAAATTGTCGAAGGGGAAAAGGGCGCCGAAAAGAAGAAGCTCTCGCAGAAATGACCTTTCGGGATGAACTGGGAATGCGCATAATTTTGGCATTTTTTGTCCTGTTGGCATTTTCAATACCGGCCTTTCCCACCTCTCCATCGGTTCTGGCGGAACCCTTCCACGATTCCGAGATTTCATTTGAAAGCCAGAAACAGGCAAAAGATTGGGTAATTTCGAATTTTCATCTGCTGGAAAGCGAATTTGCAAAAGACGGGCTTCTCAGGGGAATGGTTTATTTCCAAGAGGCTGCTTTGATAAAACCTGGTGAAGGCGGATGTTTTGGGAAGAAATGCATAAATTCCAAAATACGCTTCATAGCGTACATACCTTTTTCAAAAGCCGGGCAGCAGATAAGTTTCAGGGACAACTGGGTGTTTTACAAGGATTATTTGTGCTATTCTCCTGATAAAAAATATGTAAGCTACGCAAATCAAAATCCCTGCCCTGAAGGCAAGATTCCCGCAGATGAGGCTGCATGGGCTGTGGCGGTGATTATTGGGCAGGATGGGAAAATATATTCTGGCGGCTCTTATGTCAGGCCGGAATTGGCGGGTGGGAAAAATAACTTTGAAGGGATTGATGCCGTCCCTATAGCCCTGGTTGGGATACTGGCAATTATTGGCGGGATTTTCCTCTTCAAAAAATTGTCGGTAAACAAAAAATAGCGGATTAGCTTGCGGCAAATCGTGCCAAAGCCTTAAAGCTTGCCCGAAACTTCCTTCACTAATTTCGAAATCCCTTCCTTTGCCGTTCGCTGCGCTTTCCACCCAAGCGATTCGAGCTTTGCTGTTGAGTAGCTCCGTTCACGGAGCATCCTTTTCAGGTATGCAGGTTTGAGAATTGGGTTGAACTTGAGCGCGGAGTTTGCTGCCGCGAGCGCGCCTCCAAGAAACCCCGGCATTTTTTTTGTCGCCCCGGACATTCCAAGCTCTTTGCGGATGTGGTTCACAACCCCTTCAAGCGTCATTGCGCCCACAGGGCCTTCTGCGACAAGGAAAGTTTCGCCATAGCATTCATCGCGCCCGATGCAGAACCTGATTGCATCTACCACGTCCTCGGCGCACACCAGCTGGAACTTGTTCGCCCCGCTGCCGATTAGCGGAAAGCCCTTCTTCACGGTTTTTATTATCCCATCCCAGTACTCGTTTTTCCCGACAACAAGCGCGGACCGCAGGATTGTGACATGGAAAACTTCCTGGTATGAATGCACCTTATTCTCAGCCTCAAGTTTGCTCTTTTCATATTCTGTCTCCGGCCTTGGAGCGGTATTCTCATCCTTCACGCCGGGCGTGCCGCCGTAAACCCCGACGGTGCTCAAATAGATGAATTGCTCAGTCCCGCTCCCCGCTGCTGCCTCAAGGGCGTTTTCCGTTCCCTTCACATTGACCTTGACCATGTCCTTTGAGTCCTCGTCGAGCTTTGCCGCGAGATGGATTACAACCTGCGCCCCTTCAAATGCCTTTTTTAGCGCATCGGCATCGAGCACATCGCAGTTCTTGTGATTGCACTCCACAACCTCGTTGCCCTTGGCCGCGAGCTTTTTTACTAGCAGGCGGCCAAGCATTCCATTGCTTCCGGTAACCGCGATTTTCATCAAAAACCACTTTCACATTTTTTAGGGGAAATCACTTCTTCTCGAGCACTACAAGTGTGTCGCGCCCGAGAGATTTTGCCTCAACGGCTTTCACTTCAATACTTTTCTTGGGAGCGAACGCTTTTAATCCGTTTTTCAGGGCCCTTTGGGCGATGATAATGTAAATCCTGTCAAACAGCCCCGCCTCCAAAAATGCCGTGGATGTCCTCTGTCCACCCTCGACAATCACCGAGCGTATATTGATTTCGAAAAGCGCCTTTGCAAGCCAGTGCAAATCAACCTGGCCATTTGATTCCTTTGCAATTATCACGGCAGTGCCGCGCTCCTCGAGCTTTCTTATTTTTTGGGCGTTCGCCTTTGCGGTGCAGACCACAATCGTTGCACCCTTTTCAGAAAAGACTCTGGAGCGCGGCGGGCTTCTCGCGGCGGAATCGAGGATTATGCGCGTCGGATTGAACCCGGGATTTTTGCGGTAAGTGAGCCGCGGGTTGTCCTTGATTATGGTATTAACTCCCACAAGAATTGCGTCGAATTTCTTGCGCAGGCTTTGCGTGAATGCCTTCGCGGCGCCCCCGGAAATTCTCTTGTGCTTCCCGTTCCCGTAAGTGATGAATCCATCGCTTGTCATCGCGGATTTTAGCGCGATGAAGGGCCTGCCCTGCGCCAAACTTTTAATGTAGAATTCATTCTGCTTTTCGGCCTCTTTTTTGCAAAGGCCGTAGTGGGTGGAAATGCCGTGTTTTCGCAGTTCTGCAGCTCCGTGCAGCGAACCCTTGTCGGGATCGGCGCAGGCGTAGAAAACCTCGTGTATGCCGGCTTCGATGATGGCTTTTGTGCAGGGGGGCTGCTTTCCGTAGTGGTTGCAGGGCTCAAGCGTCACATATATCGTCCCGCCCCTAGATGCTTTTTTGCCCGCATTTTCAATCGCGTTTGCCTCGGCGTGCTTGCCCCCATAAAATTTGTGCCATCCCCTGCCCACCACGCGCCCGCCCTTCACTATCACGGCTCCCACCATCGGGTTTGGCGAAACCGCCCCCTCACCCTTTGCCGCGAGCCTTATGGCTTCTAGCATGAATTTTTCGTGATTTGCGGTGCCATTTTTTCGAGACATTTTCACGCACCGCCCAGTATAAGCATTGTTGCGCTCGGCATGAGAATCGCAAGGCACGTGCCTATGAAAATGAAAGGCCCAAGCCGCGGCAGGTCGCGGTAGACGAGAATTTCCTTAATGCCTTTTTTGGCAAGCACGAGCTTTTCCTTCTCCCCCAAAACCCCCTTGAAGGCCATTCCGATTTTTTCCCTCTGTGCCGCTTCCATAAAATCAAGCGCGAGCACCTCGTCCTCCTCCGCATCCGCGAGCTTTATTTTTTTGAGGAAGAACTCCTTTCTTATTCCCCTCTCAAGCGCGAGGAAAATTCCGCCGAAAAAGAGAAGCATTCCGAAAATGAGAAGGAGCGGCTCGGAAAGAGGCCGCAGGCGGGAGAGGAAATAAAAATACGCCCCGAACATTGCCGCAACAATTCCGGCCTTCACAATTCCGTCCCTGTTGGCCCTGAGGTCGATGCCCTTCCTTAGGTATTTGAGTGTGTAAAATGTGGAAATGAAAACTATTGCGCAAAGCGCCGAGTAGAGCGCAACCGAGAGCACGAACACCCCGCCGCCAAGTTCGGGAAGCGCGAGCGCGATTCCGGAGTAAATCTTCACATCCCCGCCGCCGAGTTTTCCTGTGTAGTAGAGCGCGTATCCGATTGCAAATACCGCGCCCCCGAGCAGAAGCCCCGAATAATTTCCGGTGAAAATATTTAAGCCAGCCCCGAAAATTATGAGCGGGATTGTAATCCAGTCATAGATGAACCCGGTTTTCCAGTCGGTGTATGCCCCCGCGGCGCAGGCGGCAAGAACCGCTGCCTCCCGTGCCAGTAGCAAATCAAACATTTGTGCAGCCCGCCGTTTCTTATCTTAATTTGAATTTCTTTTTTTTCGCAAACATCTTCTGGATTTTCTGCATGTTGATTCCATTCCCGTCCTGAAGCTTCTCCTCATCCATGCCGCCGATTTTTCCGAGAACCTTCCTCATCTTCTTGTGGCTCTTCAAAAGCTCGCGCCCCTCTTCCTGCGTCGTTCCTGACCCGCGGGCGATGCGGCCGATTCTGCTCTTGTTCATGAGTTCTGCGTCCTTTTTCTCAGCGCGCGTCATTGAATCAATAATATATCCGTACTTGTCGAGCTTTTGCTCGCCGAGCTGGGCCATCTCCTTCGGGATTTGCGCCCCCATTCCCATCATGTCCATCACTTTTCCAAGCGGGCCCATCTTGCGCGCCGCCTTTAGCTGGGCGTAGAATGTTTCAAGGCTGAAGTCTCCGCTAAGAACTTCTTCCGCGTCAAGCCCGCCCTCTTCCTGCACTTCCTTTGCCTTCTCCAAAAGCCCCTGCAGGTCACCATAGCCCATCACCCTGCTAAGGTAGCGGGTGGCGTCGAACTGCTGCAAATCATCAAGCTTCTCGCCCGTGCCGATAAAGTAAACCTTCGCGCCTGTGCTGTTGCACGCCGCGAGCGCGCCTCCGCCCTTTGCAGAGCCGTCCATTCTGGTAATCACAACCCCGTTCATCCCTACCATTTCGTGGAATGCCTGGGCCTGCTTTTTTGCGACCTGTCCGACATCCGCGCCTATCACAAGCCACTTCTCGTCCGCGCCAAATGCCGCATCGATTGCCTTGAGTTCTTTAGTGAGCTCCTCGTCAAGGCCGTTTCTTCCCGCCGAGTCGCAAATGAGAAGGTCGCACGGCTTTAGCGCCTCAATTCCCTGCCTCGTGACCTTCGCGGAGTTTTTTTCCTTTTCATCGCCGTAAAACTGCGCCTTCGCGCGCTCGGCAAGGGTGCGAAGCTGCTCAATTGCCGCGGGCCTGAAAACATCCGCCGCAATCAACCCGACCTTGAGCCCGCGCTTTGAATACCACTTCGCGAGCTTTCCTGCGGTTGTGGTCTTGCCGTTGCCATTGAGGCCGAGAAGAAGTATTTTGCGCGGCTTTTCCGGCGGCTCGAAGTCGCCCCCGAGAATTTCAATGAGCTTATCGTGGGTGGTCTTGAGCACGTGCTCGCGCCGGTTGATTGTTTCGGGCAGGTCAGCAAACGCGGCGGATTCGATTTCCTTGCTAAGCTTTAGCACGAGCGCGATTTCAACATCGGACGAAATCAGCGCGCGCTGTATCTGCTTTACAGCCTCTTTTACAGTCTCGCGCTCGAGCGAGGAGCTGTTTCGCAGCTTCTCCATTGCGCTTCGCAGCGATTCGCCAAAATCCATGGTCACCAAATCGATTAACCCCCTGAAAAGAGTTAAAAATGGTCTTTTTTGCTTGTGGTCTGCGCACCGGCACCGAGGTCGACGAGGCTTTATATTTCGCTCTATTCGGGATTATTTCGTGAAGTATTGGGAATTCGTATTTTCAGGTAGTGCTGAAGATATCCATGGCATAGGCCTTAGAGAATCGATAAGGGGCATCGCCATAGGCGTGGCTAAAGGTATTCTTGGTGAGGTTAGGAATAATAAAAAAGATGGAACTGTAAGTGTAATTTGCCAAGCAGAGTATGCTGTGGCCGAGGAGTTTTTAAAGAATATTTTGGCGGGGGAGAAGAAAATCGATAAACATACCAAAACCCAAGTTGACTATCCAGATGAAAAAGCGTCAAAATTCAATAGCTTCACAGTAAAGAGGGAAGACGAATTGAGCGAAATGGTGTGGGCATTGCAGGGCGCAGGGAAGGTTTTTTCATCCGTTGAGGAAAAACGGAAATTGGCCCTTGACAATTCCCTCAGGCTTGGGCTGACCGTGATTTCTGCTTGCGCGGATGAGTTGAAAAGCGCCCCGGCATCAAAGAGAGAGTTTGTCCTTCTTGCCGTTGACAATTATATCCAGCAATGCCCGACTAGTGATGAGGGCCTGGTAATGGGCTTATACGATCTTCATGAATTGTGCGCAAAAGCAAATATGCTCAGTTCAAGTACACTGCCTGATGATATTGTGAAAAAACCCGACATATTGAAGCGGATTTCCGATATTTGCTCTGAAATAGATAAAAAATTAGCTGGAAAACAGTAATATTAAGGAGGTCAAACAACATGATAGCGCCTATGGAAAACAGAGTTCAAATGGTTTGCAGTATGTTCCAGCCCATAACCGGGCAGCCATTGGATATCGGCAAGTACGAAAACAGGCTCATGCTTCAAAAAATTGTGTATCTTGCCCAGTCCGCAGGTTTGGGGTTTGGATATAATTTCAGTTGGTATCTCAGAGGTCCATATTGCTCTGAATTAACCAAGGATTATTTTGATTTGGTAGATGCCAAGCCAACAATCCGCCCCGGTAGCTTCATAGGTCGCGAAAAATCAATAATTGATGCTTTAAAGGGAAATTTTTCCAAAGAAGTCGCAAGTGACACAGGTCTTGAGTTACTCGGATCGCTAGTATTTGTAATACGCGACATGCATGTGAGCCAAAAAGCCGCGGCTATAGAGAAATTGCGCTCATTGAAGCCTTGGTTTACGGCTGAAGAAATTAAGGAAGTATATGAAAAGATGGAAAAAAGCAAGCTATTCAATTGACCATTTTTCTATACCTGGAATTATTCAGTGCAAAATTAGGCGCGGGCTGCAAAAACCCTATGGCTTTCAAGCCATAGATGAATTGCGGCTATTGTGAAGGGGTTGTTAGGGGGAACGGCGAAATGTTCCCCTTAAAGTTGTGCGTGGATTTTTGGTTGTTTTTCACCATATTTTTTTTCCGCACCGGCAACCACCCCCCTCCTTCGAAGTGGTTTATAAGTTCGGGAAATGTTTTCATTGCAGGGGGTGGGTGGGTTGTGTTGAGTTATGTTTTTCGCCTGTATCCTAATATGGGGCAGCGTGCCGCGCTGGATTTTTCTTTGGAATCTTGCAGGCAAACCTATAACTCTTTGCTTGAAAAACTCAGGCAACAATCCAGAGATGGGAAAATTGATGCCGGAAAAATAAAGCACAGTATTGTAGATTTGAAGAAAGCCCGGCCCGAACTTAGCGGCGTTTACTCGAAGGCTCTGCAGCCGGAGTGCGACAGGCTTTTCTCGAACCTGCGCTCTTTGAAGCAGCTCAAGAAAAACGGGAAAAAAGTCGGGATGTTGAGGTTTAAGGGTAAAGACTGGTTCAAAACATTTTCATACAGCCAGTCGGGTTTCAAGCTTGAGATGCTGAAGGGCAAGAAGGGTGTTTTGCGCCTGAGCAAAATCGGAGGCATCAAGGTAAAGGTGCATCGTCCTGTTGAGGGGAAAATAAAGCAGGTTACCTTGAAGAACCGTTTGGGAAAATGGTTTGCAATCCTAATTACTGAAGCAAACCCGGCAAGGATGCATGGGGAAAAGGTTCTTGGGATTGACTTGGGAATCAATAATTACCTGGTCGATAGTGAGGGAATTCGGGTTGCGCATCCTCACAACATTGATAAGTATGCAAAGCGCCTAGCATTCGCGCAGACAAATCTTGCAAGGAAAAAGCGAGGCAGCAGCAATAAGCAAAAAGCAAGGTTCGAAGTTGCTAAGGTTCATGGGAAAATTGAGAGGTCGCGGAACGATTTTCTGCACAAACTCTCCAGTGCTTATGTGGGCAAGTGCAAGACGATAGTGGTTGAGGATTTGAATGTAACCGGAATGATGCGTTCCTTTCGTAACGCCCGCAATATTGCTGATGCTTCTTGGTCAAAGTTTTTGCAAATGCTCGCGTACAAGGCTGCAAGCGCCGGTTGCGAGCTCGCAAAAATCAATCCAAGAAACACCACGAAAACCTGCAGCAAATGCGGTTCCATAAGAGAAATGCCTCTGTGGAAACGCACTTACAGTTGCGGTAGTTGTGGTGTTGAGTTGGACCGCGATTACAACGCGGCCATAAATATACTGCATAAGTTCACGGGCAGGGAACCTGCCCTTGCAAGAGAACCGCCCACTACCCAAGCAATTGGGCAAGGCGGTTTGATGAAGCAAGAGACCACAACGCTAAAGCAGCTCGCCATCTTAAGTGACGCCTGCCGCTTCAGCGGCAGGTAGTTCACGAAGTGAATTCACGCGTTCCATCTGTTAGCCACCCAATCAACTTTAAAATATGTTCAAGCAATAATCCCTTGATGCCAGAACTCTTCTCCGGCGCGGCGCGCGACTGGAAATTCACCGCAAAATTCATTGCGTTTTCAATTGTCTTTTTCATCCTGGAGTTCGCCTTCCAGTTTTACATAAACCGCCCAGGCGACCTATATGCCTCGGCCGTGCGCTCCTTTGGCCTAACGGGCGCGACATTCATTGCGCTTGCCCTTTTATGCAGCCCCATTTTCAGGTTCCGGCCTTCGCTTGCAAAATACTGGGCCTTGCGAAGGGCGCTTGGAGTAGCCGGGTTTGCATTCATTTTCCTGCACATACTTGCCGCGATGCAGCTCTATTTCAGCTGGGATGTTGCCAAGGTGTATTTCTCGCCAAACCCTTTCGAGAACCCGATTGTTTTCGGGGCCATTTCATTCATTATCCTAATCCCCATTGCGCTCACTTCAACCGACTGGGCAATGGCAAAAATGGGCGGCAGCTGGAAAACCGTCCAGCGCCTCGTCTACTTCGCCTTCTGGGCTGCAGTTTTCCACTTCCTCACAATCAATCCGCCGCAGCTCAAGAACCCTGCGGGGTATTTTCTCATGGCAATAACCGCTCTCGCGCTGCTTGGCGAACTGTACTGGTTTGCAAAAACCTCGGTGCAGAAAAGCTTCCGCGGCCTTGGGGTGCTGGCAGGGCTTGTGGTCATCCTGCTATACCTGATAGCCACCTACTTTGCATGGCTCGCGAAGTGAGCCTGAAACCATTAAATACTTGAAGCCGGTTGTATTTGTCCCATGCACGATGACGACGGCGAGCATATCGCGAGCAGGTTCTGGAACCCAGGGCGCATAATGCTCGCGGGCCTTTTCATTCTCGGGCTTGTGATAGGCGGCTATGTTACAAACCAGTACGTCGACCCTTACCTGAACGGCGCGCAGGGAAAGGACATCAACTCGCTTCTTACGCAGAACGCGCGGCTCGATTCGCGAAATGATATGCTCTACAGTTGCCTTGTGAAAAATATTACGCCCGAATCATGCGAAGGGAATGGCCAGCCGGCAGTCCAGCAGCCGGCCGTTGCGCGGCCCGATTCTAATGCAGGCTGATTATAGCAGTCCATGAAAGTTTCTAGGTTTTTGACCGAAAGTCTCAAGTAGTAGTTTTGCTTATTTTGCATGAACTTTCATGCTTGAATCTGATGAACAGCTTCTTCGCACTCTTGCGCGCGAGTGCAAAGATGCGAAG
>OBEQ011823587.1_pt1 | contig 71676 bp, 68 predicted proteins | sample 1670901 | NCBI WGS metagenome assembly OBEQ01 (sample SAMEA104232315, study PRJEB22302) | groundwater metagenome | biome: forest; feature: aquifer; material: groundwater | place: USA | collected 2011-08-07 | depth 5.4 m
AAATCTTGACATTTAATGGCAAAATATTTTTCTGTATCGACGGAAAAATGCCCCATTGAACTTTATAGATTTCATGACTAACGAGACCTAGCCTGTTTTGGTTCTGGCTTGTCCAGGCTGGGAATGAAGATCTGAACGCATGGGGTGTTTTAAGGAAGTTGTCTGGGGAAGACCTGTTTCTTATTTTAGGCGTATTTATCTTGGCTTCGTTGATTGCTTTTGTTATCCGGTGGAGTATCCGTCATCTGGCGGAAAAAGTTCCGGCTCGGCTTCGCCTGCTTATCTTGCGATTTATTCCGATATCCCGTTTATTGATCGCCATTGCCGCTGTTGTGATCATTGTTCCTGTTCTCATTGAGCCGAAATTCCAGAATGTCATAGCCCTCATTGCAAGTGTAAGTGTGGTGTTCGCCTTTGCGCTCAAAGATTATGTAAGCTGTCTTGTGGCGGGCTTGGTAACCGTTTTGGAAAACACCTACCAGCTTGGGGACTGGATCGAGGTGGATGGCACTTACGGAGAAGTCAAATCAATAGGTATGCGGGCGGTGTGTATCGTAACTCCCGACGATACCGAGGTATCTATTCCGCATTTACGTCTTTGGTCGACCAGTATCTTTAATGCCAGCAGTGGCAATCAGAGTCTTTTGTGTGTTGCTGATTTCTACCTGCACCCGGAGCATGATGCTTCTTTGGTGCGCAGCCGTTTAACAGAAGTTGCGGAAAATAGTACTTACCGTAAACCCGGGACCCCTGTTGTTGTCATCATATTCGAGAAACCATGGGGAACGCACTACCGGCTTAAGGCGTATGTGAAAGAGAGCCGTGAACAGTTTTTGTTTATAACGGATCTGACGGTGCGGGGCAAGGAAATCCTTCGCTCTTTGGGAGTCCGTTTTGCACAAGCGACTTATGCCGAGACCAAAGGCTAACCCTAGAAATCCTGCGCGGCGCGGATCTCTTCCGAAGAATTCCTCTCCAGTGATTTTGTCAGATCTCTTCAAAATAAAGAATACAAAAAGGCCCTCAAGGCAAGCGATGCACTTGTTGACAATATCGATTTGTGCATAATTTTATGTTATGCTTCCAGCCGTGAACGGGAGAATTCATTGTGAAATATATTTCAAGATGGCTTGAAGAAAGAATCGTCGATGCTTTTAAATCTCATCCGGTTGTTATTTTAACCGGACCACCTCAGAATTTTCGTCGCCTGATGCAGGCCCTCGCCCAGGCAACCGGCTGGGAAAGTGTTCAAGAGGAATTATCTCCTGTTTGCCAAGAGACCAGAAGTAATGTGAGCCGGCATATGAGTCTTTTAAAGGATACCAATCTTTTGTATGAACTCAAAGGATACGCGATTAAAGAAGAGCGAGCGTATAAGCAATCAAAATATTTTTGGTTTGATTCTGGAATGGCTTGTTTTCTTTCCGGGATTCATGAGGTAGGCAGCCTTAAAAAGGCTAATATAAAAGGGCGATATCTTGAGAATTTTATTTTCCAACAGATTTTTTCTTGGAGTTCTTTACAGATGATTTCACCAGAAATCTTTTATTGGAAGCTGAAGGCTTTAGAAAGAAGAGGTGGATTTTGTTGTGCGGTCTAATAATCAGATCATTGCTGTAGAAGTGAAGTCGTCCGATTACCTCTCGTTTAGGGACACGCGTCCCATGAGAGGATTTCTAAAATCCCATCCCGAGACTTCTCGCGGGATTATTGTTTATGCGGGCAATAAAATTTATCCGGTGGCTACTAATATCTATGCGGTTCCGTGGACAGTTTTTTAAATCTCTTAAGTTAATGTTGATAATTTTTAATGGATGTTAAAATTTCTAAACATTTTTTTATTTTATGTACATCAAACATCATCTGAAAAATGCATAATCAGGACTTTCGCGTTTGCCCTGCTGGGACGCCTCTCGTGGTTCCATGTACACAGGGGAATCCCCAGAAACTGGCCAAACGCGAAAGTCCTGATTATGAAACGATTGAGTAGAAATTCTAAGGTATTTTTTTCTTTTTGGAAAATTTTTTAATATTTTTTTCTGAATTAACTAATTGGCACAGTTTCTGCTTCTTCTAAAGTAGTAACGCTACCTTATGTCGTTACATCACAATAAATTAAAAGGAGGGTGGGATGAAAAAGCTAGGTGTTGGTGTAAGTTTAGTAAGTATGTTGGCAGCGTTATTGGTGATGGGTGTTCCCCAGGCCCACGCTGTTGCATTTCAGACCGGAGATGTTTTTGCTTCGGTAGCCAGTGGTAATGTGCAGCACTACAATGCAGGTGGGACCTTATTGGAAACACTTAATATTGGGGCTAGCGGTTTTACAACGGGGATGGCCTTTGATGCCAGCGGTAATCTTTATGTCACTGGCTTTAGTGCAGGCACGGTTGCTAAATTTGATACTAATGGTGCTCTTTTAGGGAATTTTGCGACAGGACTCAACGTTCCCGAGTCAATCGTATTTGATAACACAGGTGATGCTTATGTCTCAAGTGTCGGTGGCAGCGGTATCAATAAATATAATTCGACCGGTACACTGTTAGGGAATACACCGATTGGAAGAGTTGATTGGATGGATCTTGAAGCTGATCAAAAAACCATGCTCTATACGCAAGAGGGCACGGAGATTAAAGCCGTCGATGTGTCCACGAACACGGCTCTACCAAATTTTGCTACTGGCTTAAGCGGTAGCAATGCATATGCTCTTCGTATCTTAGCCGATGGGACAGTGTTGCTGGCCGATGGAACAGATGTTAAACATCTGGATGCCGGTGGAGCTCTGATTGGGTCCTATGATGTTACCGGGGAAGACAGTTGGTTTGCTCTTAACCTGAATCCAGACGGAACATCATTCTGGAGCGGCGATTTTAATACTGCCAAGCTCTATAAATTTAATATTGCCGGCACCGGACTCAACACTCAGACTCAGACGATCAATACTGGTACCGGGGGTAATACCCTTTTCGGCGTCGGAATTTTTGGTGAACAAACGCAAGGGTGTTTGGACTGTGGTAGTCGGGTTCCTGAGCCCCTCTCTTTGCTTCTTCTGGGAGGCGGTCTCGCTGGCTTTTTGAGAGTGCGAAGACAAAAAGTCGCAGCATAAAATAACTGTTTCATAGATTCGCTCATGATGAACGGCGATCCTAAAATTGGGGTCGCCGTTTTTTTTGCTGCTTTGTTTCGCTTATTTTATATCGTAGTTCAAAAAATTTGCAAATCTTTTGAACCGGGCTATAAAAAGATTCTCGACGATATTCAGACCAACGTTCATTATTGACCTTCTCTCTACTAAACAGAATGTTAAATCTCCAGATGTCGTCGGAAGTAGCGGCTGGAGATTTAACATTAGTAAAGAAAAGGTCAATAACTGCCCTTTTTTATTTTCCCTGATCTAAAATATCTTCGATTAGCGAAAAGATCCATTCGTCTCCTGTGGTATACTAAAAATAAAGATTAAAGAAATGAAAAGTTTCATTATGATTTTGTGCTTTGAAAATTTGTGTCCTTAGGGTGAAGGAAATTTTTTATGAAGTGGCTCTCTCGCTGGGAAATTTTTGCTTTGGGCTCGGCCTTTTTCGCCGGTCTGACCGCACTTTTAGGGAAGATGGGAGTGGCGAATATCAACTCGAATCTGGCAACGCTCATTCGGACATTAGTCATTGTTGGTGTGACTACAGCGATTTTATTCTGGCGCAATGAATGGCAGCGGCCGGAGGCAATCGGGATCAAGACCTGGATATTTCTTGTCCTTTCCGGAATCGCAACGGGCCTGTCGTGGCTGTGTTATTACCGCGCACTGCAACTCGGCCCCGTCTCCAAAGTAGCTCCAATCGATAAATTAAGTGTAGCGTTTGCCATTCTCTTAGGAATCATTATCCTCGGCGAAAAACTCACCTGGCAAACCGCGCTCGGCGGTCTTCTGATTACCATCGGGGCGATCGTTGTTGTGGTTTGGGGATGAGGGAGGTTACAAATTATAACGATAGTTTATATTGGAAATATTTAAATGTTGTCACGAGAAGAACAAGACAAATTAATTCAGTATTTAAATGAATTTAAAGGTAAGGAATCTGAAGTTAAGATTCAATTAATATCCGGAAAATGGTTCAATCTGGATAAAAGAATCATTGTAGAGGTCTGGCTTGAGGAAAGGCAAAAGGAGAGAGAAAAGAATAATTCAAAACACTTTGAATGTTTAAGTTTAGGTATATCTTTTTTAACCTTTCTGGCGGCAGTTTTCTCAGGTATATCTGCATGGAAAAGTGCTGATATTTCTAAGATGTTAGCAGATCAAGAAAAACAGGCACAGCGCGTACAATTAAGACCATATGTGAAGGTTATGTTAACTAATCCAATATTGCCATATGATGATTCCGGTATCTATGTTGTTCTGCCATATCAATTGGAAAATACTGGCAGTTCAACAGCTTTAGATGTCCGAAGGCAGTATACAAGTTATTTAATTGATAAGGTCGGAAAAGAAAATAAAGTTCAAACTTATCAAGCGCCGAATATAGGTGATATTTTACCAGCGCAGAGATCTCCTCTCCAACCAGATGATATAAATATTAGTGGATTTAACCTTGAAGATCTTTTACCCCTTAAGGTTGAATTAAAAATCGTTTATCATGGCCCGCCTGAAATCGATTCAAGAGCATATTGTTCAAAAACCGTGTTGATCTTATACCCTCAAAAATTAAAGAATGGTAAAATTTTATTTTATATTTCTATACCAATGGAATCTTCTGTTTGTGAATCAGATGAAAAATTAAATAATGCGCCATAGCATGGCAAATAACAAGAAACTCCATGGCACATGCTTTATTTGGAATGATTCGAGGGAAAAGTGAAAAAAAGTAGGGGGCGATGATTAGTGTCTTTAAAATCCCTATTAACCCCTAATTTCAATGAGGACTTTATCGCCCCCTCGGGTTGGGTTCATGAGCGAACCCTAGTCGGTTGCCTTACTGAAAAGCGAGTTATAGGTAATTTTTAAAGACGTTTTAAATATAACATGTGATTCGAAGAATAGCAATGCCGTGTAGCTCGTCGATAAATACATCATTCGCCCCAATTAATTCTGCGCGGAAATTTTTTTCCGCAAATAAAACACTGGATATTCGGTGCTGAATAGTATATAAAAATGTGAATTCAACCCAAGAATTGCAATTGAACTACAATTGCAATTCTTGCCCGGAGGGCCGCTAGAAAAAATCTCGTGGAGATTTTTTCTGTACAGCGGGGTTAAACCCGAGAATTTCAGTTTCCAGTACGAGTTAACACAAAAAGCTTCAACTGAAATTCTTGGGTTCAACAGTACAAAATTAAAACCCAATCAACAACTTAAAAAAAAGGAGGCCATCATGATTAAGCTTTACGGTATTCCGCTTTCCAACAACGTTAACAAGGTCCGCTATTGTTTAAACTGTCTGGGACTGGAGTATGAATTGATTCCGACTAATCCGATACAAGGTGAGACTCAGACGGAGAGTTTCCTTAAAATCAATCCCGTCGGAAAAATCCCTGCCCTCGAAGATAACGGCTTTCCGATTTTCGAAAGCAATGCCATCATCAAATATCTGGCCTCTAAAAGCAACTCACCGATCTATCCGCAGGATTTAAAACAGCGTGTCGTGGTGGATGAATGGATGGATTTTGCCTCGATTCACATCGGCAACGGCATAACCCGGGTCATGTTTAACCGTCTGATGGCGCCGATGATGGGTAAAGAGGTCGATGAAAATTCTCTCCAAGCGGGATTGGAATTTTTGGCCAAGTATCTGCCGGTCTGTGATAAACAATTAGCAAAAAATAAATATCTGGCCGGCGCGAATTTTACTTTGACCGACATTAATCTTTTGGCGGTTATCGATCCCTGCGAACTCATTCAGGTTCCTTTAACCTCTTACCCAAATCTCACGAAGTGGCGAAATAATCTAAAAGCTCAAGCTTTTTATCAAAAATGCTATAAAGACTACGGCCAATTTGTTCAGGAAATGATGAGCGCCAAGACCGCTTAATTAGCTGTCGGTCGACAAGCTGATTGATTTATTGAAAGACAAACATGCGAGGGTTGTCATTTGAAGATGATCTGGGAAATTCAAATGGCAACCTCGGATGTCTTCGACGGAATAATTGAAGATTCCAAAAGGAGGACAGTATGATCTCAAAAATTTTTTATTGGAAAGCAGTAATTGTTACGGCCATGTTGTTTTTTATTTTGAACGGGCGAGGTTTTGCTGAATCCGATATGAAAGGGGAGCAAATGGCTAAAGAGGCAGGAAAGTCAACAGTGGTGATGCTGGAAACCAACCGCGGGAATATCGAACTAAAATTGTACGACGATATGACCCCCAGAACGGTTGAGAATTTTAAAGGTCTGGTACAGAAAGGTTATTACAACGGAACGATTTTCCATCGTGTCATCAAGAATTTTATGATCCAAGGCGGTGACCCGACCGGAACCGGCCGCGGCGGGGAAAGTTTTTGGGGAGGAAAATTTGCAGATGAGTTTCATCCTCAGCTTAAATTCGATCGACGAGGAATTCTGGCCATGGCCAACGCCGGCCCCAACACCAACGGCAGTCAGTTTTTTATTACGAGTGCTGCCACTCCCTGGTTAAATATGCACCACACGATTTTTGGTGAAGTTGTGGGCGGCTATGACACTGTGAGCGCAATCGAACAAACCCCCACCCGCCCCGGCGACCGGCCCGCTGAGGAGCAAAAAATTATTAAGGCGTATATCAAAGGAAATTGACGCCTCTTTAAACCCAAGAATTTTAGTTGACGCTTTTTATTTTAACTTTTAGGGAAACTGAAATTCAGGTTTAAACCCGCTGTACAGTCCTTTGTCAGACTCGTTTTTGTTAGTTGATTCTTTTATCACGAAAACCAATTAACAAAAACAAAATTGACAAAGGACTAGCGGCAGGGGCAATTGTAGTTCAATTGCAATTCTTGGGTTGAATCTTTCTCGAATTTGTCCCCTTTCCTGGATTCCGCTTTTTGTTTGAATCTTTCGTAAGAGCTGCTCGATACTCGTTATCAGAAGACGAGTATCGAGCAGCAAGGATCACATGAGTGCGACTAATTTTTCTATAAAATCCGTTTTCGAAGATGTAAACTCATTAGCTTAGAATTAATCAAACCACACCGGAGCAGATATGAAAAAATTTAGGAAAATATTTATTATCACGCTTGTCGTTTTAGTTGCGCTCGTGATTATGAAAGATGTTTTAATCAGCTCCGCCATCACCGCGATCGGTTCGAATATCGTTGGTGCGCCAATTAAGATAGGAAGTTTTTCGCTGGGAATTTTTTCACCGAAGATTCGGATCAAGAACATGAAGTTGTATAATCCGCCGGGATTCCCTCTAGAGCCTTTGATTGATCTGCCGGAAATTTCTGTCCAGTATGATTTAGGGGCTCTGCTTAAAGGGGCATTGCATTTGCCTTTGGTCATCGTGCATGTTAAAGAAATGGCGGTCATCAAAAACAAAGCCGGGAAACTTAACGTTGACTCTCTGAAAGTTGTGGAAGAACAGAAAGCTCTGCAAAACAAGGGCGAGAAAAGAATTTCTCCATCCAAAGAAAAAACTCAGGCCATGTCCATGCACATTGATTTGTTGAGATTGAATGTCGAGCGAGTTTTGTTTAAAGATTATACCAAAGGAGAACCTCCTAAAATCGAGGTCTACGATGTCGGACTTAATAATAAGGAATTTAAAAATATTAACAGCCCCGAGCAGCTGGTGGTTTTAATCCTGGTGCAAGGCATGGGGCCAACCGCGATCAAAGGAGCGGCTATTTATGGCGTGGCGACTTTTCTGGGAGCCAGTTTTTTGCCCGTTGGTGTGATTGGTCTTTTAGTGGGAAAAGATGATGCCTCTTTTGAGTTCAATCAAAGGTATGATAAAGTTTATGATGCTGCGTTGGATGTGGCTAAACAAGCGGGACAGATAAAAAGTGAAAATAGATCAACGGGAATCATTAAAGGCAGTGTGCCGGGCGCTGATGTGACGATAAAAATTACAGATCGTAATCCGGGAGTTCTGGTGACAATTTCTGCACGACAGTTTTTGATCCCCAAACCGGAGCTGGCCGGAGGCGTGCTTTATCAAATTTCGGAAAAGTTGCGTTGAGCAAAAAAAGGTTGGATCCGCAAAATTTTTTTTCAGGGCTCATTTTTATCTTCTTTGATCTTTACCCAGCCGGGGATGCTCATACTTCTTCCTTGGGCGGCAAAAATTGCCTCTTTAGGAAATTCAATCTCCATAATCTCGTCTTTAAATCTGGAATTATTTTCCGCCATAAAAATTAAGGTCTCAACCGCTTTGCCTTTGATGTCATCGCAAGGGTCGTTGAATAAAGAAACGATGATTGAGATCGTGTCTGGATCCATTCCATATTTGATCGTGTCTAAAGTTGTTTCAATGAGATGATCGAAACTTCCATGAAGCGGAGATTGGGGATTGGTGTAAGAATCGACGCGGCTTAAAAGAATGGTTTTAAGATCTTCCATATAAATCTCGGCGCTGAAGACGTACACTGGAGCAAGAGTGGCGTGAATTTCTTTGATTTTAGTCTTGCAGTAAAGCCGAAAAGTTCCAGGGTGATTCCAATACAATCCTTGTTCTGTAAATTCTGAACGCGCCTCGAGCTTTTTTACTTTTTTTAGAATGAAAGATGTCCGCGCGTAGGTTTGTTGTGTGAGGCTAAGAAGATTAAAAAGAAAAATAAGATAAATAAAAGTGATTTTATAATTGAATTTCATTGCGTCCTCCCAATTTGCAAATATTATCGAATTTATTGAAAATTAGGATGCTGTTCAATGGTGATTTTTTTTATAGTTTATGCGGATCTAAACTCAAAGTACGTAGCTTCGGGGCCCAGAGGCCGGTTATAGCGACGACCAAAAGTGTAATCGCTCCTCCGGCCCAAACACAGGGAATGGTACCGATCCAATGGGCGACTAAACCGCTTTCAAAGGCGCCAATTTCGTTCGATGCGCCGATAAAAATCCAGCTGACCGCCGAGATACGTCCGCGCATATTGTCCGGTGATAAAAGCCTCACAATGGACCGCCGGATCACCGTACTGACCCCGTCAAAGACCCCGCTCAACGTTAAAGCGATAATCGACAAAATAAAATTTTTCGAAAAAGCAAACACAATGATCGTGACCCCAAAGCCGGCCACACACCCAATGAGATTCCATCCCGCATGCCGAATGGGCGGATGACGCGTCGACCAGAGCATAATGGCCAGCGATCCCACCGCCGGCGCGGCGTTAAGAATTCCTAATCCCCTGGCCCCGACGTGAAGAATGTCGGCGGCAAAGACCGGCAAAAGCGCAATCACACCGCCGAACAACACCGCAAATAAATCAAGGGTCATAGATCCGATCAGAGCCTGTTCATGAAAAACATAACGTAAACCAATCGCAATGCTTTTGAAAACAGATTCTCCTTTAGGCAAGACGGGTTTAGGTTTTGGAGAAATGGTGATGGTGCAAAGCCATGAAAAGGCAAAGATCATAGCCAAAATCAAATAAGTTTTTGCCGCGCCGAAATAATCATAAGAGAATCCAACCAGCGCCGGCCCGATGACCGAACCCGATAACCAGCTGCTGCCAATCCACGACGAGGCATTCACCGTGAGTTCCCGGGGAACCACTTGCGCCTCGAAGGCGGTCGATGCCGGGTCAGAAAAACCGCGGGCAATTCCGGCCAGAAAGATGACCGCATAAAGTCCATTCACGTTTTGGGTGTTAGGATCAGACGAAAGCCAGGCCAGGAGACAAGCGCACACAACCGACGCCGCACGCGTGATGAGAAGAATTCCTCGCCGGTCAAATCGATCTGCCGCGTATCCGCCCAAAAGCGATAAAGAAATCGCCGGAATCGCTTCCACCAATCCCAGAATCCCCAGCGCCAGGGGACTTTGGGTTATCTTATAAATTTGAAACCCGATGATGACGGCCATGGCCCGGTTGGCCAGGGTAAAGAAGGCGGTTGAGCCTAAAAAAAAGCGAATCTCCGGTAACTTGAGTGCTACCAAAAAGTGATGAGAAGAGTTTGTTTTCATTTTAGAATTTTCCAATTGATGATAAGAAAAAAGATGTGTAATATACTAGCATATCTTTATCAAACATAACTCTCGAGATGGAAATTTTATTTTACGGTATCTGGAGATTTGGCATTCTGTTTAGTAGAGAGAAGGTCAATAAGATGATCAAATCATCACCCAGTAGTCAACATATCAAAATACGCCGAGCTAACGAACGCGGACATGCCCTTCATGGATGGCTGGATAGTTTTCATACATTCTCTTTTGCGGATTATTATGACCCACAGCATATGGGATTTCGATCTTTAAGAGTGATTAACGAAGATCGAGTGGAAGCGGGGAAAGGTTTTGGGGAACATTCTCATAAGGATATGGAAATTTTAAGTTATGTCGTGGAAGGCGCTCTCAAACATAAAGATAGTATGGGCCATGAATCGGTGATTAACACCGGCGATATACAAAAGATCACCGCCGGCACAGGCATTGTCCACAGCGAGTTTAATGCCTCCCATACAAAGAGAGTTCATTTTTTGCAAATTTGGATTGTGCCTAAAGAAAAAGGTTTAAATCCATCCTACCAGCAGTTCACGCTTCCCTCACAAGATACGACCCACCCATTACTTTTGATTGCTTCCTCGATGGGAGGAAAGAATATTATTCAATTTTATCAAGACGTGGATTTATATCGAGGGACGCTCAAGAAAGGTCAGAAAATCTCACATATCTTTCCACCCAAAAGAGGAGGATGGATGCAAATGATCCAAGGCTCCCTTGAGCTTGAAGGACACAGCTTGAAAGCCGGAGATGGGGCAGCCATCGAACAGCAATCTCAAATCAGTTTGAAAGCATTAGAGCGGTGTGAATTTTTGCTGTTTGATTTATATTAGCTTTTTAAAAAATCGAAATCTCCTTTGAATGTTTGTTCTGCTCTATACTCAAAGAGATTATCAAAAGAAAACATGGGGGACATGAAAGCTATACCCCATTTCAAAAATTCTGCAATAGTGTATTCTAGAAAAATGGGGTATTATCCCTCGCTGTTCTAAACCAACAAAAAACTTTAGACATTGCAAATTTAATGAAGCGAGGGATAATATGGCAAAGCCGGAAGTTGCCGTCGGTGGGCATTGCCCGGTATGTCTGATGGCAGGCATGGATATGAAAGGGAAAGATGATTTTACAACCGAGTACAAGGGTAAGATTTATAAATTTGAGAGTCTTGAACACAAAAATCTATTTCTTGCTGATCCAGAAAAATAGGTCAAAGATTTAAGAGACGAAGTATAAGGAAATGGAAAGTCAAGAAGGTTCCGACACATGATGAATGCGACAAATTAATCATTCATTTTCAAGTCTATTTAAACACAAAATTCTCCTCAAACAACTTCGGATCGTTAAAATAAGTTTCTCCCGTCATCGAAATGGCATGATGCCCTCGCTCTCGCATAAACCCGATGTGCGGGATTCCCATTGAAAAAAAGATCAACGGTTCAAGGCGTTTAGAATCTTTCATAATTCCTTCCGGGGTAAAAACACTTTCCATTCTTCCGTCTTCATGAGGGAGGGCCTCCAAAACAGCATAAGGCAAAAGCTGATATCTCTGCGTTTCTTGCGTGTATTTTCCGACGGAAATATGTTGCAGCTGATGCCAGCCAGAGTTTATTCTTAAAGACAACTTTTTTTGAGGATAACTCTCCGGCAGCCAGGCAGGAACAAAAGGCTCCGAGCTTAAGAAGTGTGGAATTAATTGTACAATTTTATCTTTGCGCGGGACAAAGAAATGATAACACCCGCAGTTATTCATCGTGTCCATCATCAGGGGAAAGCCGTTTTGATCCAGCGTGATTCGTATTGTGATCCCATCTAGTGCCCCCCGCTCCAGCCACGGACTGTTTGGGCCCAATCGTCCCGTATACCAGGTTACATAATTAAACTGCACGATGGGTTGAGCCTTTATTAACGCATAGGTCACGTAGTAGTAGACCGTCGGCTTTTGAGTATCAATTGTAACTTTATTATTTTTCCAGACCACTTCTGCGAATCGATCGTAATCGGCAACCGTATCTTGGCTGTAGGTGGGGGCAAAGGCGAGGGTCAGTCTTTGGATCTCTTCATCGGTCAGTTGAGGGATCCCCAGAAGGTTTCGTTTGCAAGGAGAAAATATCTGCGAAATTTCTTCAGAAGAAAGCAGAATTTTTTGAGGAGGCGAAAAATTTTGTATGGTTCCCAAAATTTTTAATTTTTCAAGAGGTGTTTTATGCCAGGTTAAGAATTCCCGGTGCGCTTGCCTAGTTCCTAAAATAACCGGCACAGAAAAAATGGGATAAATACCGATCAACCGTTGAAACGTAGAATACTCACGGGGAATATTTTTAAGTGCGGTCTTTAGAGTTTCATAGAAGCCGGGCTGAATCTTTTCATGATCAAGAAAATTTTTCGAATCATTTTGGAGTTTCAAAATAATTTTTTCTCGATCCGTCGGTTGATCTAGTTGAGAAAAGAGTTTTTTAAGATCTTTATCGGGGAGATTTTGAATTTCTTTGAGGCGGGCCTCAAGATCAAGCTGGCGCATCGCCTCGACCCAAAGTTCTTTTTTCGCGTCGTTATTATTGAATTTCTGCAAATTAATGGAACATTTGCTCGACTTAAGAAGAGGTCCATTAATTTTGCGAAATTCAATAAGGTTTTTTCCTAATTCTACCAGAAAACGATTAGCCCTAAGATATGGAAAACCCGGGATAGAGAAATCCGAGGTTTGTTTGACCTGAGCATTCTCAGCCGCCTCATCCAAGAGATGAAAAAAATTTTCAATCTCAACGGGCCGGTTCGAAACACGCACAAAGTGATGAACGTTCAGTGTGTTGCATCCCAGCATTATGGTGCACAAGACCAAGAAAATAACACCTAAAAAATTCTTTTTATGTTGCAGCATTGCTTTACGCCCCTTATTGAACTTTTCCTTATCAAACGAACGGAACGCCCATTCAATGTCGTCGATCCCAGGATGGGCGTTCGTTCGGATATTAAAGAAAAGCTCAATAAGGCCAGTGTCCCAACGTAACGATTGCCGAGAAAGTCGAATTGTTGTGGATGGGTGGGATATTTTTTCAAGAGAGATTTTTGCTGGACATCAGTACTACCTCGACAGTTTTGTTTTTGTATGTTGATTTCCTTAAATTTAGAGGAATCAACATACAAAAACGAGTTTGTCGTGGTAGTACTTTACCAAGAAATAAAATTTTGTCCATTGTTTACTCATCAGCAGCTTTACATTTTTATGGACTTTTGATATAGTGTGCTGCCATTTCTGTCTCGCGTGAGGCGCTGTTTGGGATTCCTTTGGGGTAAAATTAAAACAGCTGAAGAAATAAATGTCGATCACACATTCCCTTTATAGTTACTTAGCTGATGGAGTCAGTTTTCGATCGCAGGAAGCTCACTCGATGCGGCTGATCTACTTTCCTTTATGCGGCATTGATTCTCAAAGCATTAAATCTTGCCTGACACCTTTTTTAAGTGGCGATATCAAAATCGACAAAAATCATTTCTTGACCAAACCATTTTCTCGCGAAGATCTGCGCGGCAATGTTCGCAATTTCTTCCTCTATATAGAAGGGGGGCAGGTTCTTTCCTTGACCGATGATTCCCCAGAGGTTGCGGTCCACCTGGAAATGGGTCAGCTGTGGCATAAACTCACCCGAACATTTTTAAAAGCAGGTTTAGAAATTTCCTCTTTAAATTTTGTCCCGATAACCGGAGAAACGGTTGAGCTTATGCGTGTTTCAGTGAAAAATATTTCAGGGCGTCCGCTAAAATTTACCCCAACGGCAGCGATCCCCATCTTTGGCCGGGCGCTAGTCAATAAACACGATCATGAACATGTGACTGCACTCTTGCAGCGTATTAAACAGCTCCCGGAAGGCGTTTTGGTTGCACCAACGTTATTTTTCAATGAGGAAGGACATTCAAGTAATCAGAGTATTTATTATGTTTGGGGCATCTCGGATAAAAACGAGATGCCGATAGGGAGTTTTCCTTCCCTGGAAAGTTTTTACGGCGAAGGCGGCCATAGTTTTTGCCCCGAGGCTGTCTTTAAAAATTTGCAGCCCGGTGTATTAGAGAAAGAATTACTGGAAGGCAAAGAGGCGATGGGGGCTTTAAGGTTTAAAGAGGAAGATCTTTGCCCGGGAGAAATCCGGGAATACTTTTTAGTTTTAGGAATCGAAACAGTGAAAACCGCGTCGGCGCCTCAACAAATTTTTCTTAAATTTAACTCGCCGGAAAAATTTGTTGAGGCGCTCGCGCAAAATCAAACCTTCTGGCGAGAGAAATCTCATGCCATTGAATTTCAAACCTCCTCTAAGGATTTCGACAGTTGGCTCAAATGGGTTTCGATCCAGCCGGTTCTGCGACGGATCTTCGGCAATTCTTTTTTGCCGGATCATGATTACGGCAAAGGCGGCAAAGGCTGGAGGGATTTATGGCAGGATCTTTTGTCTTTGATTTTGATTGAGCCCGCTGGGGTTCGGCAGAATCTTATCAATAATTTCGCCGGGGTTCGCCTTGATGGCACCAATGCGACCATCCTCGGATCTTTGCCCGGAGAATTTATCGCGGATCGAAATTCGATCACCCGCGTTTGGATGGATCACGGGGTGTGGCCGTTTTTGACAACCGCTCTTTATATCGATCAAACCGGTGACTACGATATTCTTCTTGAGGAGAATTCCTATTTTCGTGATCCGCAACAGTCCCGCACTTTTGAAAAAGATTTGCGCTGGACGCCTCCTTACGGTCAAAAACTGAAGACCAAAAAGGGGAAGATTTATTTGGGGACAATTTTGGAACATATTTTGATTCAGCATTTGGTGCAATTCTTTAATGTCGGGGAACACAACTTGATTCGGTTGGAAAGCGCGGACTGGAACGATGGGCTGGATATGGCCTTTGCCGGGGGAGAAAGTGTCGCGTTCATGAGTTTTTATGGTGGAAATCTTTTGGCCATCGCCGATCTTCTTGCGGATTTATCGAAGAAAAAAGGAATCCCAAAGATCAAACTAGCCAAAGAGCTCTTGATTTTGCTTGATACTCTTTCCAGCCAAGCGTGCAATTATCAAAATGTCGAGCAGAAAAAAGCGCTGCTGTTCAAAAAATACTTTCGGGCAGTTCAGCCCGAGGTCAGCGGCCAGCAAGTAGAAGTTGGAATCAAAGAGGTTGTTGCGGATTTACGCAAGAAAGGTAAATGGATCTTTCAACAGATTCGAAAGAAAGAATTGATCAGCGTTCAGGATAAAGGCCAAACCTATCGCTGGTTCAACGGTTATTATGATAATCAAGGAAAAAGAGTGGAAGGCTTCAAAGACGGGCGAATCTGGATGACTTTAACAGGCCAGGTCTTTCCGATTATGAGCGGGCTGTCGACCGACGAGGAAACCCGCGAGGTGGTCAAAAGCGTCGATCAATTCCTCAAAGATAAGAAATTAAAAGGGTATCATCTCAATACCGATTTTGGTTTGGATCATTATCTTAGCTTCGGCCGGGCCTTTGGCTTTGCGTACGGGACCAAAGAAAACGGGGCGTTTTTCAGCCACATGAGTGTGATGTATGCGTATGCGTTGTATAAACGAGGTTTTGTGAAAGAGGGCCGCGAGGTTTTGCAGTCGATTTACCGGATGTGTATGGATACGCAAAAAAGTAAAATTTATCCGGGTGTGCCGGAATATTTCGATTCTCTCGGACGGGGAATGTACCATTATCTGACGGGCTCAGCTAGCTGGTTTATTTTTACACAATTGACACAGGTCTTCGGAGTTCGAGGAGAAAGGGGGGATTTGGTTTTGTCTCCCCAACTTTCGCAAGAAGATTTTGACGGGCAGAGAAAAGTTTGGGTCCATTGTTTTTTTGCCGGCAAAAGAATTTCCGTCACGTATATCAATGAAAAAAAATTAGATTACGGGAAATATCGAATCACCTCCGTCACCCTCAACGATCAGCCTATCAATTTTCATCTTATGTCTTCTGGGGCCCCGGCCATCAAAATCAAAAAAGAGATTTTAGAAAAATCTCCGTCGACCTCATCCCCACTGTGTCTTCGGGTGGTGCTTTCTTAAATTTTTCTTTGAACCCAAGAATTTCAGTTGACGCTTTTTGGTTTAACTTTGAGGGAAATTGAAATTCTTGGGTTTAACGACATTTACCGGGCGGTTGTGACCAACAAAGCCAAACTGGTTTATGAATCCGTCGGAGATTGGCTGGAAGGAAAAGACCCGATCCCAGAGCAGGGGCAAAGGGTTGAGGGATTAGAAGAGCAGCTGCGTCTTTATAAATTTCGCAGTGACAACGGCGCGCTTGAATTAGAAACGATCGAAGCTTCCCCCGTCCTAAAAGAAGGAGAGATCGTTGATCTGGCGATTATTGATCTTCTTTCTACCAAACAAAACGACAAATCTCCAGCCTCATTTCCCGACGGCAGCTGGAGATTTGTCAGGGTCAAGGAAAAGATCAATAACATCTAAAAAATCCAACAGAACACTGCACCAATAATTTTTCCTTCATAACTAATGAGAGGTGCTTCATGCCAGACAAAAAACGCATCGCGATTCTAACCGGCGGCGGGGATTGCCCCGGACTGAACGCGGTTATCCGGGCGGTGACTAAAAAAGCTATCCATGATTATGGAATGGAAGTGATCGGCATCGAGGATGGCTATGAAGGCTTGATTGAAAACCGCTATAAAAAAATAGAAAACCATGATGTCTCCGGAATTTTATCGCAGGGCGGAACGATTTTAGGAACATCGAATGTATCCAACCCGTATCATTATGCGGTTAAAAAAGGGGATGAGGTGGAATTCCTGGATGTTTCGAAAGAGGTGATTTCTAATTTTAAAAAATTTAATGCCGAATGTCTGGTTTGTATTGGCGGCGACGGGACTTTAAGTATTGCTAAGAGACTTTTAGACGATGGAATCCCTGTTGTAGGAGTGCCTAAAACGATTGATAATGACATTCAATCGACTGAAGTCAGTTTCGGTTTTGACACGGCGGTGGATATTGTGACCGAGGGAATCGACCGTCTGCACACAACCGCGCAGGCGCATCACCGGGTCATGATTGTTGAAGTGATGGGCCGTCACGCGGGTTGGATTGCGCTTTACTCCGGAATTTCCGGCGGGGGCGATATTATTTTGATTCCCGAAATCCCTTATGATATCAGTGTCATTGTTCAAAAGGTGAAAGAACGCGGGCGAGTAGGAAAGCGTTTCAGTATTATAGTCGTCGCCGAGGGGGCGCGCCCTCAGGGTGGTGAGATCGTTATTAAGAAAATTGTGAAAGAAAGTACTGACCCGGTTCGTTTGGGCGGAATCGGTTTTGTGCTGGGCGAACAGATTGAAAAGTTAACCGGTATGGAAGTTCGAACTGTTGTGATGGGGCATCTGCAGCGAGGAGGAACACCATCTTCTTTCGATCGGATCTTGGCAACCCAGTTGGGAACAAAAGTGGTGGATATGGTCCACAAAAAAGAATTCGGATGTATGGCGGCGATCCAGAGAAATGAATTGCTTAGTGTTTCTTTAAAAGAAGTCGCCCTCGGCCCCCGTCTTGTTCCACTTGATCATCCGTTAATCCACTGCGCCCGCTCTCTGGGGACGTGTTTTGGGGAGTGGTAAGTTGGCGACTCTTTGAACTGCATTGTTGAGCTTCTTTCTAGTAAACAGAACTCTAAAACTCTCGCCAGCGTCGATTCTGCCAGCGAGAGTTTTAGAGTTGGAAAGGAAAAGCTCAATAAGGTGCATAGGGGAGGAAGGATAATGAAAAAAATGTTGGGGTTATCTTGTCTTATGTGGTTGGCATTATGTTTGAATGTTTTTGCCGAAGGTCCATCATTAAAAGAATTGGAAGACCAAGCTTTTGATTTTTATCAAGATAAACAATACGATCAAGCAATAGCTGTTACGCAGAAAGCCTTGCAGATCGTCGAGCAGCAATTCGGTTCGGACAGTCTGGAGGCGGCAAAATTTTTAGGGAATTTAGGCTGGCTTTATCGGTTAGAGAATAACGAAGCTGAGGCAAAGGTCAATTTGGATCAAGCCAGAGCGATTCGAGCACAGCACGGCGCAACCGGAGTTCCCCTCGGGATTCAGACCGAGGCGTTTTTTAGTGAGGTGGACAGATTAAAGGGGGTTATTGCGGAAAAACAAATCCAGGGTCAATCTGAAACGATTCAGGAGACACCGAAAAAATACAAAACACGCTGCGGTATCGAAAACTGCCATGGCCTTGATATCACCTGCGGGCCGAACGCGCCGTTGATGTGTACCCAGATGTATGGCTTCGGCGATAATTGCCGGCAGTATGCCCGGTGCCAGGTTATCGATGGAAAATGCCAGTTGCTCCAAAATAAAAAATTTGATGACTGCAAAGCCTGTGTTAATCAATGCGCCAAAGATTTTAAAAATGATATTGCGGCTTCTTTTGGTTGTGAAAGTCAGTGCATGCAGAAGATTGAAAGACACCCAGTTCAATAATATCTTACCGGAAAAATCCGTACACAAACTAACCACCCCTTGTCAAACGCTATTTATGTGTTATATTTTGGCCAAGAAAGCGTTGCCTTTGATTTTTTCTGGTGCGTTTTTGATTAGCTCTCAAGTTATTTGACAATTTAAAAAAGAGCCTATCGGGGTAATCTCTCCGATGGTTCACCTGAACAGAAGAGCGATGAGGAGATTTAGCCGAAGATCCTTCGCCCTTCAGGCTGTCCTGGCCCGCCGTTCGCGAAAGCCAGGGCGGGCAGGATGAACCCTCGGGTGAGGTGTTCTAAATTACCGAGGGTTCAAAAGTAAACTGCTCGAAAGAGTAGGGCCCATGCACTATAGGGTGTATGGCTTAAGAACCCACGTGGTTCTGAGACAAAGCCGTGAGCCTAATCTTAACTTATTTCCGTTAAGAATGGCTGTCTGGTTGCCGTAGTTATTTTTTCCCTCGGGGGGAAAGATAACTCTCGTCAAATTTTTTTGAAGCCCTTCGAATATATTCTTTCGAAGGGCTTTTTTTTGTTCAAGGGCATAAGGAGGAAAATTTGTTGCGGATCGCGTTTTTTAATTTTTGTTTGTTGAGTCTTTTTTTACTTTCGTTTTCTTTTTTAGAGAAGTCCGTCCAGGGACAAGAAAATAATTCTGTGATGGAAAAAAAGGATGAAGAGCTTTTCAATTGGGTGAAACACAATATCAGTCCTAAAACAAAGATGCCTTTGAGCTTTCAGATCCCGTCAGGGAGGAATCAGCAGGTTTATCAGGAAATGGGCTCGGCGGATTCTGTGAACGCGATCATCGAGCGGGTCATCGTCGATGAAGGACTGGAGGTGTATGATGGGGCCGTTGCCCAGATTGTTTTAACTCTTAACGGAGGAGAAGAAAACCTGGCACAAGCTTTTTTACCGCTTGAGGTTTACTGGCAGGGGCATTTGGGAGAGCTGACGAATATTCGTTCCGGTTATCCGGACCAGCCGTTTATTTATGATCCGAATAACCCGACGGTGGTTTCTTCAGACCTTTCAAAGGAAGGGCAAAGAGGATTTGTTTTTCGTTTGATCGATGCCCACGGTCAGTACAACACCAGCGATCCTCTGGACGGAAAAACGGAGTTCAAAGATTTCCCAACGTGGCCGACGGTCCATTGGGAAGATTGGAAACCGATCGCCGGTGAAAACGCCTGGATTGTTTTAGCGGCCATGCAGCTTTTTCATAAAAAATATTTTGTTGCCGGGGAGGGAAGATACCAAAGGCCAGCCCGTGAAGGCATTGAATTAAAACTCGCTGAAGAGTTGGCAAGGGCGGCTCTTCTGTTGCAGGCGGAGAATGGCGGCATCCGTATGTCACCGATGGGAACGTATTATGGATTCTCGGATCCGGAACAAGAGAGTTCATTGTTAACCGCCGAAGAAGAACTGCATAATTCTTGGTGGTACAATTCGATTTCAACCGAAAATAATATTTCGTGGTATGCGGCGCTGCGCACACTTTATACAGTGACGCAAAGGGTCGTTTACCGGCAGGCGATGGATAAAATCGAATCGTATTTCAAAAGTGTATGGAATGCCGACGAGAAATTTTTTTACCAAGGGGCCCATTGGAAAGACGGCCTCTGACAGCCGTACACAGAAGATTTTGCCACAGACGTTCAAACCTGGGGAATCGCGGCGTTAGGTCCGCCCAAAATTGATGCGTGGTTCGGTGAAGGAACCGCCTACGCGATCTGGCAGAAGACCAAACTCACCTGCGGCGTTTATGACTCTCAAGGAAATCTTCTGGGTGTAGGATACACCAGCGAACACGATCGTCTTTCGGTCGAATGGACTGCCGGCGCGATTTTGGCGACGCAGGTGCTCATTGATTATTATGAGAAAAATCATCCTGAATGGACTAAAGGAATTCAAAAAGATTATCTGACTATGCGAGAGGGAATTGATACTTTACGACATCAAATCAACGCTCAAGAAGTTGCTTACTCGTATTCCTCCCGACGAGGCTGGATTCCTTTTGGCTGGTTTTCTCATGCGCCGGAAGTTTTGAGCCTCGCCTCGACAGGGTGGGTCATCCTGGTCGATTGTCATTTTAATCCTTTTTATTTGGCGGGCGTTGTTGAGGACGGAAATTAAATCGTCAAGGAAGCCGTCTTTCTAGCGAAATTAGAAAAAAGGCCGCCCATGGCAATGGGCCGGATATTTTATGAAATGATTTTTGCAAGATGAAGAGTTTGCCGTTAAAATAAACTATTATCAAGTCCGCAGATCGTCATCTTAAGATCGCAGTGGACATTCTTCGGGTGTTAAAGGCGGATCAAGAAATTTATGAAAATTTTTGCAGATTTCCCGGATCGTATCAAAGAATCAAGATGGCGTAGATCGAGGGAGCCCGGATGCGGCCCGAGATTTTCCCAACCCGTCTAAAATATTTTTTGAAAATGACCAGGCAAAACAAAAGATCTGGGATGGTGCACTGACAACCTAAATTTTTTTTAAACTAACGGAGATTTGTTTTTAGATGAATGCGGTTGATGATTTGTTAACGTTTGTTCAATCCTTGGGCGCGGTGTACCGAGAGAAAATCGATTCGTTGCTGAAAATTTTTCAGGAAGTCGATGCACAGACTTCGCGTTTCAGGCAGGCCAGCGGATTGAGGTGTGAACCAGGCTGTGGACGTTGCTGCGAAAACCCGGATGTTGAGACAACGGTTTTGGAGATGCTCCCAATTGCTTTTGAATTGTGGCGCAAAAATGAAGCGGCTCCATTATTAGAGAAGCTGGCGCACCCGGATGTTCCTGAGCTTCCTGGGCCGTGCGTTTTTTATCGACGAGATCCGATGATTCCCGGACACGGTCGATGTTCGGTTTATGCTTTACGGCCTTTGATCTGCCGGCTGTTTGGTTTCAGTGCGGTTGTGAATAAACGCAATCAGAATATCTTCCTGACGTGCCGGACGATTAAAAAATTACACCCTCGAGCATATGATCGGGCCTATACAGCCGTATTAACGGATCAAATGCCGATTGCGCGGATGCGTGATTACTCTATGAAGGTCTTTGCGATCGATCCGGCTTCAGGGGATAAAAGAATGCCGATTAACCAGGCTTTAAAGATGGCTTTAGAGAAAGTGGGAATGATTTTAAAATTTACGAATCTACCAGAATCCCTTCCCTAAGGAGAAAATATGAATTATAAAATGTTCGTCCACAACCAATCGCTTTCGCTTTTGACCGACCTTTACCAGTTGACCATGGCGTATGGTTATTGGAGAAATACAATCGACCGCAAAGTTGCGGTTTTCCATCTGTCCTTTCGCAATAATCCCTTTCGCGGAGGTTTTGCACTAGCCTGCGGCTTGGATTACGCTATTGATTTTCTCGAAAACTTTAAACTGGATAAAACCGATACCGCGTATCTCGCTTCCTTAAAAGGAAATGATCAAAGGCCGTTATTTGACCGTGAGTTTCTGGATTATCTTGATTCCCTGAAATTTGAATGCGATATGGATGCGATCCCCGAGGGAACAATCGTTTTCCCGCACGAGCCTTTGCTCCGGATCAAGGGGCCGCTCATCCAGTGTCAGATTTTGGAAACGGCTTTATTGAATATTATTAATTTTCAAACGCTCATTGCCACCAAAGCCGCCCGGATGTGTATTGCTTCCAGAGGAGATCCCGTGCTGGAATTTGGCTTACGACGAGCTCAAGGGATCGACGGGGCTCTCGCCGCCAGCCGCGCGGCTTATATCGGCGGATGTGAGGCAACCTCCAATATTCTGGCCGGAAAGATTTTTGGTATTCCCGTCCGTGGCACCCACGCCCACAGCTGGGTTATGTCCTTTGATGATGAGTTAGAATCATTTCTTGCCTACGCCAAATCTTTGCCGAATAATTGTGTCTTTCTGGTGGATACGTATGACACACTCGAAGGGGTCAAGAAAGCCGTTGCGGCTGGCCGGTGGTTGCGCAGTCAGGGTCATGAAATGATTGGGATTCGTCTCGACTCCGGCGACTTGGCTTATTTGAGCAAGGAAGCCCGAAAGATTCTGGATCAAAACGGTTTTCCTAAGGCCGTTATCATTGCCAGTAATGAACTCGACGAGAATATCATTCACAGCTTAAAAGAACAGGGCGCTCAAACTAATGTCTGGGGGGTAGGAACCAAACTGGTGACCGGCTACGATCAGCCGGCGTTAGGAGGGGTGTACAAACTTTCCGCGATTCAGGATTCAAACGGCGAATGGAAATACAAAGTAAAACTCTCGGAGCAATCCATTAAAGTTTCTAACCCCGGCATCCAGCAGGTTCGGCGCTATTTTAGTCCAACAGAAAGTATCGCGGATGTGATTTATGATGAACGATCCGATTTAAGTTCCGGGTGCATCATGATTGATCCTCTGGATACGACTCGTCAGAAACGTATTCCCCAAGAGACCGTTTATCAAGACTTGCTGGTCCCGATTTTCCGTGGGGGCAAGAAAGTTTATAAGGTTCCGACCATCGAAGAAACCAAAAAGAATGCCCGGGAGAATCTGCTGAAGTTTCACTCCGGAATCAAACGTTTTGTCAATCCGCATCAATATCCCGTTGGGTTAGAAAAATCTTTGCATGCGCTTAAGATGAAATTGATCTTGCAGGCTAGAGAGAAAAAAAATAACCAAATCTAACCGCGTAGGTTAGAAAAAGGCACATAGCACAAGAAATAAAAATGAAAGCCCTAATTTTAGTGGATCTGCAAAATGATTTCTGCCCCGGCGGGGCGCTGGCTGTTAACGAAGGTGACAGAATTATTCCTTTGATTAATGATCTGCAAAAGAATTTTGAATTAATCGTTGCTACTCAGGATTGGCATCCGAAAGACCACGGGAGTTTCGCCCGCAATCACAACAAAAAGCCGGGCGAGAAAATTATTCTCAATGGATTGGAACAAATCCTGTGGCCGGATCATTGTGTTCAAGGGACCTTGGGCTCAGAGCTCGTCGGAAATCTAAACCAAGAACGCATCGATAAAATTTTTCCCAAAGGCACCGACAAAGGAATAGACAGCTACAGCGGATTTTTTGATAACGGTCATAGAAAAGCAACAGGCTTAGGAGATTATCTCAGGAAAAAAGAGGTCACGGATGTTTATATCGTCGGGTTAGCCACTGATTATTGTGTGAAATTCACCGCATTGGATAGTGTTCAATTGGGTTTCAGAACTTTTGTAATCGAGAACGCCTGCCGCGGCGTGGAGCTTAACCCAGGCGATGTTCAACAGGCGATTCAAGAAATGAAAAAAAGAGGGGTTCAGGTGATTAAAATATGAAGAGATTTCTATATCTTTCGGGTTTGGTTATCACGTGTCTCTGGTCTTGGGGAAATTTTTTTTTGTTCACTCTGAGGATCATGTTGCTGTCCCAAAAGGACAATCCCAATTCATCCCTCATGAGGGCCGGTTGCTCATCGTGGGCCAGGAGAAAAATGAAATCGATCAATATGTCAGTGGAGTAGGAATAATTCCGGCTGGCTTAATGGGTTATACCTCCATCCAGGAAGCCGGAGGATTGTACACTTCCGATGACAACAGCGGCGGTGTTCAACATGCGCAATATTTGTTGGAACGTTATCCCCACACCGTCTTTCAATTGGCCCTGTACATGGTGGGGGTGCTGGCGGAAATCCCAACGGGGAAATATGATAGAAATATTCAGAAGCTCGCAGAGTGGATCAAACAATCGCATCGTCCGGTTTATCTGCGGATCGGATACGAGTTTGATTTGCCGGACAATCATTATAATCCAGTCGAATACAAAAGAGCTTATCGTTACATCGTCGACCATTTAAGAAAGCAGAAGGTGACTAATGTTGCATATGTCTGGCATTCGGCGGTCATAGCGAATCGGAACGATCATTTTATGGATTGGTATCCCGGCGACGCTTATGTGGCTTGGTTTGCGATTTCGTATTTTGATCCTGCACAGACAAAAAGAGCAGAGGTTTTTGCGAAGTATGCCCGAGAACATAAAAAGCCTTTGATGATCGCGGAGGCTACACCGGCGGGGATGTATACGGTCAAAGGGAAATTATCCTGGTTCAAAAGATTTTTTGATTTTATCGAAAAAGAGGATGTGAAAGTGGTTAGTTATATCAATTACAATTGGGATTCTTATCCGATGTTTAAATTGTTTAATTGGGCAGACGCCCGGATCCAGAAGAATTCGCAGGTCAAAGAGATGTGGTTAGAAAAAATACAAGCCGGACATTTTTTGCAATCGTCGGAAGGTCTTTTTAAGAAAATTTCGTATGAACCTTAGAGGATAGCTTATTGAGCTTTTTTTTAATATCCGAACGAACGCCCATCCTGGGATCGACGACATTGAATGGGCGTTCCGTTCGTTTGATAAGGAAAAGCTCAATAAGCCATGAAATTTAAATTGTTAGACCAATACATTAAATTTGTGAAGACAAAACTGTCGGGGTACTAGGACACTGTAACATTAATTTCTGCATCAGCGGGTGGCACTGAGGGAGTTCTCTTCCCGCGCGCAGGAGACGAGCACGGGAAGAGTCCGAAGTGACAGGACCCGCTGACTTGCATCAATAACTTTTGTTACAGTGTACTAGATCCGCAGGAGAAGCGGAAAAGCTCTATGGAACAAAATCAATTTCTTGGGGAAGCTACTTCGATGGATAAAATCAAAAAAATTTTTGTTGTCGATCAGAAGAAATATTTTTTTAAATATTCCCCCGACGATTCTGATGAGAGGGGAACGGTCACCATACCCGATGGGTTGCGCTTTTGGTGCTGCCGTTGTGAAGAGTCAGACCCGAATGGTTTGAAGACTGACCGATGAGCACCCTGCCTGTTTTATTCTTGGACCGTCTTAAACGGATCGTCCCTCAATACAAATACCATTTATGTTGGGAAAGTTTTGCTTCGGTCAGTCCATTGATGATCAGGATCAATACTTTAAAAATTTCAAGGAGAGAATTGCTGGAATCTTTAGGGCGTTTGAATATTTCTTATGTTCCGATTCTTCCGATTCCAGACGCACTGGAGTTAAAAAATATTTCTACCCGCCAACTGCAGGAAACAGAAATTTTTAAAAAGGGTTTTGTGTACTGTCAGAGTTTATCGAGCATGCTGCCGGCAATGATCCTTGATCCAAAACCCGGTGAACGAGTCTTGGATATGTGCGCTGCACCGGGAAGTAAAACAACTCAGATGGCGGCGCTCATGCACAATCAGGGAATAATTGTGGCGGTGGAGGTGATTCGCGAGCGGTTTTATAAATTGAAGTCGGTTGTGCAGGCGCAGGGGGCCGAAATCGTCTCGCCGCGTTTGATGGATGCGAGACGATTTCGGCCCCCTCGTCCCCCTATTCGGAATTTCCCACGTTCGCGTCATCTCTCGCATCTTCAACCATCTTCGCGTTCTCTTGGAGAACCAGAACTATTCGACAAAGTCTTAGTCGATGCCCCGTGCAGTTCTGAGGCGCGTTTTAAAGTGGACGAACCCAAAACCTACCGCTACTGGAGTCCGCGTAAAATCAAAGAGATGGTCCGCAAACAAAGAGGGTTGCTGTTAAATGCCAGTCGGTGGCTTAAACCCGATGGGGTATTGGTCTATTCCACCTGCAGCTTTGCTCCCGAAGAGAACGAAGGTGTTGTAAATTGGCTTTTAAAGAAGACCCAGGGTACACTTAAGGTAATCCCGGCTCCCTTAAAAAATGTAGAAACGTATCCCGCTGTTTTAAAATGGCAAGAGAATATCTTTGACCGTCAGCTAGATAATTGCGTGCGAGTTCTTCCCAATGAACGAATGGAAGGATTTTTCATCGCGAAACTCAAGATGAACGGATGATCAGTTAATATGGCTTACCTCCTTTTAATCATCCTATTTTTTTTAGTCTACTATGATGCCAGAATCCTGCGCGGACAAGAGGCATCTGTTTATAAAAATCATCTTAAATCCTCTCCTTTGAATTGGGCCATTTGCTGCGCGCTATTTCTTGTGATCTTTGTCCCGATCTATCTTTTCCGGCGACAGCGGTTTAAAAGAGAAAGAGAACGTCACTGGATGGAAGCGTCGAACCACCCTGAGCAAGTCCCATCTGAGGTGGGAGGAGTCGAAGGGTATGCGGATCCAGTTTCCGGATTAACCCCGCTGGATTATTTTTCCGACTGCCTCGGGATGATCATCAGCTGGATTCTGTGGGTTGCGCTCATTGATGTCGTGATTTATCTTGTGTCCGCGTACCTGCCGATCTTTAAAACAGAATTAGGAGAAGTTTTGTTTTCTACGATCCTCGAGGATTTTCTGATGATTTTTTTGATTTATCGAGTCACCCGAAGATATCCTTTGGGAGGATTTTTAGCCAGTGTGGGAATGACGAAAGCGAAGGGATCATTTTTAAAGATCGTTTTTGTTCCTGCTGTTGCGGGATTGATCTTGGCCTATTGGGCTTCTTTCGAGCGGATCAACGACCTTCATCCTCCATCGACCCCCTTAAGTCAACTCTTAGATTCATCGTCATCATTAATGATTTTATTATTTGCCGGCTCGGCGATTTTACTGGCGCCTTTGATTGAGGAAATTATTTTCCGAGGATATTTTTATGGCGTATTGTCGCGTCTGAAGGGTAAGACCTTTGCTGTTTTTTCTGTGGCGATTATGTTTGCCCTCATGCACGTGTGGCAGTACTGGGGGGATTGGCTGGCGATCTCAGTTGTGGCTGTTTTAGGTTTTGTCCTCTCCTGGCTGCGGGCAGCCAATGGAGTGACGATCTCCAGCATTGTTACGCATTATGTGTACAATGGATTTCTATTTGTATTTCCATTCATGATCTTGCTGCAAACGCATGCCGCCTATTTTGAATACCAATGGAAATACCACAAGCTAGATACCCCGGCCAAAGAAGCGCTTTTACAAAAAAGTATCAAAGAAGAACCGCAATGGCATCTGGCTTATAATGACCTGGCGTGGCTTTATGCCGAGGAGGGAAAGAATTTACCGGAGGCTTTGCAATTAGTCGATCGGGCTTTGTCCCTGGATCCTGATAACGATGCCTATCTCGATACCAAAGCCGAGGTGTTGTACCGGTTGAAACGATTTGCCGAGGCAATTGAGATAGAAAAAAGTTTGGTTTCCATGAATCCCGACGACGATGTCTATAAAGAACAGCTGAAGAAATTCGAGCAGTCATTTTCTGATCTTAAAGATCATGATCCCCAATTCCATTTTATTGAGCTTCCTTCTAGTAAACAGAACTCTAAAACTCTCGCCAGCGTCGATTCTGCCAGCGAGAGTTTTAGAGTTGGAAAGGAAAAGCTCAATAATATCCCGGAATTTGACATGCAAAGACCTGCTTTTGATCAAGGTGCTTGAAGCTGCTCAAATTTGGGGGGAATGTTTGTGGTGAGATTGGTGTGGATCGTAGCGTACCAGCTGACACCGGCATTGATCAGCGCATTTCGTATCCGCCTCAGGGCTTGTCGGCATTCCTTCTTTCATCCAATCCGCAATATCCATCGGCGGCCAGCTAGCCCTTTCCAAACAATCTTCGCAGACATCCTCGTCCTGCATAGTTTCCCAGATCCAGAGCTCCACAGGATATTTCTTCCAGACAAAAAAGCCACACGCTCTTAATGCTTCCCGGAAACCCTGGGCGATTGTTTTGCCAAATTCTTTTGTGAAATGCAGGCTCATAAAACTCTCCGTTGATAAAACACCTTATTGACCTTTTCCTTGACCCGGCCAAATCTCCAGTTTCTAATCCCAACGGCATCGGGAGATTTGGCATGCTGTTTAGTAGAGAGAAGGTTAATAACTCTAACAAAAGAGGACAGCGACGTCAAGCTGTTGTCCTGATTTGCAGTCCTTTACAAACGTGCTTAAGGCATAGTCAACCCTTCGACGATCCCCGCCCTGAATGGCGGGGCTTGCATGAAGTCGAAGAGTCAATTCCTTCCCCGAGAATTCCCTTGACAGATTTTGCAAAAAACGGCACAATAACGTGCCACTATCTACTTGGAGAGTTAATGCGCAATATTTATCTTCTTAAGGATTTATCCCGCCGCAGCGGCTATTCAACCCATACCCTAAAATATTATTTGCGTCTGGGATTGTTTGCAGAAATTGGCCGCAGCCCCGAAACGAATTTTCGGTATTTCGATGATTCAACGCTTAAAAGATTGGAGAAGATCAAAGAGTTGCGGGCTAAGAATTTTTCTCTCAAAAAAATTTTAGAACAACTGAGTTCTTGACGATGGATTCGATGAAAATACATCAATTCGGGTGTAAGGGGAAAATATTTCGAGTGCTAGTACCCCGACAAACTCGTTTTTGTATGTTGATTCCTCTAAATTTAAGGAAATCAACATACAAAAACAAAACTGTCGGGGTACTAGGACGTATCGCTGCGGTCGGCGTTATATTATCCGGGTCGAGTATTGTGTTGGCCCAGAATTCTCAATCTATCGCAGAGCATCCTGCCGCGATGGGAACAGAAAATCCTTTGGATAAAATACTTTCCAATAAACAGCACTCCCAATCTCCCTGTCCGCCGATTTGCGATTCAACTGGCAGGCGGGCCGATAGCGTCGATGAAACCAACGGAAGCTGGGGAGTTGAAAAAGCAAAGCTCAATAAAGAGCCTGAGGTCATTGATGTCCTAGAATTAGAGGATATGGAGGTTAGGGATGTTCTTAAACTCATTGCCCAAAAAAGCGGGCTGAGTATTGTTGCCGGTCAGAATGTCCAGGGAAAGGTCACAATTTACCTGAAAGGAATCGAAGTGAAGGACGCGTTAAGAATTATTTTGGATTCGAATGACCTGGCCTATATGGAAGATAATGGGGTCATCCGGGTCATGACGGCTAAAGATTTTGAGGCCCAATACGGTCGTCGGTTCGGTGAAAATGTGCAGACGACGATCATCAAAATGAAGAACTCTCAGGCCGCGGACTTAAGTGGTGTGCTCAATCAAATGAAAACAGTGAACGGGAAAGTGATCATCGATGAAAAATCAAATACGTTGATCTTGATGGATGCGCCTGATAAACTGAACGCCATGGAAAAATTGATCCAAGAGATTGATGTGCCCTGGAAGACGGAGGTGTTCGATTTAAGTTATGCTCAGGTCGAGGATCTCGCGGCCAAGATAAACGAGGCCTTAACCACTAATGTCGGCAAGTTGAAATTCGATAAACGTTCCAACCGGATTGTGGTGACCGACACCGCCGCGAAGATCGAGCAGATCCGCAAGATCATTCAGACCTTTGATCAAAAAGAGCAGGAAGTTTTGATTGAGGCGAAGATTGTGCAGATTGTTTTGAACGACGAACATAAGATGGGGGTTGATTGGGAAGCGATTGTCTCGGATTATCACAGTTTGAATTTGAAAAATAGTTTTAATATATTGGGGAATACCGAAAAGAGTGAAAAGTTGAGTGTCGGTACGATCTCTAAAGATGATTATTCGGTTTTATTGGAAGCCCTTGATACCGTCGGAAAGACGAATATCCTCTCCAGTTTGCGGGTGAGGGCGCTCAATAATAAAGAGGCGAAGATATTGGTCGGATCAACCGAAGAACCTTATGTGACCACAACCACGACCACCCATTCCTCGGGGCCAACCACAACCACCGAGAGTGCGAATTTTATAGAAGTAGGCGTGAAATTGCATGTCACGCCGATGGTCCATCAGGATGGTTTTATTGCGATGAAGATTCAGCCCGAGTTGAGTGCTGTCACTCGCAATGTCACGACGGGGAATAACCATACCGTTGCGGTTGTGGAAACATCCGAAGCGGAAACAACCGTGACCGTGCAGGACGGGGTAACGATCGTCCTCGGCGGGTTGATTAAAGACGAGAAGATTGAATCGATTAAGAAGATTCCTTTATTGGGAGATTTGCCTCTGGTTGGTTTTGCTTTTCGAAATGAAGGAGAGATGTTACGAAGGACAGAATTGGTGATTTTTTTAACGCCGCGGATTATCTCGGGAGAGGTACAGATCACCCCGCAAGCGGTTGTGGCGAAATAGTTGAACCGAGAGAGCGAAGAGATTACCTTCCGCGCTCAAAAGAGTTGGTAGATGGCATCAACCTCATTAACCGTCGTCAAATTTTCATGATCCATAAAACAATCCTCTTTCTCATTGCTCTTTTCATCGCCTCCGGCTGCGCGCACCGCCCACCCACGGGAGTTCTCGAGCACGAAACAGATCTTCAAGGATTATGCTATCGTTATGCGATCCAATGGCAGCTGGATCCTGTAACCCAGGTGGTTACCTTAATTAAGGGAAGCGCTCGGGCGAAAGCACTCATCGAGAGCAATGTGGTTGTTTTGAATGACAATAAAATTTCTTTGAGTTCTTCCCTAAAGAAGGTTCAAGGAAAAATCATCGTCCCGGGAGATTTCAAAAGAAAAGTTATTGATCTCCTCCTGCAATCCTCAGTTTATACTCTAAAGAAGTTTCGAGAAATTGTGATTGATCCCGGACATGGCGGCAAAGACCCTGGCGCCAGAGGGAAATTCGGTACCGAAGAAAAAAATATTGTCCTCGATATTGCGCAGCGTCTACGACGGAATTTAGAACAAAACGGAATCAAAGTCATCATGACCAGGACCAAAGATGAATTCATTTCTCTGGAAAAACGAACAGAAATTGCTAGCCAGTCTAAGTCCGATCTGTTTGTGAGCATCCATGCCAATGCCAGCCGCATGAAAAATGCCCGGGGGATGGAGATTTATTATTTAAGGGAGCTGGACACATCCGAAAAGAATGAAGATCAGGTGAAAGAAAATAAAAAGATTTTATTTAAACAATATGCCATGTCCCGGAATTCTTTTGATCTCGAAAATATCCTTTCGGATATGCTGTATTCCTATAAACGTGCCGAGTCCCAGGCACTGTGCAATTATGTTACGCAAAAAACCGCCGGTGTCGCCCATGCCTTAAACCGGGGAAGTAAGACTGCCGGATTTTTTGTTTTACGAAATACGTTGATTCCCGCCATTTTGGTTGAGGTGGGATTTTTGTCCAACCCCAGTGAAGAGAGACTTCTTAAATCTATAGACTATCGGCAGAAGATTGCCGACGGGCTCGCCCGCAGCATTCTGGAATACGCCAATGATTGATGATCGAAATCACCCCATCGGAGTTTTTGATTCCGGTTTAGGCGGTTTAACCGTGGTGAAAGAAATCATGCGCCAGCTTCCGAGCGAAGACGTCGTCTATTTTGGCGATACCGCGCGTGTTCCCTACGGGACAAAATCCCAAGAATCGATTGTACGATTTTCCAAAGAAAATGTTGCTATCCTTTTAAAACATAAAGTGAAGATGGTGGTTGTTGCCTGCAACACCGCATCGAGCCTGGCATTATCTTCTTTGAGAGATACTTTTTCCGTCCCGATCATCGGGGTGATCAAACCCGGTGCGCAGAAAGCGGTGCAAATCACCCGCAACAAACGCATCGGGATTATCGCGACCTCGGCCACCATTCAGAGTGAAGAATACACCCATGAAATTAAACGCCTTTCTCCAACGGTCATGGTGAATGCCCAGGCGTGTCCGTTATTTGTGCCTTTGGTTGAGGAAGGATGGTTTGACACGAAAGTCACCGAGACCGTTGCTCAAGAATATTTAGGAAAAATGAAAAAAACAAAGATTGATACGTTGATTTTAGGGTGCACTCATTATCCGCTTTTGAAACCGGTTTTGAAAAAAATCATGGGAAAGGATGTCGTACTCGTTGATTCAGCACAGGAAGTGGCTCTGGAGGTCAAACAACTCTTGGAGGTCACACAGAAAAACCGGATTGCAAATAAAAAATCTCCACCGGTTTTTCTGGTGAGCGATGAACCAAAACATTTTAGCCAAATGGCTAAAAAATTTTTAGGATTTTCGATTTCCAACGTGATGCGGTGTGACCATGTTTGAGTTATCCATCAAAGGAGATTTTGCCGCCGCGCACCGGCTCTACGGTTACGAAGGGAATTGTAAAGATCTGCATGGGCATACCTGGAAGGTAGAGGTTGTTCTAAGGAGCGATCATCTCGATTCGATCGGGATGGTCATGGACTTTAAAGTGGCGAAAATGAAATTGAAAGAAGTGCTTGCCGGAATCGATCATGTTTATCTCAATGATTTACCCGCCTTCCAAGACCATAATCCCACGACGGAAAACCTGGCAAAATATATTTACGAAGAATTTTCTAAAGCCTGCCATCCGCTTCAGCTGAAACGTGTCCAAGTTTGGGAATCGCAGAGCGCAAGCGTAACGTACTTTCCGTGACCCGTCGCTCGTCATCCGTGACTCGTCGCTCATCGGCCGCGAGTCACGAGACACGAGCGACGAGGCCCTAATTTTTTTATCTATGAAAAAATCCATCGTACTTCTCTCCGGTGGTTTAGACTCAACCACCACGCTTTTTTATGCCAAGGCTAAAGGCTATCAACCATCGTGCCTGATCTTCGATTACGGCCAGCGGCACCGCAAAGAAATTAATCAAGCTCAGAAAATTGCAAATTTTGCCGGATGTCAATATCATACTGTTAAAATTTTTTTGCCGTGGAAGGGATCGTCTTTGTTGAACAAAAAAACCGCGCTCCCGAAAAATCGCGATTTGAGTGGAAAGGAAATTCCCTCCACTTATGTCCCGGCAAGAAATATTATTTTTTTAAGCTTTGCGGTTTCTTTTGCCGAGGCGATCGGCGCTCAAACAGTTTTTATCGGCGCTAACTCAATCGATTATTCCGGTTATCCCGACTGCCGGCCGGAATTTTATCAAGCCTTCCATAAAGTTTTAAAAACAGGACTCAAATCCGGCGTGGAAGGCTGTTCGATTAAAATTGAAACTCCATTGATTCATAAAACAAAATCTCAAATCATTGAACTTGGATTTAAATTGAATGTGCCGTATCATTTAACCTGGTCATGTTACAGCGGCGGAAAAAAACCGTGCGGAAGCTGTGATAGTTGTGTGTTGAGGCAGAAGGGATTTAAAATTCTCGAGATAAAAGATCCATTAGTATGAGGAAATTGACATTGTTTTTAGCTATTAACTGACGTACAATTAATTAAAATTGACAATTGAGGACAGTAATATGTTTATGTGTATGAATATAAAGAATTTAGTTGAAGATGTCAGAAAAATACCAACCGATATGATAGCCGTTAACCGGCTTAATAGAGCTCTGGGGTATTGGAATGACCGACATATTCCAGAAGCTAAACAGTGGTTTGAAAATACTCTGCAGGAAAACTCAGAAATTGGAGAAGCTCATATCTATTTGGGAAATATTTTTGTTTATAAAAATAAATTAGCGGAAGCTATCGAAGAGTATACGAAAGCTGAAAGATTTGATCATTTAAAGCAGATTGCTCAAATTAATAAAGTGATCGTTTATACAGCATTAAAGGATTTTCAGATAGCCAACAAAATTTTAAAAAAGTTATTAGATAAATATCCAGATGAACCCATGGTTCTCATCGCAGCCGGTTCGTTTAATTTGAGGATAGGTAACTACGATGCGAGTATTATGCTTTTTGAGAAATCCATCCAATCTAGTTTTAAAAAAAAGGGACCATATATTGATTTGCTTTATCTTTATGAAACATATTTACGAAACTATGATAAAGCAATTGAATTTGCCAATAGGTCCGATTTGCCAGCAGCTGTTAAAGAGGATTTCCTCTTTTTAAATAATTTAGCATATGCATTAATTAAAAAGAATAAAACAGAAGAGGCGGAAAAGATTTTGAGTAGTATCCCAGTTGAAACTAAAAATTTTGATTTCAATATTTTATGTGCAGTTTTAGCAACTAAGGGTTTATTAAATATATATAAAGGTGATTTAGGGGAAGGTAACAGATTATATAACCTAGCCGAAAAATCTGCTACAGCCGAAATAAAATCGATAGTTGAGCAAAAAAGGTTACTCGAAAACGGAAATTATTATTTACAACGTAATCAATTAATGGATGCAGAAAAGATGATTAAAAACGCCTTAAAAGTTGAGACATCATCTGATGTTTTAAATTATGCATCCGAAGCCCTCGAGTATTTAGAAATGATTTATGAGCGTAACAAAACTAAAGAATTTAAGGAGCCTTATATCCGTTGCACCAATGAAGGCATTGCTATTGATCTGCCAGTCAATAAAATTCCAATTTTTTTATCTTTTTTAAATGAGGTTTCCTCTGGAAATACTGTAGTGGTGACTCTTAAAAAAGGGGACCAGTATAAAATTTTAAGATTCCCTCAAAAAAAATGGAATACGGAATCGAAGAATTTGTTTTATTCTTTTCTTTTGTCCTCTACTTTAATTGAATGGAAGGATTTCAATCTATATTCTGGTGGGGATGGATATTATTTCTTGGAATTAAAGCAGGGACAGAGTAATCTTAAAGATAAGATATTGGTGGAGCTTAAAAATAGATTTTAACTAAAATGGGTAATCAAATTAGAAATCAAATTGTTAAAAGAACGTTAGGGCATTACGCAAGCCTTTTGGAACATGCTACTCGAGATTATGAAGTTTCTCCACGGCATGTATTAAGGAGAATCGTTCAACCTTTATGCGAAGATTTTGCCGACATTATAAAGAATGGAAATAAAAATGATTATGCACAGATCATTGAAGGCTTTTCAAAAAGATGCATATCTTTTGAGATTGAAAATAAATCCGATTAATTCCCTTCTCCATTATTCTGCATGAGAAAGATTGAAAATTATTTGAATGACTTCTTGAGATCATAACAATCGATTTTAATCCCAATTAGAATATTACTGATATATGAACGCCAAAATCCTCGAGATATTCCATTCCATCCAAGGCGAAGGCAAATACGTCGGTGTCGCTCAGGTCTTTGTGCGTTTTTTTGAATGCAACATGCACTGCCGCTGGTGTGACACACCCAATTCCATCGGCGATGGGAGAAGAGAATTTAAAGAATATTGTGCGCGGGAACTTTTTGATACAATAAAGCACTTATGGCAGGATTGTCATTCGGTGAGTTTAACCGGAGGGGAGCCGCTCTTACAAAAAGAATTCATCGCAAAATTCATTCCTTATTTAAAGAAAGCACGAATGCCCGTTTACTTAGAAACGAACGGAATTTTTTTTAAAGAACTGGAAGAAATCATCGACGATATCGATATCATCGCCGCCGACATAAAATTCCCCAGCTCAACGCAATGCCGGGCGTATTGGAAGGAACATGAAAGATTCTTAAAGGTGGCCAGGCAAAAAGATGTTTTCATTAAGGCGGTTGTCACCAGTGACACGAAAGAAGAAGACGTTAAGACTGCCGTCGAGATTGTGGCCGGGATTGACCCGCAAATTGTTTTTTTCTTGCAGCCTAATCATTTTGAGGTGAGAAATGGTGCTCTGCTTAAGTGTCTCACTTTCCAAAAGTATTGCGCTCGGTATTTAAAAGATGTGAGAGTTTTACCACAAGTGCACAAGTTTATTAAAATGCGATAAGTAGGATGAGGGTCTGCGGGACCCGAAGGCCCAACGAATGTGAAAATAAAGTACAAATTTTTTTTTGAGATGCACTAAGAAAGGATGAATCACATGGAAAATCGACCAACACAGGATCAACAACTGCCAGACAACCAACAAAAACCTGGCGACGTGATCTGCGGACAATGCGGTGAGAAAATGGTTATGCGTGAGGTCACTCCGTGTCTGGACTGCGGCGGGCTGCAGGGAGAACGGGCAGAGTTTAAAAATGCCAAGCGTACTTATTTTAAGGTCGGTCTTTTAGACAATGAAATTGTTTGTGATTTTTGTTTGGCGGATATTTCGCATTACGATCCGCAGTATTACGGATTTCCGGAAGGGTTCAATTGGACCAGTTCGCTTAAGAATTCTATAGTGACTCCGACGCTGGAGGCAGAAATTAAAACGGAATTAGCCTGCTCGAATCCCAGATGCGAAAATACATTCCGCCGTCAGGCATTTATCAAGAAAAACGCGGAGCGAAACAAAGTATCTTTGCCGCAGACATTCTGGGGGTATCTATAAATGAAGAAAATATTCGTGGTCAGTGTATTCCTTGTTTCTTGGGTTTCAATCTTGTTTGCGAAGCAGGCAGCAAATTATCCATATATTCAATCTGGCCTTGATGGATTTTATTACGTGCGCAGTATTCCAGAGGATAATTGGATACAGAAAGGATATACGGAAGTTTACAAAGTTGGGAAAGAAACAGATGAATTAATTGATACATATAATTGGTATAGCCGAGGCCAATTATTCTTAGGATGGAGTCCTAAAATTGGAAAGGTAGCCGTGATTTCTCTCGAAGATAAAGAGAACCCGATGCAGGAGGAATTAAAACCCAAGAAGTATCGGCTCTCATTTTATCTGGGAGGGAAACATCTGAGAACTTATACTTCAAAAGATTTAAGTGAGATGGGTCTTATTCGGGAAGTAGTTTTGTCTTATGGCGTTCCTGGAGATTTTAAAATTATTGGAGTGCAACAAATTCCAGGAACCAACGACAACGATTATGTGTTTTCATTGCAGAAAGAAGATAATAGCAAAATTATTTCCTTTGACATAACGACGGGTGAATTGTATCAGATTAAAAAATAAATGAACTGCTATGAAAAAGAAGAATTCCTATGAAGGTTTGCAGAAACACATCCGCGATTTTAAAACGCCTAAGATCGACGTCTGGCGTAACCAATATGCCGACCGGGAATATTCCATTTATTTAAGCGTGCCGGAGTTTACCTGCATCTGCCCCAAAACAGGCTTGCCGGATTTTGCCACGATCAACGTCACCTACTCGCCAAGCAAAACCTGCCTCGAATTAAAATCGTTCAAGTACTACATCATCTCTTACCGGAATGTCGGGATTTTTCATGAACATTTGGTAAACAAAATCCTCGACGATGTGGTAAAGGCCTGCGACCCGCGTTGGGTCAAAGTCGAAGGCATCGTCAATAGCCGGGGAGGAATTCATACGACGGTGGTGGCGGAGTACAAAAAGCAAGATTCTTAATGGGCAGGGACACCCCTATCGGAACCCGCCTGCCAATCGTTGGGGATTACGGCGGGCAGGCCTCCGGGGTTCGGATGGGGGGTGTCCCTCCGGCCCCTGCTGCTCCGCTTTGCTTATGTTGATAAAATAAGCAAAGCAGCAGGGACAATTGAGTTCAATTGCAATCTTTGGGTTAAATGAGTTCTAAAGAAAGGAACACAAATGATTCGATCCGACGGCCGCGTAGTTGATCAATTACGAAAAATCAAAGTCACACAAAATTATACCAAATATGCCGAAGGATCTTGTCTGATTGAATTCGGCGACACGCGGGTGATCTGTACCGCCAGCATTGAGGAAAGCGTTCCGCCTTTTTTAAGAAATTCCGGCACCGGCTGGGTGACGGCCGAATACGGCATGCTCCCGCGCTCGTGCGATTCCAGAATTTCCAGGGAAAAATCCTCCAACTCCGGACGGACGTTCGAAATCCAGCGTTTGATCGGCCGCTCACTTCGGGCGGTGATCGATACGAGTAAAATGGGTGAGCGTACCATCAAAATCGATTGCGATGTGATCCAGGGCGACGGAGGAACCCGCACCGCCGCGATCACCGGTGGTTTTATTGCCCTGGGCAGTGCGCTTTTAAAAATTAAAAAGCAGGGATTGATTTCTCAGATTCCGCTCAAAGACTATGTGGCGGCCATCAGCGTTGGGATATGCCAGGGCCAGCAATTGCTCGATTTGAATTATTTAGAAGATTCCAAAGCCGACATGGATATGAATGTGGTCATGGTCGGTCGTGGGAATTTTGTGGAAATCCAGGGCACCGCGGAAGGGAAGACTTTTTCCAAAAATGAAATCGATCAGCTTCTTGTTTTAGCGCAAAAAGGAATCAGTGAGCTTTTTGCCATTCAGAAAGAAGCGCTGAACGGCTTGGAGATTTTTTGATATGCAAGAATTACTGGTTGCCACCCACAACAAAAAAAAATTAGCAGAGATCAAAGATCTATTGAAAGATTTAAATCTTAAAATCACCTCCCTGTCCGATTACCCGGATCTTCCGGAAATCGAAGAAGACGGAAAAACCTTCAGCGCTAACGCCATCAAAAAAGCCGCCACCATCGCGCTGTACACAAAAAAGCTGACGATGGGGGAGGACTCCGGCCTGCAAGTGAAAGCCCTCCACAACGAACCCGGAATCTATTCCGCCCGTTTCTCCGGCGCCGGCGCCACCGACGATAAAAATAACGCCCAGCTGTTGAAACTTTTAAAAAACGTTCCTCTGAAAAAAAGACATGCGCGTTATCGGTGTTTTGTAGCGCTGGTGGATGGGAAGAAAATTGTGGATGTGGTTTCCGGCAGCTGTTGTGGTTTGATTGCCTTAAAGCCGAAAGGAAAAAATGGTTTCGGGTACGATCCGCTTTTTTTGATCCCGCGTTTTGGAAAAACCTTCGGCGAACTTTCTCCTAAGATCAAATCCAAAATCAGTCATCGTGCGCGCGCTTTGAAGAAATTCAAAGTCATCATTAAATCGCATCTTTCACGCCTTCCAGAAAGAGTTGGATTCCCTTTTCAAGAATTCTGCCCGGTGCGGGAACGGGCGTATATTTCGGATTGTTCAAGGAGCCGGTGATTTTGATATTCAAGACGGAACCAAATTGGGTGAGGAGATTCGAGATTTTCTGCTGATAGGTTTCAGAGCCGGTCGGCAGCTGGCTTTCAAATTCGGTATTGATATTGAAATCCAACTGATGGTTAAAATCCACCCAGCCTTTCCCGGAAACAGCAAAGACCGGACTTTGCAGAAAAAGATTTTCGGTTGCGACACGCTCGTCTTGAATTTTAAAATCCGCCCCCACTTGATTGATCGGGATATTTTCATAATCTGAGGTGAAGATAAGTTTTCCTAAGCCTTGGAACAAATTCAGCTGCCAGATATTTCCATCGTGAATCAGGACGTTGCCGTCGCCTTCCATTTTTTTCCAATTCTTGAATGATCCTTGCACATGCACTGCTCCCGTCAGAAATCCCGAAACCTCCCGATCTTTCCAGATGGTTGTTTCTTTTAATTTTTGCAGATCGGCGTTTTGTAAATCGGCGTTTAATTGATACGGCCATTGCTCATCATTTAAACTCAACTGCCCGTCGGCTTTGAGTTTCCCGTCGTAGACTTGGGCGAGGAGATCAAAGTGTTTGATCCATTGATCGGCCTGCCGAATATTCATAGCAAGATCTTGGACGCTATAGCCAGAAAAAATGATCTGCGGACTTTGCGCGCTAAAGCTTAATTCCCAATTGCGCCAGTCGGTGAGGGTGCCTTTCAAGCTTCCATTCCCGGTGATAGTGCCGGCGGGCTTAAAGGATTCTAAAGTTTTCTTAAGCTCGGGCTGGATTGTGGAAAGGTCTTTTAAATCAAATACCACTTGTCCTTTAAAGTCGACGAAAGGCTCTTTGTTCTCCGAGAGAAGAATTTGTCCGGCCACATCAAAGGTGGAATGCTGATAGGTTCCTTTCAAAGAATCAAAACTGAGGGTTCTATCTAGTAATTGCATTTGTAATTGCATTTGCGTGGATAGATCAAGTCCTAAATTTTTTGAAGTCAGCGTGCCTTTGATCTGCGGATTAGAGAAATTCCTGAATTGCCCGTTGGATGAAAAATCTTTGTCCTGAAAGATCATTTGTAAATTCTTCCAACTCACGGTGTCTTTTTCGTAATCGATTTCACCATTGATTCCAGTCACGGGGCCGGGGAGTTTTTCACCTTTGAGAGTGGTCTCTTTCAAGAGAGCGGTTGCGCTCATGTTCGCTTGGCTAATATTCGTGGTATTCAAGTGAGAGATTTTGTCGTTCAATTGCAGCGTTATTTTTGCTTCGCCGGTGGGAGTGATCTGAAATTCTTCCAGAAGATTCGGCGCTAAAATAGAAATTTTTCCAAGGTCAAATTTTTCGGCGGAAGCCTTGAGATCTAGAATGGGGTCCAAGAAATGAGCGATCGTGCCGGACAACTCTAGCGGTGTATCGAGGGCAGTGAGTGTTAAGGTTTCCATATTGATTTGATCGGTCACAAAGGTGATTTTCCCGGAAATATTTTTAATTGTTTTCACAACCGGAATGCCGGTTAATAGGGTGATCTTGGGATGAAGAGTCCCGCTGTAGGCAACAGGATTTTTATCCTCGGGATTATAGGTTAGATCAAGGCTTAAATTTAAATTGCCGGTAGCGGTTTGGTCAGCAGAGAGGGTGATCGATAGGTTATTGAGATCCACATGGTCAGTGATCAAATGGGCCTTTTGACTATCGAGCAGGAGTGTCAGTTGGGAGGTTTGAATATCGCCTTTGATTTCCTTATTTTTATCTAACAGGATATCGCCATCGATGAGCTGAAGATTTCCTTTTAAATCCACCGTCCTGTTTTGCATCGTTAAAGTGAGAGGACGAAGAGACAACTGTCCTTGAATAGATTGTTGTTCAGCCAAATGTGCTTTTAGATTGTTAACGGTAAGATCCGTCGTGAAATCTATTTTACCATCTGTATTGGATGTCAGAAGACAATCCTTAGCATCAAGTTGGCCGGTTATTTCTTTGTCTTTATCCAGAAGAATGTCCGCTTGGTTTACTTGTAAATTTCCCTTGAGATCGAGGCGTCCATTCAAAACGTTGAGGGCAAAGGCATTTAGATGCAATTGCCCGCGGATGGCCTGGTTTTCTTTGAATAAAACAATGAGATCATCGATTGTGGCGCTACCGGATAATTGTGTTGGTCCGTCTTGGTTTAAGATCAACAGAAAATCTTTGGTCTTAAGCTGTCCGCTGAGAGTTTGTTGTGCCCCTAATTGAGCTTTCGCGTTTTTAATCGTGAAAGAACCTTCCAGTTGTGTCTTATCGGGCTGCCAGTTCCCAAAGAGCTGTGATATATCGACGTCTCCTTGAATTTTTTTGTCTTTGTCGATTTGGATCTCGGCATCAACAAGCGAGACCGTGCTTCGGGCCTGGGCATTTTTGCCCATATCGAGAGTCAGATCAAAGACAGGAACTTTTAGCTGGGTCCCGCGGATTTTTTTGTCCGGAAAAATTTCCAGGTCGAAATTTTCGGCCTCAAGTTGAGCGGTTGTCTTTATGATATCTCCATTCCGTGCAAAATTGATATCCACAGTTTTGATGGTGGCGTCTTTCAAATTAAAATGATCATTTTTGTAGTACAAACTGAAATATTGTGCCAGCTTAATATTCGCGGTGGTGAGATGCGCGTTAATTTTTTGAAAAGAAAAATCAGAGTCCCCTTGGATCTTGAGTGTTGTAACACTTTTAGGCAGATTGGCTTCTAAAGAGAATTTGATTCCTCCTTGAGGGGAAAGAGAAGTTTTGATGTTGAGGTCTTCCAGTATTTCTAAAAAAGAGGGGTCGACGGTTTTGTCTAAAATAGTTAGATCTCCATCGACCACCGCTACTCCTCCTAGAAAAAAGTTGAAGGAGCTCTGGGAGGAAGTTGTGTTGGAATCTCCCGGGCGACGATGATCTAAAGGTTGCGGCTGTTTTAAGTTCAAAAGGTCGCTAAAATTCCATTCTGCAGAAGAATATCGCCGCAAAGAAATAACCGGCTTTTCAACGGTTAACTGGGGGATAATAATTTTTTTATCGCGTAGGATCGGCGCATAGAGGATACTAAAATGGAGTTCATCGACATGAAGGAAGGGGACGTCCGGAGAATTTTTGTCCGAAATATTGAGGTTGGTGATGACGATCCCTTTAAGGGGTGAAAATTGGATGGAATCAAAATTGACCGTGCGGTTTAAAAGTGCTTGGGTCTTTTGCAGGACAATTTGTTTGAATTGAACCGGGAAAAAAACTTTATTGACATAAACGACAAGAATGGTGACCAGCATGACCAACGTCAATAGGATAAAAAATATTTTCTTTTTCATGGTTGGCCTATTATAGTGGATGATAAAGAAATCTTCAATTGACATTCTAAATATCCATGATATAAAATGGGCACTTAAGTTTTGAACCGATACTCGATATTAGATTCTCGATACTCGTCGACTAATAACGAGTATCGAACATCTAGGATTAAGCAGCTCGTACAAAGATGATGCGAGATATTTGCCGAGATAGCTCAGGTAGTAGAGCGCAGGCCTGAAAAGCCTGGCGTCCCCAGTGCAAGTCTGGGTCTCGGCATTCTGCTTCGTCCCCGATTATTAATTGATAGTATAAATCTATTTTTTAACCACCTATTTTAAAAGGAGCTCTCCATGAAAAAAATGAACACCATAATTTTTGTTTTGGCTTTAGTATTTGTCCCTTCCGTTTTCGCCGACGAACAATCCCACCGGAAATTAGCCGAAGAGTTACTTGTGACCATGCAAGTCGATAAACAAGTCGACGGTGTTTATGACCGCATGAAGGCTACACAAAAAGAACAAATGAAAAATATGGGCGCTTCAGAAGAGATGATGTCGTCTCAAGATAAGATGATGGCGATGATGGCCAAAGAAATGAGTTGGGCAAATCTCAAAGACGATTATATCTCTGCTTATGCAGAGGTCTTTAGTGATGAAGATATTCGTGGTTTGATCGATTTTTATAAAAGTCCGGTGGGCCAGAAGTTAATCGCCAAGACACCAGAATTGACATCGAGGATGATGAAGATAAGCCAAAAAAGGATTCAGACGCTCCTGCCGCAAATGAAAGAGATGTCTAATCACCTAGTCAATGAAATGAAGCAGAAGGCAGCGGATAAGACTCCATCGGAGCCAATGATGAATATGGAAAAGAAGTAGATAACCTCATCTCGGGTTTTTAAGAACTTCGTATTTTTGATTACTTGCCGTCCGGTTCAAAATTTTTTTAAACTCAAGAATTGGACGGCAATGTTTTTTCTGGAAATTAATTCAGGATATTCTATTGAAGAAATAATACGAGAATTTCAGAAGACAAATCCGATATCGAGGAATTCAAGAGGAGACAACAATTAAAATATTTTTAATATTTTTAATATCATGCTGGCGTAGCTCAGTTGGTAGAGCAACGGTTTCGTAAATCGTGGGTCGGAGGTTCAATTCCTCTCGCCAGCTTTTATATATTTCAACTTTATGATTTTTCCCTGCCTTAGGAATTTTTCTAATCTTTTTTACCCGCCCGTTATTTTCATAGTAAAATGAAGCTCAAATGAAACCTGCCCATTTTTTCCAATCAACGTTCGGTATGATTTTGGTGATCAGCGTCTTAACTTTGAGCGCTTACTCCTTCATGCTGCAGGAATCTTTTGAGACGCTCGATGATGAAGTCTCGATCGTCAAAAATCCTCTGATCACCAGTTTTTCTCATCTCCCGGAAATTTTTCAAACCTCCTTTTTTGAAGGCAATGCTTATTACCGGCCTTTGGTCACAACGAGCTTTATGGTGGAATATCATTTCTTTGGACTCAATGCCTATTATTACTATCTGACGAATATGCTGATTCATCTTTGTACGGCGATCAGTGTTTTGTTTTTGATGAATTTTATTTTTAATAATCGGACGATCGCGTTCTTTGTTTCATTGTTGTTTGCGATTCACCCCGTGCAGTGGGAAGCGGTATCGAATATTCCTGGCCGCTCGATTCTTTTATGTGCGTGCTTTTATATCAATGCATTTTTGTTCTTTTGTCTTTCTCAAGGCAGGAGTGGGAAAGCGGTGAATGCCTCCCCGGCCAAGGAAGAAAATTCAGGTCGATGTTTATATTATATGTTATCACTTATTTTTTTTACGCTGGCTTTGTTGTCTAAAGAATCGGCGACCGTTTTTCCTATTCTACTGATCAGCTACACGTTTTTTTTCAGAAACAGATTGGTCCCCGTAATGCTATTAATCCGGCAACTGATCGGATCCGTTGCCCCGTTTTTTATTATTTTAGGCGGTTATGTGCTTGTGCGTCGGCATCTTGAGATGACGCATCTTTTCTATTGGCGTTCTACCTCAGAATCGTTGTTGGGGTTTATGACATTTTTAAGAGCCATGATGAGCGATGTGCGGCTTTTTATCTTACCCGTCGATCTGCATTTTGATCGTATGCGGCATGTTTTTACGAATTTTTTTGATCCGGAACTCTTAGGAACATTATTTTTCTTCTTGATGTTTTCTTTTTTTATTTATAGATCAAGAAAAAAATTAAGCAAAGAGGTCTTGTTTTTTTTATCGTGGTTTTTTATCGAATTGATGCCGGTTTCGCAAATCCTGGTGACCATAGGCGTTCAGCCCGGTTATATATCCGTCGCCGAACATTTTCTTTACACGCCGTCGGTGGGCATGCTGGTTTTGCTGGTTTTATCTTTTCGTTGGATTTTTGAATTTAATGCCAGAAGAAATTTTGTCAGCAGCAACGTCTTGAAGTCTATCGCCGGCGGATTTTGTGGCTTTTTTTTTCTAACCACGATTCAGCAGAATATCTACACGAGTAATGAACGAGCGATGTTCTTGCAAACTCTCCATTTTGATCCAGATAATACACGCGTCCGTAATGCGTTGGCCTTGGCTTATGCCAGAGATAAATTATTCAAAGAAGCCGAAACTGAATTCCGAAAAATCTTGAGATTTGATCCGCTGAACACCCGTGCCCGTATTGGCTTGGGCAAAGCCTTATGTGACCAGGGAAAATTCCTTGCAGGGACCGCCGAGTATGAGAAGGTTCGTGATCCGGGAGGGTTAAAGAAATTACTCGATACCAACCGCCATCTTACCTATCAGATTCTCGTTGGAAAATATCAAAAAATGATCGAACATAATCCGCAGGACCCGGCGGTTTATTATAGCCTGGGGGTGATTTATTCAAAAATGCAAGAACACCAGGCCGCCGTAGAGCAGTATAAAAAGGCCGTTGATTTGCAGCCGGATTTTTCCAATGCCTTGTTTAATCTGGCCTCAAGTTTGGAGGCGATGGGAGATTTGGAGCAATCTCGCAGTTATTATCAAAAATTTTTATCCTTGCCCGAGGGAAAAGATAAAACTCTGACGGATTACGCCGAGATTCATGTGCAGTTGATTATTGACCTTCTTTCTATTAAACAGAATGCCAAATCTCCCTGTCCGCCGATTGACAAGAAAGACAGGCGGGCAGATACCATCGGGATTAGAGACTGAAGACTTGGCATTGGTAAAGAAAAGGTCAATAAAGAGAAAAACCATGGAGAAATTCGTAAATAATTTAAAAAATAAGAATTTTTTTTGTCTGTGGAGTGCGCAGATTATTTCGCAGTTCGGCGACCGGATCAATCAGATGGCTTTAATCGGGCTCATTGCCAACCGCAGTCCTCATTCGACTTGGGAGCTATCTAAACTTTTGAGTTTTACGATTATTCCAGTTTTTATCGTCGGTCCTATAGCTGGCGTTTATGTAGATCGCTGGAGCCGAAGGAGCATGCTGATTGTCTGTGATTTTTTAAGAGGATTATTAGTCTTAACCATTCCATTCATTTTTATGAATCAGAAATCCATGATTCCGATTTATGTAGTGGTTTTTCTAACTTTTTGTTTGAGCCGTTTTTATGTCCCGGCAAAGATGTCGATTATTCCGGATTTGGTGGAAGAAAAAGACTTGGTGGTGGCCAACTCATTGGTTTCTTTGACGGGAATGATTGCTTTTGTTTTGGGGTGTTCATCGGGTGGTTTTTTGGTGGAGAAGATCGGGCCAAGAGGCGGTTTTATTTGGGATGCGATAACTTTTTTTATTTCTGGCATGTTACTCCTTTTCATCAGCCCACGGATGAGATTGCAATTAAACAAAAATAAAATCCTCATAACCGGAAAAGAAATGCTTACGGTCATCAAGAAATCCGTGGTGCAAGAGATGAAAGAAGGGATCAGTTATTTAGTCAATCATAAAGACATTCGTTTTATTCTCAATACGCTTTTTATTTTGTTTGCTGCGGCGGGAGCTATTTATGTGGTGATTATTGTTTTTATTCAAGAGTCGTTTAATAGTGTGACGCGTGACCTGGGGCTGCTGGCGGTTTTTCTGGGAGTGGGACTTTTCACGGGGGCACTTCTCTACGGTCGATGGGGCGAAAAAAAATTTTTGTTTAAAACCATTTTTATTTGTTTGATTTCCGGCGGGGCTATGCTGATTGTGTTTTCCTTGATGATTCAACGGACCCAAAATTTATTTTTAGGAGCGTTTCTTTCCTTCTTGCTGGGATTGATCGTAGGGCCGGTGATTATTGCCACCAACACGATTATTCATCAGGTGAGCGACAGCCAGATGCGCGGAAAAGTTTTTAGCGGCTTGGAGATTGTGATTCATTTTGCCTTTCTTCTGGCGATGCTGGTCAGCTCCAAGCTATCCGAACATATCGATCGATTCTGGCTGCTGATCGGGGTGGGCAGTGTGTTTTCTGCCGTCGGATGCGTGGGGTTTTTGAAATACGGGAAAAGGTAGAATGCCTAGAGCGTGGGACACCCCCATCGGATTATTCGTAAACCATAAAAGGAGATTCCTAAAATGAACTTCGCTGTCTTTGTCTCGGGCCACGGATCAAACCTGCAAGCCATCATCAACAGTTGTCAAAAACAAGAAATCAAAGCTCATTTAATTTTGGTTGTTTCTAATAACCCTAAGGCCTTTGCTTTACAACGGGCGGAGCGCGCCGGTATTAGAACTCTTGTCCTTAATCCCAGCGATTATTTAAACCGCCAGAGTTTCGACCGGGAAATCATTGCGCACTTAAAAGAAGAAAATATCGATTTTATCGTTCTCGCCGGCTATATGCTTATTTTAAGTTCGGTTTTTATAAAAAAATATCACCACAAAATTTTGAATGTTCATCCGAGTCTTCTGCCTGCTTTTAAAGGAACGCAAGCAATCAAAGATGCCTTTTTGTATGGAGTCAAGGTGACCGGCGTGACGGTGCATTTTGTCGATGAGAAAATGGATCACGGCCCCGTTATTATGCAGGAGGCCCTGCGGATTCTACCAACGGATACGGTCGAAATCCTGGAGAAAAAAATCCACTCAATCGAACACCGTCTTTACCCGCAGGCCATCGATTTGTTGGCGCAAGGCAAGTTGAAGGTGGAGGGGAGGAAGGTTGTTATTAACTCTTAGTCGTAGCCCATACACGGATTATTCATGAACCGATGACAAACATTCCCGAATTTGATAAGGTTATCCGGACATCAAGGTCATCCGGGACTAGGAGATTGGGTTATCCGAAATCCGGGATATAAAATAAGTCGAGAATTTTTCATGTCCCGGATTCCCAGAGAACCGGATTCCCGAGTCCCCGATTCCCGGATGAACGGATGAGCAAATCTATTTTCTTCATCTTTTTTCCCGTGAATAATCCGGATAAGAGCTAACGTGCAAACGCCGCCAATTTCGATTGTTCAAAAATGATCATCTTGCCCGTTGCCAGATCATTCAACTGCACTGATTTGAAGTCCGAAAAATGATAGCCCTGAAAAGTTTGCGCCGCAATCGTAATGATTTCTTCGACGGTATCCTCACTCGGTTTAAAATCACTTTGCTGGTATTTAAAACGAATACGATTTAAGATCTGTTTAGTCAAAAATTCTGGCCAGGTGATGTCTTGGTAATCCACATGCAGCCCTACGGTGTCCCCAATGATCGATTCCTGCCCGCGTAACTCAGAAATATTTCTTTTGATAAATTCTTCCGTCGGAAGCGAACCGATTTGGGCGCGTTTAAAATCTTCGAGATAGAAAAGCGATGTCAACTCCAGGCCTTTTTTAACATCGGCCACAATCAACATCATAAACTCCGGCGCCTTCTCATCCGAGGAATCTTCAACATCCGCATACGAACGGTAAAGTGCGGTTAAAAGATGGTTTTGTATTTTCTGATATTCTTCGGAATAGGAACTTTTGTATCCGTAATCGAGGGGGTAGTTCATTATCTTGGCGACAACGTATTCCAGATAAAAGGTTCCGTTCGCAAAATGCCCGTCGATATATTGTAGAGAAAGTTTTTCTGTCCCAATATTGGAATGTTGGGGGCCTTCTTTGGTTCCTTTATAATCGATGATCGGATTTTCGATGGGGACGTAAATCCATAGCGTCCGGTTGAGTTTTTGCGTCACCACATTCAAGTTATATTCTTTTTTACAGAATTGAAGAAATTTCTGGTTCGCTTCGGGAGAGTGTTTGACGGGGGCAGGGGCTTTAAAACATCCGGCCGCTAAAAAGAGAAAAAGCAAACATAATAGATTGTGATAGTATTTAAAGATACACATCAGATATTAAAAGGAGGCCGCCCGGCGAGGGGTTTGAGGTTGAATTTATCGAAGATCGCTTGGATCTCATCGTATTCGAGTTCTTCTTTTTTGAGCAATTCCTGGGCGAAGTATTCGAGCAAGTCTTTTTTCTCGGTTAAGATGTCGGTGACTTCTTTCAGGCAGGATTGTAAAATCTCTTGGACGTCATTATCGAGAGTTTCGCGGGTCTTTGTGGAAATTAAATGGTCGTCATCGCGAAGAGTAAGCCAGCGATAATCTCCGAGAAGGCCAGATTTGCCCATGCCATAACTCCAGACCATATCTTGGGTGAGTTGTAAGGCGGTATTGAAATCGCTGCCCGGGCCGCCTCCTACACCACTTGAGGTGGAGCCGAAGATAAGTCTTTCTGCGGCGTAACTAGCTAGACAGATTTTAATGCGGGCCAGAAAATATTCTTTATTATAAGAATAAGATTCTTCTGAGGGACGATGAGAAATAAAACCTAATGCCCCTTTTCTGGGAATGATTGTTGCCTTGACCACATCATCTTTGGGATGAATCAGATAAGCCAAAATGGCATGACCTGCTTCATGGTGAGCTGTCCATAATTTGTCTTCAGGGGTCATAATAATGTTGGATTTGTCCCCAAAAGTCACCCGATCATAAGCTTCCGAAAGATCTTTCATGTTGATTTCATGTCTTTTTTCTCTTAAGGCAACCAGGCCGGCTTCCCGAATCATCGCATCGATATCGGCAGGCGTAAACCATAGTGCCCGACGGGCGAGGATGTTAGAACGTACCGATTGATCGACTTTGACTCTTTTAAGATAGAAATCAAATAATTCTTTACGCTCTTTGAGATTGGGACGGGTGATGTAAATTTTTCGTTCAAAGCGTCCGGCGCGCATTAGCGCGGAATCAAGTTCATATTCAGGAGCATTGGTGGCCGCGATCACCACAATATTATTCTCGTGTTGCCGTAACCCATCGAGTTCGGTCAGGAACTGATTGATGGTGGCATTGTGGCTGATGCTACCGCCAAAACCGCTTTCCGGGATACGATGCCGGGCAAAGGAGTCAATTTCATCAATGAAGATAAGACAACCTCCCTCGAGCTTCGCCATGGCCCGGGCCTGCCGAAAAAGTGATTTCATTTGAGCGGCACCTTGTCCGACCAAGATTCCAATAAAATCGCTTCCTACCGCAGAAATCATGGGTAACCCGCATTCCGTTGCAATCGCTTTCGCCAGATAAGTTTTTCCACAACCAGGAGGGCCGATCATGAGGGTTCCTTTGATGATTTTTCCTCCAATGGCTTTTAAAAGGTGTCGGTCTTTTAAAAGTTTGACGATTTCCCAAGCTTCTTTTTTGGCGCCTTCCATGCCAATAACCTCGTCCCACTTCACCTTGACTTTGGCTTTGGATAGTTTTTCTCTTCCCAGATTTCCTAATCCTCCGCCTTGTAGAAAATAATAATGCATGCCAAAGAATAGAGGTAATTGGATAAGAGCAGTTAAGATACTGATAAAAAAGAAAAAGCCCATTTGTGCCACGAGCTGTTTACGACTGAACGATTCTAAGGAAAGGTAGTTTTGTAAACCTGAAGATAAGAAGAAGACGATGACCGATAGCAGAAAGGAGAGGAAGAAAAAAACTAAAATTTTAATCCAGTTTAACCGAAGGAAAATAAAAATTTTTTTCATGAACAAAGGCTACCACAATCATAAAAAGAAGTAAACGATAAATTTAAACTTTGGTTAAATTTTGGCAACTGCAGGGCGTTTCTATTTTTCCTGAAATGAATCGCCTGAAAAATAGAAACGCCCTCGTTCGCAAACGCCTTTCGGTTGACTATCGAAAACTTTTATGTTAATTTGTTACCTTATGACAACTATCAAAGAAAATATTTTTCGCGTTCGTGCAGAGATTGCGCGGATTTGTCAGAAAGTCAGACGGGATCCGAGGGAAATCACCCTAGTTGCGGTTACGAAATTCGCACCCCTGGAAGCCATTCAAGAGGCAATTGATTGCGGCATAACCGATATCGCCGAGAACAAAGTTCAAGAAGGCCTTAAAAAATATCCTTCCCTAAAAAGTTCAGATCCGCAAAGGCCATGCAAACGCCATCTCATCGGTCATCTTCAAACGAACAAAGTCAAAGATGCTTTAAAGATTTTTGATCTAATTCAGTCGATGGATTCCTTAAAACTGGCCCAGGAAATTGACCAGCAGGCCCTGTACCATTACGGTGCAGGGCAGGCCCAGAAGTTAAATCGCCGGATAGAGATTTTGGTACAGGTGAATATTTCCGGCGAAGAACAAAAATTCGGTCTGGGGAAAAGCGAAGCGAGGGATCTCGTCGGAAAAATCCTTGAGCTAGAAAATATTCATATCTTGGGACTTATGACGATGGCGCCTTTAACTGATGATCAAAAGATCATGCGGGAATGTTTCAAAGGATTGCGGGAATTAAAAGACGAGGTTATCCGTGATTTTAAAGGGAATCCCAATATGGACATGAAATTTCTTTCCATGGGAATGTCGGGGGATTATTCCATTGCGTTGGAAGAAGGTGCGAATATGATTCGGATTGGAAGGGCAATTTTTCAGGATTAAATTCCAATAAACAATGTACAAATTACAATTCCAAATTTCCAAAAACCAAACTCAGATTTTAGAGCAGCCGGAGGAATTGTAATTTTGGTATTGGGTATTGTTTGTGATTTGTAAAATTGTATATTGTAAATTTTTATAGAGGTCCAAATGCACAAAATCGGCATCATCGGCGGCGGTAATATGGGGGAGGCGATTTTAAGCAGTATCCGCCAGAAATGTTTTGTTTCGGTCACAGAAAAAGATTCCAGCCGAAGCGAATATCTGCGTTTGAATTATAAGGGCAACGTGGTGGATCTGCCGGAGTTGATTTCTTCCTCGGATATTATTATCATTGCGCTAAAACCTCAAGATATTGAGCCAGTTCTAAAGGAAATGAGTCCGTTGCTCGATAAAGATAAACTCATTATCTCCATTGCCGCGGGGATCACCACAGCTTATCTCGAAAAAAATCTCGGTAAAAAAGTAAAAGTTATTCGTGCCATGCCCAATATGCCCGCGATGATCGGGGAGGGGATCACGGCCGTCTCGGCGGGCAAGTACGTCAAAGACGCCGACATCGAATCCGCCAGAAAGATTTTTGATCATCTCGGGAAAACGGTCGTCGTGAATGAAGATTTGATGGATGCCGTCACCGCGGTTTCCGGAAGCGGGCCGGCGTATGTTTTCTTTTTTTTAGAGTGCCTCATCAAATCTGCCCAGACATTGGGATTGAAAGAAGATCTCTGTAAGGAGCTTGTCCTCACAACATTCATCGGCAGTATTCATCTTTTAGAAAAACAGAAAATGGAACCGGAGATTTTATGCGCGAAAGTGACTTCTAAAGGAGGAACAACCCAGGCGGCCTTGGAAATCTTTAAGAAAAATAATTTTGAAGAAATCATAACCCAGGCACTAACAGCGGCGAAAAAACGGTCAGCAGAGTTATCGAGACATTAGCCGAAATAAATGTGAGTTGAATAACCAATTAACCAAGATACAATCACTAAACAAATTCCAAGATTCAATTCCCAAACGTTTGGTTTTTGGGATTTGAAAGTTGGTTATTGTTTGTCAGGTCATTGGTAATTAGAATAAATTGACTTCTGAATCCACATCAAACCAGGAGAATAATCATGGCCAAAATCGGCATTATCGGCGGAAGCGGGTTGTATGACATTGAGGGTATGCAAAAAATTGAGAAGGTTACAATCGGTACCCCGTTTGGTACTCCCTCGGACAATTACACGACCGGAATTTTAGAGGAAACGGAAGTTGTTTTTTTGCCCCGCCATGGAAAAGGCCATCATATTTCTCCTAGCGAAATCAATTTCCGCGCCAATATTTTCGGGATGAAGAAATTAGGCGTGGAGGCGATTATTTCCGTCTCAGCGTGCGGCAGTCTGAAAGAAGAATTGAAACCCCTGGATTTTGTGATCCCCGATCAATTTGTGGACCGAACGAATAAAGCGCGTGAATCCAGTTTTTTCACCGACGGGATTGTGGCGCATGTGGCGTTTGCCGATCCGATCAGCCCCGAGGTGGCGGATATTTTATATCGCAGCGCACTTAATTTAGGATTGAATGTGCACAAAGGCGGAACGTATCTTAATATGGAAGGCCCGCAGTTTTCGACCAAAGCCGAATCGAATCTCTACCGCAGCTGGGGCATGGATATTATCGGCATGACGAATATGGCGGAAGCCAAACTCGCCCGCGAAGCAGAAATTTCGTATGCGACTCTTGCCGCGGTCACCGATTACGACTGCTGGCACCCGTCGCATGAATCCGTGACGGTCGACATGATCATCGAGAATCTCAATAACAATGTCGCCAATGCCAAGAAAATTTTAAAAGCCGCTATTCCTCAATTAGGAAAACTAAACCAGTTCAGCGCCGAGGGAGCGCTCAAGCATTCCATCATCACGCAGCGGAATTGCACTTCCGAAAGAATCGTGAAAGAGTTGGATGTGATTATTGGGAAGTATTTGAAGTGATTCAGTGTGACTAAACCCAAAATTTAAAAAAGGAGAAAGAATGTTTTCTCAAAATAAACAATTCACAATATTGTTTAGCGTTAAAATTTTAATGCTGCTACCTTTGATTGTTTTTGCTGGTTGTGGCAAATCAATGGCCCAAAAACCAGAATCTGAAGCTCTCAGCAAAGGAACAGCTTTTGTGGATAAAGGAATGTATGATCAAGCCATTGAGGAGTTGAGTAAAGCTATTCAAATTAATCCAAATTCAGACAGAGCTTATTACAATAGAGGCAGAGCCTATTCTGCTAAAGGAGACATTGATCAGGCGATTTCAGATTACACTAAAGCAATAGAGATTAACTCTCTTGAAACTATACAGTCTGCCTATAATAATCGCGGACAAGCGTATGAGAAGAAGGGCAATCTTGACCAAGCTCTTTCAGACTATACCAAAGGAATTGAGGTTGTTTCTAATCCAACATTCTCCGGATATCGAATGTTTAAATCTGTTCTGCTCGACAATAGAGCCAATATTTATCTTTTAAAGAAAGAATACAATAAAGCTTGGGAAGATGTGCACAGCATAAAAAAATTAGGATTTGAGCCGGACCTAGAACTGGAACAAAAATTGAAGAAGGAATCGGGCAGAGAAAAGTAGTTCATCCACCGCCAAACCGTACTTCACGCGGTATAATTCGATTATGAAAAAGCGTGTTTATATTGAAACCAGCATTCCAAGTTTTTATTTTGAAACCCGTACGGAACCAGAGATGATCGCTCGTCGGAATTGGACGCGAGATTGGTGGGATCATCACGCGCATAAATATGAACTTGTTACTAGCGATGCTGTTTTTGAAGAGTTAAATGAAGGAGATTATCCCATCAAAGATGATGCATTAGCATTGATTGCGGATTTGCCGGTTCTTGAAGTGGATAGATCTGTTATCGAAATTGTTAATGCTTACGTGGTCAATAAAGTGATGCCCCAAAATCCAAAGGGTGATGCGTTACATTTGGCTTTAGCGACACATCACAAATGTGATTTTCTTTTAACCTGGAATTGTAATCATTTGGCAAATGCCAATAAGTTTGTTCATTTGAGTGCTGTCAATACGCTCTTAGGTTATTTAATGCCCCAGTTAACAACTCCGCTGGGAATGATAGGAGGGTAAAATTATGAAAGATGATCCAACAATTGCCCGAATTAGAAAGGCAAGAAAAAAGATTTCTGCTCGCTTTGGTCATAGCACAGAAAAATTAGTACGTCATTATATGAAGTTACAAGAAAAGCATGGGCATAAATTGATCAAGGCCTCTGTAAGCCATACGCATAGCTAAATGGACTATCAAAACACCCTCAATCTCCCCAAAACCAATTTCTCCATGAAAGCCAATCTGGCTGGACGGGAGCCGGAGTTTTTAAAATCGTGGGAAACATCCGGCCTGTACCGGCAGATCCGTGAAAAATCTCAAGGCAAAAAGAAATTCATTCTCCACGACGGGCCGCCGTATGCTAACGGAAACATCCACATCGGTCATGCCCTCAACAAAATTCTCAAAGACATCGTGATCAAATACAAAACCATGTCCGGGTTCGACAGCCCCTACACGCCCGGCTGGGATTGTCATGGACTCCCCATCGAACATCAACTTTTTAAAGAACTCAATACGCATAAATCTAAAGTCGAATGCGTCGAGTTTCGTAAAAAAGCCCACGCCTACGCCATGAAATACGTCGAGATTCAGCGCGATCAATTCAAACGTTTAGGTGTTCTCGGAGATTGGGACAATCCCTATTTGACTTTAACGCCTGAATACGAATATTGGATTCTTAAGAGTCTCGCCACACTAACCGAAAAAGGATATATCTACCGCGGATTGAAACCAGTTAACTGGTGTTTTGAGTGCGAGACCGCTTTGGCCGAGGCCGAGGTGGAATATGAGAATCATACTTCCCCGGCGGTTTATGTGAAATTCAAAGTGAATAATCCGCAGGTCATGGGACTTCCCAAAGATCAAAAATTATTTTTGCTCGTCTGGACCACAACCCCGTGGACACTGCTGGCGAATGTGGCGGTGGCGGTCAATCCGAGTTTCAGTTATGTTCTGGCCGAATGCGCCACAGAAATATTAATTGTTGAGAGTTCTTTGGCGGCGAATGTTTTCTCTAAAACAGGGGTGACTTATAAGGTCGAACGCGAAGCAAAAGGAATTGAATTAAAAAAATTGGTTTACACTCATCCGTTCAATTTAAGAGAAAACTGCTCCGTAGTTACCGTCGATTATGTGACGAAAGAAGACGGCACGGGTTTGGTGCACACCGCTCCCGGTCACGGGCAGGAAGATTTTCAGACGGGCCTGGCGAATCGTTTGGAAGTGATTATGCCCGTCGATAGTCGGGGGATTTTTACTGAGCAAGCCCGACCTTTTACCGGAGAACATGTTTTTAAAGCAAACGAAAAGATTATTGCGAATTTAAAAGAACGGGGAATTCTTTTTGCGCGAGAAGATATCCAGCACACGTATCCGCATTGTTGGAGGTGTAAAAAACCGATCATCTTTCGAGCGACTGAACAATGGTTTTTAAGACTTAGTTCTGAGGGCTCTACACATCTAGCATTTGATGTAAAGGATGCAATCGAAAACAGTGTTGCTTGGATTCCTCCTTCGGGAAAAGAAAGAATTATGGGCATGATGACGTCCCGTCCCGACTGGTGTCTGTCCCGCCAGCGTTATTGGGGAGTTCCTATTCCGGCGGTGGCCTGCCGCGGTTGCAGGGGAGAGCATAAGTTATTCAAAGAAGTGATCGAATCTTTTGCCGAGGTTGTCCGTTGGGAAGGATCGAATGCCTGGTTTGAAAAAAAGATCGAGGAGCTCATTCCCAAAGGATTGGTGTGTCCGGAGTGCAAGAAAAACGAGTTTGAAAAAACGAGCGATATTTTGGATGTGTGGTTTGACTCCGGGGTGAGCCACCAGGCCGTCGTTAAAGCCCAGTTGAATCTTCCGTTGCCGGTGGATCTTTATCTGGAAGGTTCCGACCAGCACCGCGGATGGTTTCAATCATCTTTGATCACCGCGATGGGGATTGATCCCCGTCAGGCGCCTTTTAAAGCGGTGCTGACGCATGGTTTTGTCGTTGATGGGAATGGAAGAAAGATGTCGAAATCTTTAGGTAATGTGATTTCGCCTCAAGACATTATTAAAAATAACGGAGCGGATATTTTGCGCCTGTGGGTGGCCGCGAGCAACTATAACGAGGATATCCGGATTTCCCAGGAAATTTTAGAACGGTTGATCGATGCGTATCGCAAGATCCGCAACACGATTCGTTTTATTTTAGGGAACCTGGATAGCTTTCACCCGGAAAAGGATTTGGTGAAATATGCAGAATTGCTCGAGCTGGATCAGTGGGCATTGTACCGGTTAAGCCAGTTGTGGGAAGGGGTCACGAAGGCTTACGAACATTATAACTTCGACGAGGTTTACCAGTTGATTTATGCGTTTTGTAATGAAGATTTGTCGAGCATTTATCTTGACATCCTAAAAGATCGGCTGTATACTTTCCGCGCTCAATCGCCGCAGCGACGCAGTGCCCAGACGGTTCTTTATCATATAGTCGATAATCTCGTCAGAATGATGGCTCCGATTTTAAGTTTTACCGCGGAAGAAATCTTTGCCATGATCCCTAAAGATTCTGCAACTGGAAAAATCAAAAGCGTTCATCTGTTAGAGTGGCCTATTATAGAGGAAGCGTGGAAAACCTCGAGTGCGCACAAACGTTTTGAATTATTGCTTGTTTTACGGCCGTATGTTTTAAAGGCTTTGGAAGAAAAACGCCGGCTGGGGTTAATCGGCAGTTCCCTTGAGGCGAAGGTGATCTTGGAAACGGCCAGTGAACGGCAGGGACAATATTTAAATGATTTGAAAGAAATTTTACCGTCGGTCTTCATCGTCTCACAGGTGGACATCAGACAAAAAGACGACGTCACGAGTGAAATTTTTGAAGAATTTCCCAAAACAAATATATTGATTCAACCGGCGGATGGCCAAAAATGCAGCCGCTGTTGGAATTATAGTCCTTTCGTCGGAAAGGATGCTCAGCATCTGACGCTCTGTGATCGATGTGCGGTTATTGTAAAGGAGATTATGAATGCCAGTTAAAAACACAGAAATAAAAAAGTGGGATACTTACAAAAAATTACTTTTAAGAATAAAAGAAGAAACCCTCAATGACATTAAACAGATGTCATCGACCAATGCGCAATCTCAGAAAGATTCCTCGGGAGATGTCTCGGGCCATGCTCTGCATATGGCGGATGTCGCAACCGATATGTATGATCGAGAATTTAATTTAGGTTTGGCCTCCAATGACCGCGAACTGCTTTACAAAGTCGACGGGGCTTTAAAGCGTATTGCAGAAAATACCTACAGCATTTGTCAGGTGTGCAGCAAGCCGATAGCCGCAGCCCGTCTTAAAGCCCTTCCGTATGTGGAAACCTGTTTGAAATGTCAGGAAAAAATTGAAGAAGGAAAATGACGATTTGGTCTTCCCTTAAACGACCCATCCTCAAACAAAAAAATTCTTCCCGGGGCACGCCGGTCGATCCACTCCGAGCACAATTTGATATCTTTTTGACACTCATCACGGTAACGACGATTGTTTTTGCTGATCGATTTTCAAAGATATATTTTTCCAAAGCGCTGGCCCTCAGAGAATCCTGGCCGGTCATCAGAAACATCTTTCATCTGACGCTGGTGCACAACACCGGAATCGCCTTTGGTCTTTTTAAAAATCAGGGGATTGTTTTTATTATCATCCCGATCATAGCGATTATCCTTTTAATTTTTAATATTTATTATTATCGGAACAATAAAGACGATTTAAGCCGCACCTACATTGTTGCTTTTTCTTTGATTCTAGGCGGGGCGATTGGTAATTTGATTGACCGGATTTATTTTGGGTATGTGATCGATTTTATCGATTTTCGGATCTGGCCGGTTTTTAACGTGGCGGACAGTGCCATCACAATCGGTGCGATGATTATTTTATTTAAATGCATCCCATCATCTGCAAAATAGGACCTTTGACCGTTTATTCGTATGGCGTCATGATGGCACTCGCCGTTATGGTATGTGCCTTTTTGCTCAGTAAAGATGCGGCCAGGATTCTTCATATCCAGCCGGAAGTTATTTTTGATTTGGTTTTTTGGGTGGTGTGCGCGGGTATTTTGGGGGCACGGGTTTTTTATGTTTTGTTGAATCTTGATTATTTCTTGAATGACCTAAGTGAGATTCTCAAAATACAAAATGGCGGGTTAGCTTGGCAGGGGGGATTGGTTGGCGGGACCTTGGCGGGAATTTTATTTATTCGAAAACACGCGTTGCCATTTTGGGAAACGCTGGATGTGTGTGCCCCGTATATTGCCCTGGGACATTCAATCGGACGGATTGGTTGTTTTTTAAATGGATGCTGTTATGGGAAAGAAGTTTCGTGGGGAATCTACTTTCCGGCTTATCACGCGCGGCTGCACCCCACCCAGCTTTATGAATCGATCAGTTTATTTTTGATTTTTTTTATTCTGAAAAAATATCAGACAGTTTCGCAGACAGCAGGAGAAGTTTTCGTTTTTTATCTGATCTTGGCTTCATTAGAACGATTTGTCGTGGAGTTTTTCCGCGCGGATCACACGATAACATTTTTGGGGTTAAGTGTATTTCAATGGGGAAGTCTTCTTGTTGTGACGGTGGCCTGGTATGCAAACTCACGTATTAAAAGTCGATGAAGAAAATAACCAGTTACGGTTGGATCTTTTTTTAACGAAAGCCCTTCCGGAAGTCCCTTCCCGAAGTTTTATCAAACGTCTCATTGAATCTGAGGGTGTGACGGTGAATGGCAAAAAGGTGAAAGCGCATCAGAAACTTTTTGTTGCTGATGAGGTGTGCGTCTTTTGGCCCGAAGAAGAATCCATTGATGAAAGGATCAACCCGGAAAACATTCCGCTTGATATCCTTTATGAAGACGAAATACTTCTTGTTGTGAACAAACCCTCCGGCATGCTGGTTCATCCGGCGAGCGGGTATTATTCGGGGACGCTGGTCAATGCGCTTTTGTATCATTGCCGGGTTCTTTCGGATTTCCATCCCACACTGCGTCCGGGAATTGTTCATCGCTTAGATCAAGAAACTTCCGGCTTATTGGTTGTGGCCAAGAATAATACTGCGCATATGAATTTGAGCCGGCAATTTGAGAAGCGTCGGGTTAAGAAACGTTATGTGGCTTTAGTCGATGGTTTGATTGAGTTCGATGAAGGATTGATCGATGCGGGGTTAGGCCGTCATCCCCGGCATTTTGATAAAAAGGCTGTCGCCTTTGATGATTCGGCGAAGAAGGCAAAAACTTTTTACCGGGTTTTGAAAAGATTTCAGAATACAACGTATGTCGCTTTGTTTCCGAAAACCGGACGGACCCATCAGTTGCGCGTCCACCTGGCGTACCTGGGGCATCCCATTCTCGGTGATGAGAAATATGGAAAAAAGAATTCGTTCCCGCGTTTGGCTTTGCATGCACAGTCCTTAGGTTTTTTTCATCCCGGCACAACTCAATATATGGAATTTTCGGTCGTTCCTCCGTTTTAAAATCATTGAGCCCGGGAATTTTTAAAGGGCTTAAATGATTTTAAAGAATGCCCTTTACTTGCCAGGCTTTTCTTTTATAATACTTCTGCATTATCCCAATTGTAAAACATTCCAATAAAAAGGAGTCAGATGAACATGAAAAATTCTGGGAAGACCCTAACGATTTTTCTGGTGGTGATCGTGATTTTATTGTTTTGTTTGTCGGGGATTGCGCTTTTTTCTGAGCAGAAAGAAAGTGAGTTGCGCAAATCCGCCGAGGCCAGTTTGGAACAATTGAAAACCATCGAGGCTAAGCTGCAAGGGAACCTGAAAGAAGCTAAGAAGCAAGTTTTTCTATTGGAAGAAAAAAATAAAGAAGCCGATAACAAGATTAATGATCTCACCGAAAGTTTAGAATTAGAACAAGGGGTTAAAGATGAACTCAAACAGCAGAATCATGATTTGAGTGAAGCATTGGATAATGAAAATCAATCCAAAGAAAAATTGCGTACCGAGTTAACCCAGCAGCTTGCTTCTGCTCAAGAAAAAGTCGCTTCGTTAGAATCCCAATTAACCACAGCCCAAAAACGCGCTAAGGATTTGGAGGGGCAAAGTCAGGGCCTTGAGGAAAAGATGAAGCAAATGGAATCAGATTTCCAGAAAAAATTAGAGGAAGAACGTTCTGCTGCAACACCTCCGGCAGCGTCTCCTGCCTCCGCACCTGGGGAAAAGAACAGTGGCGAACCCAAAACTGAAGATCCTCAGCAACCCGCTGTGCCATCTGAGACCCCGGTTAAAGATCCTAACACCCGGGCCCAAGATAAAGAAATTCAGTTAGAACCAATCGTCGTTGCCAACACAGAGATTCCTCAAGGACGGGTCTTGAGTGTGGATAAAGAAAACGAGTTTCTCATTTTTAATTTAGGTGAAAAGAATGGTATTGCCCCAGGACTTTTGATGTCGGTTTACCGCGGCAAAGATTATCTGGGTGATGTGAAAGTGTCTCGTGTCCAGCCGGAAATGTCTGCAGCGGACTTTATCCCTCCTTTTTCCAGTCAGAAGGTTCGTAAAAACGATCAGGTCGTTACGAAAAAATGATTTTTAAAATTAAGCCGGTCCCAAGATTAAGAGGAAAATTAGATCTTCCTTCTTCTAAATCCTATTCTATTCGTGCTTTTATCATTGCGGCATGCGGGGGAGATTCTATTTTGATTCGTTCCTCGAATTGCGATGATGCTCTCGTCGCTAAGAATGTCGCAGAGTCTTTAGGCGCAAAGATAAAAATGATTCGTAAAAATACCTATCAGATTCAAGCTGAATTTAAGGGGCCGCCTTTCAGCCTTGGTAGGGCGAAAAGGCAGCCCCGCAAATTCAATGTCAAAGAATCCGCAACGGTTTTACGTTTTCTTCTGCCGCTTTTATCTTTATACGCTGGAAAGTCCATCGTTGTCGGCGAGGGGACGCTTCGCCAGAGACCCAATTTTCATTTAACTCAGGCGTTAAGAGAAATCGGTGTGAACATAAAAGGGAAAGGGGAAAAGGAGACGGTTCCGATTCGCAAAAAAAGCGGACGGCTGCGGGGGGGACGTATTGACATTGATGGTTCGCTTAGTTCGCAGTTTATCTCTGCGCTTTTAATTGCTTGTCCGCGTTTGGAAGAAGATACCCAATTAAACATCAAAGGTGAAAAGATTGTTTCGCAAACCTACATCACGATGACCCTGCAAATCTTAAGGGAAAGTGGAATTAAAATTCAGCAGAAGTCCGGACGTTTGTTTTATATTCCAGGTAATCAAAATTATAAAGGATTAAAGAAGTTTATTGTCCCGGCGGATTATGGACTCGCCGCGTTTTTTTTGGCGGCCGGGGCGTTGGTCAAATCTGATCTTATTTTAAAAGGAAATTTAAAAAAAGACTTTGTGCAATCCGACGGAAAAATTTTAGAATTTTTACGGCAGATGGGAGTTCGGTTGATTCGAAAAGATGATTCGATCAAAATTTTTGGCCCCTTTCAACTAAAAGGAGGAAATTTTTCTCTAAGGAATTGTCCGGATCTGGTGCCGATTATGTCGATTGTGGCCCTTTTTGCCAAAGGGCGAACACGGCTTTATGACATCGGTCATGCGCGAGTGAAGGAATCGGATCGAATAGGGGATTTGAGAAATGAACTGCGCAAGATCGGCGCTGCTGTGAGCGACCGGGCGGATGAATTGATCATTGATCCGCAAGAAAATTACCGCGAGGATTGCCTCCTAGATCCGCATCACGATCATCGGCTGGCCATGGCGTTTTGCATTTTAGGTTTGAAGATCGGTGTGCGTGTTAAGGATATTGGGTGTACGAGGAAATCTTATCCGGATTTCGTGGGAGATCTCAAAAAAATCGTCCGGGGCGTAACTTGAAAGCGATTTTCTTGATTGACACTAATTTTTTTTTCATATATCATGGGGCATGTTTATATCATAACCAATGATTAAGAAACAATGACTTTGTACCTGGCATATTGGTTATTCCTATAGGAGCTTTAATGAAACAGAAAATCAACAAGTTCATTCAACGGGCGATTAATTATTTCTCCAGTTTCTTTTCCTACGATATGGGAATTGATTTAGGCACCGCCACCACCCTTATTTATATCAAAGGGGAGGGCGTTGTCTTATGTGAACCTTCCGTTGTCGCCATCCAAAAAGAAACCAATCAGGTTATTGCCGTTGGAGATGATGCCAAAAAGATGCTTGGCCGCACTCCCGGGAATATCATTGCCATCCGGCCGATGAAAGACGGCGTCATTTCGGATTTTGAAATTGTGGAACAGATGTTACGCCGTTTTATTGAGAAAGCACGGCCTCACCGGTTTTTGATTCGACCCGCGGTGGTGATTGCTGTTCCATCGGGAATCACCGAAGTAGAAAAAAGAGCGGTCCGGGATTCCGCCGAACGGGCCAATGCCCGATCGGTTGTGCTGATCGAGGAACCCAAAGCTGCGGCGATCGGCGTGGGACTTCCGGTCGAGGAACCCGCGGGCAATATGATTATTGATATCGGCGGCGGCACAACGGAGCTGGCGGTCATTTCTTTAGGTGGGATTGTTTATGCCAAGTCTATCAAGATCGCCGGGGATGAGATGGATGAGGCGATCATCGACTATTTAAGAAAAACTTATAACCTTATGATTGGTGAACGAACGGCGGAGGAAATTAAAATCAGAATCGGTTCTGCTTACCCTCTGGAAGAAGAATTAACGATGGATGTGCGCGGCCGCGATTTAATTGCCGGTTTACCGAAAACCATCACGATTACCTCCGTCGAAATAAGGGAAGCCCTTCACGATCCGGTGCAGGCGATTGCCAACGCTTCCAAAGAGACTCTCGAACATACCCCTCCGGAGCTGGCAGCAGATTTGATTGACCGAGGCATTGTCATGGCCGGCGGTGGGTCACTTCTTCGCGGTCTGGATAAACGGATTGCGGAAGAAACTGGCCTGCCCGTGCATATTGCCGACGATCCTTTGACGGCGGTTGTCATGGGAACCGGTCAGGTCTTAAATATTCCCAGCCGTATTCGAAAACGTCTTGTTGTTCCCACGAGATTAGATTTTTAATGTGTTCAAGAGAAATCAAAAGTTATTAGTCTATTCTCTTCTTCTGCTTATCCCCTTTTTATTACTCTGGTGCAAACCCTCCGCGGTCGTAGACCCTTTCAAATTGAATGTCATGGAATTATCAGCAGGCCCTCTGAAGGTTATTTCGTTTCCATTTCAAGAAATAAAAAAAATTTTACTGTACCACTACACTTTTAACCAATATCAAAAATTGAAGAAAGATTATGAGTCCCTAAAGGCTCGTTTGATTGGCTTCGATGAAGTTTTGATTGAGAATAAACGCTACGAAAAACTTTTGGAATTTAAAAGGAACTTGATCTTCTCGTCGGTTGCCTCCAATGTGATCGGTCGTGATCCTTCCAATTGGAACGCCGTGATGGTGATTGATAAAGGTCAAAGAGACGGTCTGCAAGTCGGGATGCCGGTTGTGAATCCTTTAGGAGTGGTGGGAAAGATTGCCGAGGTGAGTGCAAGAACAAGCAAAGTGATTCTTTTAAGTGACCCGAGTTTTAGTGTGGCTGGAATCGTGCAGCGCTCACGGGAAGGAGGCCTGATCTCCGGAACTTTACAAGGGTTTTGCCGGATGCGTTACCTTTCTGTGGGAGCAGATATTAAAGCGGGGGATATCGTGGTAACATCTTTGTTAAGTTCTTCTTTTCCCGAGGGGCTGTTGATCGGCCAGGTGATATCTGTGGAAGAAAGTAAAAGCTCACCCGGAGTGGAGTGCTTGATTCAGCCGGCGGTTTCCTCTTCTCAATTTGAAGAGGTGTTGGTGATCAAGAAGTGAAAGATACATGAGAAAAATTCTTTTGATTACGATTTTGGCCTTGCTATTTTTTCTCATCGAATTTCTATTTTTTAATTTATTGGGAAGCTGGTTTAAACCGGATTTGCTGGTTTTGTTGATTATCTTTTCCGATCTTTCTTTCGGAGTCCGTTACGGGTTGTTCACCGCTTTTTTAAGCGGGGTTTTAAAGGACAGCTTTAGCAGCCATCTTTTTGGAATACATATTTTTTCTTTTGTGATTTGTGCTTTTATGACGATTGTCCTTAGACGGTATCTTTTTCAAACCAACCCTTATTCTCTGCGGATTCTTCTGGCCTTCACCATCAGTTTTCTGAATGCCTTTCTTTTGTATGTTCTTAATTCCATGTTTCTTCCCCTTGATTTATATGAAGCATTTTATTTTGTGATTGTCCCCAACGTTTTGATAACCACTTTGGCGGCGGGCACGACCTTCAGAAATTTAAGAAAATGCGTATTAAGATTTTGCGTCTAATTATCTTTGCTTTATTTTTATTGATTGCGATCAATCTGATTTATATTCAGTTGATCAAAGGGGGGTACTTTTATAATCTCAGTAAAAATAATCGTATCCGGGTTGTTTCTATTTTAGGACAGCGGGGAAGGATTTTTGACCGCAATGGCATTATTCTCGCCGATAATCGTCGGTCTTTTGATGTGATGGTCGTTCCCCAAGAAATGAAAGATGAAGTAGAGCTTTTTGATTTCTTAAGCCGCAGCTTGCAGATCGATAAAAAGAAATTATTGAAAAATTATAAACAAAAAATTTTTGAGTCATTCTCCCCGGTTGTTGTGGCGGAAGATATCTCGAGGGAAATGGCGATTGTGCTGGAAGAGAACAAGTTTCGTTTCCCGGGGCTTTTGGTTCAGGAAAGTTTTCGTCGGTTTTATCCGCAAAGAGAAGTGAGCTGTCATGTGGTTGGTTACGTGGGTAAGATGAATCCTGAGAAAATAGAGGCCTTACGCGGATATGGATATTCCCCGCAAAGTTTTATCGGGTATTCCGGCGTGGAGGAATTTTATGATCGTTATTTGAGAGGAAAAGAAGGCGGGTTGCAGATCGAGGTCAACAGCCGAGGAGAGCAGGTTCGATTGCTCAGTCTCAAGGAGCCGTTTAAAGGACACGACATCACACTCACGATTGACCAAAGGATTCAACAAGCCGCAGTGGAATTGTTAGCGCCAGCCCGGGGTACGATCATCGTTATGGATATGGATCATGGCGCAATTTTGGGGATGATCAGTTCTCCGGGGTATGATCCGAATATTTTTGTTGAAAATTTGTCAGCCCAGATGACGAATGTTTTTTCCAGTTCTTCTTCGCCTTTGTTAAATCGAGCCATCAGCGGCCAATATCCGCCGGGATCGGTTTTTAAAATTCCGGTTGCCTTAGGCGCATTGGATTCAGGAAAAATTATTACGGCTACCACATTCAATTGTCCCGGATATTACAAATTGGGACAAAGAGAATTTCGCTGCACGCATGTGCACGGTGATCAGAGTTTAATTGAGGCGATCGCGCATTCCTGTAATGTTTATTTTTTTCATGTGGGGATGATGACGGGTGTTGATGTTATGGATCGATATGCCCGCTTGCTCGGTTTGGGATCCTCGACCCAAATCGATTTGCCGTTTGAAGCCAAAGGCGTTATCCCGAATCGCCAACAAAAAAAATTGGAGCGTCATGAAGCATGGTATCCGGGAGACACGCTAAATTTTTCGATCGGACAAGGGGATGTGTTGGCAACTCCGATCCAATTGGTCCATATGATGTCGATTGTCGCTCAAAACGGGCGGGACGTTCATCCGCATGTGATCAAGTCTATCGCGGGGCTTTGGGAAAGCCGTTGGCAAACTCCCACCGCAAAGAGTGGGATACAAGATTTTTCTTCCGATGGTGAACAGTCTGAGGATTCTATTCCCCACATCAGTGATTACACGGGCGGAAAAAATATTCATATCAATAGTGAAAAATTTTTTGCAGCCTTGCAGGTGGGGCTCGCTGCAACAGTGACGGACCCGTCGGGAACCGCGAATGTTTTAAACATCCCCGGCCTTTCGGTATTAGGAAAGACCGGAACCGCTCAAACCTCAGGTAACCGCGATTACCACGCCTGGTTTGTGGGATGTGCGGCATCGAAAAAAATCAAGATTGCCTTTTGTGTATTTCTGGAATATGGAGGTTCGAGCTATAACGCCTGTGTTATTGCCCGGGATTTGTTGTTACGGATGCAGGAAGAAGGAATTTTGTGATGCACCGTCAGCTGGCTAAAAAAATATGGGTCTTTACAATCCTCATCATGACGATGGGAATGATGGCCTTGTATAGCGCTTCTTATCAAAATGTCCGGGTCACCAATAGTATTTTTTATGATCAGCTCTTTTGTGCGGTCATCGGACTTTTTATGATGTGGATTTTAAGCCGTTTGGATTATCGAAAATTTTATGAGGTGTCGTATATTTTTTATATCCTCAATGTTCTTCTTTTGTTTGGTGTTTTGTTAGCCGGACGTCATGCGCTCGGAGCCAAACGTTGGATGGAAATGGGGCCTTTAAGCTTTCAGCCTTCCGAGATGACGAAGCTGGCGGTTATCTTAATGTTGGGCCGCTATTTGAGCGACCGCCGTCCGACACTTTCTTTCACCATCCGCAGTTGGCTTCGCAACATTTTCAAAGACATTTTATTCCCATTTTTCCTGACGGTTTTACCAGCTGCTTTTATTTTCAAACAGCCGGATTTAGGAACTGCCCTTTTGATCTTCGGGATATTTTTTGTGATGCTTTTTGTCAGTGGTTTGGAATACAAATATTTTGTGTGGTTTTTGATTATTTGTTTGAGCCTGGTTCCCTTCGGCTGGCATTTTTTGAAACAATATCAGAAAGATCGATTGTTGGTGTTTTTAAACCCGAATATTGATCCGCTGGGAGCAGGATATACCATCATTCAATCGAAGATTGCGATTGGCTCCGGCGGACTTTTCGGCAATGGCTGGCTTTCGGGAACGCAAAATCAACTGAATTTTTTGCCTGAGCGGCATACAGATTTTATCTTTTCAGTGATCGGAGAAGAATGGGGGTTGGCGGGAACGATTTTTATGCTCACCTGTTTTTTTGTTTTGATCAATTGTGGTTTAACGATTGCTCATCAGGTGAAAGATCGATTTGGAGTGCTGGTCACCAGCGGTATTGTGGCCATTTTGACCTTTCAGGTGATTATCAATGTGGGCATGACGTTGGGATTGTGTCCGATTGTAGGAATCACCTTGCCTTTTACCAGTTATGGCCGAAGCTCTTTTATGATTTTTGTCATTATGATGGGATTTTTGTTAAGCTTAAGTAAGAGGAGAACTATTTTTTAAATTTTTATTTAAAGGCCGTCTTAATTTATATCCTTTCGAAATTGACAAAGGGATGATTGTTCAGTATATTTAAAAATAAACTCTCATAGAAATTTTCCAAAACGAATCCGTAATCATGGCTATCACCTTTAAAAAATTGTTATTAAGTTCTAAAGACCTCAGAAGCGAATTGGGAATTGCCTTCGGGCTTATTTTATTAGCGCTTTTGGTTTTTTTAGGATACCTTTTCCCGGGGGTCTCATCGTGGTTTGTGGTAAGAAGTTTTTTACATGTGATTGTGACGATCGTATTTTTTATTGTGGTCATTGGTTTTATAATTATCGTCCAGGTCATTGAACCGATCATCAAGATCAGTCGAGAGGCGAAGGTGATCGCCGATGGAAATTTTAACCATGAAATTAAATTATTCCGCGAAGATGAAATCGGTCAGCTGGCCGATGCGCTCAACCGGATGACGTCCCGGATGAAGCAAAGTGTGGATGAATTAAAAGGTTTCAGCGAAACAACCGAGGCGGTTAATAAAGAAATGAACCGTCGGGTGTTGATGCTTTCGAATCTGCTGCAGGTGAGTAACCTCATCGCTCAAAACGCGCAATTTAGTGAAGTCATCCAAGAAGGAATGCGTAAGTGCCTTTCCTCTGAGGCGATGACTTTTGCCGGGCTCATTCTTAAAGATCGTGAAACGGGTGGGTATCATGTTTACAATACTATCGGAGAAAATAGCCCCGAGCTCTTTGCCCGCGGGATCAAAAATATTAAGTTCAAACTAGGGATAGGATTGCTCGGCAAGGCGCTTCTTAAACAAGACATGGTTACAATTGATAGTCATATTTCTATCACGAAGGAGATGCAAGAATTTTTCGAACAGTTTTTGGTTCATAATGCACTTATTATTCCGGTTATGGCGAGCGGAAATGTTTATGGTCTGTTGCTTGTGGGCAATAATACTAAGGATTTTATTTGCTCGAATGCCGAGCGGGAAGTTTATCAGTTGGTTGCCCAGCAAATGGCGATTGCCTGCAGTAATGAGTGGTTAAAAAAACAGGTGGAAAAATTAGATGCCCTGGACCGTTTGACCGGATTATTTAACAACACTTTTATTCGTGGCCGACTGGAAGATGAAATCAAAAAGGCCGTGCATGGAAAAAGGCCTTGCTCTTTTGTCCTTATGTCCATTGACCATTTTGAGGAATACCGCCAGACCTTTGGTCATATCGTGGTAGAAAACTTTTTAGTGAAAATAGCCATGATATTAAAAGGGAGTGTGACCGCTCAAGATAAAGCCGCCCGCTTTTCTGATCATGAATTTGCGATTATTCTGCCTGAAAAAAATAAACGTCAATCCATCGAGGTGGCAGAGGGTATTCGCAAGAAAATTGAACAAATCTTGCTTTTTGGGAATTCGTCCGTGAACAATTTGCTCCCTCGGGACGCTTTAGGCCAGCTTTCAGCGCCGACACAAAGCGCCTCGATAGAGGCAGCCCTTCGCAAATCCGGTTCTTTAGAGCGCAGGCCCGACGGTTTAACGTGTACAGTGGCTGTTACGGAAAACCCTATCGACGGCATAAGCGCTCAGGATTTGATTGCCAAAGCCGAAAAAATTTTAAACCAAACGACATGAAACATTTTAAAAAGACAAATAATAAACACTTAGGCGAACTCCTCGTTGAGAGAGGTACCATCAACAGAGATGAATTGAATATGGCGATCGCCTACCAGCAAGAGAAAAATGGTTTCTTGGGAGAGATTTTGGTAGAGTTAAAATTTGCTACAGAAGAAGATATTGCCCATGCCCTTACCTGCCAATATGGATTTCCTTATCTACCATTGTCAAATTATGAAATTGATCCAGAGGTGATTGATGCGGTTCCTGAAAATGTTTGCCGACAATTCTGTCTTCTCCCCATTGACAAAATTGGGAAAAGTTTAACCCTTGCTATGGCCGATCCTCTTAATGTGCAGGCGATCGAAGATGTCGAACTACTCACCAGCTGCACAGTGCAAACCTTCGTCAGTACAGCAGCCGATATAAAAAATTCCATAAAAAAATATTATAAGTCTAGTTAATGTTTTCGCTCAAAGAACGACTTATTGAAATACTGATCCGCGATAAAGTCATCAAACAGGAAGATTTTAGCCGCGCTCTGGAAGAGCAGAGAAAATCTAACGCTGGTGACTTAAGCGGCATCCTTGTTAAACTCAATTTGATCGAGCAGAATAAACTGGCTGTTTTATTAAGCGAAGGTTTGAGTTTACCTCCCATTGATATTACCCGTCTTAAAATTGACCCAGAAGTCGTGAGGATGATTTCAAAAGACATCGCTCTCCAGTATCAAATCATGCCTGTTTCTAGAATCGGAGATCACTTGACGCTCGCTATGGCAGATCCCTTAAACATTTTTGCTATTGAACAGCGAGGAATTTTGCCGAATTTAAAGATTATGCCCATCATTAGCCGTCCCCATGATATTTTAAAAGCAATTGAAATGTATTATTCCGAAAGCGACACAACGGCTCAGTTCGAAAAGATTATAAAAGACATCAAAGATGCCGAAGATATGGAGTTGGTAAAGGACTCTTCCTCCGAGATGGATCGTGCCACGATCGAAACCCTCACACAAGAAGCCCCGATCATTAAATTGACGGATGTGATTATCAAACAGGCGGTGTGGGCTAAGGCGAGCGACGTTTTTGTTGAGCCTATGGAAAAAACGCTGCGCATCCGTTACCGGATCGATGGTGTGATTCGAGAGATCGATCAGATGTCCAAGGTTTTACACTTTCCTATAGTTTCACGTATCAAAGTTATTTCCAATTTAGATATCGCGGAGCATCGTCTTCCGCAGGACGGGAGATTTAGAACGGTTATTGATGGAGAAAGGGAAGTAGATTTTCGAGTCAGTATCCTGCCAACAGCATTAGGGGAGAAGGTCGTGTTGCGTATCTTGGATAAGAATGCCGATATTCTGGATGTGAGTAAGTTAGGTTTTGATCAAAATTCACTGGAGCGTTTGAAAGAATGTTCTAAACGTCCTCATGGGATGATTCTGACCTGTGGCCCAACGGGATCCGGAAAAACCACCACCCTTTATTCCATATTGAAGTTTATTGATTCTCCGGAAAAAAATATTGTCACGGTGGAAGATCCCGTGGAGTTTCAAATGAAAGGGATCAATCAAGTTAATGTCAAGGCGGGGGTGGGGTTAACTTTTTCTTCGAGTTTGCGTTCTATTCTCAGACAAGATCCGGATGTTATTCTGATTGGAGAAATCCGCGATTCTGAGACGCTGGATATCGCGATCAAAGCGGCTTTAACCGGTCATTTGGTTTTGAGTTCAATCCATACCACAACTGCTGCCGGCTCTGTTGTCCGGATGATGAATATGGGGGTAGAACCATTTTTGATCTGTTCTTCGGTGATTGCGATTGTCGCTCAAAGATTATTAAGAAAATTGTGTGAGCAATGTAAGGAAGCATATGATGTTTCTTTTTTATTGGTTGAAAAAATGGGGATACAGAGATTGATTGGAAATAAAACAGTACAACTTTACCGTGGAGGCGGCTGTAAACGTTGTTTTAATACCGGCTACAGAGGTCGTGTGGGGATTACGGAAATTTTGGTTTTAAGTCCTAAAGTGAAGGAGTTGATTCTCGCCAGGGTGGGAGAGTCAAAAATCAAAGAGATGGGACGAATGGAAGGGATGACCACCATGCGGGAAGATGGTCTTGCCAAAGCCCTCGAAGGTTTGACCTCTTTGGAAGAAGTCCTGCGCGTGACGGCGGCAGACGAAAAAATTTAACCCGCTAAGTTCAAGTTGCTAATGCAAAAGATCGTGAGCAAATTGATATAATGGTTCGAGCCGGATATACGCTTCAAAAAATGGCGGAAGAAGTTGGTTGTCATGTAAGTGCGATATCCGGGGAGTTACAACGCAA
>OBEQ010936073.1_pt1 | contig 71673 bp, 75 predicted proteins | sample 1670901 | NCBI WGS metagenome assembly OBEQ01 (sample SAMEA104232315, study PRJEB22302) | groundwater metagenome | biome: forest; feature: aquifer; material: groundwater | place: USA | collected 2011-08-07 | depth 5.4 m
GGAGAATAGGGAGCTTGGACCGTTATCATATCTAATGATGTGTGCCGTGAAGTTTTAACCGGCACCTATGGGAGGATGGTTAAAATCCTAAAGGCAAAAAAACAGAATGCGCACTTGAAATTCACTGCGCGTTCATGGGAGTGATTTATGATCCCCCACCATAGGTGGGAGAAGATCTAAAATAAAAATGATTCAAAAAGGATGGTGGGGGATGAAAAAGAAATGGGCGGTTTTAATGATGGTGTTCTTGATGACAATGCCGACTCTGGCTCTTGCTAATCGAGAGCATGGAGAACACGGCGGTCATGGAAGTCACAGCCACGAAGGCTTTTCCTTGGAAGAAAAATATTTTGGAAAGGTCCACTTCCTGTTCGAAAATAAAGGTGAGCTCAACTTAACAGAAGAACAGATGGAACAAATTAAAAACATCAAATTTGATGTTGAGCGGGCACTCATTGACACCGACGCCAAAACGGAACTTGCGATGCTTGATGTGTATCAGGAACTTCAAAAGGACAAGCCGGATTTGAAAAAACTTGACTCCATCATTGATCAAAAAACAACTGCCAAATCCAAACTGGCAAAAACTCTGGTTCACAGTATTGTGAGTACAAAGGCTGTTTTAACAGCCGAACAACAGGCCAAAGCAAAAGAAATTTTCTGGAAGAGATGAGAAACTTTCCAAAAACAAAAAATTTCCTAGAGAAAAAAGGGCCGGTAAATTAAATTGTTTACCTGTCCCTTTTTTATTACTGAACGAGTTTGTTGGTCGGCTTGTGAGGAGGATCGTTTTTGGGACGTTCCGCAACTTTTGGATGAGTTTTGAATTCCGGAGTTAAATCCGCATTAATTTTGGTATAGGCCGGATCTTCATCTGCTGTGGCAACGATGGCATTAATCGGACATTCAGGCAAGCACTGTCCGCAGTCAATGCAAGTCTCAGGATCAATGATCATAAACGGCTGACCTTGATAATCTCCGGGATGAATGCAGTCCACCGGACACACACTCACGCAAGTTGCATATCTTTCACCTAAACATTTTTCAGTAATGACATACGGCATGACAATCCTCCTAAATTGAATGGATAAAAATGACTGTTGCTTATTGTTTGCGTAAATAACGACTAACAAACACAAGACCTTAACTTTAGATAACATATCATCATTTTAAGGTGATTGCAAGAGCCTGAATCGAAGACAGAATTAACTTGTGGGTTCAGAGCCGGGTTTGGGAATTAAACTATATCGATCCAAACCAAAATAGGAATGAATTTTTTCAAGGGCTTCAATCGCGGTTTCAATCCCCTCGCGTTTTTCAGAAAGATTCTTCAAAGCCTCAATTAATTGGCCAAATGCCGGATAAGCCGGACAAAAATGCGAAACTTCATTTCGAAGTTCCTCGGCTTTCGAAATGGCAATGACACAGGAAAAACCAATATGATCATAAAGTCCAATTTCATAAGACCGGACAATTTCACGAATAAATTGAAGTGATTTCTTGAGCCGAATCAGATCGTTCGGGTTTGAGTGGATATTTAATTTTTCTTCCATTTTGAAGTCTCCTTTCCTGATGAATCAAATGAAGACAGTAGGTTTTGAATGTTTCATCATCAGAGTTTAAAATGTAAAGGCGTTTAATGTTGTCAAACTCGCGGTTTCGAATTGCAACCAAAGCATCTTCTAAAACGAAACTGGAAACCGAATAAAGATTAAAATCTTTGATCGGCCGATTCAGCAGAACTTTTTTTAGTTCTTTAAGGATTTCATATTTTTTCGAAAAGTACATTTCAAGCGCATCACTTAATTGATAATCAAGAATCGCAATTTTGGTTGTTTTCATGGTTCATATATCTTCCTTTGTTTTAAATTGATCAAACCATACCCGTCGCTGAATATACACATCAAGCGGCAACGGTTGAAAAGGAAAATAAATCTCTTGAGAGTAGATAAATCTCACGGGAATAGTTTTGGCAGGTGAGTAAATGTTTTTAATTGAGGATTAATAATTACTTTGCAAAACTAAAAACAGTGCCCATCCCGACTCACTTAAATATTTAAATGATGTCGGGATAGTACCGATTTCCAATGAATATTAATGAGAATCGGTGCCCAGGGCCGGACTTGAACCGGCACGGGACGGTGAAGTCCCTCAGGATTTTAAGTCCTGTGCGTCTGCCAATTCCGCCACCTGGGCAAACACAAGATACAAATTTATTGAAGTTCCACGTCGCCCTTCGGGCTCCTGGGACTGATTTATTTTTCTTCGAAAAATAAATCTGAGGCGCGGGGCGGAATCGAACCGCCGTATACAGGTTTTGCAGACCCGTGCATTACCACTTTGCTACCGCGCCGAACTACATTGAAAGTTTCAAAACAATTATTAATAATCAGTTCGGCGCAGTACTGACTTCCCATTTTTCATCGAAGTCTTGTACCGCGCCAATTACCTTTAAAAGATATCTAAAGGAATTTGATGAATATTGGCGCAAGTACTATCGGCTCTGCCGAAATGTACCGTGCCCTCAACTTCCAATAAAAACATAATTATAGTAGTTGAGGACGGTGCTGATTTCCAATTAATAGCATTAATGAAATCAGCCCGCGCCAAGCTACATTAAAAAATCTAAAGCAATTATTAATAATCACGCTTGGCGCAGCCCTTTAGGGCCGCACGCAAATTAACTTGAACGTTCAAATCTTACCAAATGATGTACCGACCGCGCGGACCGCAACAATCAAAGAATGATTGAGTGGAACCAATTTACGTTTGCGGATTGCGTTCTTAATCGGACAGGCAGTAATTTTACCAGACCGAAGCGCAGCCATGTAGCCAATTTTTTTTCTTCGAATTAATTCAACTGCTTCCCGGCCAAACAATGTCGCCAGATTTCTATCTTCCGGAATCGGAGACCCACCTCTTTGAATATGGCCAAGTACCGAAACCCGAGTTTCAATGCCAGTTTTAGATTCAATCTGCGTTCCCAAAATCTGTCCAACGCCGCCAAGTCTGATGGGATCCATACTCTCTTTTACGATTCGCTCGACAATTATTTTTCCGCCGTTTGCTTTTGCGCCTTCGGCAACAACCACAAGACTGAATCTTTTTCCGTATTGAGCCCGTTTTCTGACTTCATCACAAATCACATTTAACTGATATGGAATTTCCGGGATTAAAATAACGTCAGCACCTCCGGCCGCTCCGGCATAAAGTGCGATCCAGCCGGCGTACCGGCCCATCACTTCCAAAATCATCACGCGGTGATGAGAAGCTGCGGTGGTATGAAGCCGGTCAATGGCATCGGTGGCAATTGAAACTGCAGTTTTAAATCCAAATGTATAATCGGTTCCGGATAAATCATTATCAATGGTTTTTGGAATCCCAACGATCGGAATTTTTTTTCTCAGGAATCGTTCAGCAATGGAAAGTGTCCCATCTCCGCCGACACAAACCAAAGCATCAAGGGAAAGTTCTTTAAGATTTCGAATGGCTTCGGCCGAACGATCTTGGAAAACAAGTTTTCCTTTAATGCGAAGCGGGTAACGAAAAGGGTTAGCAATATTAGAAGTACCGAGAATTGTACCGCCGGCAGTTAAAATTCCGGAAACATCTGGATTGGTCAATTTGCAATAGTCGTTTTCGACAACGCCTTTGAAACCATCCTTAAATCCTAATACTTCCCAGTTGTAATTGAATGCGGTCTTCGCGACTGATCGAATAACCGCATTTAATCCCGGGCAATCTCCGCCAGCCGTGAGAATACCGATGCGATTTTTCATTGTAAGTTCATATTTTAGTTTTAAATTGCTTTTTGTTTTTCTTCCTTCTCCCTCTTTGGAGGGAGAAAGCTAGGATGAGGGTGATGAAATTATTTCCCTCACCCTTCCCTCTCTCAAATGGAGAGGGAAAAATATAATTTGAAACATCAGATCGATTAATAACCAATAAAAAAGGCCAGGATCATTCCTGGCCTTTCATTATATAATTTTAACCGGAATTTTAAAATTATCTTAGAGATCTAAGATTTTAAATACTTAAGCTGTTCGCCGGTTGCGGGATCATATTGATACCGTTCTGGAAATGTTTGACCGGTTCTTGGATTATATTTAGTGTTCACTTCCTGCGTTGCCGGTGCGGGTTGAACCACTTGAGGCTGAGCATATTGCTGCTGAGGAGCCGGCATATATTGCGGTGCAGCTCCGGCTTGATACTGTTGCTGCATCATTTCTTGTCGCATTTGTTGTTTCGTATTTTCTCTTTCTCTCCTCATTCCTTCACCCAACAAAGCACCTGCAAGAGCTCCAGCACCGGCACCAATTGCAGTACCTGCTCCGGCGTGTCCTGTCTGATGACCCACGATGGCTCCTAAACCAGCACCCAATCCGCCACCGCCTAAGGCACCCATTTCACGTTCTGATAATCCGCCGCCAGTTCCATCTGTGGAACAACCGGCAAGAACAACTCCTAAAATCATCAACAAACTCACTGCTCGCTTCATGTAAATTCCTCCTTGTACCTATTAAGACGTATAAAACGGAAAAAGGTTTAGTCCAAACTGGGAATGGATTATCTATCAAAAAAACCGGAAATTCAACTCTTTTTCATTCCCAAAGCCTGACTCACTTCTTTAAGTAAAGCCTTTGCTGCCTGAAACTTGGTCATATGATTGAAGCGCTTTTTTCTGCCGGATTCGTGAATTAAAATCATGGACGTTCGGTTTTGACCGAACGGATTATTAAACCGGTTGTACCAATTGGCAACAATATAATCCAAATTTTTCCGTTTTAACTTTCGAACCGCATTTTGCTCAACATGTTCTGTTTCGAGCGCGAATCCAATCACGATTCGTTTGCCTTTTCGTTTTCCAACTAATTCCAGAATATCGTCGGTTCTTTTGAATCGAATCGTTTTTTGTTTGATTCGTTTAATTTTACTTGGTGAAAATTGAACCGGCGTGTAATCACAAACGGCAGCGGTCATAATCAAAGCATCCGTGCCCGGCCATTCTTTTAAGACTGCTTTCTTCATTTGATCTGCAGTAAGAACCGGAACAAACTTGACATTTTTCGGAACTTTAAGAGCCGTTGGCCCGCTAATCAAGACAACTTGAAATCCCATTCGTGTTGCCTGAGCTGCAATTTCATATCCCATATGTCCGGTGGAAACATTTGAAAGAAAACGTACGGGATCCAGCATTTCGCGCGTGGGACCGGCAGTGACTAAAAGATGAGGTTTGTTTTTCACGGAACAAGCGCCATTAAGCGCGGAGAGTTTTAAAAACGGAATCTAAAATGACATTGTTTTCTTGAATATGACCCATTCCGAGCCGCCCGCAAACCAAATCACCTTCGATCGGATTTACAAACTCGTAACCGATTTTTTTGAGCTTCGCTATATTTTCTCGAGTCATCGGATGAGCATACATATTGTCATTCATCGCCGGAACGATCATTACTTTGGCGCGAGAAGCCAAAACAACTGAGGTTACAAGATCGCTCGCAAATCCATTGGCTAATCTTGCGATGATATCAGCCGTCGCTGGCACAATCAAAATCAAATCCGCTTTGTCAGCCAAAGTGGTGTGAAGAACATTCCAGTCGTCCTGATTCGAAAAGGGATCGCTGTAAACCGGATTTCCGCTTAAGGAATGAAACGTCAGCGGCGTGACAAAGCGCGTTGCCGCTTCTGTCATGAGACAAAACACGTCTGCGCCTTCGGATTTAAGATCTCTTAAGAGATCGCACGAGCGGTAAGCAGCAATGCTTCCGGTCACGCAAAGAAGAATTGTTCTTCCCTTAAGATTTTTTGGATTTGACTGATTCTTTATCTTCTTCACAGCGAACTTTTCCTTTTGCCATTTCTTCAAGCGCAATGACAGCGGGTTTCTTGGATTTCGTAATCACCAAGGCACTCTGTCCGTCTTTCATCAATTCGTTCGCTCTCTGCGCCGCTGCCAAAACTAATTTGTAATGACTCTGTGTGTTCTTCAAAAGTGCCTCCAAAGGTACAATCATTTGATCACTTCCTCTATTGATTTGACTGCTTGTTCCACTTCGTTATTCACCACGACAAAATCGTAAAGCGACTTGGCTTTCATTTCTTCCCGGGCAACGTCAAGCCGTTTTGAAATTTCGGTTTCTGTTTCTGTATTGCGATGTTCAAGCCGCTTCCGCAAAACATCTTCCGATGGCGGCATGATGAAAATAGATTTCATCGGCAGATTTAAACCCGCTTTTTTTTTCAATTGCTTCATTCCCTGCACATCGATGGCCAACACAATATTGGATCCTTGATTGATATGATCCGTCACAAAATCTTTGGAAGTTCCGTAATATTGTCCAAAAACCTCCGCCGATTCCAAAAAAAAATCCTTTTCCTTCTTTTCCAGGAATTCATCATGCGAAATAAAAAAATAATCTTTGCCGTTAACTTCACCCGCTCTCGGAGGACGGGTCGTATAGGAAATTGAACGGATCAGATTTTTATTGCGCTGAAGCAGGCACCCTACGATCGTCGTTTTGCCGCATCCGGAAGGCGCTGAAATGATAATGAGTTTTCCCTTTTTATTGTTTGTCATTTGCCAAACGGAGCATCTGTCATTGCGAGGCGGCATTCCAAGCATTGCTGAAGCAATCTCGAAACCGTAGATTGCTTCGTCGGCCTATGGCCTCCTCGCAATGACATACTCATTCAATGTTTTGAACTTGTTCCCGGATTTTTTCAAGCTCACTTTTAATTTGAATTACTTCTTCGGCAATCTGAGAACTTTGCGCTTTCGAGGCGATCGTATTGGCTTCACGGTTAAGTTCTTGAGCGATAAAATCCAGTTTCTTTCCGACTTCTCCAGAATTAGAAATTGATTTTTTAAAATAATCCAGATGATGTTCGGCCCGAACCAGTTCTTCGGTGATATCACTTCGTTCGGCCAGAAATGCAATTTCCTGCTCAAGTCTTCCCGAATCAACAGATATTTCTTTCACCAGCTCTTCAAGTCTTTCTTTCAGTCTGTTTCTGCGTTCGATCGGTTCTCGTTGGGAAAGAGTTTTAATTTTTTCAATCGAATTAACGATCAGACCGATTCTTTTCTTCAAATCTTTCGTTAAGGCAAATCCTTCTTTGGCCTTGGCGCTCAGCAAACGTTTAATGGCTTCTTCGAGTACCGGCTTTAAAGAATTCCAATATTGCTCGGGCGTATATTCTTTGTGATCGACCGTAAACAAATTCGGAACACTCATCAAAGCTCCGATGCTGAGTGATTCGTCGAGATGATGTTTCTTTTGAATTTTCCGCATCATCTTAATGTAAAAATCAATTTTCTTTTGATCGAGCACCAAGCCATTAGTATCGTTGGTCTTGGATTTAAGCGTAATCGAAACAGTAATCTTTCCTCTTTTAATGTGAACGTTGATGAGATCGCGAATCCGTTCATCCAAACCGGAGAGAACATTTGGAAGACGCGTCGAACATTCAAAAAAACGGTGATTCCAGGATCTGAGCTCCACTGACCATTTAAAGGATGAATGACCGCCGATTGCCTGGCCAAAACCTGTCATGCTTTTAATCATAGATGATTGAACTTATGGCTAGATCAGAAATGAAGAAAAATGAGGTCTCATAAATTGAGGCTATTATAGGAAGATTAGTTCGATGTGTCAATAGAACAAAGGCTATAATTCTTCGTAAATCCGCATTACTGCTTGTTTTGGATCTTTGGCTTCGGTAATCGGCCGGCCAATGACAAGATAATTGGCGCCCAAACGCAAAGCTTCTTTCGGCGTCATGATGCGTTCTTGATCTCCCCGTTCCGCCCAAGAAGGCCGAATGCCCGGCGTTACAATTAAAAAACCAGAACCAAATTTCGATCTGATGGGTTCGATTTCTTGGGCAGACGCAACCACTCCGTCAAGCCCAGCTTTTTGCGCAAGCTCAGCATAAGAAAGAACAATGTCATTGATGGATTTATTAAGACCAATTTGTTTGGTCACATCTTCCTGATTTAAACTCGTCAAGAGTGTAACGCCAATTAATTTTGGAGAAGGCAAATTCACTTTACGCGCTTCATCAGCAGCGGCAACGCAGGCTTCCTGCATCATCTGAAGACCGCCTGGAATATGAACATTGAACATAAATACGCCGAGACGAACTGCGGCGCGGGCAGCTTGAGCAACTGTGTTCGGAATATCGTGGAATTTTAGATCCAGAAATACTTCGGCGCCGGCTTCTTTAACAACATCAACTGCTTTTGGACCATGAGCGGTAAAAAGTTCATTGCCAACTTTAAAAATTTTGATAGAATCCTTGAGCGCGCGGATTATTTTTTTAGCAAACCGCATGTTCGCCGTATCCAACGCTACAATAATTTTTTCTCGAGGGTCCATTCAAATCTCCGCCGTCATTGCGAGGCAGCGTTCAAAATATGCCGAAGCAATCTCAGAATGCAGATTGCTTCGTCGCCCTTCGGGCTCCTCGCAATGACGGGTTTTCGAATTATCCAGCAGGAACATATTCCTTTTCAGATTCATTCTTGATTCGAAGAGAGCCTCTGATTGGATCAAGCGTCCTGTGATTTTTCCGCTTCATATAAGCTTTGATACCTTCGAGGACATCGATCGTTGCCCGTGGATTTACAAAATTGGCGGTGCCGATTGCGATGAGATTTGCTCCCGTGATTAAAAATTCAAGCGCATCCTGAGCGGTTACGATTCCGCCCATGGCCATCACAGGAATATCAAATTGTCTTTTCACTTCATGTAAATATCGAAGCGCAATCGGACGAATCGCAGGACCGCTTAAGCCGCCAAAGACATTGGCAATTTGCGGCCGGCATTTTTCAATGTCAACCGCCATCCCGCGAATGGTATTAATTAAACTCAGCGCGTCACTCCCGGCCTTAATGACGGATTCAGCTACGCCTAAAAAATCGTGCGCTTCCGGAGAAAGTTTTGTAAAAATGGGAAGTTTGGTAGCTTCTTTTACCGCTTTGACAACTTCAAAAGCCAGTTCCGGCTTCGCGCAAAATTCCAAACCTTTTTTCACATTCGGACACGAAATATTAAGCTCAAGTGCGCTGACGCTTTTTTGGGAATCCAATTTTTTTGCAAGCGATACAAAATCCTCAATGCTTTCACCTGCGATGTTAACAATTAAATGAGTTTTTATTTTTTTGAAATAAGGGACTTTATTTTCGATGAAATCATCAATGCCTTTATTTTGAAGTCCGATCGCATTCAACATGCCGCTCGGCGTTTCCCAAATCCGCGGCATTTGATTTCCTTTGCGCGGTTTCATTGTAACCGTCTTTGTGACAATGGCTCCCAGTTTGGAATAATCCAAATACTTAACGTATTCGTCTTTCGAACCAAATGTTCCCGATGCAACGGTAATTGGATTTTTAAAAACAAGCTGGCCAATTTTTGTAGTTAAGTTTGGTTTCATCTAATGCTTCTCTTTCCCTCTCCCTTAGGGAGAGGCTTAGGATGAGGGGAATTTAATCTTTTCACCCTCATCCTAGCCTTCTCCCTCAAAGAGGGAGAAGGAAAATTTCTATTATCCAAGAGTTTCATTTTTTTCCTCGACACATTTTGACAAAATAACCAAACAAGCGGCTTTGAACACCGTCCCTCGCCTGACGTTCGGGATGCCACTGAACCGCAAGAGTCTTCGGCGGACCTTCGATTGCTTCCATCACAGTATCGGGCGAATAACCGACGGCATGCAACGAGCCGCCGACCGTTTTGATCGCTTGATGATAATCACTATGCACCATAACATCTTTTTTTCCAAATATTTTTGCCAGATCCGAATCTTCGTAAAGATGCACAAGATGATGAGGATCACGTTTTGAGCGGTGACTTCTAGTTCCTTTTATCTGTCTTTGAATATCCTGGTAAAGCGTGCCGCCGTACATAATATTAACCAGCTGCATTCCGTAACAAATTGCGAGAATCGGGATTTTTTTTCTTTGAGCGAATTCAAACAAATTCATATCGAAACGAGTCCGGCCGCGGTACATCGGTTTAATCGGATGCGACGCTTTTTCTCCGTAAAAAGTAGGATGAATATCAGCATCGCCAATGATCATGAGTCCGTCCATTAACCGAATTAATTTTTTGATGTCGCTTTTGGAATGATTAATCGGAAGCATCACCGGAATTCCGCCAGCGCGAATAATGGCACGAACATATCGATAATCACAGGCAAGTTCAAATTCTGAATAATAAGGCTTCAGCTTAATCACTTCGCAGCTGATTCCAATAATCGGTTTTTTGAATTTTACCATTTGGCTTCCTTGCGTCCCAGCCAGCTTCGTTCAATATTGGGGAGCCGGACACCCAAAGCTTTCGCAAACATGACATATGAATTTCCATCCAGGAGTAATCGGATGGCATGGGCATATTTTTTTGCAAACCTGCGCTGCCAGGTCGGCCGATGCATCCATAAACATTTTTGTGCGGCTTTGCGGATTAAATCGGCTTGATTCCATCCTTTTTTTAAATATTTAAATATATTGATGACGTCATCCGGAATATCCATCTGGTCCAATTCTTCTTCATATTTACGAAAAAATAAATCGGTATATTGGGACACGTTTACTCGATGATTGTTCCAAAAAAGTCTGGCCTCTGTTCCTTTCCGAATCGCCTGTTCTCTGGATTTTAAATAATTCTCGTGCGTCAATTGGTTGAACGGCGATTTACGCGCAAGCCAGTGAAGCGCCACTGCATTCACCACACAAAGAGCGGCTACTATATATTCAGGCACGCTCGAATCGAGAGCACGCAACTCCAAAGTCGGCGGTTTCCTTTTTCCGCCTGCATTAAACATTAATTCCCGGTATCTGCTTCGATAAAAAAACCCGCGCTTGGTAATTTGAAAATATTTTTTAGTTCCTCTTAAGAGACGATTTGAATCGATGGTATTAATTTTTTCGCGCCAAACTGGCGAATTGGCCGAAAGCGCAATGATATAAGGAATGTGATCATGGAGATGACGCGCCAAACTTTTCGCCTGAGGAAAATGAAATCCATCCTTACCACAAGCCGTGTGAAGATGTGTTCCGGCAAAACGGTCAATCCAACCGCCGACGAGAAAAACTGTACGATCTTCTCTCTCAGTTGAACCTCGAAAGTGAATGTATTTGCGAAGTCCATTTTTGATCAGAAAAAAAGTTTCTCGAATCGTGTAAAAAACTTTGCTGTTGTATTCACTGCCGATGCTGTCATCTTTTGTAAACCGTTCACCGGCTTCAGCAATGCCACGCCTCGGAAATTGAAGTTCCCGGGAAATCCGGTAATCAGGAACGGAAATGGAATAGCTTTCAAGTTCTATTCCCATCGAAATAGCTCGCTTGTGCCTTTTTTTATTATTTCGTTTGGATCTTTTTCTTTTTTTCCTTACAGCCATTTTTAAACCAATACCGAAAACGAAAAGACGGGCCCTTCGACACAACTGGTTTTAAATCCCTCATGCGTTTCAACCACACAGCCGAGACAGGCACCTACGCCGCACGCCATTCGCTCATCTACTGATGCTTCGCCTTCCACTCCGAATTCCTTTGCAATTTTCATCACCGCAGACATCATGACATTCGGCCCACAAGTTTGAATAAAAAATGATTTCGGATTTTCTTCTTTGAGTAAATCGTGAAGCAAAACCGTCACAAATCCTTTTCGGCCATAGGAGCCGTCATTGGTCGCATAAAGAATATTGCCTTTTATTTTAGCGAGTTCTTTTTTTGGCAGGACCTCATCTTTGGATTTGCAGCCGATCAACAGGAATTGATTCTTAGGATTTTCTTTAACGGTTTCAGCAAGATAAACCAGCGGCGGAACTCCAACACCTCCCGCCACAAGAATCCGTTTTCTGCCTTTAATGTTCTGTGAAAACGGCAAGCCGAGTGGTCCCAATACTTTTAATTTGTGTCCTTTTCTTTTCTGAGCCAGAAGACCTGTGCCTCGTCCTAAAATTTCATAAAGTATTTCAATTCGGTTTCCGGAGATTCGGTAATAACTAAAGGGCCGCCTTAAAAGCAATCCTTCGTGATCTTTGATTTGAATATTGACAAACTGACCGGGTAAAACTTTTTTTGAAAGCTTTGGAGAAGAGAATATGAGTTTAAAATATTCATCATTTACTTTTTTGTTTTCAAGAATCGTAACAATTTCATCGTACATATAAGAAATCCTCTCCTCCCCCCTTGTAGGGGAGGACAAAGGTGGGGGTTCAAGAAAGAACTTTACCCCCATCCCTGCCTGCCCGGCAGGCAGGCTAACCTTCCCCCATAAAAGGGGGAAGGAAAAATTATTTATTTGTTACTGGTCATTGGTTTCGGGTTTCTCATTTTTGCTTTTTGATATTCCTGAAGCGGCTTCACAGAAATTCCTTTTTTTCGAAATGATTCGACGGCCGCAATTAATGCTTGTGCTGCGTTTAACGTCGTAATGCAGGAGATCCGGAATGAAACCGCAAGTGAGCGAATTTTGGCTTCATCCACCATCGGTCCTTTTCCCGTCGGCGTATTAATGATGAACGCAATTTCTTTTGCGCAAATTTTATCTCCTACATGAGGAGTTCCTTCGATTAATTTATTAATGATTTCGGTTTTGATTCCGTGCTGCCCAAGAAAAGCAGCAGTGCCCTTTGTGCAAACAAGTTCATATCCCAATTTCACAAGACCTTCGGCAATCCGAACTGATTTTTCCTTGTCTGAATTTTTCACACTCAAAAATACTTTTCCGGACGGCGGAATTTCAGAATAGGCCGCTATTTGAGATTTGTAAAATGCGAGGCCAAAATCTTCATCGATTCCCATCACCTCTCCGGTCGATTTCATTTCCGGCGAAAGAATAATGTCCACGCCCGGGAATTTCACAAACGGAAAAACGGATTCTTTAATCGAATAATAACTTGGAATGACTTCGGCCGTAAAACCGAGATCCTTCAAACTCTTTTTAACCATAATTTGTGCGGCCATTTTTGCCAGTGGAACTCCAATCGCCTTGCTAATGAAAGGGACTGTCCTCGAAGCGCGCGGATTGACTTCGAGACAAAAAACATTTCCTTTTTGAATGGCGTATTGAACATTCATGAGACCGATAATTTTTAGTTCGCGGGCCAATTGTTTCGTTTTTTCCATTAACTGAGAAATTAACTCTTTGGAAAGCGAAAACGGCGGAAGCGACATAGCCGCATCACCGGAATGAACACCCGCTTCCTCAATGTGTTCTAAAATCCCGCCGACGACAAAATCATGACCGTCACCGATCAAATCCACATCTACTTCAATCGCATCTTCCAAAAATTTATCGATTAAAACCGGATTCCGGTCGCTCGCTTCAACCGCAAATTTAATATATTTTTTAAGCTGGCTTTCGTCGTAAACAATTTCCATCGCCCGGCCACCCAAAACATAGGAAGGCCGAATGAGAACCGGATAACCGATTCGTTTTGCCGATTGATAGGCTTCTTCTGCGGTAAAAACGGTTTCGCTGTTCGGCTGTTTAATTTGAAGCCGGTCCAGAAGCTCTTTGAATTTTTTCCGGTCTTCGGCAAAATCAATTGATGTGGTCGACGTCCCGAGAATTTTCAAGCCTGCTTGTTCCAAAGCATTGGCCAAGTTAAGCGGCGTTTGACCGCCCAATTGAACAATCACACCCATTGGTTTTTCACGGTCGGCAATGTTCAACACATCCTCAATCGTCAGCGGCTCAAAGTAAAGTTTGTCGGAAGTATCGTAATCGGTACTCACCGTTTCCGGATTTGAATTCACCATAATCGTTTCAAATCCAAGTTCCTTCAGCGCAAAGGCTGCGTGAACGCAACAGTAATCAAATTCAATTCCCTGGCCGATCCGATTGGGTCCGCCGCCCAAAATCATAACTTTATTTTTTTTGCTTGGAATCGTTTCATCCTCTTCTTCATACGTGGAATAAAAGTATGGCGTGAAGGCTTTAAATTCGGCGGCACACGTGTCCACGAGTTTGAAAACAGCTTCAATTCCAAGCTCTTTTCTAAATTTGCGAACTGCTAAATGATCCATGTTGAAACAAAAACCAAATTGCGCATCCGAAAAACCGTATTGTTTGGCTTTTTTGATTAAACGTTTCAATTCGTCATTGCGAGGCAACGTCCCAATCGAGGCCGAAGCAATCTCAGACTTAGATTGCTTCGTCGTCCCTTCGGGACTCCTCGCAATGACGGATGATTGCAATAATTCCCATTCCAACTCCACAATCTGTTTTAGTTGCTGCAAAAACCAGGGATCAATTTTTGTAATCTCATAAATCTGATCCACGGAAAAACCGGCATAAAAAGCATACTTCAGATAAAAAATCCGGTCTGATTTTGGAACGGCAATATATTTTTTAATTTGTTCTTTCAGAACCGAATCTTGTTTAACCTCCTGAATAAATTTGAGCAAAGCTTCCCGGGTTTCCAGTTTGAGGTCAAACACTTGATCCTTGCCGTCACAACCCCAGCCGGATCGTTTAATTTCCAGACCTCGAAGTCCTTTTTGAAGTGCTTCCTTAAAGGTCCGCCCGATTGCCATCGTCTCGCCTACCGATTTCATTTGCGTCGTGAGCGTATCATCGACACCTTCAAATTTTTCAAACGCAAATCTCGGAATTTTGACAACGCAATAATCAATCGACGGTTCAAATCCAGCCGGTGTATATTTTGTAATATCGTTTGGAATTTCATCAAGCGTTAAACCGACCGCCAGCTTCGCCGCAAATTTTGCGATTGGAAAACCAGTTGCTTTGGAAGCCAGCGCCGAAGACCTTGAAACACGCGGATTCATTTCAATCACCACCATCCGGCCGGTTTTTGGATCTACGGCAAACTGAATATTCGATCCACCAGTTTCAACCCCGATTTCAGAAATTACTTTTCTGGCGGCATCTCGCATCCTTTGATATTCTTTGTCTGTTAACGTTTGTTGCGGCGCTACCGTGATCGAATCGCCCGTGTGAACGCCCATCGGATCAAAATTTTCAATTGAACAAATCACGACAAAGTTGTCCATCCGGTCACGCATCACTTCAAGCTCAAATTCTTTCCAGCCCAAAACAGATTCTTCAATCAAAACTTCACCGACAATACTGTACTCAAGTCCGAGCCGGCTCACGCGCTCCAATTCTTCCTGACTAAAACAAATTCCACTTCCCGATCCGCCGAGCGTAAAACTGGGACGAACAACAACCGGGTAACCAATTTTTTTCGCAATTTGAACTGCTTCTTCAATGGAATAAGCGCATTGAGATTCCGGAACATCAAGACCGATTCGCTGCATCGCTTGTTTGAATTGCTCACGATCTTCGGCCATTTTTACGGCTTCATATTTAACGCCGATTAATTCGACGCCATATTTTGTAAAAATTCCTTTTTCATAAGCTTCAACAGCTGTATTAAGTCCCGTTTGTCCGCCCATCGTCGGAAGACACGCGTCAGGTTTTTCGATTTGAATAATTTTCTCAAGAACTTCCGTTGTAATCGGTTCAATATAAGTCCGGTTTGCAACATCAGGATCGGTCATGATCGTCGCTGGATTCGAATTGATCAAAACCACTTCATAACCTTCTTCGCGCAAAGCTTTACAGGCTTGAGTTCCGGAATAATCAAATTCGCAGGCCTGTCCGATGATGATTGGACCTGATCCGATGATCAAAATTTTTTTAATGTCTGTCCGCTTAGGCATAAAATCGACCAAACTCCCATCCTAGCCTTCCCCCATAAAGGGGGAAGGGAAAAATCGATTTATTTTCACTTTCAAATCTCCTCCCCCCTTGTGGGGGAGGACTAAGGTGGGGGGTTCCTATTTTCATTTACCAAACTCCGTGATCAACCATGGCATAAAAACGGCTGAACAAATAATCAGAATCATGCGGACCAGGAGAATTTTCAGGATGGTATTGAACCGAAAACGCAGGATATTTTTTATGGCGAAGGCCTTCGCAGGTTTTATCATTCAGATTGAGATGCGTTATTTCAACATCATTTTTCGGAAGCGAATCGGGGTCAACGCAAAATCCGTGATTCTGAGAAGTAATCTCTACTCGTTTCGTAGACAAATCGATCACGGGATGATTTCCACCCCGGTGGCCAAATTTCAGTTTGAATGTTTTTCCGCCCAAAGCCAAACCCATCATTTGATGACCCAGACAAATTCCAAAAACCGGCACTTTTCCGATCAGCTGGCGCATCGATTGCCACACATAAGTCACGGGCTCCGGATCACCCGGTCCGTTGGAATAAAAAACTCCTTTTGGTTTTAATTTTAGAATTTCTTCAGCCGTCGTTTTGGCCGAAACGACTTGAACTCGAAATCCGTGCTGATTTAATTTTTTTAGAATGTTGAATTTAATTCCGCCATCGACACAGACAATGAAATGTTTTATTTTCCCCTCACCCTTCCCTCTTCCCTTGGGGGTGAGGGGGTCCGGCCAAACAAATCCCTCCGCTAAAGTTTTGTTGTACTCATATGATTTTTCGCAGGTGACTTCCTTGACTAAATCGATTCCGACAATGCTTGGTGATTCCTGTGCTTTTTTGACAAGACGCTTTGAATCTAAATCGACTGAGGAGATGATTCCTTTTTTTGCGCCAAAATCTCGTAAATGTTTCACCAATTTCCGAGTGTCGATTCCAAAAATTCCGACAATTTTATATTTCTTAAGATAATCATCAAGCGTCATCTCGGATCGCCAATTGCTTACGATCGGGCTGAGTTCTTTAATCACAAAACCTTCCACCCATGGCCGACGCGATTCGGAATCGGCTTCGTTAATTCCATAATTACCGATATGCGGATAAGTCATCGTCACGATTTGGCCTTTGTAAGACGGATCAGTCAAAATTTCCTGATAACCTTGAAGAGAAGTATTAAACACAACTTCTCCGTTCGTTTCGCCGATGTGGCCAAACGCTTCTCCTTCAAAAACCAATTCATCTTCAAGAGCTAGTATTGCTCGTGTCATTGCTTGTCCTTCACCGTCATTGCGAGGAGGCCGAAGGCCAACGAAGCAATCTCATCACTGTCATTCCCGCGAAAGCGGGAATCCAGAATTGTGGATCCCCGATTAAAACATTCGGGGATGACACTTCGCGTCAGATTGCTTCGGCTTCGCTCGGAGCGCCGCCTCGCAATGACGATTATTAATTGCGCCATAATTTTCCTCTGCAAATCGTTGCTACTGCTTTACCTTTCAGTTTGCTTCCGATAAAAGCCGAATTTTTTGATTTTGAAATGAAATCTTCTCGTTTGACAATCCATTCTTGATTCAAATCAACCAAAGTCAAATTAGCTTCGGTTCCGACTTTAATTTCTCCGAATCCATTCGGAAGTTTTACGATTTGAGCCGGATGAGTCGACATTTTAAGAACAATTTCAGACAGTGATAAAATTTTCTTGTGGTAAAGTTCCGTGAGAACAACGCCCAGTGCCGTTTCAACGCCGATCACGCCGACCGGTGCATCCTGAAATTCAGCCATCTTCTCTTCCTCGGTGTGCGGCGCATGATCGGTTGCAATTGCATCAATCGTTCCATCTTTTAAACCATCAATGAGTGCCGATCGATCTTCTTCGGACCGAAGCGGCGGCATCATTTTGAAATTCGTATCGTAATTTTCTAAAGTGTCATCGGTAAGTGCAATGTGATGCGGTGTTACGTCTGCTGTAACCAAAAGTTTTTTCTTCTTTGCTTCGCGAATCAGTTCCACAGCACTTCGTGTGGAAATATGAGTTAAATGAAGTTTTGCTCCGGTTAATTCCGCAAGCAAAATATCACGGCCAACAGCAATGGCTTCGCTTTCGTTTGGAATTCCTTTTAAGCCGAGCCTGGTCGACATGAGTCCTTCGTTCATCACTCCGCTCGCAGTCAGCCGATGATCTTCAGCATGACTGATCACAAGCAAATCGAGCATGGAAGCGTATTCTAAAGCTCTCCTCATGAGCAGCGAATCGCTGACCCAATTTCCGTCATCGGTGACTGCCCATGCGCCGGCTTTTTTAAGATCCGCCATTTCTGAAAGTTCTTTTCCGGCGCGTTCTTTGGTAATGGTTCCCGACGGAAAAATGTAAAACGGAACTTCGTTTGCTTTTCGAATAATATTGTCAATCACGCTTTGATGATCACACGGCGGATTGGTATTCGGCATTGTTACGACGCCGACAAAACCGCCTTTCAAAGCTGCTTTCGCACCGCTAACGATGGTTTCTTTTTGTTCAAATCCAGGTTCTCTGAAATGAACGTGCATATCAATGAGACCGGGAAAAAGATGCAGTTTTTTTCCGTCCAATACACCCCCCTCCTCTCCTCCCCCCGCTTTGGCGGGGGGGGGATTAAGGTGGGGGGTAATTTCTTTTTTGATCTCGACTATTTTCCCATTTTTGATTAAAAGATCAAAAATCCCGTCTATTTTATTTTTGGGATCGATGATATGAACTTGTTTGATTAAAAGATTCACGGTTTTTCCTCGGATTTTTTTCTGGCGCTGCTGAGCAGATAAAGAACTGCCATTCGAACAGCCAGACCATTTGTGACTTGATCCAAAATCACGGAATAAGGTCCGTCCATCACTTCGCTGGACAATTCAATTCCGCGATTGACAGGCCCCGGATGCATAATCAAAACATCCGGCTTCGCATGTTTCAATACTTCGCGATTAATTTGATACGAATTTGCATATTCCCGAATACTTGGAAAGAAACATTCGCTTTGCCGTTCGGTTTGAATCCTGAGAAGATTAATCACATCTGCATCTCGAATTGCTTTTTCAAGATCCGTTGTGACTTGAACACCTAAATTTTCAACTTTCGGAGGAAGAAGTGTTTTGGGGCCGCAAACCACAACTTTTGCTCCCATTTTGGTCAGACCCCAAATATTTGATCTCGCTACACGGCTGTGAAGAATATCTCCGATAAAAGCGATTTTGATCTCTTCAAGAGTTCCCTTTTTTTCTTGAATTGTAAACATGTCTAGAAGCGCTTGTGTCGGATGTTCATTGATTCCGTCTCCGGCATTGATGACGCTGACCGGAAGCGCTTGAGCGAGCCGATGAGGAGCGCCTGAGGCAGAGTGTCTCATCACAATAATTTCTACTTTAAGTGATTCAATATTTTTAACGGTATCAATGAGAGTTTCGCCTTTAACTGTACTCGATGTTGAGCCGGAAAAATTAATGGTATCCGCACTCAAACGTTTTTCCGCAAGTTCAAACGAAATTCTGGTTCTTGTGCTGGGCTCAAAGAATAAATTCGCAACGGTCCGGCCGCGGAGCGTCGGAACTTTTTTGACAGGTCTCAGAGAAATTTCCTGAAGTGATTTGGCTGTATCCAAAACCAAACGAATTTCATCCGCCGAAAGATCTTTAAGACCAACCAAATCCTTCCGTTTCCAGGTTGTCATCCCATCACCTGCTTTCTTGCGGCTTCCAGCCGCAATACCTGACAATGATACAAGAGCGCGGCAAGCTGATGGCGTGGCAATGAACTTTTGCGCTCTTGCAAAGCAGGTGATGGGATCATGCGCTGCTCCTTGCAACCACAACAACACCATCTTCGCCATCATGTTCTTTAAATTTCACAATTACTTTTTCATGTTTCGAAGTCGGAATATTTTTTCCCACAAAATCCGGTTTGATTGGAAGTTCCCGATGGCCGCGATCAACCAGTACAGCCAGTTGAATACATTCCGGACGTCCGAAATCGATTACGGCGTCAAGTGCACATCGAATGGTTCTTCCGGTAAAGAGAACATCATCTACCAGAATTACTTTTTTTCTGTCCATATCAAAATCAATTTCGGTTTCACCCACATTTGGCTGCGGACCTATTTCAGTTAAATCATCACGGTAAAGTGTGATATCAAGAAGACCCAACGGAATTTGGCGATTTTCGATCATCTGAATTTGCTTTTGAAAACGCATCGCCAGAAAAGCTCCTCCTGTTCGAATGCCAAGAAGCGCTAATCGATCTGCGCCTTTATTTTTTTCAACGATTTCATGAGCAATTCGGATAATGGCCCGGTTCATTTCGTCGCTGTTCATTAGCTGATTAATTGGTTGTGTCATTTTGTAACAGTTTCTGGGTAAAAAAATAGCTCACTCATAAAGTGAGCTTCTTTTAAATTGTTGGATAATCGTTTCCATTGCTCCACCTTTGCCGGCTTCACAGAACCAGCTTAAAAGGTTATAAGTGCTTTAACGATACTTGATAAAGAACATTTCGTCAAGTCTTGAAATTGGAATAAAATAATGGAGATGTTCTTAACGTAAGCCGAGTTCTGTTCTTTTTCTTTCGAAAAAGGATGATCATCTATCTAGGACGGCGCTTTCACGCCGTCTCATTCGACCAACCCAGACTTCAGGAACGGGCCGTTCCCTTCAAGCTCGATGTTTTTAAAGGCGAGCTGAATGTCTCTTTTCGGTCTTTCTCCAAGTGGGGTTTGCCATGCGTCCATCGTTACCTTTGGACCGGTGGTCTCTTACACCGCCACTGCCACTTGCGCGGCTGTGACTGCCCTCATCTTCAATTAAAATAAATGAGGATGAGGACCGCCGTTTCACCTTGACCCAAATTTTAAAAATTTGAGCTGTTTGTTTTCTGTGGCACTTTCCGTCCTGCTTTTCTTTTGAAAAGCAGTCCTTTGAATTACAAAACACTCTGCCCTTTGGAGCTCGGACTTTCCTCCCCCGTTAAAAAAACGAGAGCGATCATCTCGTAAGAACATCTCCGTTGAAAAAGAACTGAACTAATTATAGCAAATATCTGAGCAAAATCGAAATCTTCTTAAAGTTGAATCATCCGTTTTACCAAGAAAGCTGAAACTGTTAAGAGAAGAACGTTGGGAAGCCAGAGGGCAATCCAAGGAGGAAGGTAACCGCTAATAGCAATTGTTCTGCCGCAGACAAACAGCACATAATAAATGGCAACGACTGCCAAGGCAAAACTAAAACTAATCAACGCCTCGCCTCTTCGGCCGATGATGGCAACCGGAAGACCGATCAATACAAAAATCACAGTCGCAAATGAAAAAGCTATCTTTTTATGAATTTCGGATTCTGTTTCCCTTTTTTTCTTTGGAACATTTCTTACTTCATCGTTATGTTTTAATTGATAAAGCAATTCATCGATGGTCATTTCTTTTTCTTTTTTTTGAATGCCGCCGTGCTGCTTTCCAATGGTAATATCAGACAGCATAAATGTTTTGAAATTCAATTTGTATAAGACCGTCGGATCATCAGGATTCGGCTCGTCGCTGGTTCCGTTGTAAAGTTGGATCGCAAGCGCTTTTTGATCAGGAGTCGATACAACTTCCCCTCGGTCTGCAATGATGGTTCGAGTAGGTTTGTCTTCATTGTGTTGAAAAATTGTAATTCCTTCGAGCCGATTTCCGCTGATTTTATTAATCCAAAACGTGTAACCTTGAAAGTCTTTAATAAACCGGTTGGCTTCTAAATAAGCAGACGGATGTTTGACCACCAAGTCGCGAACCAACTGCCGCGACTGATATTCGGAACGCGGCTGAATCTGATCAATTAAAAAAAGCGACAAAAAACTAAGCAAAAAACTGAGCGCGATCACTGGAATAATCAATCGGATCAAATTAACACCACTGGCCTTCATGGCATTGATTTCATTATTCTGCGAAAAACTACCAAACACAAGGAGGACGCTGGTCAAAGCGGCCGTGGGCAGAATAAATCCAAGCAAACTCGGAATCATCAGAATAATTAATTTAATCAGATCAAAAAAACTCACACCCTTATTAACCAGCAAATCCGCCAAATCAAATAAATTGCCGACCATAAAAATAAAAGTGACGAGACATAAAGACATGAAAAAAGGATAAATCAATTCTTGAAAGCAGTAGCGGCGTAAAATATTCATGAAATAGTTTTGGTCTGAGGATCGACGGTTTTGAAATTAGAAGGGGCAACCATTCCTGCGGAGACAACCATTTTAATTCCTTCTTCAATCGTCAAATTGGTTTCAATTATCTGATTTTCCGGAACGATTTCAAAAGTGCCGTGGAGGGGGTTTGGTGGAATCGGAATAAAAACGATCACAAATTTTTGATCGTTTCTTTTATCTTGCAAAAAATTAGTGATGAATCCAACAGCATAGAGACCGTTTCTCGGATATTCAAGCAAAACAACTCGCTTAAAACCCATTGTTTTTGACATCGATAATGTGTGCATCAATTGTTTAGCACCTTGATAAATATTTTTAACCAGCGGAATCCGGTTTAAAATCGATTCGCTTAAATGAATTAAAGATTTGCCGATGATATTAGTCGCAATCATTCCGATTAAGTAAACAAAAGAAATCAATAATAAAAATCCCAATCCTGGAATTGAAAATCCAAACCAATGTTTTACGATGGGAGCGAAGAAGCCGTCCAAAAGAAAAAAGAAAAATTTTAAAGCAATATAAGTCAACCACAACGGTACCAGAACCAACAACCCTGCAAGCAGTCTTCGCTGAAGCGTTTGTCGAATTTTAAATAAGAAAGAATTTTCTGTCTGTTCCATCGGGCGACTATAACATGAGGTTATGAAATGTTCAATTGATGCTAAAAATGTGGGCCCGCCTGGGCTCGAACCAGGAACCAACGGATTATGAGTCCGCTGCTCTAACCATTGAGCTACGGGCCCTGACTTTCATTTAAATAAACTTCGATTACTTTATCGGAAGTCAGGACTGTCCCGATGACCTTTTATTATCGGAGATCGGGACGGGCCCTGAATAACAATTAATTTTTTATCGTCATTGCGAGAAGCCCGAAGGGCGACGAAGCAATCTACGTTCTGAGATTGCTTCGCTCACTTCGTTCGCTTGCAATGACGGCGGATATTTATTTACTTTCTTTCAACATTTCCAAACGTGCTTGCATCTTTTTGAGAGGAATCATATCTCCCCTGGAATCCGCAACGGGAATACCCTTTTGATAAATGATGACTGCATCTTCTTTTCGGCCAAGACTTTCCAAAGCTAAACCCAAACTAAAGTAACTAGGCGAATGTTTCGGATCCACCTCAATGGCTTTTTGAAACAATGTTTGTGCGTCTTCCAGCCGTTTGGCTTCTAAATAAGCTGAGCCTAAACTAAAATAACCAAGTACATCTTTGGGATCAAGCTGAATTACTTTTTTATATCGTTCAATCCTGTTTTCAATTTCTTTAATCTGTTCACGGGCTTCTTCTTCAGGAGTTTTGGATTGAGTTCCCGCCAGTTTTTGCGATTTGAGTTCTGCTTTCCAAGAAAGGCGCCTTGCTTCAGCTTGTTCTTGCTCGGCTTCGAGGATCATTCCTTTTTGAACATAAAAACGTGACAGATTCGTGTGAGCCATAATGTGATTCGGAACAACTTTGGCGAGACGTTTCATGGCTTCGATCGCATCGTCTAAACGATTGGCTTTTGAATATAAAACGCCGAGCGCTTCCAAAGCGTCTGGAAATTGAGGATTTAAATGAATTGCTTCTTCGAGTTTGATAATTGCCGGATCAAGATTTCCATCCCGAAAAAGCGTAATGGCTTCTTGATAAAGGCGATTGGATTTATTTGCCTCATCCACGGCATTCAATTTGGAGAAGATTTAAGACTCAGGCTCATCCTCGAGCTTTAAGATTTTTTTGCCTTCAGGACTGATGAGTGAGGGATTCCACTGCGGTTGCCAAACCAGCTTGACATCAACTTCTTTCACTTGGGGTAATGCAGCCACACGAGTGCGAACCATTTCTGGAAGTTGTTGAGCGGAAGGACAACTCTGAGTCGTGAGCGTCATCTTGATATCAACGTTATTTTCTTTGACACCGATGTCGTAAATGAGCCCAAGGTCATAAACGTTTACAGGAATTTCAGGATCGTAAACCTGCTTGATGGCACGGACCACTTCTTCACGCGTCACCATAAGCTTTAACCTAATCGCTTAATTTGATATCTAGAAAATTCTTTAGTTTTCGGGAACGGGTAGGATGCCTGAGTTTTCTGAGTGCTTTGGCTTCAATTTGACGGACACGTTCGCGAGTCACATTAAAAATTTGACCCACTTCTTCCAAAGTTCTGGAATAACCGTCACCGATGCCAAAGCGAAGTCTCAATACTTTTTCTTCACGTTCGGTAATTGTATTGAGCACATCATCCATTTGTTCTTTTAACATGGAATAAGCGGTGACATTTGCCGGAGACACGGCGGATTTATCTTCAATGAAATCACCAAAACTGGTATCACCGTCATCGCCGACGGGCGTTTGCAAACTGATCGGTTCTTGTGCAATTTTCAAGATGCCCTTAACTTTATCAAGCGGCATTTTCATCACACGCGCCACTTCTTCCGGCGTAGGTTCACGTCCGGTTTCCTGAACGAGATGACGCGAAGCGCGGAAGAATTTGTTGATGGTCTCAATCATGTGAACCGGAATACGAATGGTTCTCGCTTGATCGGCAATGGACCTGGTAATGGCCTGACGAATCCACCACGTTGCGTAGGTCGAAAATTTGTAACCGCGCTTGTATTCGAATTTATCGACGGCCTTCATTAAGCCGATGTTTCCTTCCTGAATTAAATCCAGAAATGAAAGACCGCGATTTGTATATTTTTTGGCAATGCTGACCACTAAGCGCAGATTCGCAGCAACCAAATCTTTTTTTGCGGCGGAAAGCTCACGCTCCCGTTTTACAATTTTCTTGAAACGTTCATAAACCGTATCTTCCGACTCACCTAGTTCTTCTAGGATCTGCTGATTGCGCTCAATCACTTCGCCAATCTTGCCGCGTACTTTCTTTCGCCTCAGTTGAGAAATTGCTTTGCGGTTATTTTTCAGTTCCTCAAGCTTTTCCCTCAAGTTGGCAATGATCTGTTCCACAATCGCAATGCTCAAATTAAACTGCTTTAGAAGCGGCAGCAAATCGGCATCTCTTCGAGATGCCCGAAGACGTCTCGTCAGAACTTTTAATTTTTGTTTGGTGACAAGAATTTTGGATTCCTGATCCGGATCCGTAATGGATTCCAGATTGATCTCGTCGTTAATAATCTGATTGGCGAGAAAAAGAACTTCATGACGAATCGCTCTCGTTTCAAAAACAACTTCTTTTAATTTTTCTTCAGCTTCTTCGATCCGCTTGGCTAACGCAATTTCTTGATTGCGCGTCAAAAGAGGAATTTGACCCATTTGTCTGAGATAGGTACGAACGGGATCATCCATTTTTGCCCGCTCAAACTCTTCGGGTTCTTTGGCATCTTCACCATATTCTCGGGTTTTTTTGGTCTCTTCTTTTTCATCAAATCCACGCTGAATGGAACTGGTCGTAATCTCGATGTGTTTTTCACTTAACGCAGTGATCAGTTCTTCCACTTTTTCTGAAGAAGCAATGTCAGGAGGTAGAAAATTATTGATTTGCTCGTAAGTTAAATAACCTTGGCGCTTTCCAAGAGATACCAATTTTTCCAGAACTTCTTGGAAATTAAATACCGGGGCAACTTGAGGTTTGATTTCAGCAGTTCCTGTCGTCATATTGTCGGTAGCCTTCTTCTTTTTGGGCATGAAATCGATTTCTATAATTGTATAAAGAATGGGACCTGAAGAAAAGTTTATATTATAGCACAAACTTTCCCTACTTGTTTTCTTTTTTCAGATTTTATATAAGTGTCTATCAATAAATAACTTATGGAGAAAAAAGTGAGTCCGGTTGGGTCAGCAGTTTTTGGTAGGCTTTCATATACTTCAAAATAGCGCCCTGATCCCCTATTTCCTCAGCCTGTGAAATTTGATTCCGCAGAGAACGTAAACGTTGATCGCGATACTGATGTCTAAAATTTTTCATCAAATCTTGAAAAGCGGTTTCCCGTTCTTCTTCACTTGTCCATTCCATTAAGAGAAGTTCACTGGCAAAATTTTTGAGGATTGGATTTTGAATTCGATTGAGCAATTGAGAAGTTGAAACCTGCACGTCACTTTTTTGTTGGCCCAGGAAATGATCGCAATGTTCAAAAATTTCTTTTGTCTTATCACCCACAAATAAATGATTTGGAAATAATTCCTTAAAAATCCGGAAATAAGGCGGATGATGAAAGATGAGGCTTAACAAAAGTTTTTCAATCGCCGGATCATTCTTTGCCGGTTCTTTTGCAGTCACTTTTGATTCGACACGAGATGACCGAATGGGCTGTTTCGACTTTAATTTTTGAAGTTCTGTTCTCAGCGAACCTTCCTCCACACCCAAAGTGACAGCTAATTTCTTCAAATAACGATCTACGAGAACGGGGCTTTGAATTTTGGTAAAGGTTTCTAAAAACTCACTTGTGATTTTCAATAATCCGAGTGAATCTGATTTATTGTACTTTTTAAGCAAGACCTGAAGTTTAAAGTCAAAAACATCCTGGCTTTGCCCCAAAAGTTCAACCATGGCCGATTTTCCTTTGACCTTGATGAAATCGTCCGGATCAAAACCTTTTGGCAAACATAAAACTTTTACACTCATCCCTTCTTCCAAAAAGATGTCAAGACCTCTGAGCGAAGCCTGTTCGCCGGCTTTATCTCCGTCAAAAACCACAATCGCTTCATCAGCGTAACGTTTTAAAATATGGACGTGCTCTGAAGTCAATGATGTGCCAAGCGTGGCAACGCTGTTGGAAAAATCATTGGCATGAAGACGAATACAATCTAAATATCCCTCTACAATTAAAATCCGGCGAATCTCTTCCGACAAAGCCACGGCTTTTTTAGCCAAGTTAAGCGCATACATTTCTTTGCGCTTTTGAAAAATAGGGCTTTCGGGAGAATTCAAATATTTTGGAGTTTCCTCACCCATCACGCGACCGCCAAAAGCAATTGGTTTTCCTTGAACGTTTAAAATCGGAAACATGACCCGATTCCGAAATAAATCATAAATTTTGCCCTGAGAAGAACGCTGAATTAATCCGGAAAGAATCAACTCTTGATCTACAAAACCTTTTTTGCTTAAAAATTCATATAGGCTTCTCCATTCGGGAAGCGCAAATCCAAGTTGAAACGTTTGTATTTCTTTGTCTTCAAAGCCTCTTTTTTCCAGATAAGCTCTGGCTATTTTTCCCCGTTCGGGATGTTTTAATTGCGCGTGATAAAATTCCAAAGCACAGCTGTAAATCTGATAAAACCTTTCCAACTGAGATTTTTCTTTATTCGGCACCATTTTCGATTCTGGAAGAACCACATGTACTCGATCAGCCAAATGTTTCAGGGCTTCCGGAAAATTCATTTGTTCGTACTTCATCAAAAAGGAAAACACATCACCGCCAACGCCGCAGCCGAAACAGTGAAAAATCTGTTTGTCTGGATTCACGATAAAAGAAGGTGTCTTCTCCTGATGAAAAGGACAATTGGCTTTAAAATTTCGGCCCGCCCGTTTGAGGGAAACATAGGAAGAAATAATTTCGACGATATCATTTAAGGATTGAACTTGGTCAACGATTTGTTCGTTATAGCTCATAGTGTTACCGACGTGAAACAAATGGACTGCTCATGAGATAAAAGCGATAGGGCAACTCCTTTGCCCTGCTAATTCCGATGCGCTTCGTCACTTGAATGGAAAGCGGCTCACGTTCAACATTTTCGCTGATGCAAAACGATCGATGTGTCAGATCTTTACATGAATGATCCCGCGTAATTCCAAATGCTTGAGTCAATTTACCCGGCCCATTTGTTAAATTTTTTAAATCGTTTGTGCTGCGTCTTTTTTTCATCAGTTCAATTTCTGACAACGGCTCAAGCGCGCGGATTAAAACTGCACCTGCCGTATCTTTTTTTTCGGTCACCACATTCAAACAATGATGATTCCCATACGTAAAATAAACATAACTGAATCCGGGCGGTCCGAACATCACTTTCGCTCGAGGTGTCGGCCCTCGGTAGGCATGACTGGCCGGATCCTGCGTTCCAAAATAAGCTTCCGTCTCAATAATTTTGCCTTGAAAAACATGGCCGTTTTGTTCAAAAGATAAAATTTTTCCAATCAGTTCAAACGCCACAACGGCAGTGTTCTGTCCGTAAAATGTCCGTTCGAGCGGCTCTATGCTCTTAATGAAGCGGGGATCCATCGTTCAAAAATATAATGAACTTGTCCTGAAATTTGAATTAAATAAGGTCCAGATAATGATCTTTTAGTCAATGAATCTTCAATAAACGGAATACCAAAGAGCATTACGAATTGCGAAACGAGCGCCAATAAAAGAATAAATTGAAGCGCACCGGCTAACGCACCACCCAAATGATTCAAGGGCTGTTTAAAATCAATGCTGGCAATGATGGATAAGAGTTTAAATAAAAAATGGATCAATAAAACCGAAACGGTAGCCAATGTTACAAACATAAGAATATGCATAAGTTGAAATGGCATTTGAAACCGGCTGGCTAGAAATGTTCCAAACGCCTCGGCATATTCAATCACAATGATTTGAGCCATAATCATGGCAATAAGACCCGGAAGAACACCGGAAAGTCCTTTCCTGATACCAAAAAATACGCCGAGCAAAAAAACAAGGGCGAGCAGAACATCGACTAAACCAAGGCTAGACCAAAACGTAGCGGAAATCACGGGGTGAGGCATCGCAGCAAGTATCATATCAGCTCCTCGATTTAATCTTTCGCTATTTGACCTATTAAATCAGTGTCGTTAATCTCTTTAATCAAAACACGGTAATTCAATCCGGCAGTGCGAACTGCTGGGAAACGAACTTTCAAATAATTAGCACTTCTTCCGACAGCCCAGCCTTCTTCACCATTTCCCTCTTCCGTCAAAACATTCAATTTCCGGCCCATGAAACGTTCTTGAACTTTCCGTCTTAGTTTTTCTTCCAACATCAACAATACATTCCGCCGGCGATTCATTTCGTTTGCAGGAATGAGATCCAAAAATTGAGCAGCGCGTGTTCCTTCCCGAGAACTATAAGGAAAGATATGAAGTTTGTAAGGTTCCGTTTCGATCAACGTTTCGATTGAATTTTCAAATTGAGAGACGGTTTCGCCGGGAAAACCAATCATGATGTCCGTTGTTAAAATAAAATCCGGAACTTTGCTCGATAATCTTTGAGTCAGATCGATAAAAAAATATCGGCGGTATCTGCGATTCATTCGTTTGAGAATTTCGTCATCCCCGCTTTGAAGCGGAATGTGAAGATGAGGGCAGAATTTTTCGTTCACGGACATCAGCTCAATTAATTCATCGGTCACATCGGTAGGTTCGATAGAACTTAAACGGATGCGTTTGAGATCAGGGATCAAATATAATTGCTCGATCAAATCGCATAGCATTTGACGTTTCTTCAAATCGTAGCCATAGGAGCCAAGTTGGATTCCCGTTAAAACAATTTCTTTAAAGCCTTGTCTGCTCAAACGTTTCGCCTCTTCAATGACATCACTCAACTCGCGGGATCTCGCTGGGCCCCGAACCAAAACGACTTTGCAAAACGAACAAGCGTGATTGCAACCGTCCTGAATTTTAATATAGGCGCGGGTCTTTCCTTCAAATTGCGATATTGTAAGTGGAGTGTAAATTCTTTTGGATGGAATTTTTACGGAATCGAAGCTAAGCGACGTACAGCTATCCAAAAGATTGAACAGCTGCGCTTTCTGACGGTTCAAAACGGTTAAGGTAACTCCGGGAAGATTTTTGATCTCTTCCTCATTTCGTTCCACATAACAGCCGGTGACGACAATTTTCGCATTTGGATTTTCCCGATGAAATTTTCGGATGAAATAACGGCTTTCTTTGTCGCTTTCATTCGTAACGGTACAGGTATTTAAAACAAACAAATCAGCTTCGCGGTCGTTTTCGGTTTCTTGATAGCCGGCGGTTAAAAACTGTTCTCTGATTGCCTGTGTTTCGTATTGATTTAAACGGCAACCCAGCGTCTTGAATCTTACTTTCTCGCGACCGTCATTGCGAGGAGGCCATAAGGCCGACGAAGCAATCCCGTCTGAGATTGCTTCGCTCACTTCGTTCGCTCGCAATGACGATGCAGACGATTTCATGACCATATTAATTTTAAAAAACTTGCGGCAGCAACGAAGGCCGTATCGGTCTTCAAAATTCCGTTGCCCAAACTGACGCGCTTGGCTCCAAGTTTTTCTGCCCTCAGAACTTCTTCTTCCGTAAATCCGCCTTCCGGTCCAATAATGATTAATGCTTCAGACGAAGATTTGTCAGAATATTCTTTAATCGGAAGGGCTTTGGATGAAAGATCTAAAATAAAAACAGTTTCATATGATTTTAAATTTTGGCACAGCAAATCGAAGGTGATTGGTTTTAAGATTTTCGGAGCCCGGCTCAAACGTGACTGCTTGAGGGTTTGATCCGAGATGCGCTGCCATCTCGCAACCACTTTATTTGATTTTTCTTCGTGGATTCGAACGACGGTATGCTCTGTCATCAAAGGAATGATCTCAAAAATGCCGAGTTCGGCAGCTTGCCTGACAATTTCATCCATTTTCCGGTCTTGAGGAATGGCTTGAGCCACGCTTAATTTGAAACGTTCCGGCTGAATCTTTGAAATCGTTTCCAAAACTGATACCTCAGAACGTTCATCCGGTAAGAATCGCTCGATGCGGCTGACGAATTCATGTCCTTCTGAATCCAGCAGCAAACACATTTCGCCTTCTTTAATCCGAAGCACATTTTTCAAATGGTGTGTTTCTTCGCGCGGTAAAAATACAATGGCAGCTTTTGATTGTTCATGTTGAATCCGGGGCACGAGAGATGATGAAATAAGGAACCGCTTTAATGAACGCATCTGAAATAGAAAAGGTCTCAATCAATATTGTAGAGGCGAATCATCACCCCATCTATTGGAGACCTTTATAATATGAGCAAAATAAAATCGAATTTACTGCTTTTGTTCGGCTTTTGCTTTTTTTTCTTTGACAACGTTTGAAGCCTGAGGACCTTTTTCGCCTTGAATTACTTCAAAAGAAACTGCATCGCCCTCTTCTAAAGTCTTATAACCTTCGCCTTGAATGACAGAATAGTGAACAAATACATCTTGTCCGCCTTCCTGTTCAATAAAACCGTAACCCTTCACATTCGAAAACCACTTTACCTTGCCTTGTACTGCCATTTCATTTCCTCCCAACATTTTTATTTAATCTGATGTTTCAAAATAAGCCCAGGTTTAAATACGACTACTTTTTTCTCAGGTACCTGGACCTCCTGACCTGTGCGAGGATTACGGCCAACACGTCCTCGGCGTGTCTTAACTTTAAAAACTCCGAAATTACGGAGCTCTACTGTTTCTCCCCGTTCTAAACTTTCAACGATTGCATCAAGCGTTCGCTGAACGATCTTTTTAACGTCAATCTGGGTGAGATTGGTGTCATTTGAAACTTTCGTGACAATATCTTTTTTTGTCATTCGCTCACCTCCAAAATAGGAAAAGCTTTAAACCTTATTTTCCCTAAGTCTTTATGCCCCAACAAAATAGCAAATGAACGACCCAGTGTCAAGAAAATTTCTTCATAACTCTCGTTATTTGAATGACTTGGAATTGGAAATGAGTGTTAGCAACGTATTTTGATAACATCCTGGCCCAAGAGTTGTCCGAGCTCTTCAAATAGCGGCATACCGCTTTCGACTTTATAATCCTCTCCGGAATTAATCACCGTTCGTTTTCCGGAGGGATCTTTAAGATTAATGTAAACTGGCGTCTGACCCGGGTGGTGGGAAAGAATGTCTTTTATTTTTTTAAGCGTTTCAATTCCAAGTCCTGCCGTCAGCAAATCAATTGAGATAACTTTTGTAAGCCTCTTCTCAACTTGATCGAGCGGAATGATTTCTTCTGCAATTACTTTTGGCGTATCCTCACGCATATTGATTTTTCCCCGGATAAAAATCAAAGCGTCTTTCTTAAGAAGGTTGATTGAGGAACGAAAGATTTCCGGAAAAACCACAATTTCAGCCCGGCCGTTTAAATCTTCGAGTCCGACAAATGCCATCCGGTCACCTTTTTTGGTCACGACTTCCTTAATTGAATTCATAATTCCGCCGATGGTAACGGCTTCTTGATCTTTCATTTCAGCCAAACTGAGTGTGTTGGCACCTGTATAGGTATTGAGAATTTTTTCATATTTGGTCAATGGGTGTGCGCTTACATAAAAACCGATGACTTCCCGTTCGTAAGCCAATAATTCATTCTCCGGCCATTCTTCAAGATTTGGAACCGATGTATCTTCGGAGCCGGTTTCGGAAGATTGACCAAAATGATCCAGCAGCGAAAGCTGGCCTTTTTGTCTGTCCTGTTGAGATTTAGAACCAACATCAAGAACTCGATCGATGATGGCCGAAAGCTGGGAACGCTTCAAACCAAATTGATCGAATGCGCCGCACTTAATCAAACTTTCGAGCACCTTTCGATTGCACAGTCTCAAATCAACGCGTTCTGAAAAATCATAAAGTGACTTGAATGGGCCTTTTAATTCTCTCGCCAGAATAATAGATTCCACCGCAGAACTTCCTACGTTCTTAACGGCCGTCAATCCGAAGCGAATGTCTTTTTCAAGACATGTAAATACCGAAAAACTTTCATTCACCGACGGCGGCAACACTTTGATTCCGATTCGTTTACACTCTTCAATATAACGAACGATTTTATCGGTGTTGTCTTTTTCTGAAGTGAGCAAAGCCGCCATGAATTCGGTTGAATAGTTTGCTTTTAAATAAGCGGTTTGATAGGAAATAAAAGCATAGGCGGTTGAATGGCTTTTGTTGAAACCGTAACCGGAAAAGTATTCGATTAAATTCCAAATTTTCTCGGCCGTCCGGGCATTGACTCTATTTTTATTTGCGCCGTCGATAAATGATTTCTTCTCCCGTTCCATAATTTCCGGAATTTTTTTGCCCATGGCACGTCTGAGCGAATCAGCTTTTGCGAGACTAAATCCGGCAAGCGTTGAGACGATCTGCATCACTTGCTCTTGATAAAGAATAATTCCGTAAGTTTCCTTTAGAATTGGCTCAAGCGCCGGATGATCGTATTTAATTTGAGAAGAGTCGTGCATTCGTTTAATAAAATCATCCACCATGCCGCTTCCCAACGGACCCGGCCGATACAAGGCTAAAAGTGCAACCAGATCTTCGAAGCGAGTGGGTTTCATTTTCTTGAGCAGATCCCGCATGCCCGTACTTTCAAGTTGGAACACTCCGATGGCTTCCGCGCGGCTCAACATTTCGTAAGTCGCCTTGTTATCCAGCGGAAGATTGTCGATATCAAGCTTGATTTTTTTTCGTTTGTTCACAAGTTTGCAAGCTTCATCGACTACCGTTAATGTTCTTAATCCCAGAAAATCCATTTTCAGCAAACCAATTTTTTCAACCGCTCCCATGTCATATTGAGTGGAGATCACATCGTTGGCTTTAAATAACGGACAATATTCATGAAGCGGGCCGTCGGAAATCACAATTCCGGCTGCGTGAGTTGAAGCATGACGTGTGAGACCTTCCAGCGCTTTTGATGTTTCAATCAATTGTTTTACTTCCGGATTTGTCGTGGTTAAATCACGGAGTCTTGGCTCCATTTGAAGTGCCCGTTCCAACGTCATTTCAAGTTCCATTGGAATTAATTTCGCTAGCTTATCCACTTCTTGATAGCTGATCCCCATCACACGACCAACGTCACGAATAGCGGCGCGTGCAGCCATCGTTCCAAACGTAATGATGTGAGCAACGCTTTCCTGCCCATATTTTTTCCGGACGTACTCGATTACTTCATCACGTCGTTCATAACAAAAATCGATATCGATATCCGGCATTGAAATTCGGTCCGGATTTAAAAAGCGTTCAAAGATAAGACCGTGCCGGATGGGATCAATATTGGTAATTCCTAAAACGTAAGCCACTAAACTGCCGGCAGCAGAACCGCGGCCCGGGCCAACGGGGATCTGATTTTCTCTGGCATATCGAATAAAATCCCAAACGACCAAAAAATATCCGATAAATCCCATTTTGATAATGACGGAGAGTTCATACTCAAGTCTTTTTTTGTAATCTGGATAAACAGCCTTGTCCACTTTTTCTTTCAGGGATTGATTACATAGTTCTTCCAAATAAGTTTCCGGCTTTTTCCCTTCGGGCGGATTAAATTTAGGCAAATGAGTTTGTTTGAAATCAAGTTCGAGATTACAATGTTCTGCAATTTCAATTGTATTTTGAAGAGCCTCCGGAAAATCCTTGAACAGTTCTTTCATTTCCTCAGCCGATTTCAAATAAAAATTATCTCCGTGGTAACGCATTCGATCTTCATCCGAAAGCGCTGAGCCTGTGCCGATACAAATTAATGCGTCGTGCGCTGCGGCATCGGCGCGCTCAATGTAATGACAATCGTTTGTCACCACCATTTTAAGTCCAAATTCTTTTACAAATTTTGGATAATACTCCATTAATTTAAACTGGGCTTCGATTCCCTGATTCATAAGTTCCAAATAAAAATATTCTTTGCCGAAGATCTCGATAAAATCCCGAATGGCTTGTTTCGCCTTGTCGATTTGTTCATTCCAAGTGTTGTACGGAATTTCTCCTTTCAAACATCCGGAAAGACCGATCAAACCTTCGTGATGTTTCTTCAGCAGCTCTTTATCAATTCGAGGTTTGTAATAAAAACCTTCGGTGTAACTGGCCGTGGTGAGTTTGAGGAGATTTTTGTAACCAATTTCATTTCGGGCAAGCAACGTGATGTGAAAAGAAGCTTCTTTAATTCCGTGAGCAATTTTGTCAAAGCGGGATTGCGGCGCAATGTAGGCTTCAATTCCAATGATCGGCTTAACGCCCTGCCGCATGGCCTCTTCATAAAAAGAAATGGCGCCGAATAAATTACCGTGATCAGTTATGGCAAGGGCGGGAAATTTGAGCTCAACAGCCCGTTTGACTAATTCCGGAACTTTAGAAGCTGCGTCTAAAAGAGAATACTGTGAGTGACAATGTAAGTGGACGAAGTCTGCGTGTTTCATAGTTCAAAATTATTCCCATTCAATCGTTGCAGGAGGTTTTGAACTGATATCATAACACACACGGTTAATGCCGCGAACTTCATTAATGATTCGGTTTGAAATCCGAGCAAGGACGTGATCCGGAAGACGCGCCCAATCGGCTGTCATTCCATCTTGTGAACGAACCGCGCGAACGGCAATCACATTTTCATAAGTCCGCTCATCGCCCATCACGCCTACGCTTTTAATTGGAAGAAGCACGGCAAAGGCCTGCCAAAGTTCTTTGTAAAGTCCTGCTTTTTTAATTTCATCCATCACAATCCAATCGGCTTCGCGAAGCAAATCACAACGCTCTTTGGTAATTTTTCCGATGATTCTGACGGCAAGCCCAGGACCCGGAAACGGCTGCCGGTCAATTAACTCAGACGGAAGACCCATGGACCTGCCGACAACTCGAACTTCATCTTTAAATAATTCTCTGAGCGGTTCGATTAATTTAAATTTCATTCCCTTCGGAAGGCCGCCAACATTGTGATGAGATTTAATCATAACGCTTGGGCCGCCGTGGACCGAAACGGATTCGATAACATCCGGATAAAGCGTGCCCTGCGCTAAAAATGGAACATGGCCCAATTTTTTTGCTTCGCGCTGGAATATTTCAATAAAAACCCGGCCGATGATTTTTCGTTTCTTCTCAGGATCTTCAACGCCTTTTAAAGCTCGTAAAAATTTATTTGAAGCGTCTACAATTTTAATATTCATTCTGAGATGATTCTTGAAAATTTTTCGAACCCGTTCTCTTTCTTTTAACCTGAGCAAACCTGTGTCGACAAAAATACAGGTCAATTTCTTTCCGACAGCTTTATGAACCAGCGTTGCGGCCACAGAAGAATCGACTCCGCCTGACAAACCAAGCACGACGTGATCGCCGTTGACGCGCGATTGAATCGATTCAATCGCATCCCGCACAAATGATTTCGGTGTCCAATTTCCCTTTAAGCGGCAAACTTTAAACAGGAAATTTTCGATGATTTTAGGACCCATCGGAGTATGAACTACCTCGGGATGAAACTGTACACCGTAAATTTTTCGTTTTAAATTTCGAAACGCGGCAATCGGAGAATTTCCAGTGTGGGCAATTCGTTCAAACCCTTTTGGAAGCCGCGTGACTTGATCGCCGTGACTCATCCAACAATCAATGGATTTCGGTAAACCCTTAAATAAATCTTCTTTGTTATCAAGATGAAGCTGAGCATGGCCATATTCACGGTGTTTTACTTTTTTTACCTTGCCATTAAATAAATAAGCGGTTGCCTGAAGACCGTAACAAATTCCGAGAATGGGAACGCCGAGAGAATAAATTGCAGGATCCGGAATCGGAGCATTTTTTTGATAGACGTTTGCGGGAGATCCGGAAAGAATAATTCCGCTGGGATTCAGTTCTAAGATTTTTTCGAGCTTGATATCGAATGGGTAAATCACTGAGAACACATTTTGTTCTCTGACTCTCCGCGCAATCAACTGCGTGTACTGAGAGCCAAAATCGAGAACTAAAATCGTTTCAGTTTTAGATGACATAATTTCTTATTATTCCGAGGCATCGCCATCGGAAAAACCACAGAATTATTTTCCTCCCCCCTTGTGGGGGAGAATTAAGGTGGGGGGTGTAAAAGAATTTTCAACCCCCATCCTAACCTTCCTCCATAAAGGGGGAAGGAACAGACTCGACAAGAACACTTTGTTTGTCATTTCATCATTCCGACTTTTTGGGCGGCTTGAAAGAGTTTTCCTTCAGTCCGAATCGCTGGGGCAATAATAATTTCAGTGCGCTGAAGTTCTTTAATATTCTTCGCGCCAACATTTCCCATACACGTTCGAACCGCACCGACTAAATTCTGAGTTCCGTCATCGAGTTTTGCCGGACCAAATAAAATTTCTTCAAGTGTTCCTGTTGTTCCGACTCGGATTCGTGTACCACGAGGAAGATTGGCATGAGGTGTCGCCATTCCCCAGTGAAATCCTCTGCCGGGCGCTTCAATGGTTCTTGCAAAAGCAGAACCCACCATAACGGCATCTGCACCGCAAGCAAATGCTTTGCACACATCACCGCCGGTTGACATTCCACCGTCGGCAATAATGGGAACATAACGATGAGATTTTTTAAAATAAAACTCACGAGCCGCCATGGAATCACAAATGGAAGTCACCTGTGGAACACCGACTCCGATCACGCCACGCGTCGTGCAAGCAGAACCGGGACCGATTCCGATCAGAAGACCGCTGATTCCGGTTTCCATTAATTCGACCGCAACTTGATAAGTCACCGAATTTCCAACGATGAGCGGAATTTTTAACGACTTGCATAGTTTTTTAAGATTAATGCTTTCGTATGATTTTGAAATATGGCGAACAGTCGTCACCGTTGATTGAACCACAAAAATATCGCAGCCGGCTTCCTGCGCAATTTTGCCAAACTTTTCAGCATGCTGCGGAATGGTGCTGACAACCGCCGGCACTTTTGCTTTCTTTATTTCTTCAATTCGTTTCGATATTAAATTCTCTTTGATGGGTTTGGTGTAAAGTTTTTGAACAAGCTCGGTGGCTTTTTCTGGAGTGGCTTTGGAAATGTCATCTAAGATCGGGAGATAATTGTCATAGCGGGTGTAAATTCCTTCGAGATTGAGGACCGCAATGCCACCCAACTTTCCCATGGCAATCGCGAATTTCGGATCGACCACGCCGTCCATTGCGGACGCAAGAAATGGAATCGGAAATTTCTTTCCGCCGATTTCCCAGCTGGTGTCTACTTCCTCGGGATTGATCGTAACTTGGCCGGGCACGAGCGCAATTTCATCGAAGCCGTAACAACGTCTGGCCTTTCGATCCTTGCCAATCCACTCACCCACTAGAAAAGACTCCTCTTACATTCAAACGACTATGACCCTGAAAAAACGGTAAAAAAGGAAGGTTAAGTGGTGTATTTGTATCTAATTATGATCAAAATGTCAAACGAAAATATTGAATTGATAAATTGGAAAACCAGTTTCATTTTTTGTTTTCATTCACCATAAACGTTTTCTGTCCAAAAATTCGGTCGTTTGAATAAATCCTAAATTCATATTCCCCTGCGTGAGGAAATTTAAGACCGTGCAAATTAAACACCAACTCGCTGCTCTTAAGCGGATTGACAATTTTTAATTCATTTGGAATTTCACATTTGGTCAGCACATGGTCATTTTTTAAATCCACAAGATCAAGTTGAAACCGGTAGCTTCCATTTGCGTCGGTTAATTTCACGTAAACACTGAGGGTGTGATGAATCACGGGAAATTGAGCTGCGCTGATCGTTTCAAATATTCCAATGAGGCTTTTCTTTCCTGTTTCATGCTCCGTGATCACATAATCACAAATGAGCATGGCATTCGCTTTGGGAATAGGAACCATCGTCATGGCATCATTTCAAACCCAAGAATTGAGCCGAGCTTTGATTGGATGTGAATCAGCCCAACAGTTTTCTCAAACAATTCGGGCAGCTTTTGAGTTGTTTTTGGTATGAATCAGAATGGATGTCTTAGAGCCGCCGCTCGTGGCCGAAAGACATGAAATGTTGACCTTGGCTTTTGCCAATTTTTTGGCAATGCGCTCTAAAGCGCCGACTTTATTTTTTAGCGTCAAGATCACGGAGTTGCAATCTCCGCAACGAATTCCGATGGTGCTTAATGCTTTTTTGGCTTTTGCGTTGTTGTTCGTCACAATGTCAAAATGACCTTTTGTTCCTTCAACCCAAGCAACGGCATGAATGATATTCACTCTTGCTGCGCTTAAAGTACTAGTTACTTTTGCTAAAACGCCTACTTTATTTGGAACTGAAAAATAAATTTCCTTCACTCGTTTTGCCATGACTTCCTCCTTTAAAAGATTTTTCGTTAAAACAAATAAGAAAAATGTTTGGCGCAGTCCTCAACCCATCTGTGTGCAGCTTCTTTTTCAGACACTTCATTGCCTAATTTTTGAGACAGTTTTTCCCGATATTCCTGAATTTGAGAAACTTGTTCCGAAAATTTAGTCCGAAAGAAAATATCCGCATTCTGAAACTCAATGCCAGTTCGATAAAAACCGATATTGTCAACGAATGTGGCGTAAGCCGTTTTTCCTTCGATATTAAAAACTCGATCGGTTACCGGAATCGTAAATTGAATGGAGAAGCCTTTTGGAATAAAAAGACCGGCAAGAAAACAAATTCCACCTTCTGAAATGTCAACTGTGATTGATCCGCTAAAGGATTTTGATTTAACTTGTTGATAACGAATGGGCGAACTAATCGGGTGTCTCGGGAAACGTCTTTTTTCAGCCTTATAGGTTTCCGTCATTTTGGCCCGTTGATTATAAAATATTAACGGCAAAATAACAAATTTTCTAAATACTGGGGCCGGCTAACTGCGGTTTTTCCATTTTTTGGATTCTCAACCTAAACAGCAACAGTTGCAATGTTTATCAAATTTTAATCACGAAAAATAAATAATGAAGCGGTGAGAAGAAAACCGATCGCATAAAGTGCAATGCGATTAGAAACAAAGTAGGGGTAAACCATTAAAAGAATTCCAATGATCATCAGTTTTGCGCTTGCCTGTTTTTTTCCGTACAGGAAAGCGCCAAACCCGATGGATCCAAAGATAATACTGGCAAAAAGATTCGCCGCATTCATCAGTGAAAATCATACAATTAAAATTAGATTAATAAAACTATATTCTTAATCTTAAGACGGCTTGAAGGCGAAGAAAATAAAACCGGGTGCAATCATGCACCCGATTTTATAATCTTATCTACATTGTTGGTTTCACTTCATTTGCAGCTTTTTTAGTTTGTGCTTTTATAATTTTACTTTGTTTCTTAGCTTGTTTCTTGGCTTCTTTGGCTTTTTTCTTTGCGGCCTTCTCATGCGCTTTTAAATCTTTCTGTGAAGGCATCGAAGGAGGAGGAACTGATTCTTTCGTGCCACCCTTCTTAAACCAGCCTTTTGGATTCAGACTCGGACGAGCATAAGCCATTGAAGAAGCGCAAAACATAAAAACAACTGCTAAAACCAAAAAAAACTTTGTCCCTTTACTCATTTTCTCTCCTTTGAAATTTCGTTAACTCAAATCTAAATTCAAGGTAACAGAAAAAAACAAATTAATCTATTAAGAAATTACCCTCAATCCGGCAAATTAATGTTCACGCGTAAGAGTAATGATTGTGTCTCCGGATCCGCTGCCGTCTTTGAAAAATTTCCAATCGTGAATCAGCTTGTCGTTTCCGTCAAACTTAAGTGTCAAGGAATGCATGTGAGCCTCCTTGGTCGCATCAACACTGCTCGATGGTGAAAAATCAAATTTCATTTCCTGAGCATTGGACGAAACAAGATCCATTTGAGGTTGATTTCCAAGCCCGCAATAGTGAGTCATTGACGGCTTTCCGTTTTTGTCATAATAAACACTGATCATTTCATGCGGCGTTCCAGGAAACAATTTTTCAACCACCGCACTTCCATTTGAGGTCACATAATATTGAACGGCGGCATCGTGCTTGACGCCTTCCATTTCAGAAGTGCCTTTCCAAGTTCCGCTCAAGGCTTTGAGTCGTTCAAATTCCGCAGAGCCTGTATAAGGTTTCATATCATGTTCCAACGTTGCGAACAAAGAAGTCGAAGCAATCATTAAAATGGATAATATTAACAACAAAATTTTTTTCATGTTTTTCTCCTCTAAAATTTCAAATTTTTAATCTGAAGTTTCTGCACTAAAATCAGAAATCTCATTTTCATTGATTTCCAACTGGATTTGAATGGGTCGGCAGCAAACTTCACAGTCATAAACAAATACCTGTCGTTCTCCTCCAGTTACATCAATTCGGATAGAGAGCTTTTCTCCACAATAAGGACAGGAAAATTCATAATCATTTTTGATCATGAAATATTATAGCGCGGCTTACACTGAAGTCAAAATGAAGGTGCGTGGTGGTTATTTGTTCATGGAATCAATGCTTTGAAGAATTTGTTCCGATTCATCCTCAGCGGAATTGATCGTGCCACTGAGTTGCTGGGTGTTGGTTGAAGTAGCGGATGCATTTTGGATGACGTTGTTTCCAGTTTGATAAATATTTCCCATCGCCATGGCTGGTGCTTCGCCAAGCACTTCCGTATTGGTTTGAGTAACAAAATCGGTAATTTGACTATCGACTGGGGTTGGAAAAATGTCGTCTGAATTTTCCTGATTGGCCTGAGCATTTCTTAAAAACTCATGCGCCACGAAGGTAAAAAAGATCAACAAAAAACCCAAGCACAACAATCCGATTGCTTTCTTCATCTGAGTACCTTTTGAACTTAATCAAAAAATACCATCTGAATTTCCGAAAAGCAAATCGAGACGCCGGGAGGAAAATAATTGCGAAGATATTTTAGATTTTTATTAAGCCTGTCGAGTATTACTCTGCTCACTCATAGGCAATTCCATGGATTTTAATTCATTGCCTTCTTGATTTATCGTATACATTTTCATATCCTTAGACGCTCCGGTTCCAGCCGGCTGTGTTTCGTTGGTAAAACCAAACTGAGCTATTCATCTCAATGCTCATGGTTAACTGATTACTTGGTTCGAATACCATAATCAAAAATAAACCAGTCCTTATTTTTTTTGATCAAAATAAATTTTTCAATGGATTTAGCTTTTGCATGTTTGACTTTGTATGCAATTAAAAAGAAGACGCCGTCTTTGGTGCGTGTCCGTTTCCACTGCGTTTTTTTTCTTTCTCGAAACGGACCAAGTTTGTCGTAGCTATCCCGCATCATGAACTCAAACTGAAGTGGATTCATGTGGTTCCTAATTTTTTCATGGCTCAGTACGTCATAAATATATTTAAAATCGCGGCGATTGTATTGATTGTAGAATGAACTGACGAACCGGTCTACGGAAGGTAACATCAAATATCCCTGCAAGAAATATTGCCAGAAAAAAACAGCGGCAAAAAATACAACAACCAGAATTATTTTTTTTAAATGTTTCATCAAAAAATTTTAATCGTTATGAGGACTGTCAAAGGACATCATCTCTCTGGCTTTTGGAGGAGCCGTCGAATGATACCAATGACGGTCAGCGGCATTATATTGCAAATCTGAATTAAGTTCCTGCTCATTATAATGCGGCTGAACCATGGCGCAGCCACTGGCAAATGCAGTAATCGCAATTAAAATTAATGTGTTTATTCGATTCATTGAATGACCAGAGCAAATGCAGCTGAAATAAAATATTTTTTTATCTTTCGGAAATGTTCCAGATTCACTGTTAAATAAGAGTGAAAGGAAAAATCAAAACTTCACCGACAAGCTTGAGCGTTCCGCCGACCAGTTTAAGCAAAGAAACCGGCAAACCAACGGCTCCTTCACCTATCATTGTAATCGTCTGAGGAATTGCAGCATAGGCCGGAATCGCAGCAACCATTAAAAGAACGACTAAGAAGAAAACTTTTATTTTCATAAATCCTCCTGATGAATTTTTATGTTTGAGTAACTGCCCCTTCAATGAATTAAAAACGGTTCTTCTGACGCTCGCATTAATTATCGGCGGTGTGAATTGGAAGTTGAATTCTTCGATCGACCAGAAAATCGGCAGTTAGTTAATGTTCCATCCGAAAAAAAGATTCGATGCCTTGAATCGTTTTTTCTGCGTCATCACCTTCTGCTTCAACGGTCAGTTTGGATTTCCAAGCTGCCGCTAAAAGAAGAAGACCTAAAATATTCTTCCCGTCGGCTGCGAGTTTACCCTTTCTGACACGGATGGAGGAATCAAATTGACGAACGTAAATAACAAATCTTGCGACAACTCTGAGGTGAAAACCGAGGTGGCATGGCATCGTTATTTCGGTAGTTTGGATGGTTGATGGAGCGGGGATTTCCATAAATGACTCCTTATGGTTGAATTGGTATCTTAGGCCTGTCTTTGGGGCAATACAAGGCATCTTTTGAATTGGCTGATTGGCCGGTCAATTCATCCGGCGCCGGAGGAATTTTAATGACGAGTGGCGAGATTTTGGAAGAATCGAATCCCAATGGGATAAACATAAAAAATAATAATTAAGCTCAGCGGAATCAAAATAAGCCAATAAATCATTTTCCGTTTGCGTTCGTCAGCAGTATAGATTCGAATTGGAATAACTGCGCACAAAACCAAAACAATCACTGTGATATAAACCCATTTCCAATCCATATTCCCCATTTCTTACCTTTTTTTGAATTCTCCCGGTTCCGGGAGAATTGGATTGATTAACTCTTCAACGCTCTATTTGAATTCGTCCGAAATCGGACGAATTGGCTGACAACCTGTCCCTGCCGTACCCGGTTACGCATTTTTGGGTACCATTTCCAAAAGTGCCGGGTTCCAATTTTGACCTGGCACTTTTGGAAATGTTCCAGTTGATTCCAGTTGTACAGTTGTAAAGCTATTTGACATAATAATAAAAAGCCCAGGAAGTTATCCGGGGCTTTGTGTTATGCACTTACGCATTTAATTTGTACGATGAAACAATTAACGTTCCATTGTTTAAGATGCTGCAATGACTGAATTATGAATTGGCTTTTTCTTTAACTTCTTCGGCAGCATCTTTAACGTCTTCTTTTAACTCTTTTCCTTCTTCTTTCATTTCTTTTTTTGTTTCTTTCGCTTCTTTCTCTAACTTCTTAGCTTCTTTTTTGGAAAGTCCAGGAGGTGTTGATTCGCCTTCCCAGCCTTTTTTCTTTCCTTTAGACCAACCCTTTGGATTAAAACTTGGGCGGGCGTAAGCCGCTGAGGAAACTGAAAATAGAACGGCAATCATTAAAATAAGAAACGATTTCGTAAATTTACTCATGATATCTCCTTTTGAATTATTATAACTGAGACTTATGTCTCAGGTACCGGCGGCGAGGACTTTGGAAGTCCTCGTCCTTCAGTGTGAATGCGATTTGGATTTCTTTTTCTTCGACTTCTTATCGTCTTCTTCTTTTTCCTTCTCGATTTCCGAAATACACGCTTCGGTAGTCAGAATCATTGAGGCAATGCTGGCCGCGTTCTCAAGAACGCTGCGCACAACTTTGGTGGGATCAATCACATTGGCTTTTACCAAATCCTCAAATTCACCGGAGTTGGCGTTGAAACCAAAATTTCCCTTCTCTTCAAGGATGCGCTTCACGACGACGTGCCCGTCGAAACCGGCGTTCTCGGCAATTCGGAATGCGGGACCATGAAGCGCGTCTTTAACAATGTTGACGCCAATTTGTTCGTCACCTTCGAGCTTGAGTTGATTCAGCGAATCAATAAGCCGAATCAAAGCCACTCCGCCGCCGGGAACAATTCCTTCTTGCGAAGCCGCGCGCGTCGCATTCAGCGCATTTTCAATCCGTTGTTTTTTCTCTTTGAGTTCAGCTTCTGTGTTAGCGCCGACTCGAATGACGGCAACGCCACCAGAAAGTTTGGCTACTCGCTCCTGAAGTTTTTCTTTATCGTATGTAGAATCTGAATTTTCAATTTGTTTTCTGAGTTTCTCGACACGAGCAGTAATCTCAGCTTTTGAACCGGCTCCGCCAATAATGGTTGTGTTGTCTTTATCAATCACAATCCGTTCGGCTTGACCGAGGTCTGTAAGCTGAATGGATTCGAGCTTCACGCCCAATTCTTCTGAGAAAAATTTTCCTTTGGTGAGAACCGCAATGTCTTCCAACATTTCTTTTCGTCGGTCGCCAAATCCCGGCGCTTTGATTGCCGCTACTTTAAGAAGTCCGCGAAGTTTATTGACGACAAGTGCCGCCAATACTTCTCCTTCGACGTCTTCAGCAATGACCAACAATTGTTGTCCGGCCTGCGCAATTTTTTCAAGCAATGGAATAAATTCCGGAAGAGATGAAATTTTCTTCTCGGTAATTAAAATGAGCACGTCTTTTAAAACGACTTCCATGCGTTCAGCGTCCGTTACAAAATGAGGAGAAATAAATCCGCGGTCAAATTGCATTCCTTCCACCACTTTGAGTTCTGTGCGAGCGGAATGAGATTCTTCAACCGTGACAACGCCGTCTTTTCCGACTTTGTCCATCGCGTCGGCTAAAATTTTTCCGATTTCAAAATCATTATTGGCACTGATCGCGGCAACGGCTTCGATGTCTGCTCTGCCGAGAACCGGTTTTGAAATTCCTTTGAGCGCAGCAACCGCTTTTTCAACCGCTTGATCAATTCCACGCTTAAGCCCCATCGGATTTGCGCCAGCGGCAACGTTGCGAAGACCTTCATTAATAATGAACTGGGCAAGAACGGTGGAAGAAGTGGTTCCGTCACCAACCGCATCTGAAGTTTTCTCAGCCACTTCACGCAGAAGCTGAGCGCCCAAATTTTCATAAGGATCTGCCAAATCAATTTCCTTGGCAACTGAAACGCCGTCTTTGGTGACTTGAGGAGAACCATATTTACGGTCAATGATCACATTGCGACCGCGAGGACCGAGCGTGACACCAACTGCTTTGGCGAGAATATCTACGCCCTGCTTAATGGCTAAGCGGGCTTCTTCCGAGAATACAATTTGTTTTGGCATGGGGTGATTTCTGGTTTGTCACTGAATTCATGACTGGTTAGAATTTTTTCCTTCCCCCCCTTGTGGGGGAAGGTCAGGATGGGGGGATAAAAAGAATTCTCAACCCCCACCTTAGTCCTCCCCCATAAAAGGGGGAGGAAAGCGTTAAATTAATCCTCGTATACGGCTAGGACTTCGCTCTCTTTTAAAACCTTGTGCTTCTTTCCGTCGATTAAAATTTCATCGCCAGAATATTTTCCAAAAATAACTTTGTCGCCTTTTTTTACTTCAAGAGGCTGAATTTTTCCGGTGTCCAAGAATCTTCCGCCGCCAACAGAAATGACTTTGCCTTCAGTCTTTTCTTCTTTCGCGGTATCGGGAAGAATAATTCCGCCCTTTGTTTTTTCTTCGGCTTCTAAAACTTCGACGAGAATTTTATCGCCTAATGGTTTTACTTTTGACATGTTTGAGTCTCCTTAATTATTTTTGAACGATTGAAAAATGAATTCCATTAAACGTCATTGCGAGGAGCTCCAAAGGAGCGACGAAGCAATCTACATCTGAGATTGCTTCGGCCAACGTTTTTATGCGACGGCCTCGCAATGACGGCGGACGATTGAGTCTCGTCCACGTCTATCGATTAATACATTCCGCCGCCGGGAGGCATTCCGCCTGGCATTGCTGGCATTTTATCTTCTTCCGGAAGTTCCGTGATCAAAGCTTCCGTTGTGAGAAGAAGTCCAGAAATACTGGCCGCATTCTCAAGTGCGGTACGAGTTACTTTTTTCGGATCAATAATTCCTTTCGCGATCATGTCTCCATATTGACCGGACTGGGCATCAAATCCAAAATTGCCTTTTTCAGACTGAACTTTTTGAACCACAACTGAACCTTCTTCGCCGGCATTGAATGCCAATTGACGAAGCGGCTCTTCCAGTGAGCGGTAAATAATTTGAGCGCCGACTTGTTCGTCACCGGTCAGCTTCAAATTATTAATCACGCCGCGTGCTCTGAGGAGCGCAACACCGCCGCCCGCAACAATTCCTTCTTCAACGGCTGCACGGGTCGCGTGAAGCGCGTCTTCGACGCGTGCTTTCTTTTCTTTCATTTCGGTTTCAGTCGCAGCGCCGACGTTGACCACCGCAACGCCGCCGGCCAATTTGGCCAAACGTTCTTGCAATTTTTCACGGTCGTAATCGGAATCTGTTTCTTCAATTTGTCTTTTGATTTGATTGATGCGGCCATTAATGTCAGCGGATTTTCCTGCGCCTTCAATAATAGTTGTGTTGTCTTTATCAACCGAAACCCGCTTTGCGCGGCCAAGATCTTTGATCGTTACGTTTTCAAGTTTGATTCCGAGATCTTCTGTAATGGCTTTTCCGCCGGTGAGAACCGCAATGTCTTCTAACATTGCTTTTCTTCGGTCGCCGTAACCCGGAGCTTTCACAGCACAAACTTGAATCGTTCCACGGATTTTATTGACCACCAAAGTCGCGAGGGCTTCGCCTTCAACTTCTTCGGCAATTAAAATGAGTGGCTTGCCCGATTTGGCAACAGATTCAAGAAGCGGAAGAAGATCTTTCATGGCCGAGATTTTTTTCTCGTGAATCAAAATGAAAGGCTCTTCATAAACTGCTTCCATCCGTTCTGTGTCGGTGACGAAATAAGGTGAGAGATATCCTTGATCAAATTGCATCCCTTCAACAATATCCAAGGTTGTTGCAACGGTTTTGGATTCTTCAACTGTGATGACGCCGTCTTTTCCAACTTTGTCCATGGCTTCAGCAAGCTGATCGCCAATGGTTTGATCGGAATTGGCTGCAATGGTTGCAACCTGTGCGATTTCTTTTTTGTCCTTGATGGGTTTTGAAATTTTTCCAAGCTCTTCAACAACGGCGGCAACCGCTTTTTCAATTCCGCGTTTGAGTGCCATTGGGTTCGCGCCGGCTGTGACGTTCTTCAGACCTTCGCGGTAAATGGCTTGAGCTAAAATTGTTGCAGTGGTCGTTCCATCGCCAGCAGCATCAGAGGTTTTGGAAGCAACTTCCTTAACCATCTGCGCGCCCATATTTTCATAGGAATCTTCGAGATCAATTTCTTTTGCGACGGTAACGCCGTCTTTGGTAATTGTGGGTGAGCCAAACTTCTTGTCGATGACTACGTTGCGGCCTTTCGGTCCGAGTGTTACTTTTACAGCGTTTGCGAGCTGATCAACTCCGCGTTGAATCGCCCTTCTTGCCTCATCCGAAAATGAGATTTGTTTCTTTGCCATGGTGAAACTCCTCCTCAGTTTTAATTCAAAATGTTAATTCGAAAATTTCGAAATGATAATGCCGAGAACAGCAGATCTCATTCGAGGAACTGCGTTGTTAGCACTCGTTTAAATCGAGTGCTAAGTGATTAAAATGATAGCAATAAGGTGGTTTTTTGTCAATAGAAACATTATCATTCTGAGGCCGGAGGCCGAAGAATCTACATGCAGATCCTTCGCGGAGTTTATCCTGAGCCACGCAGATTCTTCGCTACGCTCAGAATGACAGGCGAAGGACTCAGGATGACATTCGGGACTGGATAAGTTTTCGGTAAATCAAATCCAAGGAACGCAGTGTATGAAGCGGGTCCACCACATCAATTCTGCGGCTATATTTGGAAATAAGCTGGGAAGCTCCGCCAGTAGCCAATACGGTTAATTGCCTCCCATATTTTTTCTTAAAACGACCAATAAGGCCGTCGATCAAGGCGCCAAATCCATTGAGCAATCCAGAATACATTGCAGATTTGGTATTCGTAGGAGCGAGCCGTGCCGCGACTCCGCTGATCAATTCAAGCTTCAGATGCTTCGGCAGGAGTGTAGCTTTTTCTTGGAGCGCTTTCCAGGATGTTTCGAGACCCGGAACAATTAAACCTCCGAGAAAGATTCGTTTTCTCGAAACGTAATCAAACGTAATGGCGGTCCCGCAATCGATGACAAGGAGAGGCGCTTTATATTTCTGAATGGCGCCGTAGAGATTGACCAAGCGGTCGGCCCCCAAGTTCTTTCGCTGATATTTCATTTTTAGAGGCAATTGCATGTTTTCTCCAATGGACCAAATCTTAATCCCTTTAAAAGAATGCTGTAATGCTTTTTTTAACACTGAAGTTTTATTCGGAACAACGCTTGACATAACCACGCTCCATTGACTATTCACTTTGCATTTCGTCAAACTTTTGATTAAAGCCGACATGTTATCACTATCAACATAATGGTGTTTGATTAAGCGAGCGTCATGAAACAAACCGTAGCTGATTGTCGTATTACCTATGTCTATCGCGAGAATTTTATTTGTTTTTTTCATTTTTGATATTGAATCTATCTGGTCATTGCGAGACGGCAATCAATACGGAGTCGAAGCAATCTCAAACTTAGATTGCTTCGTCGCCCTACGGGCTCCTCGCAATGACGATTATGTTTGCTCATATCTTTGCTTGAAGCACTCTAATATACCTATGAGAAGTGGCTCTTTCTGAACTTTCTTTTTTGTTTCAATGTAAATTGAAGTCGCCGAATCAATTAAATTTTTCCGTTCACTGTTCACATTCAGTCCAATTCCGACCACAACATATTCCAATTTTTGTTTTATTGCACTTGATTCGGTTAAGATACCGCAAATTTTCTTGTTTCGAATCAATACATCATTTGGCTTTTTTAGTTTTGCCGGTAATTTAAATTCTGAGGCGAGTATTTCTAAAACTGACTGAGCTGCCAAATGAGTGAGGATGGGCGCTTCTTGAGCTTTCAACTCAGGTCTTAAGATTAAGGAGAACAAAAGATCTTTCCCGCGCGCCGACTGCCAGCTCCGATTAAACCGTCCTCTTCCCTTGGTCTGAAATTCGCTGACAACAACAGTGCCTTCGGCAGCTTTTTCTTTGGCAAAGGAAATGGCCAGATTGTTTGTGGAATCGAGCGTATCGTAATGAAGAATCCGGAAGTTCATTCCAATCCAGTGATTATCGGATGACTGGAGTCGTGGCAATTCTGGGAATGGAAGAATTCAAACGCGTCACAATTTCGTAAGGAATGGTTCCCGCTTTCTCAGCGAGAGTTTCGCAGGAAATTTCGGCTTCACCGTCTTTGCCGATTAACGTCACGACATCGCCCACGTGTGCATTTGTCTGCGGCCCTAGATTAATCGCAAGATAGTCCATCGAAACTCTGCCGACAATCGGAAATTCTTTTCCGTGAAAAATAGCAGTTCCTTTATTGGAAAGCGCAAAAGGATAACCATGGCTGTAGCCGATGGGAATAATTCCGATGTTTGTATCTTGATCGCAAACAAAGGTACGACCGTAACCGGTAGATTCTCCTTTTGTCAGTTCTTTAATCAAAATGAAACGCGCGCGCCAGGACAAAACAGGTTTTAATTTCAGTTTCCGTTTCAAAGAGACAGCTGGATATAACCCATAAAGACTCAGCCCGGGCCGAACCAAACTTAAATGTGCCTCTTTATAATTTGCGATTCCGATACTGTTCGCAGCATGACGGAAGGTAAAATAAATTCCCATCTCGCTTAGTTTGTCGACGATACGGAAGAAAGCTTGGATTTGATCTTTTGTGAATGGATCGTCTTCTTTGTCGCCTTGCGGAAAGTGAGTAAAAATTCCTTCTAGCTTGAGTAAATTAAGATCTGCAATATCAAAAATGGTTTGAATCGCTGAAGCTTTTGGAATTCCAAGCCTGCCCATTCCCGTATCGATTTTGATGTGAACCGTCGCTGGTTGATTTAAGCGTTCCGCACATTCTGAAATTTGGCGCGCCTGCTCGAGGCTTGAGATCGAAAGAGAAATTCCGTTTCGAATCGCCTCTTCAATCGCATCATTCCTCGGAATTCCAAAAAGAAGAATCGGCTGATCGATTTCACGGCTTCTCAGTGCCAAAGCTTCTTCGATGGAAGCAACGCCAAAATGACTGACGTGATCACGAATACAATCAACGACCGGAAGCAAACCGTGGCCATAGGCATTGGCTTTCACCATTGCCATGAGGCTGGCGCTCAACATCGTTTGTTCTGTGATTTGTTTGAGGTTGTAATGAAGGGCGGCTCGGTCGATTTCAATCCAAGTCGCTTGTTCTTTGACATCGGACTCTGTCAGCGATCCAAGAGGGCTCATTTTTTCTTGCCAAACATTTCTTCGGCCTCAGAACTTCTGAGATACTGAGGCGTCATAGATTTCAGGGTTAATGGTTTGAGCCAATTCCGCTTCGACCCATATAAATGAAGCAGAAACACTGCATGAGGATACCAGAAAATCGGCTCCAAGAAAAGCATCTCTTTTCCCATTTTTTTTCGGATGGCTTCCCCATAAGTAGTTAAAGCGTCTCCCGTCATAACTGTCTCAGGCCTTAGCTTCTTTATTAATACATCGAACGGAAGGGCTGAATCCCGAAGTATTTTTTTCATAATGCCCTTTTTAAACTGATAAATCGCTGTATAAATCCGCTCGCGCCTGGCGTCAACGCACACGGCTAATTCGCCGGATATCATTTTTGTATTCAGCGCAATCAAATCAAGGCTTGAACCGCCCAATGACTTTTTCTGAAGACCAAGATGAAAACCTTTTAAAGCTGAGAGGCCGATTCTCAGGCCCGTAAAAGATCCTGGCCCCATTCCCCAAAGGAGAAGATCCAAATCCTGTTTTTTGAGTTTCAATCGCCGGAATCCATCTTCAATGATGTCAATTAATTGTTCGCAGTGACGCTGGCCATTTAAATTGGCTTCAAATATGGATTCTCCTGCAGAAATGGCAACCGACAAAATTTTGGAGGAAGTATCTACCGCTAAAATATTTTTAATGTTTGAACTTGGATAGTTGGATGACACGGCTGTCCTGATCGGATCGTTTAAGTTCTATTTTGATATCGGCTTGTTTTGAAAGTTTCGGAAGACGCTCGGCCCATTCAATGACCGTCACTGCTTTTGGATCGGATAAAAATTCATCCATTCCCAGAGAATCTAAATCGGAAACATTTTCCATTCGGTACAAATCAAAATGATAAAGCGAAAGGCGGCCGTTGTAAATGTGTAAAATGACAAAGGTTGGACTTTTAACCTCACGTTGATTTTTGACACCAAGGCCGAGAGCAATTCCTTTAATCATCGTGGTTTTTCCGCTTCCCAACTCACCGCAAAATGCCACAACCGTGCCGGCTTTGAGCGTGCGGCCAATTTTCCGACCGAGTTCAATTGTCTCCTTTGCAGAAGAACTTTTCCAGGTTTGCATACTGATTTGGAGAATAAATCTATTCCTTCCCTCCTTGTGGGGGAAGGTTAGGAAGGGGGGATAAAAAGCTTTTAACCCCCACCTCTGTCCTCCTCCATAAAGGGGGAGGAAGTATTTTCTTTTTAGATATAGTTGTCATTGTTCAAAAATGCTGAAAGCCGAGGCGCTTGCGCATTTCAAGTGTGGCATTGTTTCGTTCTACAATTTTACCGATTTGAGTCAGTTCGGTTTTAAATTTTTTCTTCCACAATTTTTCAAGCGGATACAAACGATTTTCGGAAATCGTAAACAACAATTCAAAATCTTCGCCATCAGAAAATGCATGTTTCAAAGCTTTCGTCCGATTTTTTTTGGCAAGTTTCAAAGCATCTTGAGAAATTGGAATTTTTCGCTCATCAATCATAACACCAACTTTGGAATCATCTGCAAGGTGCTTTAAATCCTGCTGAAGTCCGTCTGAAATATCGATCATCGATGTGACTCCATGTTTGGCTAAAAATTGACCCTCTTCAATTCGCGGCAGAAAATTAAGATGCTTTCTCAAAATAGAACCGCCAAGTGTTCCCGTCACACAAACGAAATCGCCTAATTGAGCGCCATTTCGATAAATGATTCGGTTTGGATTAACTTCACCAACAACCGCAATGGAACTGCTCAGTACCGGTCCGCTGGAAAGATCGCCGCCGACAATGGCAACTTTAAATTTCCGGGACAATTTGCTAATTCCTTCATAAAAACCTTTTACAAAATCGATTTCCGTTTTTCGAGGCAGAGTTAAACTAATAACCGCCAGTTTTGGAATTCCACCCATCGCAGCAATGTCGCTTAAATTAATGGCCAGCGCTTTCCAGCCAATTTGTTGAGGAGTTGCTTTGCTTTTAATGAAATCGATATTTTCAACCAAAGAATCAATTGCAATCAGTTGATTCATTCCTCTTTTGGCTTGAAAAACAGCAGCATCATCTCCGATTCCGATCACACCCTCACCCTTCCCTCTCCCCTTGGGGGAGAGGGTTAGGGTGAGGGGAACCCATTTTTTAATTTCATCAATCAAACCAAATTCACCCAAGCTTTCGATCGTTTTTTTTCTGATCATAAATGAATCGTTGGAATGTTGAAAAATGATGCCAGCAAATTGACGCCGGGAATAATCCAAACATGAAGAAGTCCCGTAAAATAAAGAGCCAGCACGATCAGGAAGCCATAAGGTTCCAGTTTCATATATTGATGATCTAATGGCTTGGGCAAAATCCCTGCTAAAATTCTGGAACCGTCCAACGGCGGAATGGGGACCAAATTAAATACCGCAAGACCTAGATTTAAATAAGTTCCCATCAACAAAATTTGATTTCCGCTGAGCCGATAAATAAAAATTAAAAATTGAGCGAAGATGAGATTGGCGATTGGTCCTGCAATTGCCACCAAAATCATATCCAGTTTTGGTTTGTACAGATTGGAAAAATTGACCGGAACGGGTTTTGCCATGCCGATCATGAACCTGCCGCCTGTTGAGAAAAAAAGAACAAACGGAAAGAGGAGTGTCCAAAATAAATCAATGTGACGCAGCGGATTGAGCGTCAGGCGGCCGAGCGCTTTAGCGGTTCGATCTCCCCGCAGATAAGCGACTGCACCGTGGGCAACTTCATGAAATGTAACGGTCAACAAAAAAATGATCAACCATGAGACGATCAAAACAAACATCATCAATCACCTTCTTTATGCAAATAGAATACTTTTCATAATAAAGAAATAAATAAGAAATGCTGAATTGTGCACGATGTGAAGCGAAATACAGCATATCAGATTTCTTCTCTTTTCATATAAATAGCATAAAACAAAACCCAAAAAGAAAACAGGAAGAAATGCAAAGAGATTGCCATGAACGCCGGCAAAAAAGAAAGCTGTGATGATCATTGTCCAGCCGGCACCGAAATATTTTCTGAGCGCCGGATAAAAAAATCCCCTAAAAAATATTTCTTCCACGATCGGACCAACCACGCACGCAACCAAAAGAGAAGAAACAATGGTCGATATGGGTGTGTTTTCATTTTGCAGCAATATTTCAACCAGCGGATGCGCCGGAGGTTCATATGATAATAAATTTGAAATCCACACAAGAACAATTAAAATGCCGGCGAAAACAGGCAGAATCAAAAAATAAGTCCGGATTCCCCACCAAAACTCTTCGAATGGAAACTGACTCAAACGAAATCCGATTAAATCGGATATACCGGCTCCCATTTTATAAATGATTGAGATCATAAAAAAAATAGCCGCCAGATCCAGAATAACCGTATTAATCAAAAGATAATTAGAGGAGTCTAACGGAACGGATAGAAAAATTTTTATTCCAACAACGGCCAAATTAAGTGCAATGCCGAATGAGAAAAATAAAATAATCACTTTCACGATATCAGCGATGCCCCAAGCGATATTGATGGTTTGATCTGATTGTGGAATCAGTTCTTCTTTGCGGAAAAGCTTTTTTAAATCTACCGTTCCGAGCCAAACACCGTAAGCAAACGAACTCATAAAAAATAAGGTGAACAACTCGACCACCCATTTCAGATGCGGCCGGTTGGTCAACTTCCGTTCAATTTCCTGAGGGTTTTGAGGAGCTTCCTTTAACAAGGTTTCGATCCGCTGTTTATCAGGATCCACGTGTTTTTCAAGACTTGAATTTTTGCGCATCAGAAAAAAAATCAAATAAAAGCAAATGATTCCGATGAACAAAAACAAATATAATTTTTGCGTTTTAAATAATTGAATAATTTCGCGCAACAGCTTGATCATAAAACTCCCTGTCATTGCGAGGAGGCCGTAGGCCGACGAAGCAATCTAAGACTGAGATTGCTTCGGCTATGCTTTGAATGCTGCCTCGCAATGACGGATTAATATAAAGTCCAATACACTTATTTGTCCTTAAATTCTCTCTTAAATAAAACTTCGCAATTCGTTGTGCTTGCCTTGCCTAATTCTTCCAAAGATATTCCCTTCAGTTCTGCGATCCATTTTGCAGTTTCAATTAAGAAAGCGGGCTCGTTGCGTTTTCCTCGATGAGATTGAGGGGCCAAAAACGGCGCATCGGTTTCAAGGACGATCCGATCCAGCGGACAATTTTTTGCCGCTTTACGTAAAGTATCATTTTTTTTATAAGTCACCGGCCCGGCAAACGAAATAAAAAGACCAAGATCCAAAAGTTTTTTCATGATTTCAGTGTCTGCCGAAAAACAATGACTCACCGCAGAAATCGGCGGTTTGAAATGTTCTTTCAAAAGTTTCACCGCTTCCTCGTAAGCATCCCGAATGTGTAAAACCAAGGGCAGCTGATATTGTTTTGAAAGTTCAAAAAACTGAATTAATATTTTGATTTGCACATCGGCCGGTGAAAGATTGCGGTAATAATCAAGCCCCACTTCCCCAATCGCAACGATTTTCGGATGCTTCAGAAGACCTGCGATTTGACACATGGCTTCAGGAGTTGCATCTTTAGCGTCATGCGGATGAATTCCGGCGGTGGCGTAAATAAAATCATATTGGTCGGAAAGTTCAACCGCTTTTCTTGACGATTCCAGATCAGTCCCTACATTCAAAAAATATTGAACGCCCGAAGATCTGGCTCGGTTGATCACAGATTCTAAATCCGTTTGATATTCTGGAAAGTGAAGATGGCAGTGCGTATCAACAAAACTCATAATTAATCTAAAATCTTACTGTCATTGCGAGCGAACGAAGTGAGCGAAGCAATCTCAGACGTAGATTGCTTCGTCGGTCCTTCGGATCTCCTCGCAATGACGGTCTATTCATTTTTTACGTCGTCCAATCGAGGAAAAAGAACTTCTCCCCGTTGGACCGGCGTGCCTTCCTTTAGGAAAGATTTTCGATATTCGTCACTTGTCTTGATTTGATTGTCGAATGGCAAACTAAGTCTTTCGAGAATTTTCTTTGACGTCTCAGGCAGGAAAGAACGGAGAAGAAAAGTAATATGGGCAACACATTCGGCCAAAATTCTGAGAACTCTGGCGAGTTCTTCCTGACGAGCCTTATCCTTGGCAATCACCCATGGCTTTTTTTCTTCTACAAATTGATTGCACATGGTAATCACCTGCCAAATAAAATCCAACGCTTCGCGGGGATCGTTTTGATTCATGGCCTGATCCACTTGATCAAAGAGTTCGAAGGTTCGTTTCAACAATCGATCATTTGATTTGATAAACTGGTTTGTATTTTGAGGAATCGCACCGCTAAAATATTTGTCGAGCATTGACACAAACCGGAACCACAAATTTCCCAAATCATTGGCAAGATCACTTGTGTAACGTTCGGCGAGCAAATCTTCGGAAAAAGCACCGTCCGCGCCAATCGTAACTTCATGCAGAAGAAAATAACGAAAGGCATCGACGCCATATTTTTTTACCAGTTCAATCGGATCGATTGCATTGCCTCTTGATTTTGAAACTTTAGCGCCAGACATCGTCCACCAGCCGTGAGCCATGACTGTTTTCGGCATCTCCACGTCGCAGGCCTTGAGCATAATCGGCCAATAAACTGCATGCTGTCTTAAAATATCTTTACCCACCATGTGAATATCAGCCGGCCATAAAGTTTTGAATTTTTTCTCATCGACTGTAAATCCAACCGCACTGACATAATTAATCAACGCATCAAACCAAACATAAACCACGTGCTCTTTTGACGTCGGATAATCAATTCCCCACGCAAGACGCGCCCTCGGCCGGGTAATGCACAAATCTTCAAGCGGCTGTTTCAGAAAACCCAAAATTTCATTCCGTCTCATCTCCGGACGAATGAAAGCCGGGTGATCATTAATATATTTGATCAACCAATCTTGATACTTGGAAAGTTTGAAAAAATAATTTTCTTCTTCAAGCTCCTGAACTTCCCGGTGACAATCCGGACATTTGCCTTCAATCAGTTGCAGCTTGGTCCAAAACGATTCACATGGAATGCAGTACCAGCCTTTGTAACTCGCTTTGTAAATTTCACCTTTTGTTTCCAAATTTCGAAGAATATTTTGAACAATTTGTTTGTGATTTTCATCAGTCGTACGGATGAAATAATCATATTTAATTCCCAAAATCTCCCAGAGTTTTTTAAATTCCGGAACCATATCATTGACATATTGTCTCGGCTCTTTTTTCTGTTCACGCGCCGCCTTTTCAATTTTGGTTCCATGCTCATCTGTTCCCGTTAAGAAGAAAACTTCTTCACCGCGAAAACGACGGTAACGGGCAAATGTGTCGCAAAGAATATTCGTGTACGCATGACCGATGTGCGGTTTTGCATTCACATAATAAAGCGGCGTTGTGATGTAAAAAGGTTTTGTCATACTACTCCACCGTCATTGCGAGGCAGCAATCCAAATGAGGCCGAAGCAATCTCAGATTGGGATTGCTTCGTCGCTTCGCTTCTCGCAATGACGTTGCTTTTCATGGTCTAAAGAAATGCTCCAGAAGAACTTGAAGTTGAGTCATTGCTAATTTCTGATTGGCATAATCATTCACTGATTTTTTGAGCTGATTCAATTCCTCCAGCATTTGAACCAAAGAATCAAAGTCATGATCCTGGACAATAGATTCAATTAATGTTTGCCGGTCAATGTGAATCAGATATTCGGCATCGTGGCTGGCATGAAACGCCAGCAAATCCCGAAACCACTCAATTAAAAAATCAAATACCTTCACAAGCTCATCCCGTGAAACCGATTGAAATTGTTCCAAAAAATAAGACGGATTCTTAACCAGCTGGTCAATCCATTGATTTTTCTCGCGAAACCATTTTTGTGCATAAGCTTCGCGGGCGCGTGTCAATTCACCATGAGACATGCGAGCCAGCACTTCCGCTTCATTCTTCTCAACGGCTTCTTTAATTAAAATTTCTTTGATTTCTTTTGAACTAAATGATGGAACTTTGATTTCAATGGCCCGGGATGAAATGGTATCGAATAAAGATTCAGCCCGTGGAACTAAAAGCAAAATCACGTTGCCCGGCGGCGGCTCCTCCAAACTCTTGAGCAATGCGTTTTGAGCTTCTCCGGTTAAACGTTCCGCTTGATTAAAAATAAATACTTTTACTTTTGCTTCATATGATTTGAGTGAAAGCCAATTTTTAAAATCCCGGACTTCTGAAATTTTGATGGTGCTCGCTTCTTCATCAAGACCGTACCATTTCACATCTGGAAAATTTCCTTCTTCAATCCGTCTGCAATTAGAACATTTGCATGCAATAACCGAAGTTCCTTCTAAACAGTTTAGTGCTTTTGCAAAAGCCACTGCCAAAGCTTTTTTGCGCTCGATTTCTTTTCCGGTAAATAAATAAGTGGTTGCCCACTTCCCGGACTTTACCTGATGGCTTAATTGCTTCAAAATCCGTTCGTCTAAAAGACTAGAACGCATGATCCAACACTTCCTTTATTCGTTTTGACACTTCTTCTTTAGATTGTTCCGTTGAAATCACCACAAAACGTTTTTTATTCTGTTTCGCCAGCGTCAAATAACCTTTTCGGATTTGGTTATGAAAATGAATTGATTTTTTTTCCATTCGGTCGCTGCGTCCGCTTCTTTTAAGGCCTCTCTTAACGTTCACATCCAGAAGAAATGTTAATTGAGGAATTATTTTACCTCGAACGGCTGGCGCAATTCGACTGACAAAATCAACACCAAGACCGCCGGCATACCCTTGATAAACAACGGTGGAATCTTCATAACGGTCACTAATCACAACCATTCCTTTTTTAAGGGCTGGCTCAATCACTTCTCGAATGAGCTGAGCGCGCGCTGCCAAATAAAGGAAAAGTTCCGTTTCAACAGCCATTTTTTTATTTTTTGGATGAAGTAAAATATTTCGAATCTGCTCACCGATCGGAGTGCTGCCGGGCTCTCTGACGATTAAAACTCGTCTTCTTTTTTTCCGAAAATAGGAAGCAGCGAATTTAATTTGTGTGCTCTTACCGGCACCTTCCCCGCCTTCAAAGGTAATAAATATTCCGCGGTTCATTTATTCCAAGTCCTAAGTTTTTTTCTAACTATTGACGGAAATAGCGTGTCTGGACGGGGATCTTCAACAAACCATCCAGCTTCTTCTATTCGTTTCCGAATTTGGTCTGCCTGATCAAATTTCTTCTGCCTGCGAAGTTCTATTCTTTCGAGTAACCAGTCAGTGACATTTTTAGGCATTGAGTTAATCGCTGCAATATTAAATCCAAACAACTTATCTATTTCTTCAAAAAAATATAGAGCCCCTCGTAATTGTCGGCTGTCAATTGCAGCTCTGTTCGGAAACCACGAATTAATACCTCTTATAGCCTCAGACAATTTTGCGAAAGCAATTGAAATATTGAGATCATCATGAAGAGCATCTAAAATTTTAGATAAATAATCTTTAAGTTCTGATTGATTTTCAAAATCTTTCTTATTCGCCAAAGAAACTTCCCTTACCTCTGCTAAAGCGGCGACACTTAAACACCGATAGTAACATCCGTCCAATCGCTCGATGATATCTGTTGTTTCATCAAGCAATCCTTTCTCTAATGTGAAATTTAATTGTTGTCTGTAATGAACAGATAAAAGTGAAAATCGAATTACCATGGGATCGTACCCTTTAGCAAGCAAATCCCTGAGGGTATAAAAATTGCCTTTGGATTTGGACATTTTTTCGCCGTCGACGAGCAAATGTTTCGCATGAAGCCAATATTTGACGAACGGTTTTCCGGTGGCACCTTCAGACTGTGCAATTTCATTTTCATGGTGTGGAAAAATCAAATCTTCACCGCCGAGGTGAAGGTCAAAACTTTCTCCCAAATATTTCATGCTCATGGCCGAACATTCAATGTGCCAGCCAGGCCTGCCTTTTCCCCAGGGCGAATCCCAGGATGGCTCTCCTTCTTTGGCTTTTTTCCAAAGCGCAAAATCTGATCCATCTTCTTTATCATATTCATCTACATCAACCCGGGCACCTTTGATATTTTGCAACAAATCTTTTTTGGAAAGTTTTCCGTAATTTTTAAATGAATCGACTCGATAATAAACGGATCCATCGTTCACGTAAGCCGCTTTTTTCTCAATCAATTTCTCGATTAATTTTGTCATCGCCGGAATTTCAGCAGTTGCTTTCGGTTGTTTCGCCGGCGGCAAAATGTTGAGTGTTTTCAAATCTTCGTTGAAAGCATCCACATATTTCTGTGTAAATTCCTGCAAATTTTTTCCTTCTTTATTGGCTCCCGCAATGGTTTTGTCGTCCACGTCCGTCACATTCATCACATGATTGACTTTAAACTTTTTGTATTCGAGAAAACGGCGAAGCAAATCTTCAAACACGAAGGTTCTAAAATTTCCGATGTGGGCAAAATCATAAACCGTCGGGCCGCAAGCATACATGCGAACTTCACCTTCTTTGAGCGGTGTAAATTCCTCCAATTGTCCGCTTAAAGTATTGAAGAATTTCATCGATAAACTTCTCTACGATGTGCAATTCGAAGCACTAAAACACCTTCATGAACTTTTGTATAAATCACGCGGTAATCTCCAATACGATATTTATACAAACCTTGAAATTCTCCCTTGAGCGGTTCTCCGGCGTGCAAATCATGGGTAAGAACAGATTCCAACTTGGAAAGTAATTTATGAACTTGGGTTTTATCGATTTTTTTTAAATCTTTAGCTACCGAAGCTTTATAACTTACCACTCTTAAAGACCAAGTCGTTTTTTTAATTCCGAACTTGAAATGATCACATCCGATTTGTCTCTAAGACGATCCAAAGCAATTTGATATTCAGCATATTCAGCCAAATATGCTTCAATCGCCTTTCGGATCAGATAAGTTTTGGGACGATCGACAGTCCCTGCAACACGTTCTAGCGCCTTTGTCAATTCTTCGGGCAATCTCACAGATATGGCTTGGCTCATCGAAATCCTCCTAATATACTACAACGATAACATGTATTTCATTGTATTTCAATGTATCTTTCACCCTTGATTTAAAGCGCGGTTGAGACGATTTTGAAGCCTTTCCTTCCCCAAAATGTGGAAAAGTTTTTTGAGTTCCGGACCGTGTTCTTTGCCGGTTAACGCAATTCGAATCGGCATAAATAAATTTTTTCCTTTGACCAAAACATTGGGCTTGATCGCTTCCATCCAATGATCGAAACTGGCTTCTGTAAGCGCCGGAAGATCGGCCAAAGCCTTAATTGCAATTTTAAAAACGTCTTTTGCTTCCTTGGTTTGAATTATTGGTTTATTTTCATACTCAAATTGATCGTCTAAAATCTTAAGCCGCTCGGGCAGTTGTTCGAGGCGTTCAATATTGTCCTTAAAAACCGGAAGGATTTCATGAACCAGAGTTTCGTCATATTTCAAAAGCTTCTGGCTTTTTAAATAAGCCAGCGCATATTTTGAAAATTCTTCATCCGACAAAGATCTTAAATGCTGACCGTTGACCCAATCCAGTTTCTTGGGATCATAAATCGAAGCAGATTTATTGACTTGGTTTAAATCAAAAACTTTTTGAAGTTCTTCCCAATTGAAAATTTCGCGGTTGTCACCCGGTGCCCAGCCGAGAAGCGCAATGTAATTGGCCAAAGCGTGCGGAAGAATTCCTTTCTTGCGAAACTCTTTTACGGAAACCGATTCAAGCCGTTTGGAAAGTGGTTCTCCACCTTCCCCGTGAATCAATGATAAATGTCCGTACTGAGGCGGCTCAAAACCCATGGCTCTTAAAAGTAAAATATGTTTTGGCGTATTCGATAAATGATCTTCACCGCGAATCACATGAGTAATTTTCATAAGACCGTCGTCCACACAAACGGCTAAATGAAATGTCGGCGATCCGTCGGCTCTTACAATCACAAAATCACCCACCATTTCATCCAAATTAAAATGGACTTCGCCGCGAATGAGATCCGTCATTTTCAGCTGCGGATTTTCAATTTTGAATCGGACGGTCGGTTTAATTCCCCGCACTTTTCTTTTTTCAATTTCATCTTTTGTAAAATTCCGGCCTCGATTATCAAAACGCGGCGGCTTATGTTCAGCTCGGGCAATTCGTTTCATGTCTTCGGTCTCTTCTTCCGTGACATAACAATAATAAGCTTTTCCTTCCTGAATTAATTGATTCACATATTTTTGATAAATCGGAAGGCGTTTTGATTGTTCGTAAGGCCCGTATGGACCTTCAACGCCCGGACCTTCATCCCAGCGGATTCCCATCCAAAGCAGATCTTCCATCATTGCATCGCGATATTCCTGTTTGGATCTTTGAAGATCGGTATCTTCCACTCTTAAAATAAATTTTCCGCCGTGACGTTTTGCAAAGAGAAAATTAAAAAGTGCGGTTCTAATATTTCCGAGATGAAGAAAACCGGTTGGAGAAGGTGCAAAACGAACGCGAACCTGATTCATTTACTATTCCTATCACATTATTTTTTGTCATCCCCGAATGTTTTAATCGGCCTCCGGCTCTTCGAGCCGATAGGCTCGGAGAGGGATCCACATTTTGGATTCCCGCCTAAAGCATGCGGGAATGACAATGGATTATTATTATTCGATTGATCCTAAAACAACTAAGGCTTGAACGGAAATGGCGCGACCTTCGCCTTCGGGCCCGAAACCTTCGGCAGTTTTGGCTTTGATGCTGATTTTATCTTCCGCAAGCGACAGCAATTTCGCAAGATGTAATTTTATTTTTTGTTTTTGTTCAGCCAATTTTGGCCGTTCCAAAATAATGGTCGAATCAACTTGAATGGGCTGTAATCCTTTTTTTGCCGCAAGATCCAAAGCTTTTCTTAGAAATATTCTGCTGTTTTTATTTTTCCATTGTTTTGTATTTGGAAAAAAATCGCCGATGTCTCCCACTCCGATCGCACCCAAAATTGCATCGGTAACTGCATGAAGCAAAGCATCACCATCGGAATGTCCTAATGATCCGACGCTCGATTTAATTCTGACGCCGCCGATCAAAAGCGGTTTTTTCACAACGAGGTGATGCCGGTCAAATCCCAAACCAAAACGAATGACATTTTCATCACCCATTAATGATTTTGCGATTTTCAGATCTTGATAAGTCGTTACTTTAAGATTCGGTTCTGGATTGACCAGCGCTTTAATCCGGCCGCCGGCCGCTTCAATAATTGAAACATCATCTGTTGCTTCCAGCGCACGCTTTCCAAGTAGTTCATAGGCTTTAAGGAAAACATTTTTTTTAATCAGCTGAGGGGTTTCAGCTTCAAATAAATTTCTTCGATTGAGTGTTTCGTTGATGTTGCCTGATTCGGGATCATAAATTTTAACGGTCGGAACGGAAGACCTTCCTAAAACCAAACCATCAGACCCATTTAATTGGCGAAGCATTTTGGTTAACCAATCCGCTTTAAATAACGGCCGCGCCGCGTCATGAACGCAAACAAATTCACTTTGCTTTGATACTTTTTTTAGAGCATTCCACACGGATTCTGCGCGCGTTTTTCCGCCATTGACCAAAATAACAGGCTTTTTAAAATGATGAGCTGAGAAAATTTCGTGACGGAATAATTTTTTGCCTTGAGATTCAACGGGCACAATTATTTCCCGAACGGAGGAAAGAGAATCAAACTGTTTTAAAACATGCAAAATGAGCGGCTGATTTTTTATTTTTAAAAACAGTTTTGGGGCATTGGTTGGGCTGCGATGCAATAAACCTCTGCTCTTTTCAAATCTTTGACCCAATCCAGCAGCGGGAATTATAACGCTGACTTGCTTAGACATTTCAATTCCTTCCCCCCTTGTGGGGGAAGGTTAGGATGGGGGGATAAAATAAATTTTTACACCCCCACCTTAGTCCTCCCCCATTCAGGGGGAGGAAAGTTCGAAGAATAATATTAACGGGATTCATCGGTTGGTTTAGCGAAAATCATACGTCCTGCCTGCGTCTGGAGCACGCTGGTAATCGTAACGGAGAGGGTTTGACCAATTCTCCTGCGACCGTTATCGACCACTACCATTGTTCCGTCGTCCAAATAAGCAACGCCTTGATCCTGCTCTTTTCCTTCTTTCAAAATTTTAACCTGCATCATTTCACCCGGAATGACGATAGGCTTCAACGCATTTGCCAATTCATTAATGTTTAAGACCTTAACGCCTTGAAGTTCGGCCACTTTATTTAAATTGAAATCGTTCGTCAAAACTTTTCCGCCGAATTGCTGAGCCATCTTGACCAATTTGGCATCCACTGTATTTAATTCCGGATAATCCGTTTCGTGGATTTTGATTTCAATGACCGGATTCGTTTTCATCCGGTTTAAAATATCAAGTCCGCGCCGGCCGCGGTTGCGTTTGAGTGGATCGGATGAATCGGCAATCAGTTGCAATTCTTTTAATACAAACCTGGGAAGATAAAGTTTTCCGGCTAAAAACGAAGTTTCGCAAATATCCGCAATCCGGCCGTCAATGATGACACTGGTATCAAGAAGAATAACGTCTTCACTGGCACCTTTTGCAGAAAATTTTACAAACGGAATCATGATCGCAAACTCATCCTGGCCTCTTAAAATCGTGATCACGCCCAAGTAAGCAAACACAATCGCAGAAATGATTCCGACGTGCGAAAGTTGAGTCGGAGGAATTCCGGAATATTTTTGAATGACCTGCATGATCAAAGAATGAATCGCAAGACCCAGTGCGGCCCCGATTAAAACGGAAAGAATATTTCTAACGCTGAGGCGTTTGAAATATAAATCGATCAGAACAACAAGCGAACCTGCAATCGCACCGATTAATGCTCCGAGCCAGGGATATTGACTGAGAAGAGCTCCCGCTAAATAATGAAGACCAAAATAATAACCTATAAATGTAAACACGACGATGATTAAAAGACGAAGTAACGCGATCATATAAATACCTACCTTTCTTCAATAAAAAAAATAAAATGTTAATATCAAATATGTTAATCATATTGAAATATACTTACCTTTTCTTAAACAGTTTCCAAGGATGAGCCTTAATATCATGGGTTAAATCCCGCAGATCATTATAAATGTCATCTTGACTCATCAATTTTCCAATTGTTCCCTTCCCTTCATTGGTACGTTTTAAAAGAGAATTCATTTGTTCGCTAACTTGATTTAAATTAATGATCATCGCACGCAAATCTTCTTCGTGGCCATCGGTTACCATATTCATGGACTTGAGAAGATGGTTCATATTTTGAATGGATTCTCTGAGCGATTTCTTGGTGTCAGCGTCGAACAGATCTTGAACCCCTTCCAGTAAATTATCCATTCGCCGGGCAATGGATTCACCACGCTTAATCAAATCATCCATCGTGGAAGGTGAAATCCCTTCGATCGTATCCCCATCTTTTAAAATTCGGCCGCCTTCAAAAACCGGATTGATGGCAATGTGCGGTTCACTCATAATGTGCGTGCCTTGAACGCTGACTTCGTAATGTTCTCTTACCTCCACATTTTTTTGGACAAAAAAAGTGACTTGAATTTTTGTTTTTGCTTTCTCATCCTTTGGTCTCATAATCTCCACTTTCGAAACTTCTCCCACCCGAACGCCCGCAAAACGGACAGGAGCGCCGCGGTTAATAATTCCCACGTAATCAAAATTTGCAATTAAATGATAACCAGGCCTGAAAATATAAATACCGCTGACAAAAAAAACGATCAGTGACAGAATTAAAAAACCAATCACCACAAAAAAGCCGACTGTTACTTCAAATTTCGTTTTTTCCATAATGATGGAGTCTCCCAAATTAAATTATGATTTTGAATAAGAACGACTGAGTTCCTCAATATTAATTGGTCCATGTGCTGAACCTGTAATGAATTGCTGAATTAAAGGATCTTTAGAATTACGAATTTCATCCGGTGTTCCGCTTCCCACAATTCTTCCTTCATACAACATGCTGATGCGGTTTCCCACTTTGTAAGCACTCCTCATATCATGCGTCACTACAATAGAAGTAATCTTCAACTCCTCTCTCATTCGAATAATCAAATCATTAATGGCATCCGCCATGATCGGATCCAAACCGGTCGTGGGTTCATCGTAAAGAATAATTTTAGGTTCCGTACAAATCGCGCGGGCTAAGCCTACGCGTTTTTTCATACCGCCTGACAATTCTGCCGGCATCAATTCTTCAATTCCGCTTAAACCCATCATTCTTAACTTGTCTTTTACCCGTCGATCGATTTCATCCGCAGCCAGATGAGTGTGTTCATATAAAGAAAAGCCGATGTTTTCCTTCACGGTTAAAGAATCAAATAATGCAGCGCCTTGAAACAACATTCCAATTTGCATCCTGAAATGATTGATTTCCTCATTGCTCACGTCAAATACGCTGACGCCATCGATCAAAATTTTTCCGGCATCGGGTTTTAAAATACCGATGATGTGTTTGAGAAGAATACTTTTCCCGCCACCGGAACGTCCGATGATGACCATGGTTTCGCCGGTCTCAATTTTTAAATTGACCCCGCGCAAAACGTGATTGCTGTTAAATGATTTATGAAGATCGACAATTTCAATCATCGTTTTTGGCTAAGAAGGAAAAACCAAATAAAAGAATCCGGTGAAAAAAGTGTCAAAAATAATAATTAAAATAAACGAGACAACGACTGCTAACGTGGTTGCCTGTCCAACACCTTCAGCACCGCCACGAGTCTTAAACCCAAAATAACAGCTGACAATGGCAATGATAATTCCAAAGAAAAAAGCTTTAATTAAACCGGTATAAATATCTTTCATGATCAGCACATCCACTGTGCGATTAACGTACTTGTAAGAACCGATTCCTAATTTAAAAACGCCTACGATATATCCGCCGAACATGCCGACGAGATCAGCGTAAATCGTAAGTAAAACCACCATTGCAACGGTTGCCAAAAATCGCGGAACAATTAAATAGCGCACGGGATCCGCAGCAAGGGATTTCAAAGCATCAATTTGTTCCGTTACTTTCATGGTTCCAAGTTCAGCTGCCATGGAAGCGCCCACGCGGCCAGCCACCATCATGGCAGTTAAAACCGGCCCTAATTCCCGAGTCACAGAAAGCGAAACTAAATCGGAAGTAAATTGTTCTGCAGAAAATAATCTCAATTGATAAGAGGATTGAAGAGCCAACACCATGCCGGTAAAAAGCGAGGTTAGCATGACCAAAGGAAGCGAAGAAACGCCGACTTTATGAGATTGTTCGAGAAAGGCTTTCCATCTCAGCGGCGTCGTAAAAGCCGTTTTCAATGTTTCCCACAATAAAATAGAAATAGCTCCGGCATTTTCTAGGAATTCAACAAAATTCTCCCCGATTTTTCCGAGCCAGCGCTGAATATCCGCTAATTTTTTAAGCTGCGTTAATGGAATCTTGGGCATATTTAAAATTTGAGTTTAGGTCCGACTGACAAATATTCTTTTTTTGTTTGATCCTCTTCGGCCGTCATATGCAGACTCGTTCGATTTCCGAATTGATACTCTGCCTGAATCCGGCCAAGCGTTTGCAAACCCATTCTCACTTTTTGAGTGTCTTCAAGTTCACTTGAGAGTTCCAGACCCCGCCAGATAATAACGTGCTCCGAATTATCAATTTGAATCCCCTTCATAAAATTTTTAAGACTAAAATCAAAACCGCCTTTCAGACCGAATGTATTCTTTCCTTTTAAAATTTTAGAATCTTTGAGCATAAGATAAGGAAGATGTCCGCCAAAATTAATAACGGCATTATCATAGTGCAAACTTCCGATTCGTCCATCGCTGATGGTAAAAGCTCCGTTCAAATCAACATTATTTAACGGCCCGCGCACATCCATTTTGCCGTTTAATTTACCAGCCAAAGAAACTGGAAGCGGATGAGTTCCCAGATATTCAAATTCTTCCACAGAAATTGGACCGAGAAGCAAATGTAAATTAGTTTCCGGAACTTTCCCAAATTGGATTTCGCCCGTCAAACGGGAAACATTCCCCCAATTCGCCGTAAGATCATGAATGCCCTGCAAGGATAGTTTTGCCGTCCCCTTAAAATCTCTGAGCGGCTGATAATGAAAGATGAGATAATCAGTTTGAATTTGTGCATCAAAGATATGATTTCCTTTTTTCCATTCTTCTTCAAATGGTTTCAAATAAATCGTGGCAAAGGTCACCAAATCGAATCCGGAAATATTAAAGTGATCCAGTTTGACCTGAAGTTTAGCGAACAAACCTTTGAATGAAAAATCCAGTTTGAACCGCTGATTGTCATAGTCAATTTCCATCCAATAAGCATTTTTCTTGCTGTTGAATTCACCGGAACCGTGATAAATCTGGTTGAGCGTGAAAGTTGGTATTTTAAAATGTATGGGCAAACCCTGAAGCGAACCGGAAAATTCATATTTTTGATCCAAATATTCGATGAGTGTCGAAAATGTTTCCTTTCCAAAATCAGCATCGAGTTTGACATTGAAAGCGGCTGTTCCTTCTTTAATTCTGACCGATAGATTAAAAATTGGTTTGGGCGAAAAAATATGTTGAATGTCACCGGAAAGTTCACAGGGAATTCCGCGTAATAAAAAATTAATTTGGTGAATTCGAATGACGTCATGTTCAAATTCCAAAGAACCCTTTAAATTGGAAATTGGAATTTGAGAGTTTTTCGAAGCTGATACTTGATCAAGATTCATTTCTAAATGATAAGTTTTGTCCGTTGGATTTACTTCTCCGTAAGCCAGGAGAATTCCATTCAAAAAGCCGGATAAGTGCGCTTTAAACCGTACGTCAAACAAATCTCCTTTTTTGGGCGTGGCCTTGCCTTCGATTCCAACCAATGAAAAATTTTCTTCCGAACCGAACCAGGGCACTCGAATCTCCCCATCTTCAAATTCAAAGCGGGTTAAAATGCCGTGATCTGATTTTAAAATATTGGTTTCAAAAATAGTTTCCGGAGATTGAAACGCCTTTAAAGTGAGATACGGAGCCTCCAGGAAAATTTCGGTTGGAATTTTAAAATTGCGTTTTAAAAAACTGAGCAAATCATATCGGACGATGATTTTTTTGACTCCGATCAAAAGCGGAAATCCCTTTTGGGTTTGCTGAATTTTAAGTCCGCTTAAAGAAATGTGCTTCAAAAGACCGACGGTGATTTGGTCTACTTCAACAGGAGCTTTAAGAAAGGCGCTAATTCGACGTTCGGTTACTTTTTTCAAATCGGAGGTCACAATTCTTGTCTTCAAATATTGATAAAATTGGAAAAAAGACAAAACGATCACGCCGGAAATTATAGAAGCAATCAGCAGTTTGCGAATCATAAATATCTCAGATCAAAAATTATTCGATATAAAGCAACTAAGAAACTTTTTCAAAAACAATAAAGTCGCCCTTGAGAATAGCTTTTACTTTATCGCCTTCCTTAAATTTTCCACTTAAAATTTCTTCCGCTAAAATATTTTCGATGTAGCGTTGAATGGTTCGTTTTAAGGGACGAGCACCATAAGTCGGATCATAACCTTTGTCGATCAAAAATGTAAGGACTTCCGGACTTAAGATCAGTTCCATTTTCTTGTCTTTCATCCGGTCCATCACTTCACCAAGCTCGATTTGAATAATCTTTTCCAAATCTTCGCGGTCAAGCTGATGAAATACAATGATGTCATCAACGCGGTTTACAAATTCCGGACGAAATACTTTTTTGGCTTCTTCCAAAAATTTGTCTTTCATAACCGTATAGGTTTGCGCCTTATCTTGCGGCATAAAACCTAAATCACCAGCTTTTTTATATACGTCGGCGCCAATGTTGGAAGTCATAATCAAAACGGTATTACGAAAATCAACCCGTCGGCCAAACGAATCGGTCAAGCGACCGTCTTCCATCATCTGTAACAAGATGTTAAAAACATCGGGATGTGCTTTTTCAATTTCATCAAGCAAAATAACGGAATAAGGACGTCTTCTCACTTTTTCCGTCAATTGTCCGCCCTCTTCGTAACCCACATATCCCGGAGGAGCGCCGACCAAACGTGAAACATTAAATTTTTCACCGTATTCAGACATGTCAATTTGAACAATCGCATCTTGATCTCCGAACATAAATTCAGCCAAGGCGCGGGCCAGCAATGTTTTTCCAACGCCGGTCGGTCCCATAAAAATAAAATTCCCGATCGGACGTTTCGGATTTCTAAGACCAGAACGAGAACGTCTCACAGCATGAGCAATCGCTCGAATGGCTTCTTCCTGTCCAATCACGCGTTTGTGAAGCTCATCTTCCATTCGAAGCAGACGAGTTTGTTCTTTTTCTTCAAGCCGCTGAAGCGGAACACCCGTCCATTTTGAAACAATGACGGAAATTTCTTCAGGACCGACTTCCACTTCAACTTCTGATTTTGATTCCTTCCAACTTTTTTTAATTTTGGCCAGTTCTTCTTTCGCCCTTCGTTCTTCATCACGGAGTTTCGCGGCCCGTTCAAAATCCTGAGCCTTGATCGCCGCTTCTTTTTCCATTTTGAATTCTTCGATGTTTGCTTCCAACTTTTTCAAATCTTTCGGAAGACGTGTCACTGAAAGTCGTGCACGGGAGCCCGCTTCATCGATTAAATCAATGGCTTTATCCGGCAAGAATCTTCCGCTGATGTAACGATCTGACAATTTTGCCGCTGCTTCCAAAGCCTCATCCGTAATTTTTACCCGGTGATGAGCTTCGTAACGATCGCGCAGACCTTTTAAAATCGAAATGGTTTCTTCTACGGTCGGCGGATCCACATTAATCGTTTGAAAGCGCCGCGCGAGCGCAGCATCTTTTTCAATGTACTTCCGGTATTCATCCAAAGTCGTTGCACCAATACATTGAATTTCACCGCGCGAAAGTGCCGGTTTTAAAATATTGGATGCGTCAATCGCGCCTTCTGCGCCGCCGGCTCCGACGAGTGTGTGAAGTTCATCAATAAAAATGATGACATTTTCAGCTCTTCTAATTTCATCCATCACGCCTTTAATGCGTTCTTCAAATTGACCACGATATTTGGTACCGGCAACCATAAGCGCAAGGTCCAACACCACAATCCGTTTGTCCATGAGCGCCTCGGGAACATCGCCCGAAACAATCCGTTGAGCCAGACCTTCAACAATGGCAGTTTTTCCAACTCCGGCTTCTCCCAACAAAACAGGATTATTTTTTGTTCGGCGGGCCAAAATTTGAATGACGCGCTCAATTTCGTTTTCACGACCGATGACGGCGTCCAATTTTCCGGCACGCGCCATTGTCGATAAATCACGGCCGAAGGCATCGAGAGCTGGTGTTTTGGTTTTACTTCCTTTTGCAGCAGTACCGCCCGGCTGCATTCCTCCGCCGCTTCCCTGCGAAGGCGCTGAGGAACCTAAAAGCTTGATCACTTCTGAGCGGACTTTATTGAGATCGAGCCCAACGTTCATCAAAACGTGACTCGCTACACCTTCTCCTTCTTTGATTAAGCCAAGAAGCAGATGTTCCGTTCCGATATAATTGTGACCAAGTCGACGAGCTTCATCCATCGCAAGTTCAATAACTTTTTTTGCTTTCGGAGTAAACGGAATATCTCCCGAAACAATGGTGCTTGGCCCAAATTGTACGAGCTTTTCAACTTCAAGACGAATTGTGTCGAGTGAAAGCCCGAGATTTTGAAGGACTGCCGCGGCAACACTTTCGCCTTCTTTAATTAAGCCGAGCAAAATGTGCTCTGTACCAATGTAGTCATGATTGAAGCGCTTTGCTTCTTCTTTAGCTAAGATGATGACTTTTCTTGCACGTTCTGTAAAACGATCAAACATAAAACCTCCCATGAACGCGCAGTGAATTTCAAGTGCGCATTCTGTTTTTTTGCCTTTAGGATTTTAACCATCCTCCCATAGGTGCCGGTTAAAACTTCACGGCACACATCATTAGATATGATAACGGTCCAAGCTCCC
>OBEQ010148840.1_pt1 | contig 71630 bp, 79 predicted proteins | sample 1670901 | NCBI WGS metagenome assembly OBEQ01 (sample SAMEA104232315, study PRJEB22302) | groundwater metagenome | biome: forest; feature: aquifer; material: groundwater | place: USA | collected 2011-08-07 | depth 5.4 m
ATCACCATCATCGACGACAGACAACAAAAACTAGCAACCTACACCGCCGCGCGAGATACGGCAAGTCCGAGCGAAGCGAGGACTTGACGAGGAGCGCGGCGGAACGGGGGTCATAGGGGGCAACAGCCCCCTATTTCATTTCTTGTGATTTCAGTTGTAGCAGCCTCTCCCAGCATGGAAAAGATCAGCTCTAAGTCATTCATGTGGTCTCGCAAGTTTTCTCGTTTCAGCCCTTTGAATTCTTTATACTCGGCAGGAGTCATGCCGAACGTCGCTTTAGAAATCTCTGCCGTGAGGATGGCATACTCTTTCTCGGTCTTTACTCCTCGTTTATTCCATTCATCGGTCAATTCGTCCCGGATAGCTATCCCACGGACCCGTTTCTCAATCCAGTCACCAGAATAGCCTTTTGCCGCATAAAGCTCTTTCATCCGTTTTTGGGCTAGTTCAGGGTTCTCTATCTCTTGTACCCGATCATAACCAACTTGAGCTAACCATTGCTTGAAAGGCTCTGCTTTCTTGGAGGGAATTGACTGGATTAGCCTAAATGCGCCTTTTGTTGAAACGCAGTTTATCTGTTGCTTCCCGCCTGCAGTATCTATCAAAAGGGGGGTGGCAATTTGCCCCCACCCTTCGGCAAAGCCCTCATCTCGCCTGCGCATATCTTTTAAGTACCCAGAGGGATCTTTTGAGTCTGTCAATACTGCAACGATATCCACTGCAGAAAACCACCATTCATCATTAAACCAGGTTCTTCTGATTTCCTTGCCTTGAAAGATCATGAGAGATTTTTCTGGATCCATACCAACATTGAATAAACGATCGTTTATATACTTTATCCAAACTTGTCCTGTGGCCAGTGGGATGATCGATCAGGAGCCGAAACTTTTTCGGATCACACCCTCTTTTTTATTCCCTGACCTGTTTTTCTCATCCTCCTTACCTTTGAGGAGGATGAGAAAAACAGGTCACGAAGATGATTGGGAGAAGCTGATGCCTGAAGAAGCGTCATGGGCATCATTAAAACAGCACCAGAAAGGCTAACGCTAGAAATTCGGTGGTTTTCATCTAATAACTGTTAACTTCAATTTTTTGCCACCTTAAACGTTCTTGCGCTTACGCTTTGGGCAATAAACTTGAGATTGGCACCTACGCTAAAGACAGTAGAATTATTGACGAGGAGAATACTTTATATTTTTCTTACTTTTACTTCCATAGTCCTTATTCTGGATTTTCCAGTAGGAGATTCGCTATCGGGAATTGGGAGATCATTGTACGACACTTCTATGCTATACCTCTCCTCACCTTTTTCTACACAAGATTGCTTTTTTTTAGAATTTCCAAAGCCTACACCTGTACCTGAATCTTCTGTGGGTAGAAAATCTCTGGTTTGTTTAAATCTCCTTAATTCAAAATGTGACAGGATGACATCGTACATGCTATCCATCAAAAATGTAGGTGTAAATTGGTAAAAGCGATCCGGTAAGCCAAGAAATCCGAAATACTCTACAACATCCTCTTCTAAACCTCGTTCGTTTATGTGGTCTGGAATCTCAATAGTCGCAAGTTTGGCCGTTGCTCCCATCATGATATCCAAGTCAGTCTTGGGAAGACCTAAACGTTCTCTGACATAACTCTCTATCGGAGTATAACGTTCTGCCATTTTATACCGCTAAGAACCAGTTCTTTATAAATATTTGTCTTTTATTAGTAGTTACTTAAATATTATTGTCCACAAATTGTAACATAAAGACGCTATTGTGGACAATATCATACTCATTCGCCCTAGTGAATAGAAAAGTTTATATAGTAACCACTAGTTTCTATGTAGTAACTTAGTGTTACCATGACAGCCTTAACCCAAAAAGAACGAGAAACGGTACTTATCCTATTCAAAGAGTATACTGCATTTTATAATGCGAATTCCATAAGCAAAGTCCTGAACATCAGCCACGTCGGCGCTCAAAAGATACTCAAAAGACTCCATCGAGAAAATCTGGTGATACGTAAAACAATCGGTAAGTCCATAATCTATAAACTCAATTTTAATGATGCTTATGTCAGCCAACTGGTCGCTTTTTTGCTCGCAGATGAAGCCAATAAATTCAGGCGGTGGAAAGAAGAATTTAAAGAACTCTTTAAGAAAGACAGAATAGTCATGCTTTTTGGCTCAACAATTAAAGATTATGCTCATGCCCACGATATTGATATGATGATAGTACTGGAAAACAAAGAGGTCAAAGAAGTAAATACTGTTTTGAAGAAAAAAGAAGAAATACTCCCTAAAAAAATCAATGCTATTAAACTAACTCACCAAGACCTATTGGAAAATCTTAAAAAGAGAGATAAAGCCTTCGTTGATATAATCAAAAATGCAATTATCCTCTATGGTCAAGATAGATATGTGGAGAGACTAAAAGATGTCACGAGCTTCTAAGCATGTTGAATGGTGTAGAAATCGGCCAGATTCTCCTGATTTGCAGCATTTTCTGGTTCTCTCTGTCCATGAGGAGAACCAGAAAATGCTTTGAACGTCGTTGAGAAGGGGAGATAAAATCGGAGGGGTACCTATACCACCTTTATCTCCTTCAGCGCCGGAAAGAACCGTTGCACGTTCTTCTCGAGATTGCGCAGGTTCCCCGCATTTCGGCCGATGAGCAATCCCTTCGTCTTTATATCTTGGTCATGGAGCACGACCACATCATCCACCTGCTCGGCCATCTCCACGCGCAGGGGCATGATCATGTTCTTGACAAATTGCAGAAGGTCATCCGCGTATTCGGCGATCTTGATGCGCTTCTTGAAGGCGTCCTCAAGCCGTCGCACATTCGAACCACCCTTGCCGACCGCCTTGCCTATCTCACCCGGCATGACCACGAAGGTCATCATATCCGTATGCGAGTCGAGATAGCAGTCCTTCAGCTTGGCGTGCGTCGCGTTCTCGAAGAACGTCATCGCCTTGAGCAGTTCCGCGTCGTACTTGATCGTCATCTTACTTCGGCACGCTCAGGACAGAGATGACAAACGGCTTCCTGCAGACTGTGCCCAGTTCGTCGTTCGGGATGGCGAGCTGCACGACCTCGGCCGCGGCCAGCTCGGCGTAGTAGGCGATGTCCGCCTTGACCGCTTCCGGGCAGTTCGAGGTCATATAGACCTTCGCGACCTTGCCCAGCTTGAGGTTCTTGACGGTCTCCTCCGTACCGAGGAACGCCTTGCCGGTCTTCACGATCTTCTTGATCTCTTCGATGACATCTGCCATATGTTGCACCCTGGATATATTTTCACACAGCCTATTCCTTTGGCTCCATAATGAGGCTCGGGAGTCCCGTGCCGATGGGCAGCGGCTGGTTGATCATGACGTTCTCCACGACCGAGGAGAGCTTGTCTACCTCGCCGACGAGCGCGGCGTCGATGATATGTTTGATCGGCGTCTCGAATGACGCGCGCGCCAGCACCGAGGCCTTCTCCTGCACGATGCCGTAGCGCGTGATGCCCTTCAGGTCCCCGGAATAGCACATCATGTCCGCGACCAGCATGATATGGCGCCGATCGATGTTGAGGCCCTGACTGTCCACTACCTTGAGGATCTCATTGATGATGGCCTGCCGCGCCGCCTCGACGCCGAGCACCTCGCCAGTCTCATAGACATCGTTGGATACTGTACGCTCCGTGTCCACGAACTCGAGCTCGAGGACCTTCCGCAGGTTCGTGCCCGCGGTGATGATGATGAACTCCTCGCCGCGCTTGATAGGCAAGACCTGCGAGATGCCCTTGACACCCTGGACATAGGCGTCCTTGATCTTCTCCTTGAGCTTGTAGACCTCATTCAGGCTGCTTTCCTTGCCGCTCGCCTTGACGATGAGGAGATTGTCATCCTTGAGCTTGATGTTGGCCTTCATCGACTTCTCGATGTTCTTCACGAGCGCCGCTGGCGTCAGGGCGACCTCCTCGAGCTTCTGCTTGTCGAGCCTGATCTCGATGGTGGAGTCGGCGAGATTGATCTCGAACTCCAGGGCGACATCACGGACCTTGGTCTCCTTGATCATGAGCGCAATCTTCTTGATGTCCTTGCCGGCGCTGTACGGTTTCTGGAGATAGATCTCCATCATGGGCGTGCTGAGGGCTTTCCTGCCGTCGAGGATCTCGATGATACGCGGCAGGCCGGTGGTGACGTTCATCTCGGCGACGCCGGCGAAGTGGAAGGTATTGAGCGTCATCTGGGTGCCTGGCTCGCCGATGGATTCCGCGGAGATGACACCGACGCTCTCGCCGGGCTCGACCTTCATCTCTTCGTACTCGTACGCCGCCAGCTCGAGCACTCGCTTCAGCTGGGCCTTCGTTGTCTTTGGGGGAAGGCTGCTCTTGATGCCATCGAGTATCATCGGGGGGAGCTTATCTTCATAATCCTTGAATAGGTCATCGTCCATGCTCATCCACCGTGCTCCGCCATCACCTGATCGATGATGCGCTTGACATTGATCGTGCCGCCTTCGCTCTTCGAGATGTCGATGCCGTCCTCGCCGTACTTGAACTGGATGATCTTCCCGCTCGCGTCGCGGACTGTCTGGTCGTATTCGACGTGCAGGTCCTGCATGGCGTTCGCGAGGCGGCGATAGAGGTAACCGGATTTCGGCGTACGCAAGGCGGTGTCCATGAGCGAGTCCCTTCCGGTCATGGCCGCGAAGAAGAATTCGCTGGGCGAGAGCCCGGTCTTGAAGCCGTAGCGGATGAAGCCGCGTGCGCCGGGCATGAGATCATGACGATCGAAACAGGAGAGCGTCCTGTCCGCATAGCCAAGGTCGATGCGCTTGCCACGCATGGCCTGCTGGCCGACGCATGCGGCGATCTGGGCCATATTGATCGGCGTCCCTCTTCCACCGGAACGCGACATGGTGATCGTGCCCGTGCCTTCCTTGGCATGCTCCGTGACCAGGGAGCCGATGCGGTTCCTGCTCTTGTTCAGGACCTCGAGGATGCGCAATTCCAGCGTCTCGAGCATCGTCTTGCCCGGGAAGACGTCAAGCTCCTTGTTATGATATGATTTGATGAGCATGTCCACGTCCTGCTCGGCCTTGTCGAGCAGCTCGCGGATCTTTTTCGTCGCTTCCTCTGGCAGGTCCGTGTCGCCCAGGCCGGCGCTGAAGCCGACCTTCATGAGCGTGAAGATGCCGAGGCGGAAGACGCGTGTGAGGAACGTGATGGCGTATTCCTGGCCGTACTTCTTATGGATGGTGCGGAGCAGGAGCCCTGCGCCCTGGCCGAGGTTGGCGGCGTCCATGACGCCTTGCAGCAGCTTGCCGTTCTTGATGACGACATGATTGGGGTCGCGGCATTCTGTCTCCTTGGTCTTGCAGCTCCTGGAATGGCCGCTGAAAGAGAAGTCTTCAGGAAGGAGGGCGCTGAAGATCTCCTTGCCGGTCATGGTCTTCTTCGTGGATACCTTGGTATGGTCCGTGATACCGACCTTGGCCAGCATGTCGATCGCGTCTTCTCTCGAGACCTCAAGATCCTTGGTGAGCGTATAGAGCCCGGTGATGGAATCCTGTACGCAGCCGATGATGCTCAGGCCGTATCGTGGCGAGATGAGCTGCGTCTCGACCATCATCAGGGTCTCTGCCTCTGCGCGGGCCTCTTCTGTCTGCGGGATGTGGAGGTTCATCTCGTCGCCGTCGAAGTCCGCGTTGTATGGATGACAGACCGCGGGATTGAGCCTGAATGTCTTGTCCGGGAGGACGCGGATGCGGTGCGCCATCATGGACATCCGGTGCAGGGAGGGCTGTCGGTTGAAGATGGCGACATCGCCATCCATGAGGTGGCGCTCGATGATATAGCCTGGCTGGATCTCCTCAAGCAGCTGCTCTTGCGTCTCATCGGTGATCTTCTTCTTCTTGCCGTCAGGACGGACGATGTAATTCGATCCCGGATAGGCCTTCGGTCCGCGCTTCACGAACCCCTTGAGGTAGGCCATGTTCCAGTCAGTCACGCGTTCCGGCACCGTGAGCTTCATGGCGACGACAAACGGCACGCCGACCTCGTTGATGGCGATCATGGGATCCGGCGATATCACGGTGCGCGCGCTGAAATTGGTTCGCTTGCCCGCGAGATTGTGACGGATGCGGCCTTCCTTGCTCTTGATGCGCTCGCTGATGGTCTTCAGCGGCTGGCCGCTCCGATGCCTCGCCGGCGGCAGCTGCGCGATGTCATTGTCGAAGAAGGTAGTGACATGGTATTGGAGGAGATCCCAAAGGTCCTCGATGATGATCTCCGGCGCGCCGGCATTGATGTTCTCGAAGAGTCGCTGGTTGATCCTGACGATATCGCCAAGCTTGTGGGTGAGATCGTCTTCAGAGCGTTCGCCGGACTCGAGCGTGATGGATGGCCTGATGGTGACAGGAGGTATCGACAGGACGGTAAGCACTCCCCATTCAGGCCGCATGACCTGGGCATTGATGCCGAAGGCCAAGCAGTCCTCGTCGCTGAGCTTCTCGAGCCGTGTGCGGATCTCGATGGGTGAGATGCGCTTGTCCGCCTCGATGTAGGTGTACGGCTTCTCCAGCGTGATCTTGAGCTGACGCGCCTTGCAGTGCGGGCACTTGTTGATGGTCTTCAGGCTCGCGATGATCTCCTTGACCTTCTTGCGCCTGCCCTCGAGACCGCCCTCCTTCTCCGCGGCATCGAGCTCACCAGAGAACTTATCCATCTTGTTCTTGGGGATGAGGATCTTGCCGCATTCCCTGCAGGCGCAGCGGAGGAGCGTGAGGATTAATCCCACAAACTTGATATGCATGATGGGGCGCGCGAGTTCGATATAGCCGAAGTGGCCGGTGCACTCCTTGAGCTTGCTGCCGCAGGTCTTGCACTTGAGGCCAGGGTCGATGACGCCGAGGCGGATGTCCATCAGGCCGCCGTCTACCGGATAGCCTTCCTTGTCGTACAGTTCCGGCGTGACGATCTTCGCCGACGCCATCTTCTTGATGAGTTTCGGCGATAGCATGCCGAAGACGATGCTGTCGACCTTCTTGTACGTGAAACGCTCTCGATCCATGGTTTGCCTCAGTGTCTTTCGTCGCCTTAGTATTTCGTCTTGAGCTGGAGCTTGGGATACACGCCCAGCGCCTTGAATTCGTCTAAGATGAGCTTGAAGGCGTAGGACATCTCTATGTCTGTGATCTCGACATTGTCGCCGCAGATGGGGCAGTAGCTCTGGTCCTTGAACTCGTTGTAGATCGCGACCATGCCGCAGCTCTCGCACACCGGCACCACGGTGCGGTCAGAGTCGAAGCGCTCCTTGAGGAGCATTGCCGCGCCGTGCGCCACGAAGGTGTCCTTCTCCATCTCGCCGAGACGGAGGCCTCCCTCCTTTGAACGGCCTTCTGTCGGCTGGCGCGTGAGGAGCTGGATGGGGCCGCGCGCCCTTGAGTGGAGCTTGTTGGCCACCATATGCTTGAGCTTGAGGTAATAGATGTCCCCGATGAAGATCTTTGCCTGGTACTGCTCGCCGGTCTCGCCGTCATACATGGTCTCAGTCCCGTTCTCCCGGAAGCCGAACTTCAGGAGCTCCTTGCGGAGTGATTCCTCCGGCTGCGAGTCGAAGGTCGTGCCGTCGATGTACTTTCCGGAAAGCGCGCCCACCTTGCCGCCGAGCAGCTCGATAAGGTGCGAGATGGTCATACGCGACGGGATGCCGTGCGGCGAGAAGAGGAGATCAGGCACGATGCCGGACGCCGAGAAGGGCATGTCCGCGTGCGGCACGATGAGGCCGACGACTCCCTTCTGACCATGGCGGGAAGTGAACTTGTCGCCGACTTCAGGGATGCGCTGGTCGCGGAGGCGCACCTGCACGAGCTTGTTGCCTTCCTCGTTCTCCGTGATGCAGACGAAGTCGACGACGCCCTCTTCGCCGTGCTTCATGGAGAGCGAGCTCTCGCGTCTCGTGTTCGAGGCGAGGTTGTACTCATCCAGGCTGCTCAGGAAACGCGGCGGCGAAGACTTGCCGATGACCACATCCCCTTCCTTCACCTGCGATTCAGGGTAGATGATGCCGTCTTCCTCGAGGAATCGGTAATCGCGCTCGGACTTGTAGCCCTTGACATCCTTGTCAGGGATGGAGATCTCGTCCATGAGGCCGCCGGCGTAGCGGAGTTCCTCGGTGATGGCTGGCCTGAAATAGGTCGACCGTCCCATGCCGCGCTCGATGGAGCCCTTGTTCAGGATGACCGCGTCCTCCATATTGTACCCTTTGTAGGACATGACCGCGACCACGATGTTCTGTCCGGACGGATGCTTCTCATAGCCGGAGGTCTCGTGCGTCAACGTCGTCACGATCGGCATCTGCGGGTGATGGAGGATATTCACATCCATGTCCATGCGGACAGAGAAATTGGCCGTGTACATGCCGAGGCTCTGCTTTTGGTTCTTGGAGCCCATGGCGATACGGGCTCCTGGAGAATGGTTCGCGTACGGCACAAGGCTGCCGCACAGGCCGAAGATGTCGATAGGCGAGATCTCGAGATGCGTGTGCTGCTTGGTGAGCTCCTGCTCATAGAACGCGACAAGGGTGCCTTCCTCCTCGGCGGCGTCGAGGTATTCCACGATGCCCTGCTTGACGAGCTCATTGAATGTGAGCTCACCCTTCTCCAATTGGGTGACATGCTTATCCGTGAGGAGGGGCTTCCCATCCTTTACGACGAGGAGCGGCCGGCGCAGCCTGCCGCGCAGGCTTTCGATGTGGACCTCGTCCTTCTGCTTATCATACGAGACATTGACATTGGCTGAGAGTTCGCCCTTGCGTCGGGTGTCGATGATGCTCTGCGTGAACTGTTCCGGGTTCTCCACATCGCCGACATATTTGCTGTTGAGGTATACTTCGGTTGTCATGGTGTGCACATGCGATATCGTGTTCTGTCTATTTATCGTATCAGTTTCAGGCCGAGGCCTTTCAATGGTTTCAGGAGCTCGTCGTCCGGCGTATCCTGAGAGAGCTCCGCGAGCAGGGAAAGGTTCTTGCGCAGGCCGATGTTCGTCCCTTCAGGCGTCTCGACAGGACAGAGCCTGCCGAGGTGCGTCGGATGCAGGCCGCGCGCCTCGAAGTTCTCCTGCGCCGCCGAGAGCGGGCTCACGACGCGCTGCAGGTGGCTGAGGGTCTCGAGGTAGTTCAGCCGCTGGATGCGTTGGCTGATGCCTTTTCTCGCGCCGACCCACGAGCCGGTGGCCATGGAGCTGTAGATCCTCGACGTGAGGAGCTTGTCTCGGATGATGACCTTGATACTCGGGAACTTGCCGCGCTTCACGATGCGCTGGAAGTTGTAGAGGAGGTCGCCGATGAGGACCTTGAGGTTCACCCGGAAGAGGTCCGTCAGCAGGTCGCCGGAAAGCTTGAGGCGCTTGTTGGCGTAATGATCCTTGTCATCCAGCAGGATCTCATTACGGCTGGCCATGATGAATTTCTTGAGCAGCTTGCAGAGATTGTACGCCTTGTAGATCCTGTCGCGCTGCGTGGTGCCGAGGTGCGGTAAGAGATACTTGTCCAGTATCTCCTGCATACGCTCGATGCGGATCTCCTTCGACTGCGTGATGCCGATACGCTTGGCGATATAGTCGAGGGCCTCCTCATCGCTCTTGATATCCACGAACTCGAACAGGTTGATGATGACATCGTCATACTGCTTGGTCGCAGAGACAAAGCGCATGATCTCCTCATCCTTCGTCAGGCCGAGCGCCTTGAGCAGGGTGATGACCGGGATGCGCTTGACGCGGGTGAAGGTGAGATAGAACAGGCCGTCCTTCATCTTCTCCAGCGTGTGCGGAATCTTGAATGACCCGCGCTCGGAGAAGAGCTTGCCGGTGTACTCGCTCACGCCGATGGGCGTGTTCTCGATGAGCATCTTGTTGGCCGCGAGGTCCTCGACCGCGATGAGGACTTTCTCCGTGCCGTTGATGATGAAGTAGCCGCCGGGATCGTCGGGATCCTCGCCCTGTTCGATGAGCTCGTCCCACGAGAGGCCTTTCAGGTGGCAGTATTTCGACTTGAGCATGATAGGGAGGCTGCCGATCTGCGTGGTGAACAGCTCGCGCTGGACGCCGTTGATCTCCGCGCTGACCTCGATGAAGCAGGGGGCGGAATAGGTGATCTTCCGCAGGCGCGCCTCGATGGGGAATATCTTCTTCTTGGAGCCGTCCGCCTCGGTGATCGTCGGCTTCTCCACCCAGATCTTGTCGAACTTGATCTTGAACTCATCCACATTGTGCGGGATGATGGTCGGTTCGATGACCTTGTTCTCCTCGATGATCTGCTGCAGCTCGACATCGATGAAGGTATTGAACGACTCGATATTCGACGCGACGAAGCTCCGGTCCTCGAAGTGCTTCCGCAGCACGATCTCCGAATACCTACGCATTCATCACACCTCGATAGAAGATGCTTTTCCCCATGGTCGGGCTGTCGCGGGTGATCCGGATGACATCGCCCTGCTTGGCGTCAAGATGTGCGATCGCGGGGTCGTCGCTCATGATCTTCGGGAGCTCTTTGGTGGAGATGGTGTACCTTTCCAAAAGGTCCTTCTTCTCCTTCTCGCTGAGCTTCGTATGCTTGGGGATGAGGACGTGCTTGGCGATGTCGATTTTCGGCTTTGTCAAGTTGCTTCCCAAACCGTTCTGGAGTTTTTATGGAGGTGGGCATCGCAGCCATGCTGCATGCCGATAGTCTTACCGACTCTTGCGTCGTGTCTGCTCTCTGCTGACTGCTCTCTCTGCTAACTGCTTTTTGGATAATAACGGGCCGGACGGGACTTCCGGCGTCGGTTGCGTTGGCATCGATCGTTTCGAACCCGCGACCACCTGATTAAAAGTCAGGTGCTCTAGTTCCCATGATCCTGGCTGCTCCACGGACCATTCCAGGCTGAGCTACCGGCCCTTAAGGGTAAAAACGCCCTGGCCGGGAGTTTCCATTGCCCTTGAATTTCGGTTTGAAGCCCAAGGAGTAATTTTTGAACCCGGGTCGAAGCCTCGACAGGGCTTCATGCTAGACCGGACTACACCACCAGGGCATTGATCGTTCGGAGGCATGATTTACCGTCTTACAGCCAGGGAGCTATGTTTTAAGCTTTTTTGGCTATAAGAACAGTAATTTGCGCATGAGTCGTGAATTTTTTCGTTATTTATAAAGCTTTCGATGGTAAGACGGCAACGCCCGCATATACAGAGACGAAGGCGATTTTAGGGTGTTGCTCCTCAAGGTATAGGGAGCAGCTCCCCAAAAATCGTCGGAATAGCTGCAGAGAAATGGAAAGTCCCCCCTCCCGGACTCGAACCGGGGATCACTCGGTGACGGCTGTCTCTGAGTCATCCCATGTCACGCGACAGAGTCGCAGAGAATCTACAGCCGAGGGTTCTAGCCACTAAACTAAGGGGGGACACGGACGGCGGGATGACGGTCGGTTTATATAATTTTTGGTGGACGATCTCGGTGCAGACGCGAGGGAGGAGAGCAGAGAAACAAGAAACAACAAAAGAAAAGACAGAAAAAAATAAAGAGAAAAGAAAAAAAGTCAAGCCTATCGCTTGAAATCCTTGACGAACTTCTTCGCGTCATCCTTGAGGCCGAGACCGAGGCTGATGCCCAGCGCGAGGGCCACGCCGACCGCGATGGCGCCGACGACTAACAGGATGAGGTTCTGCAGCAACGAGACGTCGATGCCGATCTGGTTCAAGGAGATCACGCCGATGATGAGCATGATGGCGATGTACAATGTCCTCGCCACGAGCTCAGCGCCCTTGATCCTGGTCTCTTGGATCTTCTTGTCCACATAGTCCGCGAGGATGAGCCCGAGCAGGACCAGCAGGACAGCCACGATGAGGTTCGGGAGCCAGTTGACCACGGTCTGCAGGAAGCCGGTCAGGACGCCCAGATGGACGAGCTCGACCGCGGCAGCCAAGAACGCGATGAAGACATACCACTTGACGATCAGGCCCAATATGCTTGAGCATTGGACCCGGCCGAGCATCTCTGTCTTGCAGACCTTCTGCAGCTTGAGGTCGATGCCTGATTTCTCCAGAAGCTTCTCGACGACCCAGCCGACGATCGCGGCGATAAGATAGCCGAGAATGACGACGATTAACGCGGCAATGATGCCCGGCAATACCTGGATGGAGCTTTCCACCAGCGTCGCCAAGGCAAGGCCGATCTGACCAACCATTTCAAACGCCACTCGAATCACCTCTTTTTTGATTTGACTATTACAATCGTATTTACTCAGTGAATATGGTTTCCCCTATAAAAACCTTTCTGCGGATTCCCTCTTGGCGGGGCCCACGAGGGCAAAGGTTATTAACTACCACAAAATATAAATAATAGTTTTTTATTATAGGATAGCAACACAGTAGTGACTATGTATCAATATCACTAAAATCACTAAATATTATTATAAGAACAACAGGGATAAGAACAACAGGGGGTATACCGATGAAGACAAGCAAGATTATCGCGCTTCTCTGCGTCTTGGCCATCGCGATGATGCTCGTGGCCGGGTGCGCGAAGCGATCGCAGGAACAGAAGGACGAAGAGGATCTCAACGGCGATGAGTTCGACGAGGTCTCTTCAGGCATCGATGATGATACTGAGGATGTGGATGCTGTCGGAGAAGAGGTCACCGACACGGACAGCGAAAACGCATCGTCGCCAGCCTCTTCAGCTCCGATACGGACCGCTCCGGCAAGGACCGAGACCTCCGCCAAGGATATAGGGGTCAAGAAGATCACGGTCACCGAAGGCGAGCTTGTCTCGGTGGATGTCAAAGGCACGGATCCTGACGGCGACCCACTCATCTACACCTTCACCAAGCCGCTCAACCCACAGGGCAAGTGGCAGACCAAGCGTGGCGATGCCGGCGTCTATCATGCGGATGTCACGGCGACCGATGGCAAGAGCTCGATCACCAAGACCATCGAGATCGAGGTCCTCAAGTCCAACCAGCCGCCGGAAATGGAGCGCCTGGCGGACATCGCTGTGGAAGAGGGCGACACGGTCACGATCGACCCGACGATTTCGGATCCTGACGGCGACCGCTTGAAGACTACCTATGCCGGCTGGATGACCTCGTCGACCAAGACAACTGGCTTCGATGATGCCGGTGTGTATACCGTGACCATCACGGCGACGGACGGCGAGTATGAGGTCAGCCAGGACGTGCGCGTCACGGTCAATGACGTGAACCGCGCGCCGGACTTTGACATCGTGCTGCAATAGGCGCATCTTCCTTTTTTCTCTTTTTTGATTTCATTTTTTTTGTTTTCGTCTTTTTCTTCGTAAACTATTTATACCGAGCGCGGTGGCATCCGTCCATGGGAAAAGATCATGTCACTGGCCACGTCACTATCCTCGGCGCCGGCGCCTTCGGCTTCGCCATGGCGAAGCTCTTGTCGGATACGCATCCGGAAGAGAAGATCGCCCTCTACGATCCGGTCAAGGAGTACATCGACAGCCTGGCCAAGACCGGCAGGCATCCGGTCTTCCATGCTGGCACGGCGCTTGGCGGGAATGTGCGCTGCACGACGGATCTCGCTACTGCCGTGCGGGGAGCGCACGTCCTTGTTCTCGCCATCCCCGCGCAGCTCATGCGGCAGGCGGTGCGGGATATTCGCAAGCATATCGCCAACGATATCATCCTGCTCAATCTCGCCAAAGCGCTTGAGGAAGGCACGTGCAAGCGCATGTCCGAGGTCATCGCCGAAGAATTGGTGGGCATGCAACATCGCTTCGCCATCGCTACGCTCTCCGGCGGCATGATCGCGGATGAGGTCGCCAAGGGGCATCCGCTCGTCGCCGAGATCGGCTGCGCGGACAGGCGCGCGGCGAAAGAGCTGCAGGCGCTCTTCGCGAGCCATCGTTTCCGCGTCGAGCTCAACGATGACATCGTGGGTGTCGAGCTCGCCGGCTCGCTGAAGAACGTCGTCGCCATCGGCGCCGGCTTTTTTGATGGCCTTGGCTATTCCGCGAGCTCGAAAAGCGCCTTCATCTCCCATGCCGCCCATGAGATGAAGCATCTCGCCCTCCTCCTCGGCGCGAAAGAGCATACCTTCGGGCCGGGAAGCCAGGCATGGTTCGGCGATCTCATGACGACCTGCTTCGGCAACTCGCGCAACCGCTACTTCGGCGAGCTGCTCGGGAAAGGCCGTTCAGTCGCCGACGCCTTGGCGCTGCTTGAGCAGGAGAAGAAGCGCGCGGAAGGCTACGCGACAACGAAGGCGCTCTACAATATGTTGCGTGAGACTCATCTCCCCTCGCAGGCGATAGAGCAGGTCTATGCTGTGCTGTATGGAGGGAAATCCGTCAGGAAGGCCGTAGAGGATTTCATGCTCTCGCCGTCCTTGTTCTGAGAGAAAGATAAAAAAAGAAGAAAAAGAAAAGATAACTTATTTCTTCCACGCGATGATGCCCATCACCACAAGGTTCACGAGCGGGATAAGCATCAATAGCGACAGCCATCCGTCGAATCCTCGTCGCTCGGCGATCTTCCACCACCACCAGACCTGGATGCCGATGGCCGCTATGAATCCGACAAACGGTATGATCACAAGCAGCCATAAGAAGCCGTAATACCATGGGTATCCTGCAACTTGGGGGATGTAAAACATGTTGGCTACTGGTACCCATGCGAGCCACGGGTTCGGCGTATTCGTCTTCTTCCCTATCGTCATGAGGACGAGAGCGCCATAGATATACATCACTACAAAAAAGATCAAGAATGCCACTAAAAATCCGGCAAACAACGCCATCAATGCTGCTGGGTCTGTCGGGAATGCCATATGATCACCTCACGGATGCCATAATGAACAAAGTTTAAATATTTTGCTATATCCACTATTTCCATCACTCCTCCTCAGCGATATCCTTCGGCGCGGGAATGTTCTCGTCCAGAAGGGTCTCGACTCTAAGAACAAAAGGATGGCGATGAAGCACCTGCCGTTGCGCGTCATAGGTCTCCAACAGGACAGGGATACTTGACGCGCGGACGATGGACTTCGCGCGCTCCCGATGGAGCACGAGCCGTCTCGATTCGCTGGGCTGGAGGATGAGCTGTCGGAGCTCGCGTGGGGGGAGCGAGGACGCGTCATAGCAGGTCGTGCTGATGATCTCGCCCCCCTTGCTGCGGAGGATGACGCGACCGATGCTTATTGGATGCCTGCCCTGGTTGATGAGCTTGAAGCGCACGCGGAGATTGTGGAAGCCCCAGCCAGGGATGTGCGGATGCTCATGGTTCTCGATGCCGGTGCCTTCTTTCTTCACCCGCACCTCAATCCGCTGGCGATCGAGGATAAAGCGTTCAACCAGAGAGAAACCGACCCAGGCGATGGCGAGCATGCCGCCGATAAAACCGATCCATGGGCCGAGGACATCAATCATGAGGGAAAAAGAAGAAAGAGTGTATATAAAGTTTGCGCGATCAGGGATTTTAAAGATTACCAACTGATGTGTCTCTCTGGTGGATGTGTCGACGGATCTTTTACTGGTGGGTAGCCATACTGACGTGCTCCCCGTGAAGCTCGTCTGAAATAGGGCGCTACGTCAAATAAGACCTTGTTTGCCATTATTCCCGGCTCGGAACTGGTGCCAAATCCCATTGGACAAACACCATAGCCCAAAAGTATGTGGACTTGATGCTTTCCATTTTCTTCGCGGAGTTCTTTAGGGAATTCTTGATAAGGGCGACCGAAGACATACTCCGCAAAATCATCTCCAGCATCTTGAGGGTAAATTACTTTTCCATACCCGCAGCCGCAATTCAAATCTCTTAATCTTTTTTTGAGTTCGAATTCACGGGTTTCTTTACAATTGAAATATACACCTTTCTCATAATAAGGGGCCCCGGGACCGAACCTGTTTTCTTCAACAGCTTTTCGTTGGAACTCTAATCCTTCTGGATCAAGATAGGTAACAAGAACAGGTTTCCCGTTGTAATCTGTTCGCATGTCTGTACCTTTTGGATAGACAAGTTCCATAGCAATACTAAGGAATTCTCCCCGATGAATAGTCCCGTAGCCATCTGAACCAAAACAATTTTCTTTACCGGTATCATTAGGCACAAGCAGATCCCTGTATAACCGTTCTTCATATTCGGTCAGCTCCCGTTCAAACGCGGCCATGATAAGGTTATAGATCTCTGCAGGTCGCGGATGTCGCTCAAAACCAGCTTCTTTCAACCGTTTCAGGCTCTCGTCAAATCGGTAGAGCTTCTTTCTTCTTTGTATGTGCTCTCGTTCTCCTGCGGCTTCTGCCTCGAATTCGATCATCCTTGAATCAAGAGTCCTCACTGTGCTCGGTTTCATGTGTGTCCTCCATCGCAGCTTCTCTTTGTCGCATTTGCTTCCCGCACCCCACGCGATCCCCGATCAAAATAGGTCACCAGGTCGAACATGCCCTCACGTTTATTGCGACCGGTGCCAAATCCGACAGGCAGCACACCGACCCCAGGGCAGATGCGGATCCTGTTGAAACCGTCACGCATCTCCGCAGGCAAGCGCTCGTATGGTCGTCCGCAGATATAGTCAGCGAAGCCCTCACCGATGGCATCAAGCGATATTGGTCTATCGCTTGCGGCGTCTCGCAGAATCGGGAAGCGGCGCATCTCTGTGCAGTGGAAATCCGTCGCTTTCCGATAAAAACCGCCGTAGCCATCCGGCTGGAACACGAGCCCTTCAGGATCGAGGTAGGTCACTAAAGTATCGCCGACCTGTTCAAGGGCGAGGCTGAGGAATTCACCACGGTAAAAGCGAAGTTCATGATCCTCAAAGTAGGTGAACATATCCTTCTCGAGCCTCTTTTGTTCCGGAGAGAGCTTTCTCTCAAGACTATCGATGAAAAGAGAGTGCGCTTCTATCGGTCGCGGATGGCGATCAAAACCATGTTCGCGGAGCCTCTTCAGGCTTTCATCGAAATAGAATGGTATCTTCCTTCTCTCGATGAACTGATATGAAGCGTATTCTCCCGGTCTTAAACGATGTTCGACCGACGGCGCATTCGTCTCAAACTCTATGCCTTGGTAAGCGATAGTCTCTCCAGCCAGCGCTACCGTTACATCTTGTTTTGGTGTCATAAGTATCTCCTCCATGTTTTGTTTTTTTGCAGAACCTGATCCAGTGGATAAGCGAGCAGGTGTTGGTTGGTGTAGAAAGAATCGGCGACAGCGCTATCGCCAGAAGCCGTCAGTGACCTTGCATTGTAGGGATAAGATTATATCGAAGAAACCAGATTTACCGACGCCAAAGATAATCACGTTGTGTCATGGTGAGTATGGTAATACGAGGATTTATTTAAACCTTTGCCTTTATTTCCTTCATTTCTTTTTTTCACTCTTCTCAATGAGTGGGGAGAGTGAAAAAAAGAAAGGCGAAACGGTACCGTTATGTGTATTTTCGCAGGAGTTGGTTGAGCGAGGTGATCAGGCGAGGCCGCCAGTCATCCTCGAGCTGCGTCTTGATGAGCTTCACCAGCATCTTGTCCTGTTTCGACAGCTTCAATCGCCCAAGCCGCTTGCATTTGGCCAAGATCTCGAAATCGTCATCTGTCGCGAGCACATACTGCCGCTTTTCCGTCGGCGTCACGCGGAACTGCTTCGTCAGCCGCAGCCGTCGCCATCGGAGAAGCTGTTGATAGTCCTTATCTTTGGCGAGAGCCTTCCGCAGCCTGTCGCCGCGATAGCCACGTTGGAGGTAGTGATCTCCAACCTGTTGCAGTGATTCGTATCTCACGGTCCGTCTCTCCTCTGCCCTTTTATTTCCCCATCTTGTGCACCGCGCCGTGCCAGCTCTTCTCTCCCGGTCCGAGCATGTCCACATACACGTGCTTCACGTTCGTGTACTCATCGAGGCTATACAGGCTCAGGTCCTTGCCGAAGCCGGACTGCTTGAAGCCGCCATGCGGCATTTCAGATGTGAGAATGCCGTGATCATTGATCCACACCGTGCCGAACTGCAGCTCGTTCGCGACCTTCATGCAGTTGCGGATGTCCTTTCCCCACACGCTCGCGGAAAGGCCATACGGCACGTCGTTCGCGTCCTTGATCGCCTGATCGAGGTCAGTGTACGTCTGCACCGCGATCACCGGCCCGAAGATCTCTTCACGGCAGATGCGATGATGCTGCTTAGCGTCGGTCATGATCGTCGGCTCGAAAAACGCGCCGCGGGAAAACTCCCGTCCTGCCGGTTCCTTTCCGCCGACAGCGATCTTCGCGCCTTCCTGCACACCAGCCTTGACGTATCCCGCAACACGTTCGCGATGACGGAAGCTTATCAGGGGGCCGAGATCCGTGGATGGCTTGAGCGGGTTGCCGAGCCTGAAGTTCTTCCTGGTAAGCTCGACCATCTTCCTGACCACAGCGTCGTGATGCTCTTTCGGGACAAACAGGCGGGTCGCGGCGGTGCAATCCTGTCCTGAATTCCAGAATCCCGCGGTCGTCACGCCATCAGCGACAGTGAAGAGGTCAGCGTCCGGCAGCATGATGCAGGGCGCCTTGCCACCGAGCTCGAGATGAAGGCGCTTGATGCCCTTCGCCGCGGACTCCATGATCCTCTTTCCTGTAGCCGTATCGCCGGTGAAGGATATCATGTCAACCTGACGATGCTCGACCAGCGGTGTGCCGACGCTTTCACCGGTACCGGTGACCACATTCAGCACGCCGGCCGGAACGCCTGCCTTTTCGGCGAGTTTGGCCAGCTCCAGCATCGTCAACGGGGTATAGCTTGCCGGCTTGAGTACGATGCTGTTGCCTGCGGCGAGCGCAGGAGCGAGCTTCCAGACCGCGATGAGCAGGGGATAATTCCACGGCACGATGCCCGCGACGACGCCAATCGGTTCGCGGCGGATGAGACTTGTTCCCGTGCCAGCGTATTCCGCGGCAGCCTTTCCTTCAAGCATGCGCGCCGCTCCTGCAAAAAAGCGCAGGTTGTCCACGATGATCGGCATATCCGCTTCCCTGGAAAACCTGAGCGAGCGTCCCTGATTCATGCTTTCGAGCGCGGCGAATTCATTGAGCCTGGATTCCAGGAGATCCGCGAGCTTCCACAGGACGCCCGCGCGCTCTGCCGGCGTCTTCCTGCTCCAGACGCCCTTCGCGAAAGATGAGCGTGCGGCTTCTACCGCAGCGTTCACGTCCTCCTTGTCGCCTTTTGGGACAGAAGAGAGGACATCGCTCGTCGCGGGGTTGATGATGTCGAGCGTTTCCTTATGGTGCGCGTCCACCCATCTTCCATTGATGAACATCTGGCACTTCTTTGATTTTGATTTTGTCATAGGTATCCCTCCTAGTTCAGCTGACGACGTGCTCCGTTGTTGATCCGGATATGCACATTCATGCCGCGGCCATGCTTGCTCAGCTCCTTGAAAAATGGAAGAGGCTCCACCACATCTTCAGGCGCCCAGACGCCCGACCTGTCGATCCATCCCTTTGCGATACATTGCGCGATGATGCTTGCTGGGACACCGGTGCCGACGCTGCCGGCGCTCTTTTTCCAGCGCTGATGATACTGGGCGATCATATCCATCGTCACTCTGGTCTTCTTTCCATCCCTGATGCCATAAAGCTCGACGCGGATCGCCTCGACATCTCGCAATTCGCGATTCGGGCGTCGGATAAGCTGCTTGTCGACCAGACCGAGGAACTGGTATGGGCTGATGCTCGTGCCACTGACCTTGATCGGCGTCTTGCTCGTCATCTGCGCCTTATGCAGGGCGGTGATGACGTCAAGCGATTCCTGATCGTAGGCGTAGGCGAAATCCATGGTCTTGAGCCCTTTCTTCCTGAAGTAGGAAGGCAGGGTCGCGAGCTCCGAATGAATGGTATGATACCCTTCCGACTTTCCGATAGGTTCAGGCATCCTGAACTCGATGCGCTTGTCCAAAGGTAGAGGAAAGCGCATCTTGCCATTGCGGAAGATCGCTGGAGCGCCAGTCACCTCATCGATCATTGTCTGGATGGCATACGGTGGGAACCAGGATACACGTCGCTGCTTCTCTTTCTGTTTCTCCACGACTACGGCGCCGCAGCGCATATCAACGCGCGTCACGCGATCGAGGAACGTTCCTCCATATTGTGCGAGAACATTCATCGTGCCCGGCGTCTCGCCCATGCCGAGGATGCACGTCACCCCTGCAGCTTTCGCCTTGCCATGCCGCTTGAGCTGCTCGCGTGTCTTCCAATACAGCCCGCCGAGATCGATATAGTGCATCTTCACCCTGATGGCGGCGTCCATGATGGTCGTATTCAGCATGTACCATGCCGCATTGATAAGCACGGTCGCTTTCATCTTGCGCAATTGTTGAAAAAGATGTGGTGAAGTGATATCCATCTCCACGAGCTGTATCCTGGCATGACGGCTCCTACGATGAAGGAGCGTCGCACGTTGCCGGAGCTGTCGTATATCCCGATCAGCGAGGACGAGTTGGATGCTGCTATCGCTCTCCAGCAGATCCCGCTCGATGATCTCCGCCATCGCTCCCGCGCCGCCGAGGATGAGGATCCTCATCGTCTCCCTCCGCGCCGTGAGACATCATTGATGACATCGCTGAGGACATCCAGTCCCGCGTCGAGATCCTCCCTCCCGATGATTAAGGGAGGCGCGATGCGCAGGGCGGAGTGTCCTGCCGGCAGCACGAGCACGCCGCGTCTGAACGCGCCCTGCACGATGGCATCACGTTCTTTTGTGGCATATGCCTTCGTCTTCCTATCCTTCACGAACTCCAGACCGACCATCAGGCCGAGGCCGCGCACGTCACCAAGGATTTCGCGATCATCCTGCACTTCCCGCATGCGCTTGCGCACATGCTCGCCATCCTTCGTGACTTTCCGTCCCAATCGTGGATCGCCGAGAATGTCCAGGGCTTCAAGCCCGGCGGCGCAGGAAAGCGCATTGCCGGCAAAGGTGCTCGCATGGCTTCCCCGCGGCCAGCGCATGAGCGCTTTCCTCGCTATCATGGCGCCGAGCGGCAAACCGCCACCCAACGCCTTGGCCAGACAGACGATATCCGGCTTGACGCCAAAATGCTCGATAGCGAGGAATTTTCCGGTCCGCATGCATCCTGCCTGCACTTCATCATCGACCAGGAGGATGCCATGACGGTCGCAGATACGTCGCAATTCCCTGAAAAAAGATTTTGGCGGCACGATATAGCCGCCTTCTCCCTGGATGGGTTCAGTGAAGATGGCGCTCGCGTTTTTCGGCCCTATCTTCTTCAGGAGCTTCTCGAGCTTGTCGATGCAATCGGTCACGCACTCTTCCGCGTCACCGCTCGGATGGCGGTACACGTACGGGTACGGGGCGTGCACCGCATCCAGGAATGGCTCAAACCCTTCCCGATAGACTGGTTTGGAGATGGTCATGCTGACCGCGCCGTACGTCCGGCCATGGAAACAGCCGGTGAAGGCGACGAAATACCGCCGGCGCGTGTTGTAGCGGGCCAGTTTCATCGCGGCTTCGACCGCATCCGCCCCGCTGTTGCCGAGAAAGACGTGGTCAAGGCCTTTGGGAAGCAGCTTGACCAGCTGTTCGCTGAAGGTGACGGGCAGTTCTGGATAATACGCCATATGGACATTGTGCGTCAATTTGGGGAGTTGCTGTCGCACGGCGCGCAGGATGCGAGGATTGCGATAGCCGACGCTCATGACCGCAACACCAGAATTGAAGTCGATGTACCGGTTGCCATCCTCATCCCAGAGATTCGCGCCATGGCCATGATGCGGCGCGAACGGATAGACGCGAGGCAATGATGGAGAGATGATCCGTTTATCTCTCGCGATGAGGCGTTTCGCCTTCGGGCCTGGCGGTGGTGTGATAATCTTCGGTTTCATGGGGGTGTTGCGGCAGTCATCGCCGGAATGAGCGGGCTCCGCTGGATGAGCGCGTCATGGATGGCATCGTGAAATGCGTCGAGTGTCCGCTCGAGATCGTGTCTGGAATGGGAGTGCGAGGTGAAGATGACCTCGCCGTTGTCCTCGTCGATCTTCACGCCGCGCTTGAGCAGCTCGTAATGCAGTTTCGCGTACAGGTTGAAGTCGCATGCGGCAAGGTCACGGTAATTATTGATGCGCTCCCGTCGGGTGAAGAGAAACTGGAACATGGCCGGATAGCCGTGGACGATGTGATCAATCTTGTGGTCCTCGAAGCATCCGGCGATGCCGCGCATGAGTTTCTTGCCATACCATTCGAGATGGCTATAGACATCCTCATCCGACAATATCTGCATTGTGACGTTCGCCGCGGTCAACGCGATGGAGTTGCCCGAGTAGGTTCCCCCATGCATGACCTTGCCCGGCCCGACAACTTCCATGACATCCTTCAGCCCGCCGACAGCCGCGATCGGATAGCCATTGCCGAGCGATTTCGCGAACGTGCTCAGGTGCGGCTTGACCTTGAATACCTCTTGCGCCCCTCCCGGAGCGAGGCGGAAGCCGGTCTTCACCTCATCGAAGATGAGTAGGATGTCATAGCGTTCACACAGCTCCTTCAGGTGCTTGAGATAGCCGTCGCGCGGCATGATGCACGAGGCGTTGCCCATGACGGGTTCAGTGATGATGGCCGCGACCTCCTTGTGATGCTTCTTCACTGTGTGCTCGATAGCCGCGAAATCGTTCCATTCCTCCGTGAGGACCAATTTCGAGATGCTTCGCGGGATGCCCAAAGAAGCGGGGATGGGTCTCCTTGGCGCATTGTACGGGAAATCCGTCGAGAAGAGCAGATAGTCATGCGCGCCATGGTAATGGCCCTCAAACTTGATGATCTTCTCCTTCTTGGTATAGCCGCGCGCGATGCGGACGGCGCTCATGGTGGCTTCGGTCCCGGAGTTGGAGAAGCGCACCATCTCGACACCAGGCACCATCCTGCTCATGCGCCGGACGACATCCACCTCAAGCTTGTTGCCGAGGGCGTACACGACGCCTTTCTTGTCCGCCTTGTGCACGGCCCGGTACACCTTCTTATAGCCATGGCCGAGGATGATCGGCCCATATCCGAGGCGGTAATCGATGTACTCGTTTCCGTCAACGTCCCATATATGCGATCCTTTCGCGCGGTCGATGAAGATGGCGCATGGTGTGTAGAGCGGGCAGGCGGTCTTCCACAATCGCGCGTTAGAACTTGTCCCTGCAGGCAGAAGCTTCATGCTCTCCTGGAAGAGCTGCAGCGATCTCGTCAGCTTCAGTTTTTCAGCCATACGCCGTATACCCTCTTTTTATAGCCTTTTAAGGAGAGGGTTTGTATAAATAAGTTTCGTTGAAGCGATACCAGACATGGCATCATCACTGATGCGCTAATAGTAAAGTTTATATAGTCATTATGCCGTTTAAATAGAATCAACCTAATCGAGGTGGTATGATGCCAACAATGCGAACAAAAAGGATTGGATCCCGAAATATGCGATCAGCAGGAAGAGCTTCATTCCGTGGGGGAAACAGACCCGCAAAGCTCGTCCGACGGCCAGCGTCCAAGCGAATTAGCAAATAGATACGTCATATTGCGCGTCGGCTTTCGACGCCTTTTTTTCTTCTCTTTTTATCTATTCTCTTATCCCACTCTTTTTCCTCTCTTCGTTAAAGGAAATCTTTAAATAACACGCTGAAGTGCCTTCTCTTACCATGGAAAATCTTGTCATCATCGGCATGGGATGCGCCGGCCTGACCGCTGCCATCTATGCGGCGCGGGGCAATCTCGATCCACTCATAATCACCGGCAGCGAGGAAGAAGGCGGCCAGCTCATGCTCACCACGATGGTAGAGAATTTCCCTGGCTTTCCTGATGGTGTCCTTGGACCAGACCTCATCGCGCTGATGAAAAAACAGGCAGAACGCTTCGGCGCGCGGTTCCTCAGCGAGCGCGTGACCGCGTTCGCGCACAAAAACGACGCGTTCGAGATCAAGACAGGCGACGGGCAGACAAGGCAGGCAAGCGCGGTCATCATCTCGACCGGCGCATCAGCCAAGTGGCTCGGCCTGGAGAGCGAGACGAAATATCGCGGCAGAGGCGTCACGAGCTGCGCCACCTGCGATGGGTATTTCTTTAGGGATAAAGAGGTCATCGTCATCGGGGGCGGCGACAGCGCGTGCGAGGAATCCTTATTTCTCACCAAATTCGCCAGCAAGGTCACCATCATCCATCGGCGTGACCAGCTGCGCGCGAGCAAGATCATGCAGGACCGTGTCTTCGGGAATCCGAAGATCAAGATGGCGTGGAACAGCGAGGTGACCGAGGTCCTTGGGGACGGAAAAAAGGTCACCGGCGTCAAGCTGCGGAACATAGCCACCGGGAAAACCACAGATTTCTCCTGCGATGGCGTGTTTCTTGCTATCGGTCACGAGCCGAACACCGCCATCTTCAAAGGCTTTATCGAGCTGGATGAGAAAGGTTTTGTGAAAACGGATAGACGGATGCGGACGAATGTTCCCGGCATCTTCGCCTGCGGTGATGTGCAGGACCACATCTACAAGCAGGCCATCACCGCCTCCGGCACCGGTTGTCAGGCCGCGATGGAGGCGGAGAGATATCTGGAAGGGATAAACGAGACGCACAAGAAGCATACGCCATAAAACTTTCTCTTGGTAATCAGATCAGCTGCTCTCCGGTCTCCAGATCGAAGATGTGGATGACCGTCACCGGGCATGACTTTGCCGCTTCCATGTTGGCGGCCAGCTCTGACTCGTCGATGATGCGCTCCTGAACGCGGTTCTCCTCCTTGCGCTCGGCCTTGGCGAGGTCAGCCTTGCCGTCATCGACGATCTGCCAGAAGTCTGGTGACACGGCCGCGCACGCTGCCGCGCCGATGCAGTTCTCGCGGTCGTAGACGATCCTGTATTTTTTGCCCATGACGTCGCAGAACACCGGTTCATTTATAAAAGTTGCGGATTGGTCGGCTCTGTCCCGAATGAAGCCGGCGCCGTCTTTTTCGCGCCTGAGCGCTCCGCAGGATGCACTGCATTAACCCGAGCCGACGTTTCGGCCTTCCCCCTCCATGAGGAAGGCCGAAACGTCGGCGAGGCGGCGTATCAGGAAGGCGTTTGACGGCGCTGGCCGAGCGCCGAAGGCGCGAGATTCTGGACAGAGCCGGCTTAGTCAAGCTTCGGACTAGTCAAGATTTCTCGCCATCAGGTATTCAGTCAATTTCTGATCGAATGCCGCTTTCATCTTTTCCTGTTGTGCGCGCATGGTCTTCGGCAGGTCATTATTGATATGGTACTTGAAACGGAGGCTGCCATCTGCAACCTTCGTGATGGTGAAATGACAGGTCCACATATGCTTCTCCACCGTGCCCGCCTTGAACGCATATACGCCATCTGCTTCGAGATGATCGAGCACATCGCCCAGTTGCGGCGCCTTCCAGTGGCTGTCGTGCACCTTGCGTAGGGTGAGGAAGGTATCATTCACTATCTCCTGCGTTAGTTGAGTAATTTTCATGGTTACCTCGTTCCTGTTTTCACTTCTTTCGGATAGGATGTCATAAAACTTGGACAGTGTTGCCTGACCGGACACTCAAGACATTTCGGCTTGCCAGCGACACAGATCGCCCGTCCATGCGACTTGAGCAGATGCGGGATGCTCTTCCAGTCCTTCTTGGGGAAGAGTGTCATCAGGTCCTGCTCGATCTTCTCTGGATTCTCCTGCTTGGTCCAGCCGAGCCTGCCCGCGACGCGGATGACGTGTGTGTCCACGACAACACCGTCCACGATGTCAAAGGCGTTCTGCAAGATTGCATTCGCAGTCTTCCGTCCGATGCCCGGCAGCTCGGTCAGTTCCTCCACTGTCCTTGGAACCTGACCGTGATGCTTCTCGACAAGAAGCCTGCAGGCATTGACGATATTCTTCGCCTTGTTGCCCGCGAAGGTGATCTTGCTGATAAATTTCAGGATGTCATCCGGCTTGGCTTTCGCGAAATCCTCTGCTTTCTTGTATTTCGCGAATAAGGCGGGCGTGCTTGCATTAACCACCTCATCGCGTACTTGGGCGGAGAGGATGGCGGCGACCATGAGCTCGAGCGGGGTCTTGAAGGCGAGGTAATACTTTGCGTTCGGGTACGCTCTCTTGAGAATAGCAAAGGTCTTTTGAGTTTCTGCCATGCGCCTATCGATGGAGAGGCGTTATTTAAGGTTTTCGAAGAAAAATGAGGTAATTTGGCGGCTCTGTCCTGAAGGAAGCCAGTGCTGTCTTGTTCACGCCGGCGCGCTCCGCGCTGTCTCTGCTTGAATATCCTGGTCGCTTGCCTTTTATGTCCCAATCTCTTTTTCTCCCCCTCACTTGCGAGGGGGAGAAAAAGAAATTGATGCAGTGGGGTGAAGAAATGTCGTGGCGGGCTAACATCGATCAGTCGCGAAACGGTGAGATCCGAGACAGAGCCTTCTCTCGCAGAAAAGTTTAAATAACCTCATCGTTCTGCACCCTCATGAAAACCACAACACTCCTTGCTATCATCCTCCTCAGCCTAATCATCGTGCTATCCGGGTGCTCCAATCCAGAGGGAGTGACGAAAGCTCCGCGACGCGCAGCCGCGCGGCAGGCGACGCGAACTGCGCCATCCGGGCGGGAATCGGAGACGAATGAATCCGCATCCGCGACAGATGCCGCGACCGCATCCGCGACACGAACCACGGATGTCCCCCTCGCCGCACCTGCACCGGCAACCGCCTCTACAGATGGAGCATCGAGCGCGTCAGACGTGAAAGAGTTCACCCTTACCGCTTCTGACTGGGAATGGGACCCAAACATCATCACGGTCAGGAAAGGGGACCATGTGCGATTGCGTGTCACCGCGCTGGATGTCCCGCACGGTTTCGCCATACCTAAACTGGGCGTCGATGAGTACCTTCCGCCCGGAGAGGAAGAGGTCATCGATTTCACGCCGACCATGAACGGGACATTCACGTTCTATTGCTCTGTCTCCTGCGGCTCGGGCCATAGCCATATGCGCGGCAAGCTTGTCGTGGAAGAGTAGGCTTTTCCCGAACGCAAATTTTATATACTCCGTGACGCATCATCTCTCCTATTCTTCAGACAAAAACGGACGAGGGGGTAATATCTATGGCGCAGATCGGACAACAGGTTCCATCTTTGGAAGCGGAAGCGTACGCCGCAGGCAAGTTCACGCACGTCAAGCTCAGCGACTATCGCGGTAAGTGGGTGGTGCTGTTCTTCTATCCATTGGACTTCACTTTTATCTGTCCGACCGAGATCCGCGAGTTCGCCAAGCGCGAGCCGGAGTTCAAGCAGCTCAACGCGGTCGTGCTGGGCGCGAGCACGGACTCGGCGCACTCACACAAAGCGTGGGTCGAGCGCGATCTTCCTGAGGTCAAGTTCCCGATTGTCGCGGACACGACGCATAGCTGGAGTCGGGCATTCGACGTACTCAAGGAAGACCAGGGTATCGCATATCGTGGCACGTTCGTCATCGATCCTGATGGTATGCTCCGTTACATCGTCGTCTCTGACCTCAGTGTGGGCAGGAGCGTCGGGGAAACGCTGCGCGTCGTGAAGGCCCTGCAGACCGGCGAGCTTTGCCCGATAGAATGGGATCCGAGCAAGAAAACACTCGGTAAAGCATAGACAGCTTTATATCTTTCATTTCTTTTTCTCTTCTTATGAAGACAGTAGAATTCCAAACAAACTTGCTGAGGTGGTACAAGACAAACAAGCGCCCCCTCCTCTGGCGCCAGACCACCGATCCTTACAAGATTCTCGTCTCAGAGGTCATGCTCCAGCAGACGCAAGTCGATCGTGTCCTGCCGAAATATCAGGCGTTTCTCGATGCGTTTCCCACAGCACATGACCTTGCCAAAGCGCCGCCTGCCAAAGTGCTCCGTCTTTGGTCCGGCCTCGGCTACAATCGCCGCGCCATCAACCTTCTCACCGCCGCCCGAGAGTTGAGCGCTCGCATCGAGCAAGGCGCCGTTCCCCACCCCATCGAGGAATGGCGCACGCTGCCCGGCATCGGCCCGTACACGGCGAGCGCAGTGCTGGCGTTCGCGGAGAATAAGCCAGTGACTGTTATTGACACGAACGTGCGGCGGGTGCTGTTCAGACTGTTCATCGGCAGGTCTGGCAAAGGATGGGGGAAAAAGGTCGAGCGCCTCGCTACCAAGCTTGTTCCTGAAGGAAGAAGTCGTGACTGGCACAATGCGCTGATGGATTTCGGCGCGACGATCTGCATGGCCAAACCAAAATGCGGCGGGTGTCCGTTCAGGAAACAATGCGTCTCTGTATCAAGATACAAGCGCACGCCGGAACAGCTTGAAGCCATGGCAAGCAGGACGTTCAAGACGACGCAAGGCACGTTCAAGGGATCGAATCGGTATTATCGGGGGCAGATACTGAAAGTATTGCAGCAGGAAGATGGGCAAACCTTACGTATGATCGGTAAACGACTTAAACAGGGGTTTAATGGAGGAGATTTACCATGGTTGCAAAAACTTGTAATCACATTGGTAAAGGATGGGCTTATAACAAAGAAAGGGAGCATAATCTCTCTCCCCAGCAAACTTTAAATAGCCTTCTCTCTTTTCTCCATCTATGGCAACGGTAGCTTACTCTCAGGAATTATTGACAGAGTTTGACAAATTAGTTACAGATTTCGGACTTTTTATGAGCTTAAATCTTATCCATGCGGATAAGAATTTAGGGCGCGATTGCCAAGCCAGAATGACAGAGCTTATCAGGACATCTCTGGGAAACGGAAAACACCTTGCCGACTTCTTCGTGCAGCCCTTATTGCAGCATGAAGCACAGAATAAGGAGAAATTGTTGAAGAACCTCTCGCCGACGATAAATTTTTTTTATGATTACCTCCTTTATGCAGGACCTATTTTGCAGCAATGCCGTCCGGATATCTATGCTGCCAGATTTGCGCAAATCAAGAAGCATTATACTGATTTCTGTCAAAAATATCTCTCTTAGGATTTTTACTCTGTTTTCGGCAACAGATTTTTTTGCCTTCATTTTTTAATGATGTAAGGCATATAAACGACAGCGAGAACCGGGTTTATATTCCTTTCCACCCGCAATCATTAAAAAGGGAGGCTCATCCCGATGCCTCGTCAGGGGCTATAGTGCAACTTGGCTAACATACGAGGTTCGGGACCTCGTGATCTGGGTTCAAATCCCAGTAGCCCCATATGTTTTTCTTCAGTACAGCTAAACACGGAAATAATTTATCATGGTGAAAATTCCTCTTCACTCCAAGCAGGAGGAATTTTCAGCCGCTCCATTCGAGCGTCCCCCGGATAACGCGATCGGGCGACGTCAGTATCAGCCAGCAAAAGAAATAAAAAATAAATAAAAAGATCAGATATCCGCCAGGTCCTGGTCAAGGCTGTCCAGCTCGGCGCTATCGAGGTCCTTGTCCAGGTCATCGATCTCGTCGAGCTGCTGGTCGACGCCAGACACGCTCTCCTCGGTCGAGGTGGGGGTCGCGCTCTCCTGTTGGGGCGAGGGCGTTTCCGTCGTCGATGATCCTGGTCTCTGGCTGCAGCCCGCGATCAGGGCGATGGCAAACAGGGCTATCACGATAAGCGCTGTCCGTCTCTTCATGGCCAACACCTCCGCTATCCTGCTCATGCCGAGACCTCTGCAGTCCCTTCCGTATCGACCGTGGCCGTCGTCCCGGCTGAAACGTCAGCCGAGGAATCGGTCGTGATTGCTGCGGTGGTGCCGGTGCCGACTTCTACGGTCGCTCCTGCGTTGACATCCTCGCCTACTGCTGGCTCATCGGCCTCATCGGCTTCAGGAGCTCCTTCTGCAGCGTCGTCGTCAGACTCGTTCTCCGCCTCGAGCTTGCCCTTGTTCTTTGCCCGTATCTCCACGACGACCTGTCGCAAGAGATCCCTGGCTTCCTTCAAGGACGTCCGTGCTTCCACAATCTTGTCATGCGCGGACTTGATGGCCTGGCTCCGCTCTTCGCCGGTCTGCGCCTGCGCGAAGATCGCCTTGGCCTCGTTGTACGACGTCGTAGCCGCGGCAAGCTTGGCGTCGAAGTCAACGAGCATGCCGTCCAGCCTGGAGACATCCTTGCCTTTCTTCTGGAGGTGCTCGCGGATCCTGTCCAGCTTTTCCTGCAGCTTCTCGACGCGGTGGATGATGTTGCCCAGCTTGGCGACCATCGCGTGGCCGACGCTATCCTTCAGGACAGGCTTGGTGTCTTTCCATGCGTCGCGGATGGATGTCGCCGTCTCTTTCAGCTGGTCGGCCGAAGCGTCGTCCGGGAGGGCGTCGACGTCGGCTTTCGCGTCCGTCACGACCTGTATCCTCGCATCGATCGCGGCGAGCGCATTCGCCTTGGCCTCGTCGTCCATCTCTTCTATGGCCTCGATGCGGGCGCGCACGCGCTGCAGGTGCTCGAGGACCATGTCCGCGGATTTCGAGAGGAATGGCTTCGTGTTCCCTTTCATCCGTTCCTTGGCCTGCTTGCACGCATTGGTCTTCTCTTGGTCCTTGCATGCCTTCCATCGGTCGCGCGACTCGACAAACGCGGATCGCTCTTCCATGAACTTCTGCTTGGCTTCCTGGTAATGCTCTCGCGCATCAGCATAGGCCTCTTTCTTGGCCTCTCGCGCGGATGCTCGCACATCTTGGACGGTTTCTCTTGTCTCCCGCGCCGCTTCACGGACAATCTTGCCCGGGCGCGCCGGGCGCTCGTTGTCCGAGCGTTCATCCTGTCTCGCTTCCTGCTTCGTCTCCCGGTTCGCTTCCCTATGGTCATTTCTTATGCCGATTTCATTTTCTGCCCGCAGTCTAGTGTCCTCATCGCCGTCAGCAGCCACGAATGGCACAAGGCTGAGTACGACCATGAGCAGGACCATCAGGCCGCCCAATCGTTTATAGCTGATTTGCATAATTTCGCCTCCATGTTGTGTTTCTCGTATTGTATACTCATTGCATATCTGTATAGCATCTCTCCGATGATAGTCATTGGGGGCTTGCGCCCCCAATGCTATCGCCGGATGAGGGTTGGTCTTGAAACCGTCGTTTGATCGGTTTCTGGATGGCGCATGGGAACCATGCCCACCAACTTACTCTTATGACTGCGTTGTTTATAAGCTTACTTTCAAAAAACTTAAAATAAAGCTTTATGAGCGGCAATGACACTTTAAGGATGGAGGAAAAAGCTTATTTTTGCCTTTAAAGCCCGTTTATCCCCCTGTTTAACAAAAGAGGTAGCATAAGCAATCTGCTGAACCTGTACTTTTCCGATACTTTTTTATACCTCATCCCTGTGGAAGGGCACGGGTGAGAAGAATGCGTAGCATGAGGGTCTGGTTCCTTCTGGTTATCCTCGTCTTCATGGCGGCCTCTGTCCATGCGGCTACGGTGCATGGGACCATCTATGACCTGGATCTTAATCCTGTCAAGAACACCATCGTGGAGATCAATACCATGCCCAACCAGCGCATGGTGGCGCGCGATGGCAGCTATTCGTTCTCTGTCCCAAAAGGGGATTATCGCATCAAGGCCACGCATGATCAGCCTGACGGCACACTGCTCCTGGCTACGGAGACTATCACGGTCAAGAATGAAGGTGACTATGTGCTCGATCTCTTCCTCTTCCCTGATCTTGAGGAAGAGGACGAGATCCTCCAGGACATCGATACAAGTATCGGTGATGAGACCCTCGAGGAGAAAAAATCGGGAACGTCATGGATACTCTCTGCGGTCATCATCGCCATCTTCATCATCGTTGTCATCATCTTCTTCAAGCTCCTGCCATTCATGAAGCGTTGGCCAGGGAAAGAGGCCAAGGATGGCAAGGAGGCCAAGGAAGCGAAAGCGAAGATGACGGCGGAAAAAGAAGGACAGGAAGCAGCGGCGGCGAAAGGGGATCTCGATGATGTGGTCAGTATCCTCAAGAAGCACGACGGCAGGATGACGCAGCGTGACCTGCGGAAGGAGATTCCGTTGTCCGAAGCCAAGGTCAGCCTGCTCGTGGCCGAGCTCGAGCATCAGGGCAAGGTCAAGAAGATCAAGAAAGGAAGGGGCAATATCCTGATACTCCAATGACACGGAAAAAATCAAGCAAAAAACAAAGCCTGAATGAGAGGAAGATGCCGACGCGAAAAGACGTGCCGCGTGTCCGGCCTTCCGCTTCGATGGTGAAGCATCTCCAGGAAGACGATAAGGAGCTGTGGACGAAGGAAGACATCAAGAAGGAAGACGAGCGCTTTGGGCGGGAAGCGAAGGGATTGATGAGGTTCTTGAAGCGGTTCAGGCGGTTATAGCGATTCCCTCTTTTTTTCTCGGCTCTGTCCCGAATCTCGCGCCTTCAGCGCTCGGCTGGCACCGAATGAGCACCCCCTACTTCGCCGCCTTCCAGTTTTTCATTACGCTACACCGATTTCCTTAGTCTCCCCCTCGCAAGTGAGGGGGAGACTAAGGAAATCGGGACAGGAGAGACGTGAAGGGTAGCCGGCGACATCTAGACCTGGATGACACGCCGGCGCAAAAAAGACGGCGTCGGCTACATTCGGGACAGAGCTGTTTTTCCCGATAGCATTAAAAAGACAGATGATACGCCCGATGTGATGATACGTCTCGATGGTTCTTATCATGAAGGCGGCGGCCAGATCGTGCGCACCGCGCTCGGCCTGTCCACCTTGCTCCAGAAGCCATTCTCTGTCGATCAGATACGCATGGGCAGGCCGCGGCCGGGACTGAAAAATCAACACCTCCATTGCATCACGGCGCTGAAGGACTTGTGCGATGCCGAGACTGTCGGAGCGGCCATCGGCTCGACAACACTGGAGTATATCCCGCACAAGATCGCAAAGAAAGAGTTGACCGTCGATATCGGGACTGCAGGCTCGATCACTCTCCTCATGCAGGCCTTGTGGCTGCCGCTCGTGTTCGGCAAACAGAAGACGACCGTGACGGTCATCGGCGGCACGGACACGGAATGGGCCATGCCGGCCGATTACCTTAGGGAGGTGTTTGTCCCGCAACTGCAGAAATACGCGGAGGTCAAGGTGAAGCTGGAGAAGCGTGGCTATTATCCCAAAGGCGGCGGCAAGATGGTCTTTTCCATCAGACCGAAGTTTTCCCTTGATACGCTCAAGGACGCGCTGCCAATCATGCTCGTCGAGCAGGGGAAGCTGGTCCAGATCAAAGGCGTATCGCACACCTCCACCGACCTTGGCGATGCGCGCGTGGCAGAGCGGCAGGCGCACGCGGCGCAGGCCATGCTGGCCAAGCGGTTTGACTGTCCGGTGCAGATCACCAGCGAGTATCAGCAGACCCTCAGCACAGGTTCTGGCATCACGCTGTGGGCAGTGTTCGCGAACGGCAAGGGCGAGGTGGACGGGCTCAATCCGGTCAAGCTTGGCGCGGACTGCCTCGGAGAAAAGGGTATCCAGGCTGAACAGGTCGGCATGACCGCTGCTGAACGCCTGATTGCGGAGATCAAGAGCAAGGCCGCGTGCGACCGTCACCTTGCCGACAATCTCCTTCCCTTCATGGCCCTGACGGGAGGGCGGTTGCGGACATCGAAGGTGACTGGCCATGCGCTGACGAACGTCTACACCATAGAGAAGTTCCTGCCGGCGAGGTTTGGTGTGGAGGATGGGGCCATAAGTTGTCAACGCTACGATGAAGAAGAGATGCTTTGAGGGAAGGGATCACTTTTTTCAGCGCCGTATATTCTCTTATGGCCTGCCGAAGATGCCTCTTTATAAGCATCATCGATTAACTTTATATACTGCCTGCCGGTTTCTCCCTTTCTAGGGGGTTGGTCATGAAACATCTCGGTTGGTTATTGCTTGTGTTGATAGGCTTTCTCATCGCCGCTGTCACGCTCGGCAGCGCGTTGGCATAAGGTATACTGATCGCTCCTGCGATTTTGGCTTGGAGCTCTCCTATTCCATGAGGAGAGCTACACGCCAAGATCGTGCATAAGCTTTTTATTGACTACTGCCTTTACCCTGTCTGGGGGCTGAGATCGATGAGAAAACTCTTGCTGGTCAGCGTGCTGATGCTCTTATTGTTCAGCGTCAGCGTTGCCGCATCGCATGGCAGATATTACGGCTATTCTTCTTATTCAGAGTATTATCCTAATCCAGCCGGTAGCTTGCCTCGCTCGTATGGTGGCTATTACGCGAGCAACAGCTATGGCGGGTGGGGCTATCAGTCGTATGGCTCTATCAATTACCCGCAGTATAGCTATTATTCCTCGTATCCTTCTTCCTATCCTGACTACTCGTCCCGATATTCATATTCCTATCCAAGTTATGAGTACAGCTCCGGATATAGCTCCGATAGCTCTGCTCCATCGTATCCGTCATACAGCCACACCTCGGGTTTGCGCTACTCCAATCCGACCGACACGCTGAAAGGCGGTGCGATCTACCAGAAGCAATGGCGCGGCTACAGCCAGACGTTCTTCAGGCCGGATGATGCGGATACAGGTTGGTAAGGCAGATGGGTAATCGGTGATGGTGTTGCGACGTTCTTTTCCCGGCCAAGCTAGATTTGAAGATTTGCTCTTTGGCGAGAGTTCTGGTATCCTTACATGGCCAGAAGCAGTTGCTTATGGAGCAAAGAACGGCGGCATATTGCAGAGCGCGCTCGAATCTATGGTATACCGGATGTGGTCGGGCGATGATCATAAATCGGGCCAGATCCAAGCGATAAGGACTGCGGCAATATATTATGTGCATCGGGGACAATGGTGTGTTGCCTTTGATGATGCTCCTAATCCAGAAGAGAATGTCCTTCTCGCACGGGCAGAAGAAGGATATCGGGCGCATTATGACAGTTATGATATCTACGAGAAAAAAAATAAGGATTCTGATAGCTCAAACTGGGTTCTTCCTAAGACGGACCCCATAGTAAGCGCACTTCTCGAGCGAGCGAGGAGAGATGGCCGCATTATCCAGCTCGGACCAATTGAAGGTCAAACGTCCTGGACCGGCAAACATCATGTTACTCGTTGGGATGAAGAAGCAGAATGGTATAGGCCAGTAGAAAGCCAATTGCTCAATGCCATTCTTAACGATTCTGCAACAAAAATCGCTTTGCACATCACTGTGCCTTCATATGCGCCCGCCAGCCTTTCTCTGCTATCATATGCCCATCCTGTGCCTCCATATCCGTCCGCCAGCCTTTTTGTTCTATCACGTGGTGATCTTAAAAAGCTTGATTTTAAGGAGGGGGAAGTGAACATCGTTCCCGTCAGCATCGGCGGCAGCGTTGTTGACTGCACGGCTCGCGGTGTACACTATCTCATCGGCGGCGGAATTGCACGTGGTGTGGGGAATGCGAGGGAGTTTGAGCAGTATCGGCATTGTTAAGTCATATTCCGGCAGCCAGTAAATTTCTGTAGTAGAATCAACTACGTAACGAGCATCTACGTCAGCGCGCTCAGCTCAATATCCGTCTTCAGCTCCAGCACTTCATAATAGATCTTCTTGCGCTCGTCGTTGCTCACGCGCAGGCGCTCGTACATCGGCTTGAGCTGGTTGTAGAGCTGTCGTGCCGTCGCGAGATCGCCGCGCCGGATAGCGTCTCTTGTCCGGGCGATGATGGTGTAAATCTCCAGCTGCCGCGGCGTGTCGGCCCTGGCGATGTCGCTGTGGATCTCCGCGACGCTGCGGATCTCCTCGACCTTGGCTGGCGCCGCGCGGAAGGCGCGTTCGGACAGGTGATCCTCCTCCTGCTTGACGGTCTGCCATGCCTTGTCGAGCTCCCCCTCCTTGCGGTCGAGGAAGTCCTCGCGCATGGCAAGCTGCTTCTCCAGGCGCTTGTATTCTTCCATGTCCGCGGCCTTGGCCGCGAGCTTGTTGATCTGCAATTCGAGGGCGTCCTTCTCCTTCTCGAGCTCGGTGCGGAGACGCTCGCGCTGGAGCTTGAGCCCCTGGATGTTGGCCTCGAGGTCCTTGATCTCCATGACGCGGAGCTTCTTGGTGGCTAATTTTGCGATTTCCTGATTCAGCTGCTCGACCTGCTTCTGGAGGTTTTCCTCATTCGCCTTGAGCTCTTTGACACGGGCAATCTTCTTCTCTTTCGCCTCAAGGTCGTCGCGCGTCTTGATGATATCGTCCTCCACCTGCTTGATGTCCTGCTCCCGGGTCGCGAGCTCCTTCTCCTTCTGTTCAAGCTTCCGCTCCCTCGCCTGGGACTCTCGCTCCTTCTTCTCGAGCTTGTCGATGACGGAGATGAACTCCTTCTCTTTCTCATCCAGCTCCCGCCGATCCTGCTCAAGCACCTTGACGGTCTCGATGATCTCCTGCTGGCGTTCCTCGAGGAGCTTCTCGTCCTCTTCAAGATCCTTGATGCGTTCGATGATCTCGGTCTCCTTGTCGCTGAGGAGCTTCTCGTTCTGCTCGAGGTCCTTCAGGTAGCTCTCCTTCTCGAGGATCTGCTGGTCGATCTCCCGCTTCTTCGCGTCGAGGCCGGCCAGCTCGCCCTGCCACTGTCTTGATTCCTTATCGAACGCGGCCTTGGTATCATTGAGCGCCTGTTCCCGCGCGATGACGTCCTTCTCTATCGCGGTCAGCGTCTCGTCCCTTCCCTTGAGCGCGATAGCGAGCCGGTCAAGCTCGCTCTTGAATCGGAGGAGGTTCTCTTCGCCCTTGGCCACCTTGCGCGCGCGCGCCTGATAGTCGCTGAGCTGCTTGTTGATGAGGCCCTCGATGTCCTTCAGGCGGGCGTGCTCGTCCTTCAGCGATACGGCGAGGGTCTGGCGCTTAGCGGAGAGCTCGATGATCTCGTCACCGAGGTGCTGCCGGTCGCGGTGCATGCGTCGCGTCTCGTTCTCGAAGTCCTCTCGCTCCTTCTTGAGGCCCTGCTCGCGCTGGATGAGGCTTTCCTCGAGGCCGGTGAGATGCTTCTCCTTCTCCTTGAGGTTCTCCTCCTTTTCAGAAAGCGTCGTCTTCTTCTCGGCCAATTCGATGGTCAAGTCATGCAGGAACTTCTCCTTGCCGGAGAGCGTCTTCTCGCGGCCGGCATATTCGGACTGGCGCCGCTTGATGAGCTCGTCCAGCTGCTTCAAGGCTGCCTGACGCTCTTCAGTTTGCCTGCGGATGATAAGGTAGGTCTCCTGCAGCTTGCTGATGAGCTGCTGGAGCTTCTTCGGATCTTTAGGCAGCTTCACTGCTTTCGGCGGTTTCATCCTTCCTGCCTGTATGGCATGATCCCCGAATGATGGCATATCCTCTGCGGAAGCCATCTCTTCATGCATGGCATGATCAGGTCTCTCTTTGGAGAACAGGCGCGTGAAGAACCCTTTTTTCTCTGTCTCTATCTTTGCCGGAGCCGGGGGCTGGCCTAGGACATCATCCATGGCGGTGAGATCAGTCTCCGGTTCACTCATCATATTCCCCCAAATAGTGAGAACATCAGTTCCCTCACTTTATATATTTTTATGACTATCTTAAAATGGAAACAGATATGCACCACAAAGAGGGTCGCCAGGATAGTCTCCTCGGAACGTTTATCCAGAAGCCGCTCAGCTCGTTGCCATCTGTCAAGTACCCTATGATTTCTTCTGTCTCCCCTCACCTTTTGAGGGGAGACAGAAGAAATCAGGAGCAAGAGCGAGAATAAAAGGAGTGGTAGGTGGCCAGCGAGGGCATCTTTCCAACGCGCCTTATGACAAAAACTTTATAAACACCCCTTAAACCCTCAGCAGGATGGCAAGGATGAAAGGGTCACCAACTGTCGAATTGACGTGCATCTCCTGCAAGAGACGCATCACCAACCTTGAGGGCACGACCAAATTCATGTGCCCGAAGTGCGGCGGCTACGAGCTCATCCGCTGCGGGCACTGCCGCACCATCGTGGCGAAGTACGCCTGCCCGCAATGCGGCTTCGCCGGTCCGAACTAAGATGGCGCAGGTCATCATCACCCTTAAGATCATGCCGGGAAATCCGGATACGGATCTTGCTTCTATCCAGGAGAAGGCCACGAAGCTCATCCATGAGTTCGGCGGCGCCGTGGGCAAGGTGGATGTGCAGCCGGTCGCCTTCGGCCTGAAGGCGCTCAACCTGCTCTTCATGATGGATGAAGACATCGGTTCTACAGAATCTTTAGAGCAGGAGATCGCGAAGCTCCATGGCGTGAACTCTGTGGATGTCACGGATGTCCGTCGCGCTGTCGGATAAAGCTATTATTCTATTATCCAAGCAGCTATCATAACTATCAAGCAGCTATCCTTCAAGCCGGACATTCCCTTCTTTGATCGTGTTCAGGATGAGCTTCGTCTCTGTCCGCTCGACGAACTCAAAGGTCTGCAGCCTCTTCACGAAGGCGTCCATGCTCTTGCGATTGGGGAATTTCGCGATGACGATGGCGTCAAAGGCGCCGGTGATGTCATAGACCGCGAAGACATGGGGGTGGTTGGCGATGCGCTTCTCGACCTCGAACAGCTTGCCTTTGGAGACGCGGATGTCGATGAGCACGCTGACATCGAAGCCGAGCTTCTCGTAATCAAGGTTCACGGTGTAGTTCTTGATGATGCCCTCCTTGGTGAGACGGTTGAGGCGGTGCATCACCGTGGCTGGAGAGATCTTCAGTTTCTTCGCGATCTCCCGATACGAGAGCCGCGAATTGTCGAGGAGGGCATCCAGGATGCCTTTATCCACCGCGTCAAGCTCTATAGCCATTGTTTTCACCGTTATTTTGTTTATTCTTTGCTACATATTGACTTAAATGTTAAACATTTATTTAAATTTTTCCTTTTATTGTGCATTTTTGTTCACAAATTTTGGAAAAAGTATATAATGCAGTGGAACATTACTGATTACAGAGAAAAAGATTGTCGAGAGGGAGCAGTTCACGATAACCACTTGAGGGTTAAGGGTGTTTGCACCCCTCTCACCCACACCGTGGGAGGGGTTCAAGCACCGCTAGAATCTCAATCGTCGTCTTCATCTCTTTGGCGTGCATCTTTTGTCCTGACGATTCGGCCTGTCGAGCTCCCCACCTATGAGGAGCTCGACAGACCGAATCGTGCGTTAACGGACAGATGCGTAGAATCAATCCAGCTCAAGAAATGGTCAGAGTATGTTCCTGATCTTCTCGATGCTTTCCGCCACTTCCTGGCCCTTCTTGGTCAGGGTGAGGAGCTTCAACCGGCCTTGCTTGTTGAAATTGATCAGGCCGGCATCTTCCATCTGCTGGAGGATCTTGACGACATGGGAATAGGTGCAGTCGATGTGCTTGGCAAGGGACGATGCGTACACCTCTGACTTGACATTCTTGAGGTCGATGAGCATCATCGCGGGCTTCTCGCGGAAGAAGACGTTGAATATCTCCTTGTTCTTCATCAGTATGCCCCCAAATGTATGGTTTATGTTCTATGTATTGGAATAGTACATATGAAAGTAGTATATATAGTTTTCGATTATGTGCGGTCGCCGGAGAAAACGGCTCTGCCCGGAATATTGCCGGTGCCGTCTTTCGCGCATTCGCGGCACTCCGTAGGATGCTCTGCATTAACCCGAACCGCATTTCCGGCCTTCCCCTCCCATGAGGAAGGCCGGAAATGCGGCGAGGCTGCGTTGCAGTCGGCGCTTGACCGCACCGGCCGAGCCGCGAAGCGGCGAGATTCCAGACAGAGCCGGAGAAAACCAAACAATTATAAAACGCGAAAATCGTCCGTCGCCTGATGACGATGATTGATGAGTCTCTTTTCCCCTACGAACACCTGCGTATGGAGCAGAACGAGCTTCTCGCGAAGGTCGCCGAGGCCGTCGCGGGAAAGAAGCACCTCATCGTGCACGCGCCCACCGGCCTCGGCAAGACCGCGGCGGCCGTCAGTCCGGCACTGAAATACGCACTAGACAACGGCCTGACCATCTTCTTCCTCACCTCGCGCCATACGCAGCATCATATCGTCATCGAGACACTCAAGCTCATCCGGCAGAAATACGGCCTCGATTTCGGCGTCGCGGACATCATCGGCAAGAAGCATATGTGCCTGCAGCCGGGTGTCGAGCTCCTGTACACAGGCGAGTTCGCGGATTATTGCAAGGCCTTGCGCGACGAGGGCAAGTGCGAGTACTACACCAATACCAAAGACCAGTCCGGCAAGGCCACCGTGATCGCGAAGAAACTGATCAGCGAGCTCAAGATCCTCGGACCCATGCACACGGAGGGCCATATCGATGCCTGCCGCGAGGCCAAGACATGTCCCTATGAGATCGCGGCGTACCAGGCGGAAAAGGCGAGCGTCATCGTGACGGACTATTTTTACCTCTTCAGTCCGACGATCCGCAAGCAATTCCTGGGCAAGATCCAGAAAGACCTGGCCAAGTCCATCCTCATCATCGACGAAGGCCACAATCTGCCGGGCAGGGCGCGGGACCTGATGACGGATAAAATCTCCACCCTCACGTTTGCGTGGGCGATCAAAGAGGCCAAGAAGTTCAATTATACAGAGACGCTCACGACCCTGAATGCGCTCTATACCATCTTCAAGGAAGCGGCGAAAGATATGCAGCTCGGCACGGAAAAGCCGATGCGCAAGGAAGACTTCATAATCAAGGTGAACCAGATAGCCGATTACGAGCGGATCGTGACTGACCTTGAGTTCATCGGCGATACGGTGCGGGCGCAACAGAAGCGCTCGTCTATCGGCCAGATCGCAAGGTTCCTGAAGGTGTGGGAAGGCCCGAGCGAGGGCTACGCCCGCATACTCTCCTTCATGCCGAGCAGGATGATGGGCAGGTCCGAGCAGGTCATCACACTTACTTATCGTTGCCTTGACCCGAGCGTCATCACCCGCGACGTTATTGCCGGCAGCCATAGCACTATCATCATGTCCGGCACCTTGCTGCCGACGGCGATGTACAAGGACATCCTCGGCTTTCCTGACGACGCGGAGGAAGCCGAGTTCGAGAGCCCGTTCGACGAGGAGAACAAGCTCGGCATCATCATCCCCGAGACCACGACCAAGTTCAGCATGCGGAGCGAGGAGCAGTTCATGCGGATTGCGGAGATCTGCGCCGGTATCGTGAACGAGGTGCCGGGCAACTGCGCTGTGTTCTTTCCCAGCTATAACCTGCGCGACATGGTGTACCGGTCTTTCCATGCGCGCTGCAAGAAGACCACCCTGCTCGAGGCGCCAGGCATGTCCAAGCCGGAGAAAGGAGAGATGCTCGAGCGCTTCAAGCAGTACAGCAAGGTCGGGGCGGTCCTGCTCGTGGTGGTCGGCGGAAATTTCTCCGAGGGCATAGATCTTCCCGGCGACCTGCTCAAATGCGTGGTCATGGTTGGCCTGCCCCTGCAGCAGCCGGACCTCGAGACAAAAGAGCTGATCGCATATTATGACAAGAAGTTCAAGCGCGGCTGGGATTATGGCTATATCATGCCCGCGTTCAACAAGTCCCTGCAGAGCACGGGCAGATGCATCCGTACCGAGACGGATAAGGGATGCATCATCTACCTTGATGAACGCTATGCCTGGCCGATGTACCGGCGATGCTTCCCGAAGGACTCGAAGATCGCCATCACGACGGACTACAAGCCATTGATACGGGCGTTCTTTGAGATAGAGGATGACGAAGCCAATCAGTAACGGTTCAGCACCACCCTTGGACTTTCTCTTCTTCGATTCCGCTTGCGGCTCTCCTCAATGGTAAGGAGAGCCGCAAGCCGAATCGTCTCGGTTTTCACAGTGTGGTTACATTAATATACAAAAATGTATATTAGTTCTCAAAAAAGCAACATTTATATACTGGGATTGCTTATAGCACTCTCAGGATGGTTATTTTATTTGATATGTACAATCTCCCGAAGGATGTCTTCGAGATCGTGTTTGCGACCGAACAGCAGGTCATCGTCGGGAGGATGCTGATCAATGAGATCAAGGCGCAAGGAGGCGAGATAGGCAAGGCAGAGATGTCGCTCTTCGCCAACAAGCTCCACGATGGCACGTATATCGAGGTCGAGGAGCAGCGAGGGCCGGCTAGGATCAAGAACAAGGTGCAGGTATCCTACAACAAGCGGCAGTTTTATGACAGGATCCTGACGCCGATGAAGGCGATGGGTATGATCGATTACGACCTGTACAAGAAAAAGTACAGGATTTCCGACGGTCTCAACAAGGCCCTGATGCGGGTAGGCCTGATGTGGAATCAGGAGGTGCAGAGAAAGGTCCTGCCAGGATAGGCATGGCGGACATCACGTTCATCAATCGGCTCCCTATATAGGTTCCGGTTTCTCAACCACCCCCCAACAAATCCCATTTATATAGGGAGCCGGTATTTTCTTTTCTTCTTATTGCGTCTAAACAGCAGATAAACAGCGTTATAATCGATTCTACGCGATATTTATTATTTAATCACTGATAAGTTGTGAAAAATAGAAAGTTTTATATAGTGGCGGATGAACACCGTTGATAATGGTCGATGCAAAAGCCCGTGATGTTGTTATTCCCTTTCCGCCTAGAGGGACCTATGCGGCGGAGCTTGCTGAAGCGCGGGAAGAAGCAAGACGCTTAGGGGAATCGTTGGCTTCTGAACAGGATGCTGCTCTCGAGATGCTCGTCAGGATGGATGGGGAGAATGCCGCGTTACGGGATGAGGTGGGGAAGTTACGCGGCATCGTCGTTGAATTAGAGGGGAGGGTCTACACGCAAAGCGCCGAGGCGAGAACCGATGCGCTCACCGGCGTCTTGAACCGACGCGGGTATAATGAGGCGCTCGACGCGGAGCTGCGACGGGCACGTCGACGTGATGCTCCGGTTAGCATCGTCCTTCTTGATTGCGATCACTTCAAGAGCGTCAATGATACCTACGGCCATATGGAAGGTGACAATGTGCTGCGGACGCTCGCGGCGACCATCCAGATGAATGTGCGGGAGATGGATACAGTGGCTCGCTATGGCGGTGAAGAATTCGCGGTCATCCTTCCAGAGACGGATGCTGCTGGGGCGTTCGGGCTGGCAGAAAAACTGCGTTGCCTGATTGCGGAGATCCCTTTCCATTTTGAAGACACGGCGTATCGAAAGACTGCCAGTTTCGGTGTCGCGACATACACGCCGTCGCAGGATGCCCACCTTGCTCCCGAATTGTTCACCGAACGGGTAGATAAGGCTCTTTATACCGCTAAGCGAGAGGGTAGAGATAGGACAAGCGTCTATCCGCCAGAGATCAGGTAATTGATTATTGTTCAGTGGTGAAATACAATAAGTTTTATATACAAAAGCCGATTAACGTCAAAAATAGGCCAAAGGGAGTGCAACCATGTCGATTCCAATCTTACCCAGAAATCAGCTTGTCCCCCAAATAGAGATAGCAGTTAGGGAGCATCATCCTTCTTCTTCTCTCAGCCTCCTGGAGATTGATGTTAACGGAATGTCTCCCTGGTACAATGTATATGGCACTGACCAGCGCGAACGAGCCATGGAAGCGTTCTTTGGAACCATTGCTGAAGCTAAACTTGACCATCGCGGCCGATTTTCCTTTCTAGCACGTCATCCCTATGACAAGCTTCTTTTGTATGATACCGGAAATCCAAAGGATCTTCAGGCTATCGCCACAACGCTCAAAGAGCGGCTTGATGCTACATCGATTCCGAATCCAGATGGACTTCAACCAGAAACAACCAACTACAAAAACCGCGATGTGGACGTCGACCCGCAGCGCCTTACGGTCCGCATCGGCGTCGCTTATCAACATGCTTCCTATACTCCTTATGATGTGGGCGGTCTTGTGGAGAAGGCACTCGTCGCAGCGGAAGAGGCGAAAACCGCGCCCGGGCAGATCGTTGTTGTCCAGCACATGTTAGCCGGCGCACGTTAGGACAACGCTGATAAAGATAGAAAAGAATGGATAGAAATTGGTGATCATCTGTCGTCACCGCAAAAAGGGTCTTTGCATGAACGTCGACATCGAAAAGATGAGGAACGAGCAGCTCAAGCTCGCTGGTGAGGTCATCCTCCGCGATGTGTTCAACAAGCCGAAGCTCATCGCCGGCTGCGACTGCACCTTCGAAGGCGAGCGCGTGATCGCGTCCATCATCCTTCTTGAATACCCGAGCATGAGATTCGTGGAAGCGACGTATGCCGTCCATGAAGGCGCGATACCGTATATCCCCGGCTACCTCGCGTATCGGGAAATACCCGCGGTATCCGCCGCATTCGCCAAGCTGAAGAACACGCCGGATATCATCATCGTCGGCGGCAATGGCATCCTCCATCCGCGGCGCCTCGGCAGCGCGAGCCACCTCGGCATCACGCTCGACCTGCCGACCATCGGTGTCGCGAAGAAACTGCCCATGGGCTATGTGAAAGAGGGCAAGGTATGGGTAGACAACGAGATCCGCGGCTTCGAGGTCAAGACAAAGGAGGTCTCCAATCCGATCTATGTGTCGCCTGGCCATAAAGTTTCCCTTGGCATGGCCCTGAAGCTCGTGATGGGATGCATCCGGCCACCGCACAAGCTGCCGGAGCCCTTGCACGCGGCGCACAAGTACGCGAACAAGATCCGCAAGGGGCAGCCGAAGGATGATCCGCAGCGTGTGGAACAGCTCGTTGTGGAAGCGTAATCTTCCTATTTTTTCTGATAAACCAAAAAGAAAAAATCGATCACTTCATGGCTTTCTTGGTCTTCCTGAATACGCGCGTCGTCGGGCTGCTCCCCTGCACTAGGACATCGAATTCAGCGCCGATGGGGTCCGCCTGGTGCTTGATGAGGTCTTCCGGAAACAGCTTTATCATGCGCCCGGCCCGGCCGATGACCTTATACTCACCTTTATCCATCTTTTTGACACGGACTTTTTCCATGATCGACATGCGATCACCTCGACAGGTTCCTGAGGCAGGAAAGTATAAATAGTTTGCGTCGCCCGCGATGCTCATCCAGCCAAAGGTATTTAAAGTCCCATGGTGTGCGATACGCTATGGCATCATCATCCAGGATGGCTAGGTTCCGAGCCTTGCGGCAGCGCTTGACCAGCAAGTACGGCCTTGCCGGGACCGTCCTCGGCTCGTTCATCATCTTTTTCGGCGTGTTTGTCCTCCCCTTCTCCGCGGTGATGTGCGTCGGCTGCGCCATGCCGGTCGTGGCCGCGCTCGGACTCACCGGCACGGTAGCAGGCCTCGCGGGCAAGAACATCTATGTTATTGGTGTGGGCGTAGTCCTGCTCGCGGCAAGCGGGTATCACCTGTACCGGAAGCGCGGACGATGCGAGCGATGTGAATCGAAGAGACGATGAATCATCAGTATTAAATCACACTGTTCTTGGTGTCGCCTGCCGCTCACGTTGTTCCAGCTTTCTTTTTTCTCCCCTCACCTTCCGAGGGGAGAAAAAAGAAAGCGGAAGCAGAGTGGAAGATGGGGGAGCTACAGGTGGCCGGCGATCAGTATAGGATTGTTCCCGATCGATCCGGGCTGTAGCAACCTTTTTAACCTCCCGCCTCTCGCCGTATTCCCATGTGGCTTTCCGTCTTCCAAGCAGAGCAGCTCCTCACGGCTCGAGAGGAGGGAAAGCTCTCGATACCGATCACGCTCGACCTCGGCATCACCGAGAGCATCGTGCAGATTGTCGGGGAAAAATTCATATTTCCAGACAAGCAGGAGCTTTCCATAGCTGATCTCAAGAAAGTCATCAAGAACCCGACCGTCTGCTTCTTCATCGAGGACAATCAGGCGAAAAAGATCCACTGGTTCTCGGAGGAGACGCACAACTTCTACAAGCTCGTTCCCACCGGCCTGAAATCTCCCCCGACCTTTGAGATCTCCGGCATCAAGATGCACGTCGTGAAGGAGTTCGCTCCTGATGTGGACACGAAGCGCAAGATCGCGGCCATCGCGCCGATCAGGGGCAAGGTGCTGGACACCTGCCTCGGACTCGGGTACACGGCGATGGAAGCAGCCAAGACCGCGGACAGCGTGGTGTCGTGCGAGCGCGACGAGAACGTACTCAAGCTCATCGAGTGGAATCCATGGTCCGACAGGCTGAAGGAGAACAAGAAGATCCAGATCATCCTCGACGATGTCGAGCAGCGTATCAAGGGCTTTCCGAACAACGAATTTGATGCCATCATCCACGACCCGCCGCGCCTCACCCTATCAAGCCCATTGTACAGTGCCCCTTTCTATGCGGAGCTGTACCGCGTGCTCAAGCCGCGCGGGAAGCTGTACCATTACACCGGCAATCCGGGCAGCAAGAAGCGAGGCATGGACCTGCCGGCCAGCGTGATGCTCAAGCTGAAGCGCGCAGGGTTCAGGAATGTGCGACGGGCACACTATGGGGTGGCGGGGGAGAAGTAGTCCGTCTCTCCCGGTTCACTATGGCAAAGCGTGTCTTCGTCATCCATGGATGGGAAGGCAGTCCTAAAGAGGGATGGTTTCCCTGGCTGAAGAAGCGGTTGACGGCAGAAGGCTTTAATGTCTCTGTTCTCGCGATGCCTCATCCGGACAGGCCGGTCATCGATTCCTGGGTTCCGTTTCTCAAGAGGCAGGTCGGCATACCTGATGAAGAGACGTTTTTCGTCGGACATTCCATCGGCTGCCAGACAATATGTCGATATCTGGAAACGCTCCCGAAAGAGGCGAGGATCGGCGGTGCCATCCTTGTCGCCGGTTGGGTCCACCTGACTCCTGAAGCCACCAAAGAAGAAGGCGCCAGCGAAATAGTGAAGCCCTGGCTGGAGACGCCTATACACTGGGAAAATGTGCTCGTCCACACCAAGAATTTTGCGGCCATCTTCTCCGATGACGATCCTTTTGTTCCGCTAGCGGATGCGGACATCTTCAAGAGGAGACTAGGGGCGAAAATCATCATCGGGCGGGGGAAGGGCCATTTCAGCGGAAGCGATGGTATCACTGAGCTTCCGGCAGTTCTTGATGAGCTACTAAGGTTCGTAAGCTAGTCTTTCTTGACGTATGGTCGCCCACAGCGATTCGCTTCGCTTTTCTCTCTTTTTTGTCTCCTCCTCAATTCACGAGGAGGAGACAAAAAAGAAGGGGACCTTAACAACGCGGCGGCCTCGGATCGTTCAGCACAATCCAAAATAAGGGAATATTTATAAAACCCCCCTCTATAAAAGCACCATGCTCGACATCAACCTCATCCGTGACCAGCCGGACATCGTCAAGAAGGACCTCCAGAAGCGCGGGCAGGAAGACAAGGTCTCGTGGGTCGCCGAGATCCGCGAGCTTGACGCGGAATGGAAGAACCTCAAGCTGCAGGTGGATGACCTCCGTCACCTGCGCAACAAGCTTTCGCTTGAGATAAGCCAGCTCAAGAAGGAGAAGAAAGACGCCGCCGCCGCGCTCAAGCGGGCCGCGGACATCCCCGCGATGATCGCGGAGAAAGAGGGCAGACAAAATGAGGTCTGGAAGCGGATAGAAGAGAAGCTCATGGCCTTGCCGAATGTCTTGCACACTTCCGTGCCCTTCGGCTCTGATGATGACCACAATAAGGTCGAGGCGGAGTTCGGCAAGAAGCCTAAACTCGGTTTTCCAGCAAAAAGCCATGTGGATCTCATTGAGCAGCTCGGCTTCGCGGACATCGAACGCGCGGCGAAGATCTCCGGTGCGCGATTCTGGTTTTTGAAAGGCGACCTCGCCCTGCTCGAGCTTGCCCTGCAGCGATATGCCGTCGATTTCATGCTTGAACGCGACTTCACGATTATCCAGCCTCCTTATCTTATGGGGAAGAAGGCGTACGATGGCGTCATCGCACTCGACGACTTCAAGGAGATGATGTACAAGATAGAGGATGATGACCTTTACCTCATCGCCACGTCCGAGCACCCGCTTGTCTGCATGTTTATGGACGAGATCCTCGAGGAGGCTGACCTGCCCATCAAGCTCGTCGGCATCAGCGCGTGCTTCAGGAAAGAGGCAGGCGCGCACGGCAAGGACACGAAAGGCATCTTCCGCGGCCATCAGTTCAACAAGGTCGAGCAGATCATCATCTCTACGCCAGAGGACTCGTGGAAACTGCATGAGGAGCTCATCAAAAATGCAGAAAATTTCTGGACGAGCCTCGGGCTGCACTTCCGCAAGGTCAACATCTGCTCCGGCGCCATCGGCAGCGTCGCGGCGAAGAAATATGATCTTGAATGCTGGATGCCGGCGCAGGACGCCTATCGTGAAGTGGTTTCGTGCTCGAATTGCACGGATTACCAAGCACGGCGATTGAAGATACGCTACAAGACAAGCGAAGGCAACAAGGCCGTGCACACGATCAACTCAACTGCCGTCGCCACATCGCGCGCGCTGGTAGCCATCCTTGAGAATTACCAGACCAAAGATGGTATGGTGGAAATTCCCAAGGTGCTCCAGTCCTACATGGGCGGCCTGAAGAAGCTGCGTCCACTGCATCCTTTACCACAAAAAGGGGCAGGAAGCCAAGAGAAGAAAGCTGAACAAGGGAAGAAAGCAGAGCAAGGCAAAGGAAAGACGTGATGGCTATGGCAGAAGAGCCAGTCCAGACCCCACAACCGCAAAGTCAGCAAGCGCCTGATACCTCCGTTTTAGCTCCATGTCCGACGTGCCCGAAGCCATTGCTCGCGGCAGAGAAGCTGCTCATCGGCATCTTCATCTTTTTCGTCGGCATGACCATCCTCCTCATCGTCTTCCAGAGCAGATGGTATTATGCCACCTTCGCGGTCAGCCTGGTCGTGCTTATGGTGACATATAAGGAAGGCCTTGTGGCGATGGGCGGGGAAGAATAGCATATTCTGGAATTATAATTGCTCCATCGGAAAGTTAGATAATGAGCCGCCCGCTGTCTTCTCTTTTCCGCTATCGATTTCTTTTGTCTCCCCTCATCTTCCGAGGGGAGACAAAAGAAATCGAGGATGATCAGAAGATGCATCCGGGCGGCGGGCCGCAAGAAGTTCGGCCTCTTGGCATAATGCTTATAAATCGTGGCGGGTTCTCTTCCTCTCTATGGAGCAGATTACCATCTATGGCAAGTCGATTCCCAGTAAGATCCTCGACGGCATCATCGCGAAGATCCGGGAGAAGCGCGAGCTCATCCATCTTGACGATGCCGTCTGCTGCGAGTACATCATAAAATATCTCATGATGCATGGCAAAGCCCTCGCTAAACTGAGCGGGGCGAAGGACTTCGCCGGCATCGGGCGCTCCAAGGAAGTGGACACTATAGTGAAGGCAGTGCGCGAGACCGTCAGGCTTGTCTATGGTCTCTACCAGACGCCGGATATCGGAAGGATAGGGCATCTGCTGGACAAGCTCGAGCGTGAATTGAAGGACAAGCCGATTGAACGGACCAAAGAGACGCACGACCACATCCTCCGCCTCAACCGCTCCACCGCGGAACGCCTGCCGTTCTACAGCAAGTTCTTCGAGGACATCTTCGCCGTCACCGGCAGGCCGACGAGCATCCTCGACCTCGCCTGCGGCCTGAACCCGATGGCATGGCCGTATCATCAGCTGCGCGATGTCCAATACACCGCGTGCGAGCTGAATGGGCCGGACGTGCGGCATCTGCAGCATTATCTCAATATTGTCAGGCCCTCCACCGGCATCACCGGCAAGGCGGTCAAGCTAGACCTGACCAAGGATGCGGTGAGCACATTCAGCGCCGACGCCTGTTTCATCCTCAAGGCGCTCGACCTGCTCGATCCGAAGATCACCGAGCGCATCATCACCACGCTGCGCTGCCGATGGATAGTGGCGAGCTTTCCGACAAAAACTATCACGGAGCGGACCATGCGCTTCAAGCGTCGGGCAGGATTCCAGAAGATGCTGCGACGGCTTGGCATACGCTATCAGACGTTGACGTACGGGAATGAGCTGGTGTACATCATAGGGAAGGGTGCCGACCATGACTGATGACGAGATGCCGTCCCCGGAGATGGAGGAGGACGAAACGCCGCAAGTATTTGACTGGAACAAGGTCGAGTTCAAACCAGCCTTTATCGAGCGGTACTCGCAGCTCACCGACTGGGAAGTCTTCAAGCGATACTCCCTTTCCTACTTGCGCAAGGCCATCCGCGTCAACACGCTCAAGATCACTGTTCCTGAGCTCAAGAAGCGCCTTACGCCGACGTGGAAGCTCACGCCTGTCCCATGGTGCAAGGAAGGGTTCTGGATAGAAGGAGAACGACGTGACTTCGGCAATCTTCAGGAGCATGTCCTTGGGTACATATACGTGCAGGATCCGGCATCCATGATCCCCCCGATCGTCCTCGACCCGAAACCTGGCGAGACCGTGCTTGACCTGTGCGCCGCGCCGGGATCCAAGACCACGCAGATCGGACAGTATATGGAGAACGCCGGCCTTCTCCTGGCGAATGATGTCGATGATAGCAGGCTTGCCTCACTCGGCCTGAATGTCCAACGCTGCGGCCTCTCGAACTGCGTGGTCACCAAGATGCAGGGGCATTGGTATCGGGATGTGTCTATGCGTTTTGACCGCATATCGGTGGATGCGCCATGCTCTGGCACAGGAACGATCCGCAAGTCCATCCGGTGCGTGTATGACTGGAGCCCGAATCTCGTGCGGCGGGTGGCAGGCCAGCAGCGCTCGCTCCTGCAGACTGCCTACGGCTTGCTGAAAGAAGGAGGAACCCTTGTGTACTCCACCTGCACACTCGAGCCAGAGGAAAACGAGGGCAATGTGGACTGGCTCCTGACGACGTTTCCTGACGCGAAGCTCCAGAAGATAGATCTGGACATCAAGCGCTCCCCTGCTGTCGAGGCGTTTGGTGGAAAGCAGTACACGGATGAGGTCAGGAAATGCCTGCGCATCTGGCCGCAGGACAATGATACCGAGGGTTTCTTTGTCGCCAAGATCGAAAAAGGATGAGGGACGACTGCGCCATAGGCTCTGTCCCGAATGGCGTCGGCGTCGTCTTTTTCGCGCCTGAGCGCTCCGCAGGATGTGTGCGATAACCCGAGCCGCATGTCCGGCCTTCCCCTCCCATGAGGAAGGCCGGACATGCGGCGAGGCGGAGAAATCGGAAGGCGTTTGACGACGCCGGCCGAGCGCCGAAGGCGCGAGATTCGGGACAGAGCCTGCGCCATAGAAACATTTATATATCTCATTCGTCATCGTTCCGATATCCAACTGAGGTGATAGTATGGCAGACAAGAGAAAGAGATTCGCCAAGCGCTTCAATCCGACGGGCCAGGCGTATAGCCGCAACAAGAGAACATTGAAAAGCAAGACAAAGGCGCATTAAGCCATTTGTCCTTGGGTGACTATCATGGCACGAGGAAAAGGAGTCGCGGGACGGCAGGGATCGCCTGTCCGGACGCAATCCGGCGAAGGACGGACGAATTATCGGAAACGATTTGTTTCGAGCGGCCATACGGTAAGCACATACAGTCGCCGCACAGGCAGGACGAAGAAGGCCATCGGCTACCGATAAGCATTTCTTTTTTCTCTTTTTTTAGGTAAAGCTTAATAAGAGTATCATCGCTCCGTTCTTCATGCATCCATCTCATCATAAAGTGTATCGTATCGCGGGACTCTCCTGGTCGGGCATCGAGCTGCGCGATCTCGCCAAGGCATGGATTGTGATCTCGCTCGCCTTCGCCATCGTGCTCGTCGGCTTCTCCTTCTCCCTAAGATTCCTGCTCGGCGTCTTGCTTTCAGGATTCACCGTGGGAACGGCCTTTCTCCTGCACGAGCTCGGCCACAAGGTGGTGGCGCAACGTTACGGCTGCTTCGCCGAGTTCCGGTCATTCGACCAGATGCTCCTGCTGTGCCTCGTGATGTCCTTCTTCGGCTTCGTGTTCGCGGCGCCCGGCGCGGTGATGATCGCCGGCAATGTCTCGCGGGAAAGGAATGGCAAGATCTCCGCGGCTGGACCATTGGTGAACCTTGTTTTGGCCTTGCTGTTCCTGCTCGCCTATGTCGCTATGCCGGGCATGGTATTCAAGTACGGCGCCATGATCAATGCCTGGCTCGCTATCTTCAACTTGCTCCCTATCTGGGTGTTTGATGGCGCGAAAGTATGGCGATGGCATAAAGGCGTGTACAGTGTCATGATGGCCATCAGCATCGGCTTCCTTGTCCTCACCACTGTGTCCTGGGCATGAGGCGTTATCCTATATAGATACTGCCTTGACACGGGGCCAAAAAGCAAAATTTATATATTCCCCTCTCTCTCAAAGTCACTGAAGGTGATCTTATGGCAACAAGAAAAATGGTAAACCATGCAGGACGCGGCGGCCAGACCAAGAGCGGTTCGGGCAGAGTCGCTTTCCGAAAGCGCTTCTCCGGCACTGCTGGCGCGGCAAGCTTCAGCAGACGCACCGGAAGGACGAAGAAGGGGGCGGCAGGATATCAATAAGGTTTTCATTTCTCTTATCTTATTTTCTTCTTTTTTGCGTGTATATTCTGAGGAGGCTTCATTCGGTACAGAACCATCACAAACTGGCTCTGTCCGGAATCTTGCCGCTTCGTGGCTCGGCCGGTGCCAGTTCGCCCCAACGTTTTTTCATTCCACTGCATTGATTTCTTTTTCTCCCCCTCACTTGCGAGGGGGAGAAAAAGAAATCTGGACATGAACAGCAAGCGGATGGGGCCATCCAGGCAGGGATAGCGCTCAGGCGCGAAAAAAACGGCATCAGTAACATTCCAGGCAGGGTCGCACAAACCAAAAGCTTAAAATACTTCAAACTTATTTCTGAGCTATCAGGACGTATGCGTCGCATCGGAGGACACCATGCCAACCGGCCACAGAGCTATGGACAAGTTACGGAGAGGATATAAAGCTGAGCTTGCCATCCTGGAAGAGAAATGCAAGGGCGGCAATGCCACCAAAGAGGAATATCAGCAGTTGACCAAGCTTCGCAAGAAGATGAACTGACATCTCTCTGACTTTTCCTTCTTTTTTCAGTCGATCCCAAGCGGCTTATTTTTTCTTCGCGGTCTTCCGCTTTCTTTTTCTCCTTCTCCCCATACATTGAGGAGAAGGAGAAAAAGATCGACGCAATTAGGGATTATCCGATCATCCGACAAGATTCTCCGGGTGTCCATCAGCAAACGCCTTGATGTTCCCGATCGTCGTGTCCATAATCCGTAGCAAGGCCTCGTGGCTATTGAAGGCATTGTGCGGCGTGACGATGACATCCGGATGCCGCATCAAGGCGTGGTCCTGCAGGATCATCTTCAGGTCGCACGTATCCTTGAAGCGCTTGGTGAGCAGCTGCTTCTCTTCCTTGATCTCACACTCGCCCTCGAGCACATCCAGTCCGGCGCCGGCGATGATGCCGGTATCGAGAGCTTCGATCAGCGCTTCCGTCTCCACCAGCCCGCCGCGCGCCGTGTTGATGAGATACGCGCCGCGCTTGATGTGCTGGATGCTCTCCTTGTTGATGAGGTGATGCGTGAACTTGTTGTACGGCACATGCAGGGAGATGATGTCGGAGCGCGCGAACAGGTCGTTCAGGTCGGCATAATCAAAGCCGAGCTCTTTCGCGAGCTGGGGGTCTTTTTTCACGTCAAACACGAGTACGTTCATCTCGAATCCTTTCGCCATGCGGATGGCATGCTGGCCGATCCTGCCGCAGCCGACGATGCCGATAGTTTTTCCTTTCAGGTCGATGCCGGTGAGGCCTTCGGTCGTGAAATCGAATGTCCGTGTCCGGTCTATCGAGGGGATAAGCCTTCTCGTCAAGGCAAGGATCAACGCGAAGGCATGCTCCGCCACGGTATTGTCGCCATACGCCGGGACATTGCTCACCGGGATGCCACGCGCCTTGCACGCATCAAGGTCGATGTGGTCGAAACCGGTGGACATGGTCGTCAGATACCGGAGGTTCGGCAACGCATCGATCATCTTCTTGTCGATTTCAGAATGGACGAACACCACCAGGACCGGGCAATCGGACACCTGCGCTATGCTCTCTCCAGCTAACGGATGATCATAGAATCGGCACTCGAATCCACCAAGGCGCTCGCGCACATACTCCTTCTCCCATGCTTCAAGCTCGAAAAAGGTGATGTTCATATAGTGCGGCACAGTGGCTTCCCCTATTTATTTGCATCGTTATTGAAAATTGCGCCGGGTTTAAAACCCCGCCATTCAGGGCGCAATTTTCAATCCCGAAAATCCGCCTACCAGAGCGAGGGGCGCAAAACCACGGGCTTTAGCCTGTGGATAGTCCCGAGCGGCGGATTTTCGTTATGCTCCTGTCATATTTTCATCGTTACCATTTCCTCACTTTTGTTTTCCCATTCCAGAATGATAATAAACCTTTATAAACGCCCGTCGTCATTCTTCTCTAAAAAGAGGTAACCGATGGACAAGGCCACAGCGTTCATTCTCTGGTTCGACCAGCTCGGCATAGAAGACGTCGGCCTGGTCGGCGGCAAGAACGCTTCCCTTGGAGAGATGTATCGTCTCCTGACCCCGAAGGGTGTCCGCATCCCGAACGGTTTCGCGGTCACCGCCTCTGCGTATCGTTACCTGCTCGAGAAGGCGCATGTCCAGGATGAGATCAAGGACGTCCTCCACGATCTTGACACGACAGATATGGAGAACCTGCAAGTACGCGGCCATAAGGTGCGTCAGATCATCCGGACTGCGGAATTTCCGCAAGAGCTGAAGAAGGCTATCAATGACGCCTATCACGACCTCTGCAAGCAGTATGGCGACAATGTGGATGTCGCGGTGCGAAGCTCCGCGACCGCTGAAGACCTGCCGGACGCGAGCTTCGCCGGACAACAAGAGACGTACCTCAACATCCGCGGCGAAGAGGCCCTGCTCGATGCCTGCAGGAACTGTTTCGCCTCCTTGTTCACCAACCGCGCGATCTCTTATCGTGTAGACAAGGGGTTCGATCATTTCTCCATCGCGCTGAGCATCGGCGTCCAGAAGATGGTTCGCTCTGATCTCGCGTGCAGCGGCGTCATGTTCTCCATCGACACCGAATCCGGCTTCAAGGATGCTGTCCTCCTCACCGCTTCTTATGGCCTTGGCGAGAATATCGTGCAAGGCGCGGTGAATCCGGACGAGTATTACATCTTCAAGCCCACGCTCAAGCAAGGCTTCAGGCCGATCATCGAGAAGACCGTCGGCTCGAAGACCATCAAGATGATCTACGATATGCAAGGCCTCAAGGCGACAACAAAGAATGTCTCCGTTCCTGAAGAGGACCGGAAGCGGTTCGTGCTCACGGACGATGAGATACTCACCCTCGCGCGCTGGGCCTGCATCATCGAGGACCATTACTCGCAGAAGGCAGGCAAGTTCAAGCCTATGGATATGGAATGGGCCAAGGATGGCGAGGCGGATGAGCTGTACATCGTCCAGGCGAGACCAGAGACCGTGATGAGCCAGAAGGATTTCTCTGTCATTGAAGAATATATCCTGAAAGAGCGCGGCAAGGTCCTCGCGAAGGGAAGTTCTGTCGGCGAGAAGATCGGGCGAGGCAAGGCCAATATCATCAAGGAAGCGAAGGACATCGACCAGTTCAGGAGAGGCGATGTCCTCATCACGGAGATGACAGACCCTGATTGGGAGCCGATCATGAAGATTGCGAGCGCGATCGTGACGAACAGGGGGGGTAGAACTTGTCATGCTGCCATCATCTCCCGCGAGCTTGGCATCCCCTGCGTCGTCGGCACGACCAACGGCACCGAAGCTATCAAGCAGGGCCAGAACATAACCGTCTCCTGCGCAGAAGGGGAAGACGGCTATGTCTATGACGGCCTGCTCAAGTATGATGTAGAGAAGCATGACCTGAAAAGCTTCCCGAACACAAAGACCGCCATCATGATGAACGTCGGCAATCCGGAGATCGCCTTTGACCTCAGTTTTCTTCCAAACAGCGGCGTCGGTCTTGCCCGCGAAGAGTTCATCATCAATTCGTACATCCAGGTCCATCCGCGCGCGCTTATGGAGTTCAATAAGCTGCAGGATGAACCGCTCAAGCGGAAGATTGAGGAGCTCACCTACGGCTATCCGGACAAGACGCGGTTCTTCGTGGACAAGCTCGCCATGGGCATCGGCAAGATCGCCGCCGCCTTCTACCCGAAAAAGGTCATCCTCCGCTTCTCGGACTTCAAGTCGAACGAGTATGCCAATCTCGTCGGTGGCCAGCTGTATGAGCCCAAGGAGGACAATCCCATGATCGGTTGGCGCGGCGCATCACGCTATTACAAAGAAGGCTATCGCGCCGGTTTCGCGCTCGAGTGCCAGGCCATCAAGAAGGTCAGGGAAGAGATGGGCCTCACCAACCTGCAGGTCATGGTCCCGATGTGCCGCACGGTTGAGGAGGGCAGGAAGGTCCTCAAGGAGATGGAGAAGAACAGCCTCAAGAAAGGGCAGGACGGCCTTCAGGTATATGCCATGTGCGAGGTGCCCTCGAATGTCATCCTCGCCGAGGATTTCCTCGACATCTTCGACGGCTTCTCCATCGGCAGCAATGACCTCACCCAGTTCACGCTCGCGGTGGACCGCGACTCTGAACTCGTTGCGGACATCTACGACGAGCGCAATGAGGCGGTGAAGACGCTCATCAAGGCGGTCATCAGCGTCTGCAATCGCCGCGGCAGGTACATCGGCATCTGCGGCCAGGCGCCGTCAGATTATCCGGAATTCGCGCAGTTCCTGGTCGAAGCGGGCATCCAGTCCATCTCGCTCAATCCGGACACTGTGCTCAAGACCACGCTGAAGATCGCGGAGACAGAGAAGCGCCTCGGCATCATGCCCAAATAACTATTTTTTCTGGAACGATCCCAATCATCACCTGATCCTCATTTCCTTGGCAGGCCTGCCTTCCGTCGCATGCCGTCGCACTCGAGGTCGACAACACGCTGCGTGCGTTCCGTCTCATCATAATCATCATGCGCCTGCTTCGCCGCCTTCTTAGCATCATCATATTCGTTCTCGGCGTCGTTCCAGTCGAACCGGGCGGTCTTTATCCTGAACGCATCGCCTGACGCGAGCGTCTCCTGGTAGGCGGCCTCCTTGTCGATCGTCTCCTGCTCTTTTTTCCGCCGCTGGTTGTCCAGATCCCGGACATCGCGCGCGAGCCGCTTCAGGTCATCGCCGAGCTGCTCGATGATGGAGCGGCAGTTGTAGCCATCCACTTGGGTGAGGTCTATCCTTGTGCTGTATCGGCGCTCCCGCAGGGATTCATATTCCTCGCTGTTGCGGTGCAGCTGCCCCATCTCGCTGTCCGAGAGCCGTCGTACCCTGATGCCGTCCGTCCCATTCGTGCTGTTCGTTCCAGAGCTATTGTCTGCAGAAAGATCTGAAGATGGGGGAATGATCGTCACGTTCGTGATATTCGCCTCGACGCTCGGCCTCACTATCTTGGTGCGTTTTACTGGTTTTTCTGGCGTACAGCCAGCTATCAGGAACAGTACAAGAAGTATCACCACCACCCAAAGCCTGCGCATGGCTATTATTAGCCGTCTAGATTATTTAAAGCTATGCCACAAGACGGTACTGTCCTGAATCTCGCGCCTTGGGCGCTTGGCCGGTGCTGTCGAACGCCGCCCTGTATCTCCGCCTCGCCGTGCTGTCGGCCTTCCTCATGGGAGGGGAAGGCCGACAGCACGGCTCAGGTTATTGCAGAGAATCCTACGGAGCGCGCAGGCGCGAAAAAAGACAGCACCGGCCTTATTCAGGACAGAGCCCCACAAGACAGGAAGAAAAGAGAAAGGAGGAAAAAGAAAAAGAAGGATGGCTCACGTGCACTGCGTCTGCAGCTCTTCCACGATGCCGGTCCACTCGTTGATGCGTCGCTCAATCAAGGCGACCTTGCGTCGCTGGATGTCCTGTTTCTTGGCGTCGTGGATGTAGTCGAGCTCCTTCTGCTCATTGAGCAGCTCCTGCCGCTGGTCGCTGACCTCGCCTTGCGCGTCCGTGATGAACTCAGCGCATATCGACGAGGTGACGTGGGCGCACTTGCCTTCCATGCTCTGTAGGCCATGCTGGAGGCTGCTCACATCATTCGTCAGCGTCCGAACATGCTCATTCGAGCTCTTGATCGTGGCGTCCCGTTCGGCGGTCTTCGGCTCTGCCTGCAGCTTCCGCAGGTCATCCCGCTCGTCCGCAAGATTGTCCTGTGCGTTCTTCAGGTCGTTGCGGATATCTGTCAGGCGCTTGTTGCAATACTGGAGTGAGAAGGCTGGTGGCGGGAGCGCGTCGACATTGATTGGGGTGACATTCTCTACCGGTCGCACCGCTTGCTTATCCGCGGCTGATGCAGGCGCGGTCTTCGTCCCGGTCTTCTTTGATGCCGTCCCTTTCTGGCCGCATCCTGTCAAAAGGAGCATGATAGCTAGAGTAAGGACGCATATGATCATCCATCGTTTATCCATGATATCCACCTCGTTTAAACCCGTTTCGCCGGTTATAAACGCTTTTCAGAGAAGACGTGTCCTCCCTTTTTATATTTTGCTATATTTTTGTGTCCGAAGCCACTTTAGGCCCTCAAAGCGACTCTGTCCCGGATGTAGCCGATGCTGATACTGGTTTAGGGTCTTGAGTGAAGGGTTTGGGGTAAAAACAGGCCACGATGATCGACGCCGTGTTTTTACCCCAAACTCCAAACCCCTTACTCCAAACCAATATGCCTGAGCGCCGGAGGCCCGAGATTCAGGACAGAGCCTCCAAAGCATTAACTTTATAAACCACCTGCTTTTCCACAGCTTCACGGGGGAAGCCCGATATAGACTGTCAATACCAATCATCCCGCAGACTATCGCCCTGCCGGGCGCTAGGAGGGAACAACTATGGATGCACCACAGCTCGCGAAAGCGCTCAAGCAACTTCGAGAGATTTCTCCGAAACGGAATTTTACGCAGAGCGTCGACCTCTTCATCAATCTTAAAGGCCTTGACCTGAAGAAGCCGGAGAACCATGTGGAGCTCTTTGTCTTTCTCCAATACGGCAAAAGCAGGCCGAACAAGGTCTGCGCACTGGTCGGCCCAGAGCTGAAGGAAGAGGCGGAGGCCACCTGCGACAAGGTCATCCAGGAAAAAGATTTCGATGCCTATGCCAAGGACAAGAAGCTCGCCAAGAAGCTCGCCGCCGAATTCGACTTCTTCGTCGCACAGGCCAATATCATGCCCAAGGTGGCGGCGGCCTTCGGCCGCGTCTTCGGCCCCCGACGCAAGATGCCCAATCCCAAGGCAGGCTGCGTCGTGCCGCCGAAATTCAACTTCAAGCCGCTCATCGAGCGCCTTCGCAACACCGTCAAGGTGACGGCGAAAGAGAGGCCGCTCATCCAGATCAGCGTCGGTAGAGAGAACATGCCAGACGAGCAGCTCGCGGAGAATATCATGAACGTCTACAACCAGGTGCTCCACAAGCTCCCGGGCGAGAAGAACAACCTCAAGAGCGTGTATGTCAAGTGCACCATGGGAAAACCGGTGCAGCTGGAATGAAGGTGACAGGATACGCTGATGGAATAGACTGATGATCATGGCGAAAAAACAAGGATACACGGCGCACGTCTCGGACGAGAAGAAAGGCACAGTGAAAGAGTTCGCCAGCCTTATCCGGCAGTATCCTATCGTTGCGGCCGTGAATATGGAGAACCTGCCCGCCAAGCAGCTGCAGAACATGCGCGCCATGCTGCGCGCCAAGGGTGTCGTGCTGCTCATGACCAAGCGACGCCTCCTGAATCTCGCCATCGCCGAAGCCAAGAAGGACAAGCCAGGCATCGAGGCCATCCTCCCGCATCTCAAAGGCATGCCGGCGCTCCTGTTCGCCAAGGACAATCCTTTTTCGCTCTACAAGACCTTGCAGAAGAACAAGTCATCCGCCCCTGCCCGGGCGGGCCAGGTCGCCCCGAAAGACATCATCGTCCCCGCGGGCGCGACGCCATTCGCTCCTGGTCCGGTCATCGGCGAGTTAGGACAGGCAGGCATCAAGGCGGGCATCGAGGGCGGCAAGGTCGTCATCAAGCAGGATTCAGTCGCGGTCAAGGCGGGCCAGGTCATCAAGCCGAATGTGGCCGCGATCCTCACCCGATTAGGGATCGAGCCTATGGAGATCGGCTTGGACCTCACTGTCGCCTATGAGAATGGCATGATCTATACGCATGACGTGCTGTTCATCGACGAGACCGCGTTCCTCGCCAAGCTGACGCAGGCGGCGACCTGGGCGTTCAATCTCGCCATGGACACCGCGTTCCCGACCAAGGCCACGACGACATTGCTCGTCACCAAGGCCTTCGGCGACGCTAAGGCATTGGCCATATCGCAAGGCATCCTCGCGGACAAGGTCGTCAATGACGTGCTGGCGAAGGCGTATCGGGAGATGCAGGCCGTGAAGCACGCCGCGAATATCGGATGATTGGATCATCCTGATCCGGATCATCCTGGCCCGATAAGGGGCCCAATGGACGGTAAAAACCGCAAAAACCTTAAAAACAAAAGAAAACACACTATCGGAGGGGAATACTATGGAATATGTCTATGCTGCGATGTTGATCCACAAGGCAGGTGGCAAGGTCACCGAGGATGCGGTGAAGAAAGTCCTCACCGCCGCAGGCGTCAAGGCAGATGACGCGCGCGTGAAGGCGCTTGTCGCCGCACTTGAAGGCGTCAACATCGACGAGGCTATCGAGAAGGCCGCGATGGCGCCAGTGGCTGTCGCCGTCGCTCCCGCTGCGGGCGGAGCGCCTGCTGGGGAACATAAGAAGGAAGATAAGAAGGAAGAGAAGAAGAGCGAAGAGCAGGCGGCTGCCGGTCTCGGCGCGCTGTTCGGCTGAGCCCGGACACGCTTTTCCAGATTTTTTCCATCTTTCCTTCAATTTTTTCCTTCCCATACCAGCGCTCTCAAGCGCTGTCCCGGACAACGAACGACCTGATACGAATGGATACCGAAGAAAAAAAGATGCTCTACGCTCGGTTGGACGAGCTGAAGAAAGAGGCAGCCACGCTGCGCACACAGGCGAATTCTCTCCAGGGCCAGAAAGAGGCCGCGTTCAAGAAGAAAGGTGACCTCTCCGCCAAGATACGGGCACTTATCGCAGACATCAAGGCGTCCCGCTCGAAGCGCGATGAGTTCACCAAGCAGGTCGCGGATTCCAAGGAACGGCGCCACCAGTTCAACGATGAGCTTCGCCAAAAGATCGATGAGGCGAAGAAGCTCAACGATGAGCGCACAGACATCATGAAGAAGCACAAGCTGCAGGGCGATCCCGAACGGCTGAAGGAGGAGATCGACCGCCTCGAGCGCCGTGTCGAGACCGAAGGCATGCCGTTCGACAAGGAGCAGAAGGTCATGAAGGAGATCAAGGAGAAGAAGCGCCTCTATGACGTCGCCAAGAAGGTGAGCACGGTCTTCGACCGCCTTCATGAGCTCAATAAGGATATCGCACACCTACGCGAGAAGGCGGATGAATCCCATCGCAAGGTGCAGACCAGGGCATCAGCGAGCCAGGAGCAGCATCAAGGGCTCATCGAGACCTCCAAGGAGATCGATGAGCTCCGTGCCCAGGAGAAGGTTGCCCTGACGGAGTGCAACGAGCTCAAGCAGACGTTCAACGGCATCAATCAGCAGCTCAAGGACAAGTTCACCGAGATGGACAAGCTGCGCGAGCAGCTGGAAGGCGCCAAAGACGAGGACCGCGCCCAGAGCAGGAGGCAGCAGGAGTCCACCCTGCGCCAGAAGCAGCGCATGGTCGAGGAGAAGATGCGCCGCGGCGGGAAGCTGACGACGGAAGACCTGCTGGTGATGCAGGGGGCGGATTAACAGCAGTCTGATATTGGCCTATCGTGTTGTCCGCCTTCGCTTTTCTATCTATCCTTCCTAGTTTTTTCTCTTCTCGATCTCTTTTTTTCTCCTCCTCACCTTCCGAGGAGGAGAAAAAAAGAAATCGGTGGCGGAAGAGAAAACGAAGAGGGCGGCGTGCGTCAGGGGTATCGCATTCCGCTTCTGGCTCGACGATAGGTATCATCATCGTTACCCGCACCTTTATATACTCCATATCTTCATCACCACCATGCTCGAACGCGTCCAGAAGATCATCAGCAACGCTGGCTATTGCTCCCGTCGCAAGGCCGAAGACCTCATCCGTGCGGGCAAGGGGAAGGTCAACGGCAAGACGGTCGCCATCGGCGCGAGCGCGGACAGGGAGAAGGATATCGTCCTTGTCGACGGCAAGCGGCTCCGCTTCTCGCGGAAGGTATACTTCCTTCTCAACAAGCCGAAAGGATATGTCTGCTCCCGGGACGATCCGATCATCAAGAAGTCCGTGTACGACATCGTCCGGACGCCGGAGAAGGTATACACGGTCGGCAGGCTCGATGTCCTGAGCGAGGGTCTCATCATCCTGACGAACGACGGCGATTTCGCCAACCATGTCATGCATCCGCGCTATGAGGTGGCGAAGACGTACCAGGTGCGACTGGATAAAGAGTTCAACATCCTTGGGCACAAGCATCGTGTCGAGAATGGTATGGTCCTTCGGGACAAGCTCGACCGCCCTTTCAAGACAGGCAAGATGCATCTTTCTGTGGATCCGAAGGACAAGAAGAATATCTATCTCACGCTCCATGAAGGGAAGAACCGCATCGTGCGGCGCATCTTCGAACGCCTCGGCTACAAGCTCTTCCAGCTGGTCCGCGTGCGCATCGGGAACATCAGGATAGAAGGGCTTGACCGCGGGCGATCGCGGGAATTGACAAAGGAAGAGATAGCAGGATTGGTGCAGAGAAACTGATTGTCAAAAATCCAAAACTAGATTCTTCGCAGATTCGTCGGAAGCAAGATAGAACTGTTCTCGAACATGACTCGTCGCAGATAGGCCAGCCGTCATATCGCTTCCTCTGGTTACGTTCGTCTCCTCGTTCTCGCGTGTCAACCTACTTTTTCGAGAATTCAGTATAATGGCACTTGCCGCACGAGTTCCTGTCCTTGTGCTGCGCCATGAACGTGCCGTGGCCGCACTTCGGGCAGGACTTGCGGAGGCGCTCGGCCTTCTCGCCGACTACCTTGTAGAGCTTGTGTATGGTCGGATGGCCGCCGGTCTTGCCGCCAGCAGCCGGTTTTCCAGCAGGTTTCTTGATGTCAGCCATTGAGTATCACCTAGTATGTACCATATAATCATGCACTATGTATCGTTCTGATCTACTTCGCCTTGCCGGCCGCCTTCGCCGCCTGCTTGGCATCCTTCGCCTTCTGCTTGCCCTCTTTGTCGAGGTGCTTGACCATCATGTACTCGTCCTCGATGCGCTTCAGGTCGTCGAGGTTCTTGTAGACATGCGCGATGATCTTCGCCTTATGCTGGCCGAAGCGCGTGTAGATATGCTTGAGGACCACGAGCGGCTCGTCTGTCTTCAGCTTGCCCGCGACCTCTTTCCTCAACTGGAGGCGGGAAGGGGTCGGGCCCTCATACTCCAGGCTGAGCGTGACGCGCGTGCGGGACAGCAATGGCGTCTCCCTTTCTTTTGTGACATCGAGTTTCATCATGCACCTACCGTACCTTGATGGCGAATTCGCCCTTCATCTTCAGGCCGATGTTCTTTGCGATCGTGGATTTCTCCGCGTCGAGGATGGCGAGCCTGCCTTTCCAGGTCGTGGAGAACTGGCTCGTGTGACAGGTAGGGCATTCATTGCCCTCGACGAACATCCGGCACCGTAAGCATGCTTTCTTCTTCATTTTTCAGCTCCCTTCTTGCTTTTCTTCTCCGGCTTCTCTTCCTTGGCTTCCTTGCCTCCCTTGCGCGCGGCGTCCTCGTCGATCCATTCCTGTCGGCCGAGGAACGGCTGCCGCATGGTGAGGCCGAGCTTCGGGTTCTGCACATCCTTATACGAGATCGCGATGAGGCGCGCCTTGACGCGGTCGCCCACCTTCAGGGCGCGCTTTGTCTCCTTGCCCATGAGCACCTTGTCCTTGGAGAACGAGACGAAGTCGTCCATGGTCTGCGAGACGTGGATCATGCCTTCGATGGGGCCGATGCTGATGAACGCGCCGAAGTCCGCGATGTCGCGGATGTTGCCCCACACGACCTCTTGCAGTTCAGGCTTGAAGACGTATAGCTCGAACGTCGTATCATAGTAAGAGGCACCGTCACCCGGGATGACGGCGCCCTGCTGAACATCAGTGATATCAAGCACATCGATCACGATGCCGAAGTCCTTGGAGATATAGCCATCGTACTTCTTCTTGATGCGTTGGATCACCGCTTCCTTCGTTGACAGATGGAAGAGCTTCGGCGGCACGCGGATATAATCATTGAGTCGGATCTTGTAATACATCGGTTGAGCACCTTGAAATCATGATATAATCAGGTATTTCTTCTGCCGGAGCGTGATGACGCCCCCTGCTTTGCCCTTGAGGCGACGCTTGAGGCCCATGTCCTGCGTGGCCACCAGCGTGTCCTTGTCGGCCAATGCGACGATGGCATCGTCGACAGTTTCTTTGCCGGAAGGGAGGGTATTTATATTTTTTGCCTTGACAAGGCCCAGGGCGAGCTTCGCTGCCTCTTTATGCTTTCCCCGTTGCTTCCGGAGGATGTTCTCAAGCTCTTCAAGCGTCTTATCCAAGATAAAGACTTGGTAGGCGCCTTGGCAGACCCGGTCAAGCTCGGAAAAGATATCCACCCTGAACTGTCCGGGAATCAGCAAGAAATTGGTGTCCAGGACGACCTTCTTGCTCTCCGGCATGCTGTTGCGGAATTAGGGGGTATTTAAATATGTTGTGGTATAGGTTATGGTACAGCACTCCAGCCAGAGGCGACGCTTTAGGCTTGTTTTGCGGCTCTTGGGGCGGGAACCTTATGGTGGGCGCAGGGACCCAAACTATATAAAGAGGCAAACACCCGACAACCATATGGATGTCAAAGCCCTCCTCACCAGCGTCCTCCGTGAGATCAGGCCGAAGGACAAGCGCATCGAGAAAGAGACAGCAGGCATGCTGCGCGCCATCAACGCCCAGCTCAAGAAAGACAGGCTCAAGGCGACCGCGACCACCGGTGGCAGCATCGCGAAGAACACCTATCTCGTCGATGATCATGACTGCGATATCTTCGTGCAGTTCGACCAGAAGTATCGCGATGAGGATATCTCCGCCCTTCTCGGCGCGAGCTTGCGGAAGGTCTTTCCCAAACTCATCACGCTCCACGGCTCGCGCGATTACTACCAGCTCCGCGATGCGCTGCATTTTGAGATCGTGCCGGTGCTTCGGATCAGGAAGACGGCTGAAGCGGTGAACATCACGGACTGCAGCCCGCTGCATGTGACCTGGGTGAGAAAATTCCCCAAGCTCGCGGACGAGATCCGGCTGACACGGGCGTTCTGCAAGGCAAATGGTGTCTATGGCGCCGAGTCATACATCAAGGGCTTCTCCGGCCATGTTATTGATATCATCACGATCCATTACGGCGGTTTCCTCAAGCTGCTGGAGGCCGCGCGAAAATGGAAAGAGAAGACAGTGGTAGATCATCACAATGTGCACAAAGGCAAGGCCTTGCGGGAGCTGAACAAGTCCAAGCTCGTCTCGCCGCTCATCGTCATCGATCCTGTCGAGCCGTCGCGCAACGCGGCCGCGTCTTTGGGAGAGGAGAAGTTCAACCTCTTCATCCAGAAGGCGAAGGAATTCCTCAAGCATCCGAGCAAGGAGTATTTCATCAAACGCGACTTTTCGCTGGGGATGATCACCGAGAAGGCAAAGGGCAATCGTCTTATCATGATCAAGGCAGTACCGCCAGACGGCAAGGAGGATGTGGTTGGCGCGAAGCTCCTCCATGCCTTTGCGTTCATCCGCGACAATGTGAGGGAGTATGGCTTCACGCTGCATGATGCTGGCTGGCACTGGGACCGGCAGCATGATGCGATATATTATTACATCGTCGACAAGGCGCCCTTGGCTCTGACCTATGTACGGCAAGGGCCGCCGGTAGGCTTGGAGGCGCACACGACGAATTTCAAGAAGCTTCACCAGGAGACTTTCGTAGAAAAAGGCAGGGTCTGCGCGCGCATCACGCGCGAGCATACAGCGCCGGAAAGCTTCATCAAGCGTCTGCTGGAGACAGAGTATGTCAAGACAAAAATAAAGAGAGCAAAGATGGCATAAGTTGCATGACGAGCGAGAAGGAAGACTATGGTCAAAAAGATCATCGAGAAACACAAACGGATCCTTGAACGATACGGCTATCCTAAAGAGATCCATCGCCTGCAGGAGCGGCTCAAGAGAGGGGAGTTCACGGCAGAAAGCAATATCATAAAAGGCAAGATACGGGCTCCGCGGAAGGAGGAATTGCCGAGGCTTCCTGAAAAGGGCACTCCAGCATACGAAACATTGAAGCAATCGGGCGCTGATTCGATACGGGAAGGTGAAGTGGGCGTCATCATCCTTAACGGCGGCATGGCGACACGGTTCGGCGGAGAGGTCAAGGGACTGGTCGAGGTCTATGGCGGAAAATCATTTCTCCAGCTGAAGATCGAGAACGTCAAGCATGTGGCAGAGCGGTATCATGCGAGAGTGCCCATCTTCATCATGAACAGTTTCCAGTCGGAAAAGGCCACGGAAGCGTTCCTGCAGAAACATCATGACTTCGATTATCCGTACATCCGATGCTTTAATCAGCTGATCTCGATACGGCTTGATGAGATGGGCGAGGTACTTTACGATAAAGAAGGCAAGCCGTCCTTCTATGCGCCCGGGCACGGCGATTTCCGGCACGCGTTCGTCAATTCCGGCATGCTTGACGATTTCCTGGGCCATGGTGGAAAGTACCTGTTCTTCAGCAACGGCGATAATCTGGCCGCGACCCTTGATCCAGCCATCATCGGATTCCACATCAAGAGCGGCAATGAGATGACGACAGAAGTCGCGGCGAAGGATCCCGGAGACAAGGGCGGAGCGCCGGCGGTCGTCGACGACAAGCTCCAGATCGTCGAGAACTTCAAGTTCCCGAAGGATTTCGACCAGGACACGATCCCGGTCATGAACACTAACTCCTTCGTGTTCAGCGCGGCCGCCCTCAAGAAGGAGATCGAGCTGGACTGGTATATCGCCATAAAAGAAGTCGAGGGCAGGAAAGCGGTGCAGTTCGAGCGGTTGGTCCATGAGATGTCCATACACCTGATGGCCGGCTTTGTCGTGGTCCAGAAAGAAGGCCCTGATGGGCGGTTCATTCCTATAAAACTTCGGGAATATCTGGATAAATATCGGGATGTGCTCAAAGAGATGCTGGAGCGGCGAAACCATGAATGACCTCCTGCAAGCGATAATCCTCAGCATGCTCCCCATCGCCGAGCTTCGCGGCGGCATCCCGCTGGCGATCTATAGGGGCGTGCATCCGGCGCTCGCGCTCCTCGTCTGCGTCATCGCCAATATCATCGTCGTGCCTATCATGTATGCCTTTCTTGACTATCTCCATCATCATCTCCTCCACTGGCGATGGTACAAGCGCGTCTTCGACCATTTCCTCGAGCGCGCCAGACGAAAAGCGCATCCCTACATCGAGAAGTACGGCTACCTCGGCCTAGCCATCTTCGTCGCCGTCCCGTTGCCCATGACTGGCGCGTATACTGGCGCGCTTGCCGCATGGTTCTTCAAGATGGACAGGAAGAAGGCCTTCCTCGCGATAGCGGCAGGCGTGCTGGTCGCTGGCCTGATCGTGACAGCGGTGGTTCTCGGCGGCGTCAAGGCGCTGAGCATCTTCACCACTGCTGTCGGTGGAGTGTGATGCCATGCTGTCCCATCGCGAGCTTTACCGCCAGCTTTTCCATATCGCCTTCGGTCTCGCGCTTGTCGCCTTGCTGCAGCATGGCATCCTGAACGCGTACCTGTTGCTCGTCCTTCTTGCCATCGGGCTCGCTGTCTCCTATGCCGCGAAGCATCATCGCATCCTATTCGTGCATTGGTTCCTCGATCGCTGCGAACGCACCGAAGATATGAAGACCTTTCCCGGACGGAGTGTCATCCTATATGTGCTCGGCTGCCTGATCGCCCTGCTCGTTTTTGAGAAGGATGTCGCGTTCGCGGGCATGATGGTGCTCGTCTTGGGCGATTCGGTCTCGCATCTCATCGGCGGCTATTATGGGAAACACCAGCATCCGCTCAACCGGAAGAAGCTCCTTGAAGGATGGCTTGCTGGCATCGCCGCAGGTTTTCTTGGCGCACTGGTATTTGTCCGGTGGCAGGAAGCGCTTGCCGCCTCTTTTGTCGCCATGACGCTGGAGACAGTGGAGTGGGGCGTGGATAGGCGTATTCTTGATGATAACTTGTTCCTTCCGCTGATTGCTGGTGTCGTCATGATGCTTGTGCGATTGTTCGTCTGATCTTTGCGATCTGGTCTCCTCTCACGACGATTCGGCGTATGGTTCTCCTTACCCATGAGGAGAACCATAAGCCGAATCGTGCTATACTGGCTTTAAAACCCATACCAAAGGCTTTTATATGACCTCCTAATCCTTCAATATACTTCTCTTGTAGAGGTTATGGTAATGATTGAACATATACTCAGAGGGCACATCGCTGCGGGCTATTTCGCAAGACAGCTTGCGACGCTCCCCTATGGAACAGTCTTTCCAGTCGAAGGAGCGGAAGCGCTCCATGGTGTCCACGGGAGTATCGCTCATCCAGAAGGCTTACATACACGGCCGACTACCCAGTTCGTGAAGAGGGCAAAAGAATTAGGCATCGATCGAGCATATGTCGTAGCTGGAGATAAATATGGTCACACTGGCTCTATTCTTTCCCTACTCCCGCTCGGTGTAAGACAAGGTGAACATGTCACGCTTGTTGCTGATCATGGCGAAGAGCCGAACAAGCTGGTCGAATTGTACCGTGTGCTGACCGGTACCATACAGTAACCATTAAATACATCCTCCCCTTCCTAATCTTCATGGCACCAAAAGCTGATTGTCTTCATCGTGCGCAGTAGCGTTTTGGTAGTCAGCGATCCCTGTTCTCTCGCGCGGAAACGACGCAAACCTTATATATCATTTCTGCAGGAGGTAGGGCTATGAAGTTCCAGACCGTCAAAGGCATGAAAGACTGGTACCCTGAAGACCGCGCCACCTTCAACTGGATGGCGAACACCTTCCGGCAGCAGGCAGTGAAGTACGGTTTTCTTGAAGTCGAGAGCCCTGCTATCGAGAGCCTGAGCCTCCTCTCCGAGAAGGAGGGAGAGGAGATCAAGCAGCAGATCTTCACATTCGAGAAAAAGGGCAGCGAGCAGCTCGGCCTGCGGTTTGACCTTACGGTGCCTATGGCGCGCATGTTCATCGCCAAGCAGAAGGAATTGCCCAAGCCGGTCAAGTGGTTCAACATCGGCAGGATGTGGCGGTATGAAGCGCCGCAGAAGGGCAGGCTGCGCGAGTTCTACCAGTTTGGTGTGGAAATTTTCGGCTCGGACAAGCCAGAAGCGGACGCGCAGATCATCTCCCTGATCATCGACAGCTTCCAGGCATTGGGGCTCACGAGCAAGGATTTCTATGTGAAGATCAACAATCGCAATCTCTTGCAGGGCATCCTCGACGGCCTCGGTATCGGCAACATCAGCGAGGTCATGACTGTCATCGATAAGGTTGCCAAGATCAGCGAGGAAGAATTTGTCGCAGAGCTTGAAAAACTCAAACTTACTCAGGCGCAGATCAAGAAGCTGGACAGCATCCTGAAGACAAAAGAGCTGAAACAGCTGAAGGATCTCAATGAGCTGGCAAGACAGGGACAATGGGAGCTGCAGAGCGTGTTCGAGGCCCTGCAGGACAATCAGGCCTTTGTGCAGTTTGACCTGACCGTGGCGCGCGGCCTTGCGTATTACACCGGCACGGTCTTCGAAGTGTATGATCGCGAGGGCAAGTACCGCGCGCTCGCTGGTGGCGGCAGGTATGATAACATGATCCAGCTCTTCGGCAGCGAGCCATGCGCTGCGACTGGTTTTGGCATCGGTTTCGCCACGCTCGGCCTATTGCTCGAGGAGAAGATGCTCATTCCCGCGCCCGATATCGGCGTGGATTACTATGTTGCGCCGATCAAAGATGACCCAAAGGTCATGGCGCTCGCCAATACCATCGCGGTGCAGCTGCGCAAGACCAATCGGGTGGATGTCGATCTGATGCGCCGCAGCCTCCCCAAGCAGTTCGACTACGCGAACAAGATCAAGGCGAAGAAGGTGATTGTTGTGGGGGAGAATGAGGTGAAGACGGGCGTGGTGACGATTAAGAATCTTGAAGATGGGAAGGAAGAGAAGAAGAAGATAAAAGAGTTATAAAAATAATAAAAACTTATCGCGCTGTTCTCAGGTCGCCGATGCTGCTCAGGTATCTCGCCATGGTCTTCATGCCCGCAGCTGCTTGGCTAAAGCGGAAATGCTCGTTCGGTGCATGATACCCGTCCGAGTTGAGGCTCTGGGCGAGCATGACGATCGGTACCTTTGGCCAGACGCGTTGGAATTCGGTTGTCGCGCCGATACTGCCTCCTTCTGCAATCCGAAGCGCAGGTTTTCCAAATCCATATGTGCACGCTTCTGTAGCTCTTTCGATGAATAGGCTGTCGATCTGCGTCATGCATGCTGGTATGCCATGCCCGCCGATAACCTCGATAGCGGGATCGATGCTTTTCATATACGTCCGAAGAAATTCGAGAACGCGTTTCGGATCTTGACCAGGTACAAGCCGCATACTTACTTTTACCTCAACATCATAGGGGATGACTGTTTTTACCCCATCACCGTTATAGCCACCTTGGTTTCCATGTATTTCAAACGATGGTCGGAATCCTTTTCGCAACAATGCCTCTCGCGGATCATCCGTGTACAAGGCATCACAGCCCATATCATCCTTGAATTTCGCAAGGTCAAAATGCCGTAACAGTGTATAGATATTTTCCCGTTCTCTGGCCGTCGGTTCGAGCATGCCATCATAAAAACCAGGAATCAACACTTCCCCTGTTTTAACATCGATGCATTGTGCAGCAGCGTAGCTTAAGATCGTTAGTGGATTCTTAGCAAGATTTCCAATAGATCCGGAATGTGCCCATTTGGTTCCTGTTTTCCGACGGAGGAGTGCGGTCACTACCCCTCTCAATCGGTACGTTATCGCTGGATTGTCTCCTTCAAAGGTGGTATCGCTGATGAGGACAGAATCTGGTCTTGTGAGTATCTGGTTTTGGTCCAGGAAGCTGCCAAAGTTATCGCTTCCAATCTCTTCCTCTGTCTCATACGTCAATTGCACATTGGTTCTTAATCTGCCGGTGCGCTGGAGAAAATGAATGGCGTGAAGAATAGTCAATGCTGGCCCTTTGTCATCCGTCGCGCCACGACCGATGATCATCTCATCATTCACGACAGGATTGAATGGATCGGTTGTCCATTCCACTTCTTCCGCTGGTTGGACATCCAGATGATTGTAAACATTGGCCCATGGTGCGCTTGGATCAACTTCCAAACGAGCAACAAGGATAGGATTGCCTGGTGTTTGGATAACATCAGCCTGAAAACCGAATGCGCTGGCATAGGTACGCATAACCTCAACCACTTTATCTATATCCCCTCTATGCTTTGGCTCGGCGCTGATGCTTGGTATGCCCACTAATGTTCCTAATTGCTCTCGATACACCGGCATCGCCTGAGAAACAAAATGTTCTAGATCGCTGTCAAAGTCGCCCATGGTATCCCCCCAACGTGCTATTAGATTTTGACGCTAATCGTGCCGCCTATAAAAAGTTATTCCTCTCCCCTCGTCAGCACTTCCGGCTTATCACCGACAATGATCGAGTGTTCCGCCTGGCTCACGAGGCCGTGCGCCTTGTCGACCAGCGGCGGG
>OBEQ010569150.1_pt1 | contig 71418 bp, 66 predicted proteins | sample 1670901 | NCBI WGS metagenome assembly OBEQ01 (sample SAMEA104232315, study PRJEB22302) | groundwater metagenome | biome: forest; feature: aquifer; material: groundwater | place: USA | collected 2011-08-07 | depth 5.4 m
CAGGGTGGCGCTGCCGGTGGCCGCGGTCCAGTCGGCGGCGGCCAGCACGCCGGTGGTCTGATAGGCGCCCGAGGCGCCCGAGGCGATCGACGGCGCCTGGACCAGAGCCACCACCTTGGTGGTGGCGACGTTGTTGGCCTGAGCCAGGGACATGACACCGGCGGCCGAGATATAGGCCGGCTGGCCGTTGGTGACAGCGGTGCCGGCCGGGTTGGTGGCGGTGATGACCGAGGAACCGGCCACCGAGCCGCCAGTGGTCACCGACGCGTCCAGGGTATCGCCGAAGGGAAGCTGGGCGATCATACCGGACACGAGGCAAAGCGGCATACGAGCGGTCATGAGATTCTCCTGCGAGAAGGGTGAGAAGAACGCCACACGGCGTTCTCGGGTAAAGGTTCGACACCGCCAAACCTGCCGTCACGACCTCGTCGCCAGAAGAATGAGAATTATCGAAGAGTTCAGATCGGAACCGTTTGATCGCCCGGATCATTCATGAGGGCCGTGACCGAATGGGGGCGTCACGGGGACATTGATGGGCACGCCAAGGGAAGAGGCTATCCTCCCACATTTTTTGTTGATGGCATGCCAGTAACAGCGTTACACTGCCTACACGGAATCTAGGTTCCCACGCAATAAACCAGCGGGCCAACGCCTTCCCGTTCACGGCTGCATCAGCGGCCCAGGGGAGCGTTGGCTCCATTCGTTTCTGGATGCTTCGCGATGAAGGCCCGTTATGCCATTATGCTTGATGGGGCTACGTCACGAAGATCCTCAATGCCCGCAAGCGGCAAGCCGGGAATGATACCTTTACGACCGCCGAGGATGTGCAGGCCGAGTGTCGGCGCATCCAGGAAAGCTCCGCCGTTCAGGACTATGAACTCCTGCGAGTCTATTATTACGATGCCCCGCCGCTGAGTAGGGTGGTCAATTACCCCGTCAGTAATAAGATCTGGAATCTGGCGAAGACCGAGCGCTACAAGCATGCGCAAAGTCTATACGACAAGCTTAAGGTAACGCCAAACTTTGCACTCCGCCTCGGCGAAACGGTTCTTGGTGACAATGGTTGGCGCCTCAAGGAACGGTCGAGAAGAGATGGCATCAAGACAAAACGAGTCTTGGAAGATAACGATTTCGAACTTAATGTTGAACAGAAAGGCGTTGACATGCGGATTGGCATGGACATCGCCCGGCTGGCATTGAGAGAAATGGTTCGAGCGATCGTCATCGTGACCCGTGATCGCGATTTCATCCCCGCCTTCAAATTCGCGCGACGCGAAGGCGTGCGAATTTTCCTTGATCCGCTGGGGCAAACAGCACCCGTGGAACTGCAAGAGCATGCCGATCTTGTCATTGGCGTGAGCGGCTGATCGCCCGGCGCCTTCGCAAGCCACGACATCCCGCTTTGGTGTCATAGCTGCATTGGATCATGCGACCGATGGACGGCGTGGATGGCCGGGACAGGCCCTGCCATGACGAAGAAACGATTCGGTTATTTCGGCAAGTCTCCTTACGCCCCCGGAACGCCGGACGTGGTCGAGTGCTCGAAATGCAGCACCTCGCCGGGATGGACCACGTCATGGGCCGAGCGGGCGGCGATGGCGGCTTCGGCGAAGCCGGTGAGGATCAGCTTGAGCTTGCCGGGATAGGTGGCGATGTCGCCGATGGCGAAGATGCCCGGCGCCGAACTGGCGCAGGTGCTGTGCTCGACGGTAATGTGATGCTGGTCCATGGCCAGCCCCCACTCGGCGATCGGTCCAAGCTGGCTGGCCAGGCCGAAGAATGGCAGCAGAGTATCGGCAGCGAGGCGGCGCGTCTCGCCGTTCAGGGTGGCGACGATCACCGCGCTCAGGCGCTCGCCGTCGCCTTCCAGGCCATGAAGCTGATAGGGAATGACCAGCTCGATGCGGCCCTCGGTGGCCAGTTGTTGCAGGCGGGCGGCGGATTCGGGGGCGGCGCGGAATTTGGGGCGGCGATGTACCACCATCACCTGATCGGCGACCTCGGCCAGGGACAGGGCCCAGTCGACCGCCGAGTCGCCGCCACCGGCGATGACCACCCGCTTGCCGCGGTAGTCTTCACGCCGCGCCACCAGATAGGACACGCCTTTGCCTTCGTAGCTCTCGATGCCGGCCAGCGGCGGCCGGTTGGGGCCGAAGGCGCCGACTCCGGCGGCGACGATCACCGCCGGGGCGAGGATGCTGTCACCATTGCTCACTCCGGCCAGCCAGCGGCCGTCGGGCTGGCGGGTCAGGCTGACGACCTGTTGGCCGAGATGATAGACGGGGGCGAACGGCTCGGCCTGCCGGCGGAGCTGTTCGATCAGGTCGGCGGCCAGGATGCTGGGGTGGCCGGGCACGTCATAGATGGGCTTTTCCGGGTAGAGCGCCATGCACTGTCCGCCCACCGCCTCCAGCGCATCGACCACATGGCATTTCAGACGGACCATGCCGCATTCGAAGACGGCGAACAGGCCGGCTGGGCCTGCCCCGACGACGATGACATCCGTCTCATGGGTGGTCGGCATGGCGCGTCTCCTGCTGGGTCATCCGGCCCGCATTGATGACCGAAGCGCCGGGCCGGATCAACCCTTTCCACCACGCGCGTATCAGCCGGCCCGCTGCTCGGCGCCGCAGGCTCGCCATGCCGGCCGGTGAACATCGGTGAAGAATTCCGGATCGCCGGTTTCCACCGAATAGGGTTCCAGTCCCCCATGGTTGAAGGAATCGATGCAGGCGATGAAATCGTCAGAGGTGTGCTTGATCTTCAGGAATGCTTCTTCTTCGGATCGAGCCTCCACCCGGCGCTCTTCGATACGTTGCTCGATGCCGCTGCCATAGGGAATCGGCACGGTATGACGAATCAGAACTTCGTAGGTCATGGAGATCCTCCTTGGTGTTTCCAGCAGATGGCGTCTTGTCACGAGGCGGGCGACCCTGCCATTCCGCATAAAACGGATAGAGCGTGATCCGATCAGGTAGGATCACGCCCCAGCGGCCATTGCGGCCGCGGCCAAGCGCGGAGCGCGCCCGGCGAGGGCTGAACAATGAGAGCATTTTTCGACTTGGTCGGAAAATGCTCTCATGGATTCCGTCGTGTCTTTCTGAGTGTCGCCACGCTATGGTCATGATTGAAATCCCATGGGAAACGGAGTGACCGAGTGCGGGGTTTGATCGCAGTTGGGATCAGGCGATGCGCCGAATTGGCGGCGCTGGGCCCGACCAGACTGAATCGCTCTGTCCGCTATGGCGCCGCTATCCTTCTGATCGCGCTGGCGACCGGAGTGCGGTTGGCCATCGCCCCACAGGAAGTTGGCATTCCCTATGTCACCTATTTTCCGGCGGCAACGCTGGCGGCGGTGCTGGGTGGCCTGGGAACCGGGTTGGTCGCCACGCTGCTGGGAGTGATCACCGCATCTTATCTGTTCATCCCACCGTTCGGCGCGGCGAAATTCACCACCGAGGCGCTGGCCTCGGCGCTGGTGTTCTGTGTCGACGAGGTGATCGTCTGCTCGGCGATCGAGGCGCTACGTCATTATTACAGGGGCTATGTGGCGACCCTGTCGGCACTCAAGGATGCCCATGCCGCCGAGCACGCCGCACGGCTTGAAGCGGAGCGTGCCAACGAGGCCAAGTCGCGTTTTCTCGCCGCCGCCAGCCACGATCTGCGGCAGCCATACCAGGCGATGCGGCTGTTTCTGGCCGCGTTGCAGATCAAGACCCTGACACCGGACCGACGCGACGAGGTGTTGCGCAACATGGACGTGGCGATGGCGGCAGGCGAGGAACTGCTGCGCTCGTTGCTGGACATCTCGACACTGGATGCCGGCGTGGTCTCGCCCAAGGTGGTCGAGATCCGTCTGGCCGACATGGTCCAGGCGGTCGCCAGGCGCCACCGCCCAGTGGCCGAGGCCAAGGGGCTGACGCTGCGGGTCCGCCTGTGCGACGGCACCGCGCAGGCCGACCCGGTGCTGCTCGGCCGCATCCTCGACAATCTGGTGACCAACGCGGTGCGCTACACCCGAAGCGGCGGTATTCTGGTGGCCTGCCGGTTGCGGGCCGGGCATCCGACCTTCGAGGTCTGGGACACCGGTATCGGCATCGCACCACACCACCTTGACAACATTTTCGAAGAATTCTTTCAGGTCGCCAACCCCGAGCGTGACCGAGGCAAGGGCGTCGGGCTCGGGCTGGCGGTGGTCAGCAAGATGGCCAAGCTGATGGGTCTGTCGGTAACCGTCGCCTCACGCGCCGGCCGAGGCACCCGCTTCCGGGTCTCCCTGCCCGGACCGATCGGCCGCGAAGCCGGAGTGGAGGCCGTCGACGCGGTGCGGTGACCGCGGCGAGCCATGTGGCTCGATTATTTTTCGGCTTTCCATCAATGCCACAGAAATACGCATAAAATTGCGAAGAAATACCAAGCTGTTTCAATCATTTAATACCTTTACACCGGCTCATCCAAACCATCGGCGCCTCGCTTATCAACGCTTCCCGTCATATGCTGGACACAAGTAAGAAGTTGGTCGGCAGGGAGACGGGACATGGATGCCAAGGGCGCGGAAATCATCCAGTTGGCGCAGGCGCAGATGCGGCTGCCGGCCCATCTTCGGACCGAGCACTGGTATAACGACTGGCAGCACGCCGTCTTCATCATCACCTTCGACCACCTGATGCAGGCGTTGCAGCGCGACCGCACTGCGGTCGCCGAGCGGCTGATCGACAAGTTGACCGTCTATCTGTTTGTCCACTTCCTGTGCGAAGAGGAGGGCATGGCCTTTTCGTTGCAGCATGGCGCCCTGGCGGCCGACAAGATGCGCCATCATCAGGGGCTTCATCTGCGTTTTCTCGATTATTGGCACGATGCCATCCAGCGGCCGTTCAAGACCGGCGACCTGGGTGGCCGGCGGCTGGCGCTGAAGATCCAGGACTTCTACGACAAGGTGCTGGCGCATATCGACGACGAGGATCAGACCACCTACGGCAACAAGACCAGCCGCTCGGTTGGCGTCGGGCTGGATGAAATCGCCCATATCGCTCAGTCCGGCCTGCCCCTGTCGCCCAACAGCGCTGGTGCCATGGCCATCGTCGGGGCGTGCAGCGATCGCTCCTTCAGCCTGTTGCGCTCGAAGACCCTGCCGATCAAGGCGATCGAGCCGTTGCGGCCGCTTCTGTTGACTCCGCCCGGCTTCGGCGCCGAGGACAGTGTCCGCTCCCGCGTGCTGCGGGCCTGTTGCGGGCGCAGCACGTCGTTTCTGCGTCTGGCGGCTTAGGATCAGGTTGGATCATGCCGCCAGCGGCCATTGCGGCCGCGGCCAAGCGCGGAGCGCGCCCGGCGAGGGCAGTTTCTTTCTAACATCACCGCCCCAATCCATAAGAAGCGTCCTCCGGCTCGGGCCGGCGCCGCAGTGGCGGTACGAGGCGCCGATCGTCCTCGGCACGGATGACCCGATTGCGGCCCGCCTGCTTGGCGGCATACAGGGCGGCATCGGCGCGGGCGATCGCGGTCTGGAGCGCCTTGGTGCCGGAGGCCAGGACCGCCACGCCGATGGATGCAGTGATGTGGACCTCGCGGCCGCTGCCCAGCGGCACCGGTACCCGCGCCATCAGGCTGCGCAGCCGGTTCAGCACCCGCGCCGCCTTATCCAGGTCGGTATCGGGCAGGCAGAACAGAAATTCCTCACCGCCATAGCGATAGACCCGGTCATAGGGCCGCAGCCGCCGCACCAGGAAGCGGGCGGCAAGGTTGAGCACCCGGTCGCCGGCCTGATGACCATAGGTGTCGTTGATCGCCTTGAAATGGTCCAGGTCGAGAATGGCGATGCAGCATGGCTGGCCGGAGCGCTGCGCCCGCTGCGCCTCGCGTTCCAGGTCGCGCATCATGCCCAGGCGATTGCCGACCCCGGTCAGCGGATCGGTTTCGGCCAGGGTCTGCCGCAGCAGGGAATCGACGAGACGTGTGTGATGGCCGTAATCTTCGACCGCGACCATAAAGGCCTCATAGTCGGCGGGCGAGACCGCTTCGCCGCGGGCGGCACCGTCCATCAGTCGGGCAGCCTTTGTCCGCATGTCGTGGTGGGCGCCGTACAGCCGCAGGACGGCGTCAAGCCGCTCTTCGGCCACGGTCGGCGACAGATCCGGCGCCTCCGCCCAGGCCAGCAGCGCGTCGGGCGGATCGGGGGCCGGCAGTGGAGTCGTGTCGCCGAACAGCAGCGCCGCATGTACCCGCTTGAGCCAGTTCAGATGGTCGGCGGCGCCGCGGTCCAGCGCGTCGAGAACAGCGGAATGGTGGGGTGCTCCAGGGGAGGTCGATGGCACGGTGGCTCTCTCGATGACGGAACGGCAACGGCGGAAGTGTCGCTCGAGCTTCGGGGCCGATGGCGTGATATAAAGCGCACCGATCCGACTCGAAGGAAGTATGGTCGCACCGAATGGGATTGCCCGACATTGACAGCGCCATCCGGTCGGTTATGTTCGGCGCGACCGCTGGCCGAGGAGTTTTGCCCATGGATCGCACCCGTCTGGAACAGATCGTCAATGCCGCCTGGGAGGCCCGTGATACGGTCAGCCTGGAGACCCGGGGTGAGGTGCGCGAGGCCGTCGAGGCGACTCTCGAGGCGCTCGATTCCGGTTCGCTGCGGGTCGCCGAGAAGCTCGACGGCGCCTGGCGCGTCAACCAGTGGGCCAAGAAGGCGGTGCTGCTGTCGTTCCGCCTGAACGACATGACGCCCATTTCCGGCGGCCCCGGCGGCTCGACGTGGTGGGACAAGGTGCCCAGCAAGTTCGACGGCTGGGACGAAGCGCGCTTCCGCGCCGCCGGCTTCCGCGCCGTGCCCAATTGCACCGTGCGCCGTTCGGCCTATATCGCGCCGGGCGTGGTGCTGATGCCGTCCTTTGTCAATCTCGGCGCCTATGTCGACAGCGGCGCCATGATCGACACCTGGGCGACCGTCGGTTCCTGCGCGCAGATCGGCAAGAACGTGCATATCTCGGGCGGTGCCGGCATCGGCGGCGTGCTCGAGCCCTTGCAGGCCGGCCCGGTGATCATCGAGGACAACTGTTTCATCGGTGCCCGCGCCGAGGTGGCCGAGGGCGTGCTGGTCGAAGAAGGCGCGGTGCTGTCCATGGGCGTCTATATCGGCGCCTCCACCAAAATCATCGACCGCGCCACCGGCGAGGTGTTCATGGGCCGCGTTCCGGCCTATTCGGTGGTGGTGTCCGGTACCATGCCCGGCAAGCCGCTGCCCGACGGCAGCCCCGGCCCTGGCCTGTACTGCGCCGTCATCGTCAAGCGGGTCGACGAGCGGACCCGGTCGAAAGTGTCCATCAACGAGCTGTTGCGCGATTGAGCGATCCCACCAACCCGCTGCCGCTGGCCCAGGCGCTGATTCGCCGGGCCAGCATCACCCCCGCCGATGACGGCGCTCTCGACGTGCTCGAGCAGGCGTTGAGCGGGTTGGGCTTCGTCTGCCGCCGGCTGCCCTTCGGCGGCGACGGCCGGCCGGAAATTCAGAATCTGTACGCCCGGCGGGGCTCGGCATCGCCGAATTTCTGCTTTGCCGGTCATACCGACGTGGTGCCGCCCGGCCAGGGCTGGAGCGCCGACCCGTTTGCGGGAGAGGTGCGCGACGGCTGGCTGTTCGGCCGCGGTGCCGCCGACATGAAAGGCGCCATCGCCTGCTTCGTCGCCGCGGTTGCCCGCCTGCTGCGGGACGAGGCGCCTCAGGGTTCGATCAGCCTGCTGATCACCGGTGACGAGGAAGGCCCGGCCCATGACGGCACCGTCAAGGTACTGCACTGGCTGACGGCACAAGGAGAAGTGCTCGACGTCTGTCTGGTCGGCGAGCCGACCAATCCGCAGCACCTGGGCGAAATGATCAAGATCGGCCGGCGCGGCAGCCTCAACGGCCGTCTGACGGTCCACGGCACCCAGGGCCATGCCGCTTATCCCCATCTCGCCGACAACCCGATTCCGCGGCTGATGCGCATGCTGACGGCCCTGACCGAGCAGCCGCTCGACGAGGGCACGCCGCATTTTCAGCCGTCCAGTCTGGCGCTGACCACGGTCGATGTCGGCAACACGGCGGTCAACGTCATCCCCGGACAGGCGACCGCCGGATTCAACATCCGCTTCAACGACCTGCACAGCGGCGTCTCGCTGGAGCGCTGGCTGCGCGACAGATGCGATGCCGTGGGCGGGCGCTACGACTTGACGGTGCAGGTGTCGGGCGAGGCTTTCCTCACCCCGCCGGGCCCCTTGTCGGAAGTGCTGGTTCAGGCCATCGCCACGGTCACCGGCGCGGTGCCGGAATTGTCCACCTCGGGCGGCACCTCGGATGCGCGGTTCATCCGCAGCGTCTGCCCGGTTGCAGAATTCGGTCTGGTCGGGCAGACCATGCATAAGGCAGATGAACGAGTCGCGGTGGGCGATCTGGAAACCCTGACGGAAATCTATCGCACCGCCCTGCGCGGCTACTTCCAGCGATCATGCTGCCAGCCATGAGGGTGACCGCGCGCGAGGCTCTGGCCGCACTGTATGGCACGGTGCGGCTGATTCGGCTCAAACCGGATGGCTTCGCCTGGTTCGATGCGTCGCTCGACGGCTTCTGGCGGTCGTTCGCCGCTGCCGCCCTGGTGGCGCCGCTCTATCTGGTGTCGCTGGTCCTGTGGCCGGGAACGATCAGCCTGCCCGCTCCCGATCCCCTGCGCTTCATGGCACTCAAGTCCATCGCCTATCTGATGGGCTGGGTCGCCTATCCTCTGGTGATGGTCAGTGTGCTGCGGCTGATCGACCGCGAGCGCCATATGTTCCGCTATCTGGTGGCCTACAACTGGTTCCAGGTGCCCAAGGAGGCGCTGTTCTTCACCCTGGCCGCCCTGTACGCGGTCGGGGCGATGCCCGGACGGGCCGCCGAATTCCTGTCGCTGGCCGCCTTCGCCGCGACCCTGTTCTATTTCTGGTATATCGCCAAGGCCGCCCTGGAGACCGACGGCTATACCGCCGCCGGCTTGGTTCTGATTGATCTTACCCTGGGTCTGGTCATCAGCGGCATCGCCGATCGGGCGTGATGGTGGCCCCTGGCGCGGCGAGCGACCTGCTGTTGGAGAGATCGCAGGTAACGCAGATGAACACAGATGCTCTCAGATGAACGCAGATAAGGCAATGATTCCAAATAGCTGAATCTGTTTGTCGTCTTGACCCCGGCTCTCGATGCCTTGACGACCTTCAAAGGGCTGCGATTCCCGGCGGTCATCGCTCAAGCGACGAACTGCGGTTCAGACGGCTGCATCGGTGTTCATCCGTGGATATCTGCGTTCATCTGCGTTCCCCTGCGATGCTGCCGCCTCGACATCGTCGATCGTTTGCGGTCCTCGCCTTACGGCCGCGCCCAGACGTCGCCGATCTGCGCGGTGTGGTACCATGCTTCGAGGCTCCCCGCCTCGGCGTCGCCCTCGGCGGGGGCCCAAGTGGCGAAGTCCTTGTCTGCCAGGGCGGTATAGGGGCCGATCTTGACTTCGAAAAACACCGAATCGGCCTCCAGTGCGACGATCGCGTGAACCATCCCACCAGGAATCTCGACCGCCAGCATTGACCCGCCGGCGCGCAACTCATAGCGGGCGAGTACCTGGCCGGCGGCATCGAAGGTCAGCACGGCGAAGGCGCCATGCACGGCCAGGAACAGCTCCCAGCGATCGGCGGCATGGCGGTGGGGGCGGACATAGCTGCCGGGTTGCACGGCATTGAGCAGGCGCTGCACCGGGTCGCCCAATTCCGGGTGCAGATTGTGATTCTTGCGCAGCCGCGGCGCGGCGGCCGCCTGTTGCGCCAGCGTGGTCAGCATGGACCGGTCGATGATCTTCATGGTGAGCCGGTATCAGACACAGGCGGGACCGTCAATATCCTCCGATGGGCATAGAACCTTCTGCCGGCTCGCCACGACGCGATGAGCGGACCATCCTTACTACGACGGGGAATGTGTCGCACTCCGGCGCTCGGTATGGTGGTGAGGGTCTGGTGGGAACGTTGACGACGCTCTGGTCCGGCTTGCGGGCGAATACGGTTCGCAGCTTCGTGGTGGGAAGCGCCCTGGTGATGAGCGTGGCCTTGGCGGTGACCCTGTGGCTGTCGTCGGTGGCGGCACGCAACAGCATCATCGAGGCGACCGAAGCGGCCAACATGGCGCTGAACCAGGCCTTCATCAACGAGGTCTGGCCGGCCCTCGAGCCCGCCTATGCCGTGCTCAAGGACGTGCCGACCGAACAGTTGGCCGGCCGGCCGGAAATCGCGCCGATCGACGCCATCGCCCGCAACTTCGGCCGCGGCACCGATCTGCTGCGCATCAAGATTTATGACCTGCACGGCGATACGGTCTATTCCAGCGACCCAAGGCAGATCGGCGAAAGCGAGGCCGAGAACGACGGGTTCCTCAGCGCTCGTGCTGGCAACCCGATCAGCGAACTGGAAAGCAAGGGCCGTTTCAGCGCGTTCGATCGCGAGATGGTCGACCGCGATCTGGTGTCGACCTATATGCCGGTCAACACGCCGGCCGGTGTTCATGCGGTGGTCGAGATCTACAGTGATCGCACCAGCGCCATCGCCAACGCCCGGCGCAACGTGCTGTCTCTGGCACTGGTGCTGGCGCCGCTGTTCATCCTGACCACCGGGGTGCTGGTGGCGATCGTCTGGCACACCGACCGCGCACGCCAGCGCCATCACGACCAGTTGGAACGCCAATCCCGGGAACTGGCCAAGCTGGCGGTGGAGACGCGGCGGGCCTGTCAGCGGGCCGAGGCAGCCGACCTCGCCAAGTCGCGCTTTCTCGCCAATATGAGTCACGAGATCCGCACACCGATGAACGCCATCATCGGCCTGTCCCATCTGGCCCTGCGCGGCCCGCTGTCGGGTCCGCTGCGCGATTACCTGGAGAAGATCCAGGGGTCGGCCAAGGCGCTGCTGGGCATCATCAACGACATTCTGGATTTCTCGAAGATCGAGGCCGGCCGTCTGACCATTGAGCGCATTCCCTTCTCGCTGGGCGATGTCCTGAAGCAGGTGGTGGCGGTGACCGAACAGCGCGCCACCGAAAAGGGTCTGGAACTGATCGTGCGCATGAGCCCCGACCTGCCGGATGCCTGGACCGGCGATCCGCTGCGGCTGGGTCAGGTGCTGACCAACCTGATCGGCAACGCCATCAAGTTTACCGCCACCGGTCAGGTACTGCTGGATATCGCTCCGGCCCCCGGGGGACTGGTTGCCGAAGTGCGCGATACCGGCATCGGCATGACCGACGAGCAGCGGACCAAGCTGTTTCAGTCGTTCGTCCAGGCTGACACCTCGACGACGCGGCGCTACGGCGGCACCGGCCTGGGTCTGGCGATCAGCCGGCGGCTGGTGGAGATGATGGGCGGCACCATCACGGTGGACAGCACGCCCGGTGTCGGCAGTGCGTTCCGGTTCAGCATCCACGCCATGCCCGGCCCCGACCAGCCCCGGGTATTGCCTCTCGGACCGCGGCTGTGTATCGCGGTGATCGGCGCCGCCGGCGATCTGCGGGACGCCGTGGCGGCCGGGTTGCAGCGGCTCGGCCGGCCGGTGCTGGCCCTTGATCCCACCGCAGCGATCCCCGCTTCCGCCGCCCTGGTGGCGGTGCTGGCCGACGAGCCGGAAGCCGTGCTGCCGCTGCTCGAGTCGATCGGTGATCGCCCGGTATTGGTGCTCTGCGCCGACTGTGACCGTCTGGCGGCCGCTCTCGGCGACCGACCGCGGCTGATGCTGCTGCGTCGGCCGGTGACGCCGTCGTCGCTGATTGATGCGGTGATGGAATTGCTGATGGGCGTCGGGCCGGTGACGCCGACCCAGCGGCCGGCGCGCGATGTCGAGGCAATCCAGCGGCTGCTCGGCGCCCGGGTGCTGCTGGTTGAGGACAACGCCATCAATCAGCAGGTGGCGCGCGAACTGCTGGAGGATTACGGTATCGAGGTGACGGTGGCCGGGACCGGCAGCGAGGCCTTGGCTCTGCTGACCGCGCCGGACCGCTTCGATCTGGTGCTGATGGACGTGCAGATGCCCGAGATGGACGGCTACGAGGCGACCCAGGCGATTCGTGCCGATCCGCGATTCGCCGCGCTGCCGATCATCGCCATGACCGCCCATGCCATGGTCGGCGACCGCGAGCGCTGTCTGGAGGTCGGCATGAATGATCATGTGGTCAAGCCGATTGATCCACAGCAGTTGTTCGACGCCCTGGCCCGCTGGTGCCCGGCGCGCTCCGTCGTCGCCGTCCGGCCGCCCGTCGCCCCGCCCGAGCCGTCGGTGGATGTCGGCGACTTCGCCGCCCTGGCTCCCGAAGTCGATGCCGCGGCCGGGCTGCGCCGTACCAGCGGCAAGGCCGTGCTGTTCGCCCGCATGCTCCGTGAGTTCGCCGTGCACTATGCCGGTACGGCGGCCGATCTGCGTCGTCTGGTGGCCAGCGGTGACGGCGTAGCGCTGGCCCGGCTGGCCCATACGCTGAAAGGCAGTGCCGGGGTGATCGGGCTGATGGCGGTGGAGGATGCCGCCCGGCAACTGGACGGCCTGTTGCGCGACGGGGGGCAGCCGGCCGAGCTGGAGGCGGAAGCGCTGGCGGCGGCGCTGGAGCGGGCGGTGGTCCGCATCACCGGCTGGACCGCCCAGGCGCCGCGGGCGGCAGCATTGACGGGCGAGGTCGATCGGGCGACGCTGATTGAGGACGTGCGCCGTATCGCCGGCCTGCTCGACAGTGGCGATGCGGCGGCCCTTGAGACGATCGACGCCGTTGCTGCCCGCCTGACGGCACTGGGCCAGGGCGAGCCGGCGGCGCGGTTGGCGGCTTTGGCCCATTCCTTCGATTTCGAACCGGCGGCCGAACTGGCGCGCACCCTGGTGACGTCACTTGCGCCGGCCGAGGAGACAGCTTGAATGCCCTGTATCCTGATCGTCGACGACGAACCGCTGAATCTCACCCTGCTGGCCGACCTGCTGCGCGACGAGGGCCAGATCCTGGTTGCCCGCGACGGCGAACAGGCACTGCGCCGCGCCGCCGGCTCCCCCAAGCCCGATCTGGTGCTGCTGGATATCATGATGCCGGGGATGGACGGCTACGAGGTCTGCCGCCGCCTCAAGGCCGATCCGGCGACCACCGATATTGCCGTGATCTTTGTCACCGCCCTGGGCCAGGACAGCGACGAGACCTATGGCATCGAACTGGGGGCCGTCGACTACCTGACCAAGCCGATCAGCCCCAAAGTGGCCAGGGCCCGCGTGCGCGCTCATCTCGCCCTGCATTTCCAGGCGCAGACCCTGGAACGGCTGGTTGCCGAGCGTCCCCGTGAGCTGCTGACCACCCGCGACGCTACCATCTACGCCCTGGCCAGTCTGGCCGAGACCCGCGACAACGAGACCGGCAACCATATCCGCCGGACCCAGCATTACGTTCGCGCGCTGGCGGTGGCCTTGCGCGACCATCCGCGCTTCGCCGCCGCCCTGACCGACGAGGCCATCGAACTGGTCTACAAATCGGCGCCGCTGCACGATATCGGCAAGGTCGGCATTCCCGACGCCATCCTGCTCAAGCCGGGCAAGCTGACCACCGAGGAATTCGAGGTGATGAAGACTCACACCACCCTGGGCCGCGACGCCATCGCCGCCGCTGAGGCGGTGTTGAACGATCCGTCGAGCTTTCTGCGCCATGCCCGCGACATCGCCTACAGTCACCAGGAGAAATGGGACGGTTCAGGCTATCCGCTGGGTCTGTCCGGCGAGGATATTCCGCTGTCCGGCCGGCTGATGGCGGTGGCCGACGTCTACGACGCGCTGATCTCGCGCCGCGTCTACAAGCCGGCATTTCCTCACGACAAGGCGGTGGCGATTATCCGTGACGGTCGCGGCAGCCATTTCGATCCCGACATGGTCGACGCCTTCCTGTCCATCCACGAGGATTTCCGCGCCATCGCCCAGCGGTTCGCCGACCACGAGGACAAGGTCGAGGCGTGATCCAACCTGATCGGATCACCTCTAATACCGACGAGCCTGAAGGCTCATCGACGCCCTCGCCGGGCGCGCTCCGCGCTTGGCCGCGGCCTCAATGGCCGCTGGAGGACCGGCACATCGGTTCGGGCATGTGTCAAACGTTACGCTCGCCGGTATAACCGGCGTCCAGCGCCGGCAGGGTAAAGACGAAGCAGCAGCCGCCCTCTGGCTCGGGCTCGACGCGGATCGTTCCACCGTGGCGTTCGACGATGCGGCGACAGATGGCCAGGCCGATGCCGGTGCCGGGATATTCGTGGACATCGACCAGGCGGCGGAACATCACGAACAACTGGTCGACATAGGCGGGGTCGATGCCGATGCCGTTGTCGCGGACTCGGAACTCCCACCAGTCGCCTGCCCGTTCCGCCGTGACGACGACGCGCGGCGCCCGCTCACGGTGGCGAAACTTCAGGGCATTGCCCACAAGGTTCTGGAATAGCTGGATGACCTGCAAGGCGTCGCCGGCTACGGTCGGCAAGTCACCCCGCACGATTTCGGCGCCACCGTTTTCGATGGCCCCCCGCAATTGAGTAAGCGCCGCCTCCAGCGCTTTTCCGGTATCCACCGGCCCCAGTTCCTTGCCTCGGGACTCGATTCGCGAAAACTCCAGCAGCCCCCGGACCATCTCGATCATATGCGTGCTGCCGTCGACGATGAAGCCGATGAAGTCGTCGGCGTCGGCGTCCAGACGCCCGCGGTAGCGCCGTTGGAGAAGCTGACAGTATTGCGCGACCGAGCGCAACGGCTCCTGGAGATCGTGCGAGGCGACATAGGCAAAGCGTTCCAGGTCGGCATTGGAGGCGACCAGCCGCTCCATCGACTGCTTCAGGTGTGCCTGGGTCAGACGGCGTTCGGTGACGTTCTCGCGTACGGCCAGGTAATGGGTGACGGCTCCGTCAGGCCGGCGGATGGGCGAAACCGATACCGCTTCCCAATAGGGACTGCCGTCGCGGCGATGGGACTGGATTTCGCGGTACTGGACGGTCTCGCCCGCCATCTCGCACACCACCTGGCAGCGCATGCCGATGATTTCGCCGGCCGGGAAGCCGCTGCAAGCCTCGAATGCCGGATTGATGTACTCCACCTGCCCGTCGATGTCGGTGATCATGACCCCGACCGGGCTCTGTTCGACGGCTCTGGTCAGCTTGCGCAGGTCTTCTTCTCGCCGCCAGATGGTGTCGGCCATGGTGGTGAAGGCTTGTTCCAGCAGACCGATTTCGTCCATCTGGGGCGGCGGCCCCGCCATGATCCGCCGCCCCTGTTTGACAGCATTGCTGAAATGGATCAGCCGTGTCAGCCGTGCGGTCAGTTGTCGCGCCATCCAGATGGCGAAGATCGTTCCCGCCGCAATGGCGATGAGGGTGTACGCAATGCCATCCCGTGTTACCTGTCGCAATGCCGCGATCTGGGCATTCTGACCGATCCCCACCCGCGCCCAGCCGATGGTCTCGGTGCCGGACCGGATGGGGACGGCGACATCCACCAGCCGTTCGCTGACGACCAGGGTGCGGGTTTCCTCGGGCCCCAACAGCATATCGCGGCTGACGGGATCGACCAGGAACAGCCCCACCTTGGCATCGTCGGTGTGCCCCAGCACACGGCCGAACGGGTCGACGATCATGGCGTAGCTCAGTCCGCGGAACTCGGACACCGAGCCCACAACCTCGGCCAGCCCGCGCAGATCATCGGCGAGCACCCAACTGGAACTGCTCACCGCCACGGTGCGCGCCAGGCTGGATGCCTGATGTACGCTCTCTCCCCGCAGGAAGCCGTGTTGTCGGGTCACCAGATCGACGACGAAGACCGTCATCAGCACCGCGTGAACCAGGGCGATGCCGACCACCAACTGGCGCCGCACCCCGCCGACGAGGAGGCGACGCAGTCGGCCGTTTGCCAAGCCGTCCATCAGGGCACCTCAATGGGGCGAACCGTTTCGGAGAAGCGCTTGAGGAACGCCCGGGTGCTGGCATAGGTGTCCTCATCGGCGCTCTCGAACCGCGACAGAGGTATCTGCTGGAGCAGTGCCCGCCCCTCTTCGGATTCGTGGAGAGTCAGCAGCAGCGACTCGACCGCCCGGGTCAACGGCACGGGCACATCGTCGCGCACCACCAGGCCGTTGTTGGGCAGCGTTTCCGTCTGCCATAGAACCACAAGTTGATTGGCCTTGTCTGGTTCATCCATCTGAAATTTTCGCCATGGCGGCGGCCAGGTAGCGCCAGCATCAACCTTGCCGTAATAGACGTTCAGGATGGACGATTCCTGGGAGCCGACATAGCGGTTGTCCACCTCGCGCATGACGTCGATGCCGTGCTCTTGCAGAAAGGCTTGCGGCATCATCGTGGCGGCAAGTGCGGTGGGAGCCGGATAAGAGACCGACTTGCCGCGCAACGTCTTGGGTGATGCCAACGTATGATCCTTGCGGACCAGAAAGATGCCGCGGAACTGATCGTCGTCTCCCATTTTGCCGAACACCCGGTAGCCATACCGGAGCGACAGCAGTGTCTGGTACGGGTTGGGCAAGGCGAAATGGAAGCGCCGATCAGCCAGTTTGCGTTCAAAATCGGCGTAGTTGCGCGACGCCTCCAGCCGCATCCTGGGGCCTCCCAGCCGTGCGGTCAGATACGACATCAGCGGTCCGTAGACATCGTAAAGAGTGGCGGGATTGTGGAGCGGATGAACCCCGAATATCAGAAGCTCGGACTGGACGGCGGAGTTGACGGCATAGTCCGGCGCGTACTGGCTCGTCACCTCGTCATCGCACGCGGTCAGTAGCAGCAGCAGTAACAGCGGCCGAGCGGCGATTCTCAGCCCGCGACAGCCAGCCAGCCATGCGCCAAACGACTTTACCAGCATCGTGCAAACTCCAGCGGCCATTGCGGCCACGCCCCAGCTCCAACAGGATATCCCAACCAGCCCGCAATATGAAGGGAGGCACATGTCGGTATACGGTCGGTTACACTGTTGGCCCCCTTGTCCGTCTTCCCATCCCGGCGTATGACGGCGCCATGAATGATCCACGCACATCCCGGGACGACATTTTCGGCACCGAACCCAACGCCGTTCCGCGCGCACGGGCTGCGGTGGTGCGGCGGGGGGCGCGCTGCCCGGAATGATCGGCGTCTTCGATTCAGGCCATGGCGGTCTGACGGTGCTGCGGGCGTTGCGAGCCCGGTTGCCGGACCAGGGCTTTCTTTATTTCGGCGACCATGCCCACGCGCCCTACGGCAACCGGCCACCCGCCGACATCCTGCGGCTGACCCGGCAAGCCGCCGACGGCCTGTTTCAACGCGGCTGCCGGCTGGTCATCATCGCTTGCAACACCGCGGCGGCGGTGGCGTTGCGGCCATTGCAACAGGAGTGGCTGCCCCACGCCCATCCCGACAAGCGGCTGCTGGGGGTGCTGGTGCCGATGGTCGAGGCGATCACCGGCGTTCCGTGGATCACCACCGACACGGCCGCCGCCCGTCCGGCCGGACCGGCCCGCACGGTGGCGGTATTCGCCACCCGTGGCACCGTCCGATCCGACGCCTATCCGCGCGAGGTGCACAAACGGGCCCCCGAGGTGACGGTGGTCCAGCAGGCTTGCCCGCGCTTGGCCAGCGCCATCGAGGCCGGCGCCACGCCCGACGATCTGAGCCGGCTGGTGCGCGGTTCGGTGCGGGGCTTGCGCCGCAAGCTGGGGGGCTGGCCGGACTATGCGGTGCTTGGCTGCACTCATTATCCGCTGGTCGCCCACCACTTCCGCGCCCATCTGCCGCCGGCCGTCACTCTGCTTGACCAGCCGGTGACGGTGGCGGAGTCACTGGCCCACTACCTGGCGCGCCGCCCTGAATTCACCAGCCGGAGCATGGCCGCGCCGCGGCTGCTGACCAGCGGGCGGCCCGATACGGTGTCGGACCTGGCCAGCCGCTTTATCGGCCTGGAACAAAGGTTCGAGCCGAACGGAGTAGCTGCCCCCTCCGTTGGTTGTCATAAATCCACTTCTTGAATCCTGCCCGCGTGTCACGCACCATAGTGACCTCGCTTTCATTAAGGGGATGGCCTGTGGATGAGATCGACACCGCCAACGAGCGGGTAGAACATATGACCGTCGCGGCGATCCGTGCCGCGCTGAGCAGCCGCCAGCCGAGGACTCTGTCGTCCGGGGTCTGTCAGTCCTGCGACCTTCCCATCGAGCCGGAACGGCTGCGCGCCAATCCCTATGCCCTGACCTGTCGCGACTGTGCCGCCGAGGAAGAAGCCGAACGCCAACGCGCCCGACGCACCGGTGGCCGGGGATGAGCCTTCTTCCTGAGAGCGCGGGCGAGACGCCCGCGCTCTCAGGAATCTACTTCCACCACTTCACATAGCCATCGGGCGTCAAATCCAGGTCCGGCTTGGCCTTCTTCTGGCGGGGTTTGGGTGGAGCGGGGGGCGGCTCCGGCGCCACCTTCGCCTTCGCTTTCACCGCCACCCCCTTCGCCGCCCGTTTGGCGGGCTTGGCCGGCGCCGTCGGGACCACTTCCGGGACCACGTCACCGCCCGCCATCTCGAAGCCGAACAGGGCCGACAGGTCGTCGCTGTCCAGCACCTTGCCGGCGGCGGGTGCGGTCGGGGCCAGGGGAACGGCGGCATCCAGATGGGTCAGCAGATCCTTTTCGTCGACGTCGCGCAGGCGGAACAGCAGTTCCGGCTGATGGTCCAGCCGGGCGCCGACGCCGTACAGCACCGCCGCCACATGCTTGCACATGGATGCATGGTCGGGGCAACTGCACGAAAAGTGGATTTGCGACGGTGTCGGGAACAGGCCCTTGTTCCGACGGCACAGGCGTTCCATGACGCCCTTCGAAAGCCGCCCTTGCAGCAGCTCCACCAGGGAATCAATACCGCCGGCGCAGTCGCGGCAGATGGATTGCCATTGCGGCTTGGCCACAGCGGCGATGGTCACCGCCACCTTGTAGAGCGACGAACCGCTGACCATCGCCGTCACCTCGCGCGGCTTGATCTGCAAATCGACCACCGAGCCGTTGCGCACATAGGTGCGGCCGCGCGGCAGGCGGTTTTCGTAGTCACCGTATCCTTCCATGGTATCGCACCACGCCTTGCCCCAGACGGTGGTAGCGATGGCGCGGCCGGTGATGACGATCGGAGAGACCGGATGACCCTTTTTGCGCAGCTTGGCCATTTCCAGTTCGGCCTTGCGGCGGCGCTCGGCGACCGGGACATAGGGCGCCCAGCCCCCACCATAATACGACATGCGCGTCAGTCCTTCATAACGGCGTTCAGGTCCAGGGCAACCAGATGCAGCAAGTCGGCATCGCTCATTTCGGTCAAGGTAATCTCGCCGGAGCCACTCAGCAACTCGTCGGACAAAGTTTTCTTGCTGTTGATTAAAGCGTCAATTTTTTCCTCAACGGTGCCCTGACAGACGAATTTGTGTACCAGCACATTGCGCTTCTGACCGATACGGAAAGCGCGGTCGGTGGCCTGGTTCTCGACGGCCGGGTTCCACCAGCGATCGAAATGCACCACATGGGAGGCTGCGGTCAGCGTCAGTCCCGAGCCGCCGGCCTTCAGCGACAGAACGAAGAACGGCACCGCCTCGTCATCCTGGAAAGTCTGGACCAGACGCTTGCGGTCCTTGACCGCGGTGGCGCCGTGCAGCACCAGTCCAGGCCGGCCGAAGATCTTTGCCAGGAAGGATTCCAGCGGTGCTGCCATTTCACGGAACTGGGTGAACACCAGCATCTTTTCCTGACGCGCCGCCACCACCTCGGCGATTTCGCGCAGGCGATCGAGCTTGCCGCTGTCTTCCTCGGCCCACACCCCATCGTTCAGCCATTGCGAGGGGTGATTGCAGATCTGCTTCAGGCGCATCAGCGTCGCCAGAACGATGCCCTTGCGCTCGATGCCTTCGGACTGCTCCAGCGCCTCGGCCAGACTGGCCACCGTCTGGGCATACAGGGCGGCCTGTTTGCGGCTGAGCGCGCAATGGGCGGTGAGTTCGGTCTTGTCGGGCAGATCGGCGATGACCGTCTTGTCGGTCTTCATGCGCCGCAGCAGATAGGGCCGCACCAGCTCGCGCAGCGGGCCATAGGGATTGTGCTCGCGCTCAGTCATGCCCTTGACATAGCTGGAGAACTGCCGCGACGAGCCGAGCAGGCCGGGATTGATGAAGTCGAAGATCGACCACAGGTCGCCCAGGTGGTTTTCCACCGGCGTACCGGTCAGGGCGATGCGGGCGTCGGCCTTCAGGGCTTTGGCGGCCTTTGTCTGCTTGGCGTTGGGGTTCTTGATGGCCTGTGCCTCGTCGACCACCACCAGCCGCCACTGGGTCTGACCGAGGGCCGGCAGGCGCAGCAGCGAGCCATAGCTGGTGATCGCCAGATCCAGTTCGGCCAGCCGCTGCGGTGTCAGCTGCTTCAACTGGTCCGCCGTCATCGCCGAGGGATGGACGATCGCCGCGCTCAGGCTGGGAGCGAAGCGCTCCAGCTCCGTCGCCCAGTTGGCCAGCAGCGAGGCCGGTGCCACCAGCAGGTTCGGCCGCCGCTGTGCTCCTTTGGCCTGCGCCTGGACCAGCAGCAGCGACAGCACCTGGATGGTCTTGCCCAGGCCCATGTCATCGGCCAGACAGGCGCCCAGCCCGAGCCCCGACAGCAGGTGCAGCCATTGCACGCCGGCTTTCTGATAGGGCCGCAAAGTGCCGTGCAGGGCAGGGCCGGGGTCGACACCGGCGCCGTCCGGGCTGCGCAGGGCCTTCAGGGTCTCGGCCAGCCAGGGGCCGGCGGTCACGTTGGCCCAGTCGGCTGCCGCCGAATCGCCGCCGCCGCCGCTCACTGCCGCGCCGGACAGCAGGCGCATGGCCTCGGCGAAGGTCAGGCCGTCCTGTTCGGCCAGGGCCTCCGCCGCCTTGAACTGGCGCATGGCCCGATCCAGGCGCTCGCGGTCGACCTCCACCCAGACGCCCCGCAGCAGGATCAACGAATCGGTGCCGGTGAGCAGAGCGGCGATTTCCGCGTCGTCGAGCGGCTCGCCCTCCAGCGTGACCGCCATCTGGAAATCGAGCAGCCCGTCCAGGCCGAGCCGCGAGGGCGGCCGTGTCCCCACCGTCGCCGTTACCTTGGGCCGTGCCGGCCGGTTGGCGTGCCAGTTGGCCGGCATGCGCACCACCACGCCGGCCGTCTCCAGATCCGGCACGCTGGCCAGAAAGCGGGCGGCCTCGCCGGGCGTCCAGCGCAAGGGATGGAAGATCTCGCCGGCATCGACCATCGCCCGCAGCCAGCCCCGTTGCTCGGCGGCGCGCTGCACCGGCATCAGCAGGGACAGCAGCTTGTCGTGATTGGCCGGCCCGGCATATTCGCGGATCGCCTGGGCCAGCGGCACATGCTGCGCCTTGGCCTGAGCCGACAGCCGCGTGGTGTAGGTGGCCATGAAGGCGAACGGGAAGTCGGGATCGCGCCGGTTCTCGGCCAGATTGAAATGCACCCGCCCGACCAGATTCCAGGCCGGGTTCAGGGTTTTCAGGAAGGATTGCAGATCGGTGTCGGCCTCGGCCCGCGCCGCGGCGAAGGCCCCCGCCAGCTCCGACCACAGATCCCGCAGCACCTCGCCGCTTAAGTACTCCGCCCCCGGCATCATCGGCGCCGTCAGCACCAGTGTCGCCAGTTCACCGTCATCGGGCGGCGGCACCTCGGGCACCAGCGTCGACCATGGGTCATCCAGCGCCATCGCCGAAGACCGCAGACACAACGCCCCGACATAGCGCGCCGCCAGATCGCGCCACCACACGAAGGCCGGTGGCAAGGAGGCTCCGACCTCACCCGCCCCCAACCGCAGCAGACCATGGCCGCTGCCGCGCGCGAACGCCGTGGTCAGCCGTTCGGCGAGCCGGCCGTCAAGAGCCGGCGCATCCTCCATCGCTTCCAGCAACAGCCGGCCGTGCGGCGTCAGGCGCAATCCGAGACGAGACATGACCGGTCCGCATCCTTCCGTTGATCCGCCCCGGATATAGCCGGTTGTCCGGGGCGAGGGAAGCCGGTGCGGGATTGTTTTCATTATACATACCCTATCGCCGCGGTGCCGCGTCTGGGCTATCATCCGTCGTGTTGGGTCTGCGTCGAATCGCCAAGGGGGCGCGCCATGGAACTCATGTCCATTTTCGTCATCGTCTTTCTGCTTCTCGGCATCGGCATCGTCGCCGCTGGCGTCAAGACCGTGCCGCAAGGCTGGGAATACACCGTCGAGCGGTTCGGCCGCTATATCGGCACCCTGTCGCCCGGACTGCATGTCATCATTCCCGTGTTCGATCAGATCGGCGCCAAGCTGAACATGATGGAACAGGTGCTCGACGTGCCGTCGCAGGAGATCATCACCCGCGACAACGCCATGGTCACCGTGGACGGCGTGGTGTTCTACCAAGTGGTTGATTGCGCCCGTGCCGCCTACGAGGTACGGCAATTGCAGATCGCCATTCTCAATCTGGTGATGACCAATATCCGCACCGTGATGGGCAGCATGGATCTGGACGAGCTGCTGTCGCAGCGCGACAAGATCAATACCCAGTTGCTCAATGTGGTCGATGAGGCCACCGAGGCATGGGGCATCAAGGTCACCCGCATCGAAATCAAGGACATCGCACCGCCGCGTGATCTGGTGGACTCGATGGCCCGGCAGATGAAGGCGGAACGCGACAAGCGTGCCAACATCCTGGAAGCCGAGGGCTTTCGTCAGGCCGCCGTGCTCAAGGCGGAAGGCGAGAAGCAGTCGGTGATCCTGGCCGCCGAGGGCCGCCGCGAGGCCGCCTATCGTGATGCCGAAGCCCGCGAACGCGAGGCGGAAGCGGAGGCCAAGGCCACCACCATGGTCTCCCAGGCCATCGCCGCCGGCAGCGTCCAGGCCATCAACTATTTCGTTGCGGTGCGCTATGTCGACGCCCTGCGCGACATCGCCAAGTCGCCCAATCAGAAGCTGGTGATGATGCCGTTGGAGGCCGCCGGCGTGATCGGTGCGGTCGCCGGCATCGCCGAACTGACCAGGGATGCCATGCAGCAACAGCAGCCACACAAGGGCGGCTGAGATGGACCTGCTGTTACCGATGAGCTATTGGCACTGGTGGATTATCGCCACCGCGCTGATCGTCGCCGAGCTGCTGATGCCGGGCATCTATCTGATGTGGCTGGGCATTGCCGCCGCCGTTACCGGCCTGCTCGCCTTCCTGGTCGGCTTCGGCTGGGAAGGTCAGGTGGCGGTGTTCACCATCCTGTCGGTGGCCAGCGCCTTTCTCGGCCGCGTGGTCTACAAACGGTCCACCGGCCCCACCGACCATCCCACTCTGAACCGCCGCGCCGAGCAGTATGTCGGCCGGGTGTTCACCCTCGACCAGCCGATCGTCAACGGCATCGGCCGGCTCAAGGTGGCGGACACCACCTGGAAAATCGCCGGTTCCGATGCTCCGGCCGGCAGCCGCGTCCGGGTGTGCGCGGCCAAAGGGGTGGTGTTGCAGGTGGAGGCGGCGGCAGAGTAGAGCGCGATCAGATCAGGTTTGATCGCGCTCCGGCCGCATCCATATGCGATGATAGAAAGCAGCGCTTTCAACTGATCGTCATGCCCGGGCTTGTCCCGGGCATCCACGTGGTGCCGCAAAGTGAGCATTTGTGCGGTGGGTAGACGTGGATGCCCGGATCAAGTCCGGGCATGACGCATTGGGAAGCGGAGCGGGAATTTGCGTTCTCTGCTCCGGCCTCACCCTCGCCCCGGCACCACGCGGCGATAGCTCAGCGCCTCGGCGATGTGCAGGCGGCGGACGGTGGGGGCGCCGGCCAGGTCGGCGAGAGTGCGGGCCACCCGCAGCACCCGGTGATAGCCGCGCGCCGACAGCCGCAGCCGCTCCGCCGCTTCGGTGAGCAGGCGGCGGCCGGGCTCGTCGGGAGCCGCCACCTCTTCCAGCAGAGTGCCGTCGGCCTGGGCGTTGCAGCGGATGCCGCGCGCCACATGCTCGGCATAGCGCCGCGACTGGATATCGCGCGCCGCAGCCACCCGCGCCGCCACCTCCGCCGAGCCCTCGGCCGGCGGCGGCAGCGACAGATCGGCGGGATTGACCGCCGGGACTTCCACATGCAGGTCGATGCGGTCAAACAGCGGCCCGGAAATGCGCGACTGATAGTCGACGGCGCAGCGCGGCGCCTTGTTGCAGGCCATCACCGGATCGTCGAGATGCCCGCAGCGGCAGGGATTCATCGCCGCCACCAGTTGTACCCGCGCCGGATAGGCCACATGGGCATTGGCGCGGGCGACCAGGGCGCGACCCGACTCCAGCGGCTGACGCAGCGCTTCCAGGGCGCCGCGCTGGAATTCGGGCAATTCGTCGAGGAACAGCACCCCGTGATGAGCCAGCGACACCTCGCCCGGGCGCGCCCGCGAGCCGCCCCCGACCAACGCCGGCACCGAGCACGAATGATGCGGATCGCGAAACGGCCGGCGCCGCAGCAGCCGGCCCTGGTCGAGGATGCCGGATACCGAATGGATCATGCTGACTTCCAGCGCCTCGGCCGGGCTGAGCGGCGGCAGCAGCCCCGGCAGGCGGGCGGCCAGCATGGACTTGCCGGAGCCGGGCGGGCCGACCATCAGCAGATTATGCCCACCGGCCGCCGCCACCTCCAGCGCCCGCTTGGCAGTCTCCTGGCCCTTGACGTCCTTCAGATCGGGCGGCGGCACACCGTCCTCGGCAATGGCCGGAATCGGCTTGGCCAGCAGTTGCGTGCCCTTGAAATGGTTGATCAGCGCCAGCAGCGACGCGGGGGCCAGCACCTCGACCCCGCCCGCCCAGCACGCTTCGCCCCCTTGCGGTCCCGGACAGATCAGGCCGCGACCGGCGGCATTGGCGGAAATGGCCGCAGGCAGCACACCGGCCACCGGCGCCAGCGCGCCATCAAGGCCAAGCTCACCGAGCACCGTATAGCCGGCCATCTCCTCATCCGGCAGCACTCCCATCGCCATCAGCAGCCCGACCGCCACCGGCAGATCGAAATGCGAGCCCTCCTTGAGCACATCGGCCGGTGCCAGATTGACGATGATCCGCTTGGGCGGCAGCCCCAGCCCGATCGACGCCAACGCCGCCCGCACCCGCTCCCGGGATTCCCCGACCGCCTTGTCGGGCAGCCCGACAATGGTAAACGCCGGTAGCCCGGCGCCGATCTGCACCTGGACATCAATGTCGAGCACGTCGATGCCGGCAAAGGCGACGGTGGAGATGCGGGAGGTCATGGGCTGCGCACGACTATGAGATGGCTATCCATGCCACGCATGCACGCTATTATCAGCCTGACCGTCTACCGACGATCAGTATCATTTCGCATATCATCGTGTGGTGGTGCGCCGCTACTCATAGTCCGTGGACGGAAAGTCGGCGGAATGATCGCATGGCCGCCATGGATCAGGCTCGGCAGGCGACGATCAAAAAGGCGTTCGGTGCGCGTGTGCGCGGCTTGCGTCTGGCGCGTGGCCTGTCGCAGGAAGCGCTGGCGCTGACCTGTGAACTGGACCGCACCTATATCGGCGGGGTCGAGCGCGGCGAGCGCAATCTCAGCCTGATCAACATCCACCGCATCGCCGAGGCGCTGGATGTCCCCGTGGGTGACCTGTTCGGGTGACGGCGATGCCGCTACCCTTCCGCAAAAACCAGTTCCGGCAACGCCAGGCTGCGGCATGACCCGTGCTCGGTCGAGAGAGTCAACGTCAGGGTGTGACGGTCCGTCGGCTCAATGCTCAGCAAGCCCGCCGTGGCGAGAAACAGCAATGCCTCGCAGGGTGGGGCATCGCTTGGCAGGCCGACGCGAAGGCCGCTGATATCCGTCAAACCTGTTGCGCGCTGACGCTGTCCAGCCCGTCCGTCTGTCCAGGCTGATGGCGGTTGCGAGCCCGGCGACAGGAAGATCAGCGGCTGCCTGGGATCGGCGCTGGAGGTTGCCATCGGAATGGTCAGACTGGGCGGAAGGTAGGACGGGGCATAATCCCAGCAGGGAAACGGCAAACGGCGGTCAGGACCGTTTGACCGCAAGGCGATGCCAAAGGGGGAGGCCGCGTTGTCGCGCCAGCGTGAGCGCTCGAACAGACCGGTTCGCGGGATGGTCCGCAGCTCGTCGTCGTTCACCGCCCAGAGGAGTTCGAGATAGGCGTTGTCGAAGCAATAGCAGACATTCGCGGTGCCCTGCCCGGGATGAGCGCGGCGGTAACTCTCGGTCAGCGCGTTCAACGTCGTGTTGTGCTGCACGAAGACGAAAATATGGTCGATGGCTAGGCTCATATCCGGCGCTTCGGCCATGTCTCAATGCCTCCTCAACATATCCCCTTCGTATCCAACAGGCCGGCTGCCGTCGGCGGATCAGTATACCGCGGCGATCGCCGAGCCGGCGATCATTGAGGCAAATGTCGCCAGGACCACCGCCGCGGAACGCCAGATGCGCAGGGGCGTCACCATGCCTCCGGCCGAGCGGGCGATCATTGCCCCGAAACCGATCCAGCAGGTGGCGACCACGACCACCAGAGCGGAAAATGCGGCAAGCCAGGGGGCCATGTCCAGGAGATCGCCTCGGGGGAGAATGACCAGGGCGAAGATGAAGGCCTTCGGGTTGATCAGCGTCGTCAGGAAGACCCGTCGCATGGAAATGGTGGCTCCGGCGGCGCTGAAGCCCTGGCCCGCCTGACGCCACAATCGCACCGCGCAAGCGGTCAGCCAGAGGCTGGCCGCTAGTTTCAATCCGATGCTCACCACAGGGTACGCCGCCACGAGGCCGCCAAGCACTCCGGTCAGCAGCAGGATCGACAGCAGATAGCCGCAGATTTCCGCAAGCACCAGCCGCAGCGATCCGCGGACGCCCACCGCCGCCCCGGACGCCGCCAGCAGGGTATTGGTGGGCCCCGGTGTCGCGAGCAGGGCAAGCACGGCGACGGCAAAAGCGGCAGCAGTCATTCCCCGCCTCGGCTTGGTTATCGGATCACAGTCCCCTCGGCCAATACACGATCCCGCCGCTATTCTGAACAGGAAATATCTCGGCGCGGCAGTATTTCGACCAGATTACACATAAGGAATTTGCAATATGTGCAGCCGCGAGGCGATCACGCTTCCGGCGCCAGCGCCTCGGCCACCAGCCGGTGCGCCTCTGGATTGCGGCACAGGCTGAGATGAGCGCCGCGCAACGCGGCATGTGGCAGGTCCGGGCGGAAGCAGCTTTGCCAGGGGACGATGCCGTCGTCCGGCGAATACACGGCGCAGGATCGCACCGGCAACGGTCCGGCCAGCCGCGACAGGTCGAGGTCGCGGTCGTAGAACGGCGCCAGCAGCCGGAACAGCGGCGCCAGATGGGTTGCCGTGGGCAGGACGATGGGGCTGCCCAGGGTGATGACGCACCGCACCGCGGTCGGATCATCCAACGCCAGATCCCAGGCCATCAGGCCCCCCAGGCTGACGCCGATCACGCCGACCGGGCCGTCGCCGCTGATCCGGCGCAGGCGTTGCCGCAACCCCTGGCGGAGCGACGGCGTCGGCCCCAGGTTGACGCCCAACCCCCAACCGAAGGCCCGCCAGCCGCACCGCTCCAGTGCCCGGCGCAGCGGCAGGGTTACCAGATCGGTGGTCAGGAAGGCGGGGATGACCAGTATGCTGCGGTCCCGTCCGGCCGGAGGACCGGGATCGGCGGGCGGCGGCGGACGATCCCACAGCAGCGCTGCGGCCTCGCGCCACAGGCGGACGGCCGGCGGTGGGGCCACGCGGCCGGTGCGGTCGAAGGCATCGCCCAGGTCCATCACCGGGCGGTCATGGGTGGGGTTTGCCGAAATGGCCATGGCTCCCGGGTTCGAATTCGTCCCGGACTATCACACCGCCCGCGCACAGGCCATAGGATGGCTGTCTCACCTGCACGATCCAGCGGTCGGGCGTGTTCCAGAAGTATAGCGCGGGTATCCACTATTTCATTAGGACTCGACTTTGTGGCCCCCTCGTCAGTAAGGTAGGACCATGCCGTGGTTCGCAGGTGCAGCGGCGATACAGTTTGGGAACCTCCCGCATGACCTCAGGCAAGGTTGCCGCTCATTTCGCCGCCGAGGCCGCCGCGCAAGCCGCCGCTGTCATCAGCGCCAAAGCCGCCGCCAAGATCACGTCGGAGATTGCCGCGCGGGCCTCGCGCAAGGCCGCCAACGTGGCCGGGGAAATCACCGCCCAGGTGGTGCACAAGGCGGCCCGCGCCGCGGCCCAGGCCGCCGCACGCGCCGCAACCGAAGTGATCGCTGAAATCGCAGCCAAGGCCGCCGCCGAAGCCGCCGCCAACGCCGCGGCCCGGGCGATGGCCGACCTGAGCGGAATCATCGAGGAAATCGCGTCGCGCGTGGCCGCCGACGCCTCGCGCAGTGCCGCCGCCGCGGTTCGCCGCGCCGGTACCAGCATCGCCGTCGAGGCCGCGCACGAGGCCCAGGAAGCGGCCAAATACGCCATCCAGACCACCGCCAAAGCGGCGACCGAGATTGCCATCCAGGCGTCCAGCAAGGCGATCCAGGCGGCGCAACGCGCCTCCAGCGAGGCCCGCGACGCCGCCGACCGTGCCGCCGACCGTATCAGCGCCGACGCCACCGGCACCAAGACCGATCTGCTCTACCTGCCCAACGGCTCACGCGTCCGGCTCGACGGCCTGGATTAGAAAGAAACTGCCCTCGCCGGGCGCGCTCCGCGCTTGGCCGCTCGCAGTTGCGAAGCGATTGCCCTTGCCGACGTGCTCCGCCATGATGGCGGGCATGCGCGCGGCCAAGGACACCCCGAATCATGACCGACACCCCTGAAGACAGCGAACGGCACCGCAGCAAGATGGCGCGGAAAAAAGTCGCGCGAGATCGCATGATGGCGGAGAAAAGCACCGGCAAGGGGGTGCTGATCGTCCACACCGGTGCCGGCAAGGGCAAGTCCTCGGCAGCCTTCGGCATGGCGTTGCGCTGTGTCGGCCATGGCCTGAAGGTGGGCATCGTCCAGTTCATCAAGGGCGCCTGGGACACCGCCGAGCGGCGGGTGCTGTCCGGCTTTCCCGATCAGGTCGCATTCCACGCCCTGGGAGAGGGCTTCACCTGGGAAACCCAGGACCGCGAGCGCGACATCGCCGCCGCGGAACGGGCCTGGACGGTCGCCGCGGCGATGCTGGCCGATCCGAGCTATGCCATGGTCATTCTCGACGAGTTGAACATCGCCCTGCGCTATGGCTATCTGCCGCTTGAGGCGGTGCTGGCGACGCTGGCGGCGCGGCCCGAGGGTCAGCACGCGGTGGTCACCGGCCGCAACGCCTCCCCTGAGCTGATCGAGCAGGCCGACCTTGTCACCGAGATGACCCTGGTCAAGCATCCCTTCCGCGGCGGCATCAAGGCGCAGCCGGGGGTGGAATATTGAAAGCGCGGGCGCTGCTGCTGCTGGCTCTGGCGGTGCTGAGCCCTCTGCCGGCCGTGGCCCAGGTCGACCAGCAGAAACTGGTCAACAGCGCTCAGACCACCGTCGAGCGGCTGCGCAGCGATCCCCAGTATGATGAACTCTGGGCGCCGCTGTTGCAGTCGGCCCGGGCGGTGCTGATCATCCCCGATCTGATCAAGGCCGGGTTCATCCTGGGGGGCGAATACGGCATGGGGGTGATGCTGTTGCGCCGGACCGACGGGAGCTGGAGTTCTCCCGCCTTCTACACCCTGACGGCGGGCAGCTTCGGCTTCCAGGCCGGACTCCAGGACGCCGAGGTGCTGTTCACCATCATGAGCGAGCGGGCGCTACAGGCGGTGATGGCCAACGCCGTGAAGTTCAGCGCCGATCTCGGGCTGGCCATCATGGTGCTGGGCGGCGGCATCGAAGCAGCCACCACCACCAGTTTCGGCGCCGACATCTACGCCTTTTCCCGCGCGGTCGGGCTGTTCGGCGGCGGCTCGCTGGAGGGCGCGGTGATCAAGCCGCGCAGCACCTGGAACGCCGCCTATTACGGCGAGGCGGTGACGCCCGACGAAATCCTGATGGGTCGTCAGACCAACCCCCAGGCGGACGGCTTGAGGCAGACCCTTGGCCAGTGATCGCCACCCCGCCGTCGCGGTGATGCTGCAAGGCACCGGCTCGGATGTCGGCAAGTCGCTGCTGGTGGCCGGCCTGTGCCGCGCCGCCACCCGGCGCGGTCTGCGGGTGGCGCCGTTCAAGCCGCAGAACATGTCCAATAACGCCGCGGTAACCGTCGACGGTGGCGAGATCGGTCGGGCTCAGGCGTTGCAGGCGCGTGCCTGCGGCCTGGCGCCGCACTCGGATATGAATCCGGTGCTGCTCAAGCCGCACGGCGAGACCGGATCGCAAGTGGTGGTGCAAGGTCGGGTGTGGGGCAGCGCCACGGCGCGCGAGTATCAGGCGCTGAAGCCGCGGCTGCTCGGCGCGGTGCTGGAGAGCTACCATCGGCTGGCCGCCTCGGTGGATCTGGTGATCGTCGAGGGCGCCGGCTCGGCCGCCGAGGTCAATCTGCGCGCCGCCGACATCGCCAATATGGGCTTCGCCGAAGCCGCCGACCTGCCGGTGCTGCTGGTCGGCGATATCGACCGCGGCGGGGTGATCGCCTCGATCGTCGGCACCCATCTGCTGTTGCCGGAGGCCGAGCGTCGCCGTGTCGCCGGTTATCTGATCAACAAGTTCCGCGGCGATGTCTCTCTGTTCACCCCGGCGCTGGAGACCATCCGCAGTCATACCGGCTGGGACTCGCTGGGTGTGGTGCCGTGGTTCGCCGATGCTCACCGCCTGCCGGCCGAAGACGCCGTTGCCCTCGACAAACCGCGCGCGGTCGGCGTCGCTCCCATTCGCATCGCCGTGCCGCGGCTGGCGCGCATCGCCAATTTCGACGATTTCGATCCGCTGGCCGCCGAGCCCGACGTGGCCTTGACCATCGTCCCACCCGGTCGGCCGCTGCCCGAGGCCGATCTGGTGATTCTGCCCGGTTCGAAGGCGACCATTGCCGATCTGCTGTTCCTGCGGGCGCAAGGCTGGGATGTGGACCTGACGATGCATCTGCGCCGCGGCGGCAGGGTGCTGGGTATCTGCGCCGGCTATCAGATGCTCGGGCGGGTGGTGCGCGATCCGCTCGGCCTGGAAGGCCCCCCCGGAGAGGCCGCCGGCCTTGGCCTGCTCGACGTCGAAACGGTGCTGTCGCCCGACAAGACCCTGACACTGCGCCAGGGCGTTGATGGTGCCGGAACGCCGCTGCGGGCCTATGAGATGCATATGGGTGTGACGCTCGGAGACGATACCGCCCGCCCGCTGCTGACCGTCGACGGTGTGGCCGAAGGCGCGCAGGCGCCCGATGGTCGGGTCGCCGGCTGCTATCTGCACGGCCTGTTCACCTCCGACCCCTGGCGCCACCGCTTCCTGGAATCGCTGCGTCCGGGACGGGATGCTACTGTCGCCTATGAGGCGCAGGTCGAAAACACCCTGGACCGCCTCGCCGACCATCTGGAGCGGCATGTGGATGTGGCGCGGGTGCTGAGGGTGGCGGGGTAGGGTGGGGAGCGCCCGCTTCCAAGCGGGCACTCGGCGGCACGGCCTGTCTGCCCGCTTGGAAGCGGGCGCTCCCTCGGCCAATGATCCACAAAGGATGGCATTCGCGCGGGTATTTGCCACATCTTGACGCGCCCGGGGTGATCCAGGCGGTAACCTTTCGTCTTGCCGACAGTCTGCCTGCCGACGTGCTTGAGCGGCTCAACCACAATTTCAAGAACGATCCTGCGGCGCTCCGAAGAGGCGTTGCTCAAGTGCTGGATGCCGGCCATGGAACATGCCTGCTGCGCGCAGCTTGGGCAGCCGAACTGGTTGAACAGGCGCTGCTGTATTTTGACGGAACGCGTTATCGTCTGTTGGCGTGGGTGGTCATGCCCAACCACGTTCACTGCGTTGTGGAACCGGCAGACGGTTTCAGGCTGGGCGACATCGTCCAAAGCTGGAAGCAGTTCACCGCGCGAACGATCAATGCCCGACGTGGCGACCATGGTCGCTTTTGGCAGAAAGACTATTTCGATCGCCGCATCCGCGATGACCGCCATTTGGCGGCGGCCATTCAATATGTGGAAAATAATCCAGTATCCGCCGGCTTGGTGACGAAACCGACGGACTGGTCTTATTCAAGTGCCAGAGAGAGATAACGGAGCGCCCGCTACTCCGTCAGATCCTCCCACAGCTCCTTGACCTTGGCGAAGACGAACTCGCGCAGCAATTCCTGCTGCCTCTTGGTCAGAGCGCCCGTGAGAGATAACGGAGCGCCCGCTTCCAAGCGGGCACTCGGCGGCGCGGCCTGTCTGCCCGCCGAGGCGGGCGCTCCCTTCCGCTACTCCGTCAGATCTTCCCACAGCTCCTTGACCTTGGCGAAGAAGCCATGGCTTTCGGGGCTGGTGTCCTTGTCGTTGCCGGCCTTGTCGAACTCGCGCAGCAGTTCCTGCTGCCTCTTGGTCAGGTTGACCGGCGTTTCGACCACCGCCTGAACGAACATGTCACCGCGGGCCGGTGAACGCAGAACGCTCATGCCCTTGGCCTTCAGGCGGAACTGGTGGCCCGACTGGGTGCCGGCGGGGATGGTGATATTGGCGCGGGTGCCGTCGATGGATGGCACTTCGATGGTGCCGCCGAGCGCCGCCGTGGTCATGGGAATCGGCACCCGGCAATGGATGTTCGCACCTTCCCGCTGGAACAGGCGGTGCGGCTTGATGGCCAGGAAGATATACAGGTCACCCGGCGGCGAGCCACGCATGCCGGCTTCACCCTCGTTGGCCAAGCGGATGCGGGTGCCGTCCTCGACGCCCGGCGGGATGCTGACCTGAAGGGTCTTTTCCCTGCGGGTGCGGCCGGTGCCGCCGCAGGTCTTGCACGGATCTTTGATCACCCGGCCGAGGCCCTGGCAACTCGGACAACTGCGTTCGATGGTGAAGAAGCCTTGTTGCGCCCGCACCTTGCCGGCGCCGTGACAGGTCGGGCAGGCCACCGGCTGCGAGCCGCCGGCGCCGCCGGTGCCTTTGCAGTCGTCGCAGCCGACCGATGACGGCACGCGGATGGTGGCATTCTTGCCGGCATAGGCCTCTTCGAGGCTGATTTCCATGTTGTAGCGCATGTCGGCGCCGCGTCCGGCCCCGCCGCCGCCCCGCCGGCCGCCCATGAACTCGCCGAACATTTCGTCGAAGATATCGGCAAAGCCCGAGGCGAAATGGAAATCAAAGCCACCAGCCCCGGCGCCCTGGCCGCCGGCGCGGCCCATGCCCTGCTCGAAGGCGGCATGGCCGAAGCGGTCGTAAGCGGCGCGCTTCTGTTCGTCCTTCAGGACTTCATAGGCTTCGCTGATTTCCTTGAATTTCTGCTCGGCTTCCTTGTCCCCCGGATTGCGGTCCGGGTGGTACTGCATCGCCTGCTTGCGATACGCCTTTTTGAGATCCTCGGCACCAGCAGTCTTGGCCACACCGAGAAGCTCGTAATAGTCCTGCTTTGCCATGCCTTGAACCCGAATGAACAGCCGTGAAGCCCCGGAGGAGGTCGTCTCCTCCGGGGCATATCACACACCAGAATGGTTTACTTCTTCTTGTCGGCGTCGACTTCTTCGAAATCGGCATCGACCACCTGATCGCCCGCGCCATGCTCGGCCCCGGCTTCGCCACCCGGAGCGGCACCCGGCTGGGGAGCGTCCTGCTGTGCCTTGTAGATGGCTTCGCCCAGCTTCATGGACGACTGCGTCAGGGCTTCGGTCTTGGCGCGGATGGCGGCAGGATCATCGCTGTCCATCACGTCCTTGAGGCCCTGTATGTCGCGCTCGATCTGCGACTTGATGTCGGCACCGACCTTGTCGCCATACTCCTTGAGGTTCTTCTCGGTGGAGTGCAGCAGGCCGTCGGCATGGTTGCGGGCTTCGACGATCTCCTTGCGCTTCTTGTCGTCGGCAGCATGTTCTTCGGCTTCGCGCACCATGCGCTGGATATCGGCATCGTTGAGCCCACCCGATGCCTGGATGCGCACCGCCTGTTCCTTGCCGGTCGCCTTGTCCTTGGCCTGGACGTTGACGATGCCGTTGGCGTCGATGTCGAAGGTAACCTCGATCTGCGGCACGCCGCGCGGCGCCCCGGGAATGCCCAGCAGATCGAACTGACCGAGCATCTTGTTGTCCGCGGCCATTTCGCGTTCGCCCTGGAAGACGCGGATGGTCACTGCCGTCTGATTGTCCTCGGCGGTCGAGAACACCTGACTTTTGCGGGTCGGGATGGTGGTGTTGCGGTCGATCAGGCGCGTGAACACGCCGCCCAGGGTCTCGATGCCCAGCGACAGCGGGGTGACGTCCAGCAGCAGAACGTCCTTGACCTCGCCCTTGAGCACGCCGCCCTGAATGGCGGCACCGATGGCCACCACCTCGTCGGGGTTGACGCCCTTGTGGGGCTCGCGGCCGAAGAAGGACTTCACGATTTCCTGAATCTTCGGCATGCGGGTCATGCCGCCGACCAGGATCACTTCGTCGATGTCGCTGGCCTTGATACCGGCGTCGCGCAGAGCGGCCTTGCAGGGGGCGATGGTGCGCTGAACCAGCTCGTCCACCAGAGCTTCCAGCTTGGCGCGGGTCAGCTTGATGTTGAGGTGCTTCGGCCCGGACTGGTCGGCGGTGATGAAGGGCAGGTTGACATCGGTCTGCATCGCGCTGGACAGCTCGATCTTGGCCTTTTCAGCGGCTTCCTTCAGGCGCTGCAAGGCCAGACGGTCCTTGCGCAGGTCGATGCCCTGCTCCTTTTTGAACTCGTCCGCCAGATGGTCCATGATGCGGGCGTCGAAGTCTTCGCCGCCGAGGAACGTATCACCGTTGGTCGACTTCACCTCGAACACGCCGTCGCCGATTTCCAGCACCGACACGTCGAAAGTGCCGCCGCCCAGGTCGTACACGACAATGATGCCGCTGCCCTTCTTCTCAAGCCCGTAGGCGAGTGCGGCAGCGGTCGGTTCGTTGATGATGCGCAGGACTTCCAGGCCGGCGATGCGGCCGGCATCCTTGGTCGCCTGACGCTGCGAATCGTTGAAATAGGCCGGAACGGTGATGACCGCCTGGCTGATCTTTTCGCCCAGATACGCTTCGGCCGTTTCCTTCATCTTTTGCAGGATGAAAGCCGAGATCTGGCTGGGGCTGTACTTCTTGCCTTCAGCCTCGACCCAGGCGTCGCCGTTGTCGCCGTTGATGATGTGATAGGGCACCAGGCCCATATCCTTCTTGGTCAACGGATCGTCGAACCGGCGGCCGATCAGGCGCTTGATGGCGAAGAAAGTGTCGGTCGGATTGGTCACCGCCTGCCGCTTGGCCGCCTGACCCACCAGGCGCTCGCCATTGTCGGTGAAGGCCACCATCGACGGCGTCGTGCGCATGCCCTCGGCGTTTTCGATCACCTTGGCAGCTTTGCCTTCCATGATGGCGACGCACGAGTTCGTGGTGCCCAGGTCGATACCAATAACTTTGCTCATGTCGTCCCTCTTGTGGATACGGCAGGTTCCCGCGGCCCTACGAGCAGCCGCAAAAACCCCCCAGCGTTGCTACGACCTGAATCGGTCCCGTGGGGAGCCCGAAAATCGTTGGGCGGTTATATAAGGCCCGCATCTGAAGGGCGCAACGGCAGCCGCACTGCGCCGCGCGCACATTAGCACTCGGAGTTCCGGAGTGCTAGGCTCGAACGCACGGCTTGACGTGATATCGTTTGAATGATATCACTATGACGATATCAGCAATGCGTTTTTCAACGCTCGTTCAAAGTGAAAGGGATTGTCATGGTTTTGCGCGAATGGACAAACGAGCAAGTGAAGGAGCTATGTCAGCGCTATAGTCTGACCTATTTTTCAAGGCACAATCAATTAGTCACATGCAAGAATAAGCCGATTATATCGGTTCGCATTGGCGGGCAAATAAGGCCAGAGGATATCCAGCGTCTTGAGGAGTATGGTATTTTCATTTGATCTTCGATGGAGGAAGGTGATGAAAGACCGCATCAGAGATGGGCCATTTTAACGGCAGAGCAGTGAGTCAGTAGCTATTGCTATATTTACCAGTATAGATGTTTTGCGTAGGAGTGTAAGATGACTGATTTTACTGTTATTATTCGCGAATGCAGTGTTGATGAAGGTGGGGGATATAGGGCGTCCTTCATGGATCTGCCGGGTTGTGTCGGGGACGGCGTGACGCCTGACGAGGCATTGCGCCATGCCGAAGAAGCAAAAGAGTGCTGGCTGGAGGCGGCGCAAGAATTAGGTGTTGATATAGATAAAGATAATTACAGTGGCCGGCTGTTGTTGCGCATGCCGAAGGAGATGCACCGCGACATCAGCCTGTTGGCACGCTCCCGCGACGTCAGCATCAATTCTCTGATCACCGACATGGTCTCGGATTCTTTGAAAAAGGCGTCCATGGAGTTTCGCAAGGCTGGGTGAATCTGCCCCTTGATCGTCTCCGCCAGCTACCGCACCGATATTCCGGCGTTCTACGGACCGTGGTTTCTCAACCGCTTCCGCGCCGGCACTGCCAAGGTTCTGTCGCCTTATGGCGGCAAGCCCTATGCGGTGCCGTTGCGGGCGGGGGTTGACGGGTTCGTGTTCTGGACCCGCAATGCCGCGCCATTCGTCGCGGTACTGCGCGAGGTGCGGCGGGCGGGGTATCCGTTTGCCGTGCAGTATACGGTGACCGGATATCCGCGGGCGCTGGAGACCTCGACCACCCCGCCCGACAAGGCGGTCGACACCATCCGCGCCCTGGCCGGTGAGTTCGGCCCGCGGGCGGTGGTGTGGCGCTATGATCCGATCGTCGCCACCAGCCTGACGCCACCGGGCTGGCATCTCGACAATTTCACCCGGCTGGCCGATGCCCTGACCGGCGCGGTAGACGAGGTCTGCGTGTCGTGGGCGACCATCTATAAGAAGACGGTGCGCAACATGGCGACGGCGGCGCGGGCGGCGCCTTTCGACTGGGGCGATCCGCCGCCTGAGGAGAAACGGGCGCTGCTGTCGGCGCTGTCGGTACGGGCGGCGGAACGCGGGCTGGCCTTTACCCTGTGTTCACAGGCCGATCTGCTCGGCCCCGGCATTGCCGCGGCGCGCTGCGTCGATGCCGGGCGTCTGGCCGCGATCGGCGGCCGGCCCTTCCCGTTCAAAACCAAGGGCAACCGGCAGGGCTGCCTGTGCGCCGAGTCGCGGGATATCGGCGATTACGACACCTGCCCCCATGGCTGCGTCTACTGCTATGCGGTCGGCAGCCGCACCCTGGCCAAGCGGCGCTTTCATGATCACGACCCGCTCAGCGAATATCTCGGCCGGCCGAGCGAGCCAAAAAGCGAGCAATTATTGTAGTCCTGCGGTGGGAACGTCCGATGGAATGGCGTGTTGACTCCTTACGATAATGCGGAGGCATTCCATGAGCATGATCCTTCTCGTGATCCTGGTGCTGTTGCTGGTCGGCGTCGTACCAGCCTGGCCCCATAGTGCGGGCTGGGGCTACGGACCGAGCGGGTTGCTCGGTATCGTGCTGATCGTGGTGCTCATCCTGTTGCTGACGGGACGACTGTAGCCAGCCAGGCCACAGCCTCCGCCACCGATGCCGCCCGTGGCCCCGGCTCGGCGGCGGGGCGGTCGACCATCAGCACCGGCAAACCCAACTGACGCGCTGCCGTCAGCTTGGGGGCGGTGGCGTCGCCGCCGCTGGCCTTGGTCACCAGTACGTCAATGGCGTGGTTCTGCAACAGCGCCAGTTCTCCGGCCAGGGTGAACGGCCCGCGGTCGACGATCATCCCGCCGGAAAAGGGCAGGGTGGTCGGCGAGGTGATCAGTCGCGCCAGGAACCATACCCCCGGGCACGCGGCAAAGGCCGTCAGCCCACCCGCTCCCACCGTCAGCAAGGCCCGCTGCCCCAGCGTGGGCAAGCAAGAGGCCGCCTCGGCCAGACTGGCGACTACGGTCCAGTGATCGCCCGGCTCCGCCGTCCAGGTCGGACGACGCAATTGCAGCCGCGGAACACCAAGCCGCGCGCAGGCGATCCGGGCATGGGCCGAGATGGTCACGGCGAACGGGTGGGTGGCGTCGATCACGGCGGCAAAATGCTCGGCGCGCAGGGGGGTTTCCAGGCCGTCGGCCCCGCCGAACCCGCCGACCCGCACTTGGCCGACTGGCACCACGGCGCCTGACGTGCGGCCGGCCAGTGACGAGGTGACATCGAACCCCGCCGCACTTGCCGCCCGCGCCAACTCCACCGACTCGGCGGTGCCGCCGAGGATCAGCAGCCGAGGTTCAGCCATCGGCGCGGCCGACCAGCCGGCCGGCGCGGTCGACCGCCAGCACCTCGACCGAGGTGCCGCCGGCCAGCGTCGCCAACACCACCTCGCGCGCCCGTCGCGCCACCAGATCGCCGAGCGGCAGGTCTCCGGCCAGCGCCAGCACCTGCGCCGCCGATACCGCGTAAGCCGCCTCGGCGACTTTGTCCGGTGCGGCGCCGGCCTCGGCGAGCAGGCCGGCAAGGAACGCGGGATCGACGGTGGAGCGGCTGGAATGCAGGTCCATGGCCCCGGCCGCCAGCTTGACCAGCTGGGCGAAGCCGCCGGCCAGAGTCAGCCGGGCCACCGGCTCGGCCCGCAACGCCTTCAGCAGGGCGCCGACGAAATCGCCCATATCGAGATAGGCCTGATCCACCAGCCCCAGCCGCTGGCGCGCCATCGCCTCGGAGGTCTTGCCGGTGACGCCCACCACATGATCCAGCCCCAGCGCCCGCGCCACCGCGACGCCCTGCTGAATCGAGGCGATCCAGGCCGAGCAGGAATAGGGAATGACCACGCCGGTGGTGCCCAGCACCGACAGCCCGCCGACGATGCCCAGGCGCGCATTCATGGTCCGGCGGGCCAGATCGGCGCCGCCCGGGATGGAGACCGTCACCGTCACGTCCGGCAGAGGGCCACCATTCCGTTGCGCCAGATTGTCGCGGATCATGGCCCGCGGTGCCGGATTGATGGCCGGCTCGCCGACGGCCAATGGCAGGCCGGGCAGGGTCACCGTGCCGACACCCTCGCCGGCCAGAAAGGTGATGCCCGAGCCCGGTGCGGCAGGACGCACGGTTGCGCGGATTTCGGCGCCGTGGGTGACGTCGGGATCGTCGCCGGCATCCTTGATCACGCCGACGGTGGCCGAGTCCGCGTCGCGGAGCCGGGTCGCCAGCGGAAACGACGGCGTCAGCCCGCGCGGCAGGGCGATGGTTACCGGATCGGGAAAGGCGCCGTCGCGCAAGGCCAGGAAAGCCGCCGCCGCCGCCGCGGTGGCGCAGGCTCCCGTGGTCCAGCCGCGGCGCAAAGGCTTCTCGCTCATGGCGCGGACTGTAGCGCGAGGGCATGGCGCGAGGCTAGCGTGATGCGGATTGGATCACGCTCCAGCGGCCATTGCGGCCGCGGCCAAGCGCGGAGCGCGCCCGGCGAGGGCTGAACGATAGAGCATTTTTCGACTTGGTCGAAAAATGCTCTATAGTCCCGGCCATGAAAGATCTTCCCTTCTCGCTGCCGGATGTTCTTCCCGGCAGTGTCTGGCTGGTCGGGGCGGGCCCCGGCGATCCCGGACTGATCACACTGTTGGCGGCTCATGCCTTGCGCCATGCCGATATCGTCGTCTACGACGCGCTGGTCGATATCCGCCTGTTGGGGCTGGCGCCGCAGGCGCGTCACGAGCTGATGGGCAAGCGCGGCGGCCATGTCTCGCCCAAGCAGGGTGAGATCAATGCCCGACTGGTGGAGTTGGCGCAACAGGGCTCGCGGGTGGTGCGGCTGAAGGGCGGCGATCCCTTCGTGTTCGGCCGCGGTGCCGACGAAGCCCTGGCCCTGGCCGAGGCCGGCATTCCTTTCCGCATCGTTCCCGGTGTCACCGCCGGAGTCGGTGGTCTGGCCTATGCCGGCATTCCCGTTACCGCGGGCGACATCAATTCCGCGGTGTGTTTCCTGACCGGCCACGACGCCAGCGGCGAGACTCCCGAGGATATCGACTGGGCCGCCCTGGCGCGTCTGCCGGTGCTGGTGTTCTACATGGCGCTGCGCCGGCTCGATATCCTGTCCGCCCATCTGATCGGCGCCGGCCGCGATGCCGAGGAACCCGTCGCCGTGGTCAGCCGCGCCACCACCGACCGGCAACGGGTGCTGGAAACCACCCTGGGCCGCGTCGCCATCGACGTCGCCTCGACCAGCCTGCAAGCTCCGGCCCTGCTGGTGATCGGCGAGGTGGTGCGGTTGCGCAAGGATCTGAACTGGCGGGGCGAGTAAGGGGCGGTCTATAACCGGTCATATATCTTCATCAACCTTCCGATTGACCCGACTAAACCACCCGCCTATTCTCCGCGCGGGCCACGGCCCCCCAACGGGCCGCGTCCCTTCTGCGAGGAGGGGTTTTGCAGATGAGTCAGAGCAAGCCGGCCGTCCGGCCCGCCAATCCGAATTTTTCTTCCGGTCCCTGCGCCAAGCGTCCCGGGTGGACGCTCGAGGCCCTGTCGGGTGCGCCTGTCGGCCGTTCGCACCGCGCCAAGCCGGGCAAGGCCAAGTTGCAGGAGGTTCTGGACCGCAGCCGCGCCATCCTGGGTCTGCCTGCCGATTATCGCATCGGTATCGTTCCCGCCTCCGACACCGGGGCCGTCGAGATGGCGCTGTGGTCGCTGCTGGGCGAGCGCGGCGTCGACATGCTGGCCTGGGAAAGCTTCGGCGAGGGCTGGGTGACCGATGTCACCAAACAGCTCAAGCTGGCCGATGTCCGCGTGATGAAGTCCGGCTATGGCACCCTGCCCGATCTGGGTCAGGTCGATTTCAGCCGTGACGTGGTGTTCACCTGGAACGGCACCACTGCCGGCGTGCGCGTCGCCAACGGCGATTGGATCGCCGCCGACCGCCAGGGCCTGACCATCTGCGACGCCACCTCGGCGGTGTTCGCCATGGATATGCCGTGGGACAAGCTGGATGTGGTGACGTGGTCCTGGCAGAAAGTGCTGGGCGGCGAGGCCGCGCACGGCATGATCGTGCTCAGCCCGCGCGCTGTGGCTCGCCTGGAGTCCTACAAGCCGGCCTGGCCGCTGCCGAAGATCTTCCGCATGACCAGTAACGGCAAGCTGATCGAAGGCATCTTCAAGGCCGAGACCATCAACACCCCGTCGATGATCGCCGCTGAAGACCAGATCGACGCTCTGCGCTGGGCCGAGAGCATCGGCGGGCTGAAGGGCCTGATCGAGCGTTCGGAAGCCAACTTGGCCGCGCTGACCCCGTGGGTCGAAGCCAGCGATTGGGCTGCTTTCCTGGCCGCTGATCCGGCGGTGCGATCCTGCACCTCGATCTGCCTGACGATCAAGTCGGCGCTGTTCGCCAAGCTCTCGTCGGACGATCAGGCCGCCTTCGCCAAGAAGCTGGCCGCGTTGCTCGATAAGGAAGGCGTGGCCTACGACATCGGAGCCTACCGCGACGCTCCCGCCGGCTTGCGCATCTGGGGCGGCGCCACGGTCGAGACCAGCGACATCGTCAAGCTGCTGCCCTGGCTCGACTGGGCGTACGCTCAGGTCGCGGCGGAGGTTGCGGCGTAGGTGCAGGAAAACACCGGGGACATGGAGGCCGTTCCTTTTTTCGTCACCCCCGCGAAAGCGGGGGTCCATGCTGGGGCCGATCCGGTATCGACGCTGATGGATTCCCGCTTTCGCGGGAATGACGGGCTAAGGGGGGCGTCCCTGTGTCCTTGTGACTCATTCCCGAGGGGGATCACACAGGCATGCCCAAGGTTCTGATCAGCGACAAGCTGAGCCCCGCCGCCGTCCAGATTTTCAAGGATCGCGGCATCGACGTGGACGTCAAGACCGGGCTGTCGCCCGACGAGTTGAAGGCGATCATCGGCGAGTATGACGGTCTGGCGATCCGCTCGGCGACCAAAGTCACCACCGAGGTGCTGGACGCTGCCCGCAATCTCAAGGTGGTCGGCCGCGCCGGCATCGGTGTCGACAATGTGGACGTGCCGGCCGCCACGGCGCGCGGCATCGTCGTGATGAACACCCCGTTCGGCAATTCCATCACCACCGCCGAGCACGCCATCGCCCTGATGTTCGCCATCGCCCGCGACATCCCCCAGGCCAATGCCTCGACCCATGCCGGCAAGTGGGAAAAGACCAAGTTCATGGGCGTCGAGCTGACCGGCAAGGTGCTGGGCATCGTCGGCTCGGGCAATATCGGCTCGATCGTCGCCGAACGCGCCCAGGGGCTGCGGATGCGCGTCATCGCCTATGATCCGTTCCTGTCGCATGAGCGGGCCAAGGATATCGGTGTCGAGAAGGTCGAGCTGGACGAGCTGTTTGCCCGCGCCGACTTCATCACCCTGCACACCCCGCTGACCGAGGCGACTCGCAACATCATCGACGCCAAGGCGATGGCCAAGATGAAGAAGGGCGTGCGCATCATCAATTGCGCCCGCGGCGGTCTGATCGTCGAGGAAGACCTGAAGGTGGCGCTGGATTCCGGCCAGGTCGGCGGTGCCGCGCTGGACGTGTTCGCCGTCGAGCCGGCCAAGGCCAACAGCCTGTTCGGTCACGAAAAGGTGGTCTGCACGCCGCATCTCGGCGCCTCGACCAGTGAGGCGCAGGAGAACGTCGCCCTCCAGGTGGCCGAACAGATGGCCGATTACCTGCTGACCGGCGCTATCACCAACGCGCTGAACATGCCGTCGGTGTCGGCCGAGGATGCGCCGAAGCTGCGCCCCTATATGCAGTTGGCCGACCAGTTGGGCAGCTTCGCCGGCCAGTTGACCGAGCACGGCCTGAAGTCGGTGCAGATCGAATATGCCGGCGACGTCGCCGATCTCAATACCAAGCCGCTGACCGCGGTGCTGTTGCAGGGTCTGCTCAAGCCCCTGCTGGAAAGCGTCAACATGGTCAACGCGCCGGTGATCGCCAAGGAACGCGATATCAAGGTGACCGAGGTGCGCGGCGGCTCCAGCCCCGAATACCACACCCTGATCCGCCTGACCGTGGTCACCGACGATCGGTCCCGCACCGTCTCCGGCACGCTGTTCGCCGGGGTCAAGCCGCGGATCGTCGAGATCAAGGGCATCGCCATCGAGGCCGAACTCGGCCCGAACGTGCTGTACGTCACCAACGAGGACAAGCCGGGCTTCATCGGCCGGCTGGGCACCCTGCTGGGTCAGGAAGGGGTCAATATCGCCACCTTCCATCTGGGGCGCTCGGAAGCCGGCGGTGACGCCATCGCCCTGGTGCTGGTGGATCAGCCCATCTCCGAGGATCTGGTGGCCAAAGTCCGACAGATCCCCCTGGTGGTCCAGGCCAAGGCCCTGCGGTTCTAGCCGCCAGACAGGAAAAGCCGCGCACTGCGCGGCTTTTCTTTTGGGGGTGTATGTCTATCGGATATTTGCGCAATATGGTTTCACTGGGTAAAACAGCCTTCGATGGATCGAAAGGTAGTACCAATGGGGAAGACGGGAGCGATGACCGAGGCGAATGCCGAGGACCGGCTGCGTGACCGCACCATCGAGGCGGCAATTGATCTGTTGATCCAGGGCCGCTACCTGTCGGTTCCCGAGGGGACGTGTCCGCTGACCACCAAGCTGAAGACCCTGGCCGCGGTGCTGGAAGAGCGCATGCTGGCGCAGGTCAAGGGCATCGTCGACCTGTCCATGACCTCCAACGAAGCCGTCACCGAAACCGCCGAAATGATGCGGGCGGTGCGCGAGGTCGACTCCCGCAGTCAGGCCATTGCCGCCGCCGCCGAGCAGATGGTCGCCTCGGTCGAGGAAATCGCCCGCAACGCCGATGCGGCTTCGCAGGATGCCGGCGCGGCGTATGATGCCGCCACCAATGCGCGCCGCTCCGCCGACGAGGCGGTGGCCACCATGGAGTCCATTGCCAACTCGGTCGCCGAGGCGGCCGATAAGGTGGAGGGGCTGGCCGGCACCTCGGCGCAGATCGGCAATATCGTCGACCAGATCGAGGCGATCGCCAAACAGACCAACCTTCTGGCGCTGAACGCCACCATCGAGGCGGCCCGTGCTGGCGAGGCCGGCAAGGGCTTCGCCGTGGTCGCCGTCGAGGTCAAGACCCTGGCCAGCCAGACCGCCAAAGCCACCGTCGACATCCGCGCCCGCATCGACACGGTGCGCCACGAAATCACCGCCATCGTCGGCGCCATGGAGGACAGCGCCGAAGCGGTCGAGCGCGGTCAGCAGGTGATCGCCCTGACCGGCGAGGGCATGACCGGGGTCAACGAGCGCATTCAGCAGGCCAGCCGCAAAATCGACGAAATCTCCAGCATCCTCGGTCAGCAGGCCGAGGCCAGCAGCGAGGTCTCGCAGGGCATCGCGGTGATCGCCGACATGGCGACCCACAACGTGGACACCATCGGCAAGGTGATCGGGGTCATGGACCAAGCCGATATCACCATCGCCGGTCTGGTGGCGGATCTGGTCAAGATGGAGCTGACCGATCTGACCATCCACATTGCCAAGTCGGACCATATGATCTGGCGCAAGAAGCTGGCGCAGATGCTGGTCGGCCGGACCCGGCTCAACCCCGACGAACTGACCAATCACACCAATTGCCGCCTGGGCAAGTGGTACGGCGCGGTCACTGACCCGTCGATCCGCAACCACCCCGCCTTCAGTGCCCTCGAGCCGCCCCATCGCGATGTCCACAGTCATGGCATCACCGCGGCGCGCAAATATCAGAGCGGCGATTTCGACGGCGCCCTGGCCGAGGTGCGTCTGGTTGCCGATGCCTCGATCGGCGTGATCCGCGGCCTCGACGCCCTGGCCAGCCGGCCGCGCGGGTAGGACAAGGGCACGCGGCCGAACCGCGGCAGGAAAAGTGCTTTTTTTCTCCAAGGGACAAGGGCCCCTGGGATACACTGACCGCCCTGCTTCAATGACAGCCGAGACACATGCCCTCAGCCCTTCGCCTGGCCGTTTTCGACGTGGACGGTACGCTGGTCGACAGCCAGCACAACATCATCGCGGCCATGGCGGCGGCTTTCGTCATGCACGGGCTGCCCGAGCCAGAGGCCGGCGTGGTGCGCCGGGTCATCGGCCTGTCGCTGGTCGAAGCGGTCGCTGCGGTGGCGCCTGAGCTGGATACCGAGCTGCATTGGCGGCTGGCCCATTCGTACAAGGAGGCCTTCGCCTCGCTACGCAGCCGGCCCGACCATGAGGAGCCGCTCTATCCCGGTGCCCTTGAGACGCTCGGCCGGTTGGCGGAGGCCGGTTGGCTGCTGGGGATCGCCACCGGCAAATCGCAGCGCGGCGTGCGGTCGATGCTCGATCGTCATGGGTTGCACGGGCGGTTCCTCAGCATCCAGACCGCTGACGAGCATCCCGGCAAGCCGCACCCGTCCATGCTGCTGACGGCGATGGCCGAGTCGGGGGTGGGCGTTGCCGAGACGGTCATGATCGGGGACACCGCCTATGACATGCTGATGGCCAAGAAGGCCGGAGTCACCGGCATCGGCGTCGCCTGGGGCTATCACCACCCCGATGAATTGCGTCAGGCCGGTGCCGATGCCGTCGTCGAGGCCTATGACGCATTGCTGGCCCTGTTGCTGGGCACCAAGGTCGGGACTCGCGAATGCGTTTCGTCTCCTTTGTAAAGTTGCTTGTTGCCGCGTGCGTAGCGTTTGTTATTGCGTTGGTCGCGGTCGTCAAGACCATTGATGTCCATCAGTACCGGTCGCTGGTGGTCGATCTGCTGCATGCCGCCACGGGCCGCAGCGTGGATATCCGCGGCGATTTCCAACTGTCCCTGTCCTTTCGCCCGCGCATCGTCGCCACCGACGTGGTGATCGCCAAGCCGGCCGGCACCCGTCAGCCGGCACTGCTGACCATCGCCCGGGTCGAGGCCGAAATCGGCCTGTTGGCCTTGCTGGGCCGCGCCTTCGAGGTGTCGCGCCTGACACTGGTCGAGCCCCGGCTGACTCTGGAGATTGACGAATCCGGTCAGGGCAACTGGTCGCGTGCCGCGGCACCGCCCGATCCCGCCCGTCGGATCGCGCATCCGCCGGATACGACGCTGAGCATCCGCGCCATCACCGTCGAGGGTGGTGGTCTGGTGTTGCAGGATCGCAGCGCCCGCAGCCTTTCGGTGCTGTCGCTGGACCATGTGGCGATCAGCGCCGCCGACGCCTCCACCCCCATCGCCTTTTCCGCCAAGGGGCAATTCGGCCGGCTGCCGCTGGATGTCGAGGGGACGCTGGGCTCTTTCGTCGAACTGGAAAGCCAGACCAGGCCGTTTCCGCTGAAGATTCAGGCCTCGGCCGGGTCGACTCACGCCATGGTCGACGGTCGGATCGCCAGCCCCGCCACCCTGAGCGGCCTGGACCTGAGCATTGCGTTGCAAGGGAACGACTTTGCCGAGGCCGCGCGGCTGTTCGGCCGCGAGATACCGGCTCTGGGTCCGTTCCGTGCCAGTCTGGCGCTGGTCGGCAGTTGGGCCGAACCAGCGATACTTGACCTGGAAGCAGCCGTCGGCAAGCGGGAGTTGCTGCGTCTGGCGGTCAAGGGGAGCATCGCTCAGCCATGGAATGGGCATGGTGTGGCGCTGGCCGTGAAGGCCGAGGCCGACTCGCCGGCCCGGCTGGGCAAACTGTTCAATGTCGATCTGCCGCTGAAGGCTCCGCTGGTGGCCAGCGCACGGCTGGCTGACGCGCCGGACGGCTGGCGGCTGGCCGAGCTGAAGGCGGCGATCGGCAAAAGCGATCTGGCCGGCGAGGTAAGCCTTGTCACCACGGCGCAGCCGACGCTTGGCGCCGTTCTGACTTCGAAACTGGTCGACCTGGAGGATTTCGGCTTCAAGCCGGTGCTGCCGCCGCCGCGGGTCAAGGGCGAGGCCCTGTTTCGCGACGACGGGCTGCTGCCGCTGACCGGGGTCACCACTTTCGACCTGGATATCACCTGGCGCGCCGACAAGGTTGCCGCTCAGGGCATGACCCTGGGCCTCAATCCTGGCGAAGCCATGCTGCTGCTGCGCGGCGGCATGCTGATGCTGCGCCCCTTTACCACCGCCAGCCTGACGTCGGGAACACCATGAGCCTGGGTAAGATCAAGCGTTTCTACAAGCAGGTCGGAGCCGCAGCCGCGGCGACCGGCGGGTTCTCCGTCACCCTGGACGGCCGGCCGGTCCGCACCCCCGCGGGGGCGCCGCTGGCTCTGCCGACCATCGCCCTGGCCGAGGCCGTCGCCGCCGAGTGGCAGGCTCAGGAGGGCCATGTCGAACCGCACAACATGCCGCTGATGCAATTGTCGGCCACGGCGCTCGATCGCATTCCGCCGCACCGCGAGGCGATCATCGACGAGTTGCTGCAATTCGCCGCCACCGATCTGCTGTGCTACCGCGCGACCGAGCCGCACGACCTGATCGACCGTCAGGGGCATCACTGGCAACCGCTGATCGACTGGGCGATGACCCGATTTGATGCGCCGCTGCGCGTCACCAGCGGCGTCATGCCGGTCCCCCAGTCGGACGAGGCCCTGACGGCGCTGCGCCGTGCCGTCGCCGTGTTCGATCATTGGCGGCTGACGGCGCTGCAATCGGCGACCGCGGCGACGGGATCGCTGGTGCTGGGGTTGGCGCTGATCGAAGGCCGACTCGATGCCGAAGCCGCCTTCATCGCCTCGCAATTGGATGAGCTTTATCAGATCGAACTGTGGGGTGACGACGCCGAAGCGGAGATCCGCCGTCGTCGGTTGCATCACGACATCGCCGCGGCCGGGCGACTGGTGGCCCTGCTGATGCCGGCCGAATGACCCGGTCGAGCCCCTGGTGTTTCGGCAATCGTCAAGGATGGCCGTGGTGAACCTGCAATTAATGGTGATTTAATTTCCGCGCTCGTGTATGACAGTTGTGTGCCGCGCTGGAGGGCGCGGTTCGACTGACGGAGCGTGAGACCATGGCGCATGGATCAAGCCACTGCGAGACTCTTGGCCGCGAAGCGGTGATCCGCTTTGCTCAGCAACTGGCCGGTCAGGCCGCCAAGGGCATGCTGACCCCGGCCGACATCGACCGCGAACTGGCGGCCTGGATCGAACCCTCGCTGATGCTTCGGCGGGTGTGCCGCCAAGCCTTCGAGGATTGCCGGCAGGGTAATGCCGAGACTCCGAGTCGACGGTGGCATGTGCTGGAGCGGGCGCTGGTGCGCCGCTTTGAACATATGCTGCGTGGTCACGAGCATGGCACGCCGCTGGTGTCGCGGCGTATGCTGCTGGGGCTGACATTCGCCGTTACCAAGCTGCTCGGTGCCGAGCAGTTCAGCCGCAGGGCCGGCGAGGCCCGCGACATCGTCGCCGACTACATTGGTCCCAATGGCAGCAGTGGCCACACCGATATGCCGCCCGAGGCATTCGCCGACCCGCGCATGCGGATGCTGGTCAACCACACCCTGATGGCGTTGGCACGCTGCTTCGACGATTTTCCCCGCCAATTGGCCGAATTCATCCGCCTGATCAATCGTCGCCTGTCTCCGCCGCAACCCGCGGCCTGGGATCGCGACTGGACCATGACGCGGCGGATCATGCTGCTGGTGATGGAAGCGCTTTACGCCGATCTGCGCGACGAGATGGAGCGCTACGGGGCGCAGGAAATACGGATTCGCTATGGTGCGGATGCGCCGGACATCCTGACCAGCTTCCTTGCCGCGCTCGATCAGGCGATGCGTCTGGCTGACCGCCCCTGGCTGCTGAAGGCGCTTGGATAGAGCGCCGCGCGCCAAATGTGACGCATGGCGCGACCAGCGGCCATTGCGGCCGCGGCCAAGCGCGGAGCGCGCCCGGCGAGGGCAGGCTAAGCGAGACCGTGATGCAGATTTACTGCATCACGGTCTAATTCTCACATTGCTGGACTTCGTCCCGCGCTCCGCCTAATCTCCTCCCCTTTTCGCCGCCGCGGAAAGGGTGTGAACCTTTGCCGGCGACGCCCGTTTCCAGCATAAGGAGGAGAGCCATGGACTCGATGGAGGATCGGGCCGAAACCGAAGCGTTGCGCGCCGAAGCCGCCGCGTTGCGCCGCGAGATCGACGAACTTCAGCAAGAGGTCGAGGAACTCCGTCAGGAACTCGACGATCTGCGCTACGAGGCCGATCTTGATGCCTGCCATACGGCCGGTCTACGGGCTCAGATCCAGGCCCTGATCGCCGAGGGAGACGCCTGCCCCAACAAGGCGGCCCATCCGTTGCTGGAACGGGCGACCTACACCCACAGCCGCACCGGTGAAACCGTCACCAAGACGCGGGCCTTCCCCATCTACCGCGAAGCGTTCGATGCCGAAGCCGCGGATCTGGGCATCAGCCACCCGGAAAAGCACCGGAGCTGACGAGGGGGCGGCCTTCCCCCCCCTCACCGCATCGCCTCAACCGCGGCGTGGCGGCAGCGGCGGGCGAGGTCGGCGAGGTCGTCGACCTTCCAGCCACCGTGGTCGTTGATCCAGCCGAGCAGGTCGACCGGCAGGGCGGCGGTGCCGAGATGGGCGCCGACCAGGGCCCCGGTCAGGGCGGCGGTGGTGTCGACGTCGCCGCCCGGTTGGATGGCTGTGGCCACGGCGGTGATATAGTCTTCGGGCGAGCGCAGGAAGGCGTAGAGCGACCACAGCAGCGAGGCGATGACAAAGGCCGAGATGCCGCCGCGCCAATGGCTGTCGACCCCCGGCGGCAAGCCGGCATGGGCGATCAGCGACACCGCCTCGGCCTCCGGCAGGGTCAGCCAGTCCTGCAACTGGCGCAGGCTGGTCGATACGGTGGGCTCGATCTTGACCGTCAGGGTCTGGAGCCGGCCGAGAAATTCCGCCGGGTCGATGCGGTTTCCTTCAGCGGCCAGGGTGACGGCCGCGGCTACCGCGGTGGCCGCGGCGCAGCACCGTGGATCGGCGTGGGTGATGCGGCCTTGAATGCAAGCGGCCTCGGTCAGGCGCACCGGATCGGCAGCAAAGAACAGACCGATCGGTGGCGCCCGCATGGCGCTGCAATTTCCCGCCGAGGGCGCCGGTGTGCCGGCGTCGTGCCAGGGGACGCCGGCATTCAGGCGCTCGGCGGCGGAGGAGGTGGCATGGCCGCGGCCCACCACCCGATCCTCGGCGAACAGCAGGGCGATGCGGTGGGCGTAGTCCTCGGGATCGAGCCGACCGTGATCCACCAGGCTGAGCATCAACTCGCGGGCTAATTGCGACTCGTCAGAATACTGGCCGAATCCATAGCCGTCGCGGCCGTGGTCGGGGACTCGGCGGGCCAGCACCACCTCCCGCGCATAGGCGGCGCACTGTTCGGGCGACTCGCCCTCGACGACGAAGCCCAGAGCATCACCCAGGCATTGACCGAGCAGGCAGCCGACGAAGCGATCCTCACTGGGAATCATGGTGATCTCCTTTCGGCCGGCGGATCGGGCAACAGGAACTCGGCGACCACCGGGGCGTGGTAGGTCTCCGGCGAGCCGCGGACCATCAGCGGCGACACCAGTTCGTCGCCCAGCGTTTCATTATGCACTTCACTGCGCAGGTACCATCCCAGCAATTGGCGCGACACCAGGATGTGGTCAAGCATGATGCGGCGGCCGCGATGGACCACGGAATACCGCTGTGATTCGGACAGGCCGCGGTCGAGCGGGACCAGCATGCGAGCGGCGAGATGGCCGTTGCCGGTGTCCTCCTCGTCGCCGCGGATGCTGCGCACCGGCGATTCGGAATCATCGGCGTTATAGTCGCCGCACACCGCCACCAGGGCTTCGGGGTCGGCGTCGAACACGGCCTCTACCGCCAGCCGTACCTCCAGGGCCTGGCCGGCGCGCTTCATCTCCGCCAGATAGAACCCCTCGGCCCAGCCGCCGACGCTGGCCCACACCCCTTGTGCGATCTTCTGCCCCTTGAGATAGGCGGCGCGCGGCGCGCGAAGATGGATGTTGAACAGATGCAGCCGGCGCCCGCCGTCCAGCGACAGTTCGGCATGCAGGAACGGCCGGTCCCATTCCACCGCCACCGGCTGCTCGGCCGGCGGGTTCTGGGTGACCGGAGCGTAGAGCGGCGGCTGTACCAGATGGTGCCAGACCTGACGGTGGGTGACGATTTCGGGGCGGCTGAGGATCACCAGATTATGCCGGTCGGCCGGCCGCTCGCCGCCTCGGCTGAACGACACCGCGCGATGAAAATCGGCGTATTCGGTATCGGCAATCAACCGCTCCAGGGCGGTCAGGCTGCGCTGACGGCTGCCGCGCTCGGCATGGGCATTGACCTCCTGCAAGCACAGCACATCCGCTCGCAGGCGGTTGAGCTGCGGTCGCAGCACGGCGATGCGATCGTCGAAGTCGATGCTCCGCGACCGGTCGTCCAGGCTCTCGACGTTGAAAGTGGCGATCCGCAAGCCGCGACCCATGCGCTGTGATCCCTTGTGGTGTGGGGCCGGCGATTGATGACTCAATCGGCCTCGCCATCAGGATAACACGGCTGCGGCCCCGTGCATCGCCGGGGTTTGATGGTGGGCCGTTTGATCTGGCGACGGTCGGAAATAACCGATGCAAGTGACCGAGCGGTGATATCGAAATGCGCTCCGGTGAGTGACCTGCCGCCGGAAAGATTGCAGGTAACGCAGATAAACGCAGATACCAACGGATGAACGCAGATAAGGTAATGATTGCGAACGGTCTGGTCATTTTGTCATTGTGATCGAATTTGTTTCGGCATTCCATGCCTTGAAAAGGCTTTGGCTTCCGGTGGTGGTCGCTCAAGCGATAATCCGCGGCTCTGACGGATGCATCCGTGTTCATCCGGGGATATCTGCGTTCATCTGCGTTACCTGCGATGCAAGCCGCATCGACACCGCGGAGCGTCAGAGTCGATGTCGCAGTTATTTGCGGTCGTCGCCTAACCTGACCCCTGTCCCGTGGGCGAAACACATTTCCCGTCGAGAATGCAGTCAGACGGGAAGCGCAGGGTCACGGTCGTACCCACTCCGGGGGCGCTGGTGAGATCCAGCGAGCCGCGGTGCAGTTCCATGAAGGCGCGGGCCAGCGGCAGGCCCAGCCCGGTGCCCTCGTATTTGCGGGCGAGGCGGCTGTCGACCTGGATGAACGGGGTCAGGGCGCGCGGAATATCCTCGGCGGTCATGCCGATGCCGGTGTCGATCACCGCCACCGTGACCCCACCCTCCGGGCCGCGCTTGACCTGGACGGTGACCGAACCGCCTTCCGGGGTGAATTTGACGGCATTGGACAACAGGTTGAGCATTACCTGTTTGAGCCGACGCGCCTCGCCGCACACCACCGGCAGCGGATCCTGAAAATCGCAGTCGATGGTCAGGCCGTTCTTGTAGGCACGCTGCTGGATCAGGCGCAGCGAGGCGTCGATGATGCTGCGCAGTTGCACCGGCTCGGCTTCCAGCTCCATGCGCCCGGCCTCGATGCGCGAGACGTCGAGGATGTCGTTGATGACGTCCAGCAGATGGCGGCCCGACTCATTGATGTTGTGGGCATAATCCTTGTAGCGCTCGCCGACCGGGCCGAACAGTTCCTGCTGGATCAGTTCGGAAAAGCCGATGATGGCGTTCAGCGGCGTGCGCAGTTCGTGCGACATATTGGCCAGGAACTCGGTTTTCGCCCGGTTGGCGATTTCCGCCTGATCCTTGGCGGCGCGCAGGGATTCCTCGGCCTGTTTGCGCGGGGTGACGTCGTCGATCGAGCCGGCCATGCGATAGGCCCGGCCGGCGCCGTCGCGCAAGGCGAGGCCGCGATGATAGATCCAGCGCTCGCCGCTGGGATGCAGGATGCGATATTCGAAGGTGAAAGTCTCGGTGGCGCCCCGGAGATGGGCGACCAGGGTATCGCGGTACGGCACCCGGTCATCGGGGTGGATGCGATCGACCCACTGGCAGGGCCGGGTCGGCGCATGATCGTGAAAGCCCATCAGTTCGCACATACGCGGCGAGGCGTACAGCCGGTCCGAGGCGATATCCCAGTCCCAGATTCCTTCGTTGGTGCCGGCGGTGGCCAGAGCGTAGCGCTCTTCGCTTTCGCGCAGCGCCTGTTCGGCCTCCTTGCGTTGGGAAATGTCGCGCAGCACGCCGGTGAACAGCCGCCGTCCCCCCAGGCGCAGCTCGCTGATTGCCAGCTCGAAGGGGAACAGGCTGCCATCCTTGCGGCGCCCGACCTCTTCGCGGCCGGCGCCCAGCATGCGGCGCTGGCCGGTGCGGATGTACTGTTGCAGGTAGCCGTCATGGCGAGCCGCCTGACCGTCGGCCATCAGCATGGTCACCGGCTGGCCGATCAGCTCGTCGCGGCCATAGCCGAACACCCGTTCGATCGCCGGATTGAAATCCTCGACGATGCCGTGGGCATCCACCGTGATGATGCCGTCCAGCACCGTGTTCATGATGCCGCGCAGGCGGTGCTCGCGTGCCAGCATGGCCTCGGCCGAACGCTTGATCTGGGTGATGTCGCGCGCCACCAGCATGATGTCGCGGCGCCGGCCGAGGGCGAAGGGCAGGGCGGCCAGCTCGGCGTCGCATACTCCGGCGGCCCCGACCAGCTTGATCGGCACCCAGTCGCGCTCGTCGAGCAGCACCGCCAGCCCGGCGTCGATCACCGCCGCATAGTCGGGGTGGATCAGTTCGAGGACCGCGCGGCCCACCAGGGACTGCGGCGTTCCGCCCAGCATGCGGGCCCCCGCCGGATTGAGATAGGCCAGACGGCCGTCGCTGACCACCGCCACCAGATCGGGCGCCTGCTCGACCAGACGGCGATGCCGGGCCTCGCTGTCCGACAGTGCCCGCTCGGCCAGTTTCTGGCCGGTGATGTCGGCGACGATGCCGACGCAGCCGCCGTCGGGGGTGCGATATTCCCGCAGTTCGACCCAATGGCCGGACGACAGCGCCAGCTCGCGCCGAACCGACGGGGCACGGTGGTCCTCCAGCCGGGCGGTGACCCAGGCCGTGGGATCGCCGTGAGCCTCGACGACCATGCCGCGGTCGACCGCGGCGCTGAGCAGCTCGGCGAATCCGACGCCCGGCTCCAGCAGGTCGCTGATCGGCGCCACCAGTTCGCGGTAGCGGCCGTTGCACAGCACCAGCCGGTCATCGGCATCCCACAGCACAAAGCCCTCGGACATGCTTTCGATGGCGTCGGCCAGTTGACGTTGCGCTACCGCCAGACGGCGCTCGCTGTCGGCCAGACGGATTTCGCGCTGCCGCAGCACGCTGACATCCGAAAATGTGACGACAGTATGTCCCCCGGCCAGCCGGCGGTCGCGCACCAGCAGCCAGCGGCCATCGCTCAGGCCGGTTTCGAATGGCGAGTCGGCAGGCGCGGCATGGCGGGCCAGGCGCTCGGCGACCCAGCAGTCTTCGCGTCCGCGAGCGGCGGCAACCAGGCCGGAGGCCGCCTGTGCCTTGATGATGGCGGTGAACGGGCTGCCTGGGACCAGCAACGGCGCCAGATGGGGCAGCAGGGTGCGGCTGGCGTCGTTGGCATGAACCAGCCGATCCGCAGCGTCGAACAGCATGACGCCGTCGCCGAGCACGTCAAGCGCCGCTGCCAGATGAAAATCGGTTGCCGAAGTGTCGATGTCGGTCACGTAATCCACGCCATCCACTGATCTGAATGGTATACCACACCCGAAGCGGCAGCATAGAGCGAACAGCCCCGCACGCGTTTTGCCACCTGCTCGCGTCGTGCTTGCGATCGTTGTGTTGAGAAAACCCTGCCGCTATGATTTGATCCGTTCCAGGGCGGCCGTGCGCCCGGGTTCGGCGGAGTGTATCCCTTGTCCCTTATCACCTGGCAGGATTCTTACAGCGTCGGCGTCGGTGCCATCGACCGGGATCACCGGTTGATCATTGATCTGGTCAATCAGTTACATGACGCGCATGAAACCGCTCAGTCCGGTGATGTGGTCACCAGCGTGCTGAACATTCTGTGCGAATATGTCGAGCACCATTTCACCGTCGAGGAAGAGGCGATGGAACGCGGCGGCTATCCGCATGTGGACCAGCACCGACGGGAGCACCGCCGCCTCAGCCAGCGGGTCCGGGAAATGCGTCAGCTCTATGCCGAGGGCGAATATGCCGCCATCGGGCCGGAGATGCTGATGTTCCTGACGCATTGGCTGTCCAGCCACATTCTCGGTGCCGATATGCGGTACCGGCCGTGGCTGGAAAATGCGGAAGTTTCGCATGACGAGCTGGTCGCGGCGTTCGTGGCCGAAAGTCGTGCCGTGGGTATGGCGTGACGAGCCGGCGGGGCGCTGGGGGGGTAGAAGAGAGTATGGAAAAGAAGCTGTTTACCGCCGAACTACAGCGGCTGGCATCACGCGGCACCGCTCCGGCGGCGGCGCGTGACGCCTCTGGCCAGCCGAGCAATACCGAGATCATGCGGGCGATTCAGGCGTTGCGCGACGAGGTCAAGGCGGTCGCCCATTTCCTCAATCCGATCGAGGAAGAGGAAGAGGAAACCCTGGACGAGGCCGAACAGGCCGCGCTGGAGCGTCTGCAACACGAACGCGCCGAGGTCAGTCTGTTGCGCACCGAACTGCGCGCGCTGGCCAATTCGATCCAGCAGACCAAGGCCGAAATCGCCGCCCTGCGTCCAGCCGACTCGGAAGACGACCGGCTGATCGCGGTGACCTATGAACTGGACGCCATCGTGACCGCCACGGAACGGGCCACCCAGAACATCCTGGATGCCGCCGAGCGCGTCGACCACCTGGCGGCCGGCGTTCGCGCCCAGACCACGGATACCTTCATTCTGCATCAGGTCGACGAAATCCGCGAACAGATCATCACGGTGTTCGAAGCCTGCAACTTCCAGGACATTACCGGCCAGCGCATCACCAAGGTGGTCAACACCCTGAAATACGTCGAAAGCCGCGTCAACGCGATGATCGACATCTGGGGCGAGGACAGCTTCCACGACCTGCCGCAGAAGCAGGACACGGCGAAAGAGGAAGATTGGGAAAAGCAGCTGCTCAACGGGCCGCAGCTGGAGAACAAGGGCATCAGCCAGGACGAAATCGACAAACTGTTCGGTTGACGACCGCATTGAGGGGTTGCAGGGACCGGCCGGATTGCTTATGGTGCCGGTCCCTCTGCTGGGGCGTAGCCAAGTGGTAAGGCAGCGGTTTTTGGTACCGCCATTCGGAGGTTCGAACCCTCCCGCCCCAGCCAGTTCCAGAGGCCCCTCAACGATTCCGGGCACCTACGGGACATGCCCGACATCGGCTCAGGCGCGGTGTCGCCTTCTGGTGCCCCGCACCATCGGCCATCCTGTTCGCTTCGACGATCCGCGCCGCCCGTAACACTCTTTTCCCGATGCCAGAGGTGACCATGAGGCGCATTTCCTTCACTCTCGCCACAATTCTGTCCGTGCTGTCGGCCCCGGCGATGGCCGATGACGTCGGGTGCGTGTCCACGACCTTCAAATTGCTGGGCCCCAACGACAAGATCTGCATCGATTCGTTCAAAGACCCGAAGGTCGACGGTGTGGTGTGCCATGTCAGCCGGGCCAAGACCGGCGGCGTCAAGGGTGCCGTGGGTCTGGCGGAAGATACCTCCGATGCCTCGATCGCCTGCCGACAGGTCGGGCCGATCAGCATAAAGAGCGAGCTTCAGAGCGGAGAGGACGTATTCAAGGAAAGCCGGTCCTGGCTGTTCAAGAAGTTGCAGGTCGTGCGGTTCCACGACAAACCGAACAACACCCTGGTTTACTTGGTGTATTCCGACAAGATCGTTGACGGGTCGCCAAAAAATTCGATTTCGACGGTGCCGATCATGCCCTGGGGCGGAAAATAGCCGTCTCTGCCGTGTTGTCCGAGACCGGGCCTCCTGTGCCCGGTCTCTGTCTTGTCTCTTGAACGAAAGCCGTTCGTTCTCCATACCCTGTGAATACAAAAGCTGTGCACACTGTAGTGTCGGATACCGGCGTGAGTGGCGAACAGAGGGAGGGAGGCATGGACGCACGTCAAAAGGCCGGTCGGCTGGGGTGTTCCCGTGCCCACGGGGGCCGCCTGGAACAGTGTTTCAGCCCAGCGGCATGACGGCGCCCTCGCACCGCACCGAGAAGACGGTGGCCCTGGCGGGGGGCATCTTGCAGGTTACGGCCGACCGCAGCGATCTTCCCTTGGGCGCTCTGTGCGGATTTGCCAGTCGGCGCAATCCCAAACGCCCCTTCCTGTTCGTCAGCCGCGTCCTTGGGCGCCATCTGCCGGTGCGGCCTCAGGTCATGCGCATGGTGCATCGTCGGCTGGCGGCGAAGCTGCCCCAGGATCTGCCCGGGCCGGCCGTGGTCATCGGCATGGCCGAAACGGCGGTCTGCCTCGGCCAGGGTACCCACGAAGCATGGCGCGGCCTGAGCGGGCGCGACGATCTGCTGTTCCTCCACTCCACCCGCTACAAGCTGCGGCAGCCGCTGCTCTCGACCTTCGAAGAGAGCCACAGCCATGCCACCAGCCATCTGCTCTATCAGCCGGCCGATCCCGTCGATGCCGACCTGTTCGCCCGGTGCCGTAGTCTGGTGCTGGTGGATGACGAGGCGTCGACCGGCGCGACCTTTGTCGCCCTGACCGCGGCATGCAAGCGCCACATGCCCCATCTGTCGCGGGTGGTGTGCGTGACGATCACGGACTGGATGGGAGCGGAACGGCAGGCGGCGATCAGAGCGGCGATGCCGGCCGAAACCGGGTTCGTATCGCTGCTGGACGGCGCCTATGGCTTCCACCCGTCGGACGCTCCGCCGCCGGTGATGCCCGACGTGACCGGCAACAGCGATCTCAAGGACCATCTGATCGGGCGGAACTGGGGACGGCTGGGGTTGCGGCAGCCGGTGCCGCTGCCCGACCATGTCCAGGCGATCCGCGCGCAGCGGGGCGAACGGGTTCTGGTCCTCGGCACCGGCGAGTTCGTCTATCCGCCGTTTCAACTGGCCCGGCGGCTCTCGGCCATGGGGGCGGAGGTGTGGGTTCAGGCGACGACCCGTTCGCCGATCCTGGAAGGGGCCGATATCCAGGGCGTGCTGGAGTTCACCGACGCCTATGAGGACGGTATCCCCAACTTCCTGTATTCGGTTCGCCCTGGACAATACGACCGTGTGCTTGTCTGCTATGAAACCCCACCATCGACCGTTCAGCGACCGCTGATCGCGGCTCTTGATGCCGAACCGGTGATGTTTTCCCTGACCGAGGATAGTGCATGAACAGGGTTGTCTTCGTGGACCTGGACGACACGCTGTTCCAGACGTCGGGGAAAAATCCCGTGGCCGACCGGCTGGCCGCGGTCGACAAGCAGGGCCAGCCGCTGTCGTTCCAATGCGGCAAGCAGGCCGCCTTTACCGAATGGCTGACCCGGGACGCCTTGGTGGTGCCGGTCACCGGCCGCAGCGTTCAGGCTTTCCGGCAAGTGGTGCTCCCCTTGGGCCAGCGCGCGATCTGCTCGTTCGGCGGTGTCATCCTCGGCCTGGACGGCACGCCCCACCCGGACTGGCATCGCGAGACCATGCGGGCCGCGACCGCCACGGCGCCAGCGATGGCCGATCTGCATGCGGCGATCGCCGCGGCGGCGGAGGAGGACGGCATCGACGCCCGTCATCGGATCATCGAGGATGCCGGACTGCCCCTGTACATCTCGGTGAAGCACAATTCCGGGTCGTCGGCCGAAATGTCCCGTCTGGCCTCCGCCGTTTCGCCCGCGGTCCCCACCGGCTGGACGCTGCACCTGAACGGCACCAACATGGCGGCACTGCCGCCGTTCCTCGGCAAGGAAAGGGCCGTCGCCTTCTTCCTGGAGACGGTGCTCGGCGCCGCTCCCGTGCTGACCGTCGGTGTCGGCGACAGCCTGACCGATGTGGGATTCATGGCGCTGTGCGACTACACCATCGCCCCGTCGCGGTCACAGATCGTCTCGATGCTGTGCGGGCGGCCGGCGTCGGCTGTCGGCGAGGTGTCTGCATGACTCAGCCCCCCATCGGATTCAGCGGCAGTTATGATCCCGCCGACGTGACCTTTCTTCTCAAGCCGGTGGTCATGGATTTCATCGGTGTCGAGGAGAAGGAAGCGGCCATTCAAAGCGGCCGGCGTCACTATTCCGAGATGCTTGCCCCCGAGTCGCCGCCGCCGCCCGACTATATGGCGACGTTCCGGGAGTGCTTCGCGGTCAACCGCCGTCGCGTCGGCCGCGATGTGGCGAGGCTGGCCAAGGCCATTGCCGTCCGGGATGGCGCGGAGGTGGTGCTGGTCAGCCTGGCCCGCGCCGGCACCCCGATCGGGGTTCTGCTGCGTCGGGCGCTGGCGGCGCTCGGGCGTCCGGCAATCCATTATTCGGTCTCGATCATCCGTGACCGCGGCATCGACCTGGCGGCAATGCGCGCGATCCTGGCGCGCCATGCCGCCGCCGATCTGGTGTTCGTCGACGGCTGGACCGGCAAGGGGGCGATCGGCACCGAGCTGGCCAAATCCCTTGCCGTCCATCTGCCGGAGCTTGTCGGGGCGCCGCTGTGCGTCCTGTCGGACCTTGCCGGGGTGGCCGACATTGCCGCCAGCGACGAGGACTATGTCATTCCGTCGGCGATCCTGAACGGCGTCATCTCGGGTCTGGTCAGCCGGACCATCCTGTCGGCCGATCTGATCGGGCCGGGCGAGTTCCATGGCTGTATGGTGCTGACCAGCCTTGCCGGTGAAGACCTGAGCCGCTGGTATATCGACGAGCAGATGACCGACGTGCTGGCCGCCCTGGACCATGTGGCGGCCGCCGCGTGGGAGGATGCCGGGCGTTCGCGGGCGGCGGCGGTGTCGTCGGCCTTCGTCGCGGCGATGCTGGCGAGGACCGGGGCCACCGACCGGAATCGCATCAAGCCGGGGATCGGCGAGGCGACACGGGCGTTGCTCCGGCGGGTGCCCGACCGGCTTTTCGTGCGTGACCGCGCCGGGCAGGACGTCCGGCATCTGATGACGCTGGCGACCGACCGGGGTATCGCCGTGGAGGTCGACCCCGAGCTTCCCTATCGGGCCTGCGCGGTTATCAAGACGATGGGGGCCGGGTGACGCGGGCGCTCTCTCCTCTCCGGCTGGGGGCCAGCCTGTATGTCCCGGCCACCCGCCCCGATCTGGTGGCGGTGGCCAACGGCGACCGGCATGCATTTCTGAGATCGGTCATCCTGTGTACCGAGGACAGCATCCGCTCCGAACAGGTCGATGCCGCGCTGGAGAATCTGCGCGCCTGCCTGCCGCAGTTCGCACCCGGCGGCCCGCTGGTCTTCATCCGTCCGCGAAATCCCGAAATCCTGAGCCGCATCATCGCCATGCCCGGCATTGAACGGGTTGACGGGTTCGTGCTGTCCAAGGCGACGACGGCCGCCATGGCCGACTATGTCGACCTGATCCCGCGCCGGTTCCTGCTGATGCCGACGCTGGAGACCCGCGAGATTTTCGATGGAGCGGCGGTGTCCGAGTTGAGAGAGTGCCTCTCCGCTCCTGGACTGAAGGAGCGAATCCTGGCTCTGCGCATCGGCGGAAACGACATTCTGAACATGCTGGGTATCCGGCGGCGTCCGGGCCGGACGATCTACGACACGGCGGCGGGGCCGGTGGTGGCCGCGCTGGTCGCGGCGTTCCGCCCGTTCGGATTTGCGCTCACGGCGCCGGTGTTCGACGATTTCGGCGACCTGGACACCCTGCGTGACGAGGTCATCCGCGACCTGGAGCATGGGCTGGTCGGCAAGACGGCCATTCATCCCGGACAGGTCGGCGCCATTGAGCGGCAGTATCTGGTTTCGGAACAGGATCTGGAGATGGCCCGCCGGATCTTGGCGACGGATGCTCCCGCGGTGTTTCAGTTCGATCAGGTGATGTGCGAGCCGGCGACCCATATGGAGTGGGCCCGCACCATCGTCGAGCAGGCGCTGATCTACGGGGTCGAGGGCTGCGACGGGGCGTCCCTCGACCGGCGGATGGTGGCATCGTGACCGCGGCGGCTCTACAGGCGAACGCAGCCCTGAACGGGGGCGACCCGGACGCCCGGCATCGGCGCCGGCACGTCCTCGGGCGAGGCCTTGCCCGCCGCCAGCAGGACCGCCCAGTAGGGGAGCGCCACACCGGATTGGCAGCTATACAGCAGGCCGCCCGACATCCGGCTGTTTATTTCCAGCAGATAGGGAATGCCGTCCCATTCCCGGGTCTGGACATTGAACATCCCGTCCAGACCATAGCGCTCGGTCAGCCGCGCGGCGATGTCGACGGAAACGCCGTCGGTTTCCAGTACCTGATGACTTCCCACCTTCACGCGGGCGACCGCGCAGGCGATCCGGCCGCGATGGGCCAGCACGTCGACGCTACGCTCGACACCCGGCAGATAGGCCATGAGCATCATGTCACGGTCCTGCGCGGACTCCGCCAGCGCCGCGCGAAAGGCGTCGAACGATGTGCGGAAGCCGTCACCCGACAGAATCCGCTTCAGCTCGCAGCCACTGCGTTCGAGGATGCGGAATCCCGCGCCGTAGACGCCCACGCTGGGCTTGACGCAAAGGCCGTGCGCGGCGTCGCCCAGCTCATCGGCGGCGGCATCGAACTCGGCGACGGTGCGGAACCGTCGGTAGGGCGGAACCGGCACATCGGTTCCGCTCAGGTCGTCGTAAAGGGCGTCCTTCCGGTCGACCATCGCCATGATCCCGGCATCGCCCATCAGGGACAGGGCAATGCCTTGTGCCGCGAACGCGCTGCGCCGCGCGGCGATCGCCTCACGCCGCCGCTGCGGAATAAAGACATCGACACCATATTCGGCGCAGCGGGCCAGACACCACGCCACATAGCTGTCGTCGTCCGCCGTCGGCGGTTCGGCGAAGACATGGTGGGCCACCCGCGAGATCGGCAGCGATGGGTTGGCATGGCTGGCCAGCAGGGTGATGGCATTCGCCGCGTCGGCATCCCGGATGATGTGCAAGGCGTCGAAGGTGTTCGAGAGCCCTTGGTTGAACCAGACCTTCATGAAGAACCACCCGCCGGCTATGATGACGAAAAAATAGTCCTAGCCCGATCGCCAGAGGGACGGCAAGCGGCTTCGGGGGGAAGTCTGGGGAGGCTACTCAGGGTCGAATACGCCTTGACACTCATGCCGCACTTGTGGAAAATTTTATTCGTTTTTGGGTTTTTCGGGGTGGGTATTGCGGTTTTCGGTTCTTTAAGAGATCGGTTTGTTCCTTATGTAACGTTTGTCTTGAACGAGAGGATTCCTTGATGGCTGTTTCACTGTCCAAGGGTGGTAACGTCTCCCTCAGCAAGGAGGCTCCTGGCCTGGCCGCGATTGATGTCGGTCTCGGATGGGATGCGCGCGTTACCGATGGCTCGGCGTTCGACCTCGACGCCTCGGCGTTCCTGCTGAACGAGGGCGGCAAGGTCCGCACCGATTCCGATTTCATCTTCTACAACAACAAGGTGTCCAGCGACGGCTCGGTCGTGCACCAGGGCGACAACACATCGGGTGCCGGTGAGGGGGACGACGAGCTGGTGTCGATCGACCTGACCAAGGTTCCCGCCGATGTTCACAAGGTCGCGTTCACGGTGACGATCCACGAGGGCGAAGCCCGCCGGCAGAACTTCGGTCAGGTGAGCAACGCCTATATCCGCGTCATGAACAAGGCCGACGGCAAGGAAATCGCCCGCTACGACCTGTCCGAGGACTACTCGGTGGAGACGGCGCTGACCTTCGGTGAATTGTACCGGCATGGCGCCGAATGGAAGTTCAAGGCGATCGGCCAGGGCTTCGCCGGTGGCCTGGGGCCGCTGGCCCAGAGCTACGGCGTCAATCTCGGTTAAGGGGGCTGATCATGAGCGTCTCGCTGACGAAGGGCCAGAAGGTCAGCCTGTCCAAGGACGGCGCTACCCTGACCCGGATTTTCATGGGGCTGGGCTGGGACGTCGCGGTCAAGAAGGGCCTTCTCGGGGGCCTGTTCGGCGGCGGCGGGGCTGGCGACAGCATCGACCTTGATGCGTCCTGTCTGGTCTTCGATGACTCGGGCCAGTTGGTCGACGAAATCTGGTTCCGCCAGTTGAAGGGCGTCAATGGCGCCATCGTCCATACCGGCGACAACGTCACCGGCGCGGGCGACGGCGACGACGAGGTGATCAAGGTCGACCTTTCCCGTCTGCCCGCGACCATCAAGTCGCTGGTTTTCACGGTGAACTCGTTCCGTGGGCAGACCTTCGACAAGGTCGCCAATGCCTGCTGCCGGGTGGTCGACGATGTTACCGGCAAGGAGCTGGCGATCTTCAATCTGAGCGAGTCGGGAAGCCATACCGGCCTGATCATGGGGAAGATCTATCGGCATAATGGTGAGTGGAAACTCCATGCCATCGGCGAAAAGACCCTCGGCCGGACATTCCACGACATGATGCCGGCCATTCAGGCCGCGCTCTGAGAGCGGTGCGTGTGACGGAGGCAAGGCCGTCGCCTTGCCTCCCAGGGCCATACCCCGGCAGCACTGAAGGAAGGCCATGAGTTCGCCGTTGACGTCAGGTGCCAATATCGGCTTGGCGGGTCTGTCCCGTGTCGCCGTCGCCGTCGGGTGGGCCCCGGACAGCGGCGGTGACATCGACGCATCCGCGTTTCTGTGCGGCAGCAACGACAAGGTCGTCTCCGACGGCCATTTCGTTTTCTACAATGCGGCGCAATCACCGGACAGGTCGGTGACCTTCCTGCCGCAGGCCGGCACCTCCGACGATCTTCGCCAGCAATTCGACATCGACCTTGCCCGGGTCGAGCCGTCGGTGGAGAAGATCGACCTCTGCCTGACGATCCACGACGGGCAGACGCGCGGGCTGAATTTCGGCGCCTTGCGGACGGTGCTGGTGCGCGTGCTCGTGCTCGACCTTGCCGGGTCCAGCGAAATCGCCCGCTATCAGGTTCCGGTCGCCGGCATGAAGGAGACCGCGGTCATCCTGGCCTCGGTCTACCGTCGCGGCGGCCAGTGGAAGTTCCGCGCCATCGGCCAGGGGTTTATCGGCGGTCTGGCGCCGCTGGCCACTCATTACGGCGTGGATGTCGCCGGTGATCCCACTCCGCCGCCCCCTCCGCCTCGGGAAACGCCGGCGGCACCGCCTGCCCCTCCCCCTCCGCCGCCTCCTCCCCCGCAGAAGCCGGTCAGCCTGTCGAAGGTCACGCTGGAGAAGCGTGGGCAGTCGGTGTCGCTGGAAAAGCAGCGGCACGAAGGATTCGGCGAAATCCGCGTCAACCTCAACTGGAACCAGCGGCCGCAGAAGCGGGGCCTGTTGGGTGGTCTGCTGGGTGGCGCCAAAGGGATCGACCTTGATCTCGGCTGCATGTGGGAACTGGAAGATGGTGCCAAGGGCGTGATCCAGGCCCTTGGCAACGCATGGGGCAATTTCAACGACGCGCCCTTTATCCGCCATGCCGGGGACGACCGCACCGGCGCCATGGCCGAGGGTGAAACCATCCGGATCAATGGCGACCGGATCTCCCAAATCAAACGTATCCTGATTTACGCCTTCATCTACGATGGTGTGGCGAACTGGGCGGCGGCGGACGGGGTTGCCACCGTGACGGTTCCCGGTCAGCCGGATATCGAGGTGCGCCTGGACAACCCCGCCTCCGGCGAGGCCATGTGCGCCATCGCCCTGATCGAAAACGACCGGGGCAAGCTGAAGGTGACCAAGGAAGAACGCTATTTCCGCGGCCATGTGGAAACGGACAAAGGCTATCGCTGGGGCCTTCGCTGGGTCGCCGGCTCCAAAGACTGATGAGGAAGCAACGCCATGTCATTCACTGAATGGTTGAAGAAGAACGTTACCGATGCTCGGGAAACGCTGAATAACGAAATCACCAAATTCAAGTCGAAGGATCTGCTGGAAGCGGTGATCGCCGGCTGCGCCATGGTCGCTTATGCCGACGGCAGCGTCTCGGGGCCCGAGAAGCAGAAGATGATGAACTATCTGAAGACCTCTGATCAGCTCAAGGTCTTCAATCAGAACGACGTGATCAAGCTGTTCCAGAGCTATGTCGAGAAGTTCGAGTTCGATGCCACCATCGGCACCGGCGAGGCCATGCAGGCGATCGGCAAGTTCCGCGGCAAGCCGCAGGGCCAACTGGTGGTCCGGGTCTGCTGCGCCATCGGTGCCGCCGACGGCGATTTCGACGAAAGGGAGCGTGCGATGGTGCGCCGGATGTGCTCGGAACTGGGCTTGAACCCCACCGACTTCAACCTCTAAGGACCAATTTATGGCCCATTTCGGCTTTCCTCTCGAGACCATTCTGATCTTCTTCGCGGCCATAGGCTTTTCGGTCTTCATGGACCTGTTCGCTCATCGGCGGACGAAGGAGATCACCGTCCTCGACGCCAGCCTGTGGTCGGTGTTCTGGGTCAGTCTGGCGCTTGCCTTCTACGGCTACCTTTGGGCCCGGTTCGATAAGCAATGGGCCGATCTGTATCTGGCCGGCGTGGCGCTGGAGAAATCCCTGTCGATCGACAACCTGATGGTCTTCATGGCCATCTTCGCGTCATTCGGTATCAAGGGTGTGCTCCAGCACCGGATTCTGTATTGGGGCATCATCGGCGCCCTGATCTTCCGCGCGCTGTTTGTCGCGGCCGGCACCGGGCTGTTCCATCTGGCGCCCTGGGTGGGCTTCGGTTTCGCCGCTGTTGTCGCGTGGTCGGGCTGGAAGATGCTCACCGCCCGCGGTGAGGACGACGAGATCACGGATTATTCGGAACACTGGTCGGTGAAGCTCACCGAGCGGCTGATGCCGATTTTTCCCCGTCTGCACGCTGAACGCTTCTTTCTGACCCGTATGATCGTCCAGGATCTGGCCAAGGCCGATCCGACGATCAAGCTGGCCAAGGATGCCGCGATCTTCGCCACCCCGGCCTTTCTGTGCCTGATGGCGATCGAGACATCGGATATCATGTTCGCGTTCGATTCGGTGCCGGCGGTTATCGCTGTGACTCAGGAACCGCTGCTGGTCTACGCGGCGATGATCTTCGCGGTGCTCGGCCTGCGGTCGCTGTACTTCGTGCTTGCCGCTTTGACCAAGTATCTTGTTCACTTGGAAAAGGCGGTCATCGCCCTGCTGTTCTTCATCGCGTTCAAGCTGACATTGCAGTCGGGTGAGCATGTGTTCGGCTGGGATTTCCTGCATATCGGGCCGAACACCAGCCTTCTGATCGTTCTCGGCACCTTGGGGGCCGGCGTGGTCGCGTCGTTCGTCTGGCCGGAGAAGGCGGAGGACGCCGACAAGGTCAAGTCCGAGGAAACCCGCTGACGGGAGAAATCCCCCCCCCGGACGGCGGCCAGGAGTCGGCTCCGTCCGGGGGGAGCATGGCAACATCAAGGGATCAATGGGGGGTAAGGCAATGGCAATCTCGTTAAGCAAGGGCGGCAATGTCTCGCTCTCCAAGACCGAACCCGGTCTGAAAAAGATTCTGATCGGCCTCGGCTGGGATGCCCGGGCGACCGATGGCGCCGCTTTCGACCTTGACGCCTCGGCGTTCCTGCTGGACGCCAACCACAAGGTTCCGAACGAAACGGCGTTCATCTTCTACAACAATCTGCGTTCACCGGACGGCTCGGTCGAGCACACCGGCGACAACCGGACCGGTGCCGGCGAGGGCGACGACGAGGCCGTCAGGGTGGCCCTGAACGACGTGCCTGCCGCGGTCCAGACCATCGCGATCACCGTCACCATCCATGATGCCGAGGCGCGAAAGCAGAATTTCGGCCAGGTCAAGAACGCCTTCATCCGCATCATCAACGACGAGACCGGCACGGAGATCGCTCGCTACGATCTGTCCGAGGACTATTCGATCGAAACGGCGATGATCTTCGGCGAAGTTTACCGCCATAATAACGAATGGAAATTCAGGGCGGTCGGCCAGGGCTATTCCGGCGGTCTGGCGGCCATGTGCCAGCAATACGGTATCGACGTCGCCTGACCCCGGGGGCGTTCAACGGAGAAACATCATGCGGCGCCTTCCCGTCTATCTGCTGCTCGACACCTCCGGCTCCATGCGGGGCGAGCCGATCGAAGCCGTCAACACCGGCATCCGGGTGATGGTCAGCGCGCTGCGCCAGGATCCGCACGCCCTGGAAACGGTCCATGTCGGCATCATCACCTTCGACGTGGACGCCAAGGTGGTGGTGCCGTTGACCGCTCTGGAAGACCTTCAGGTGCCGGAAATCACCACGCCCCAATCAGGGCCGACCCATCTCGGGCTGGCCCTGGAGACGCTGGGCAAACGCATCCGCCAGGACATCCGCACCTCGACCCCCGAACAGAAGGGGGACTGGGCACCGTTCCTGTTCGTCATGACCGACGGCAAGCCTTCGGACATCATGCTGTTCCAGGAACAATGTCCGCTCATCCGCGCCATCGGCTTCGCCAGCATCATCGGCTGTGTCGTCGGGCCGAAGGCGCGGAAAGAGGACTTGCAGCCGCTCTGCGACCATGTGGTGTCCATGGACACCCTGGACAGCGCCGGATTCACCAGCTTCTTCAAATGGGTGACTTCGACCATCGCCGCCGGCAACAAGTCGATGGGGGCCACCGCCACCGTCTCCCTACCGCCGCCGCCGCCGGAAGTCCAGGTGGTGTTCTGAAACCGGGGGGCCGCCATGCGCCGACTGCCGATCTTCTTCCTGGTCGACGTTTCCGAGTCGATGGTGGGCGAAAGCCTGTATCGGTTGGAGGAGGGCCTGGGCAGCATCGTCTCGGTCCTGCGTAAAGATCCCTACGCCCTTGAAACCGCCTTCCTGTCGGTCATCGTCTTTGCCGGACGGGCGCGGACCATCACGCCGCTGACCGAGCTGGTTTCCTTCTACCCGCCGGAACTGCCGGTCGGTGGCGGTACCGCCCTGGGGACGGCCCTTGAGCATCTGATGGACGAGATCGACCGGACGGTGGTTTCGACCACGGCCGACCGCAAGGGCGACTGGCGGCCGATCGTCTTTCTGCTGACCGACGGTCACCCGACCGACACCGTCAGCAAGGCGATGGACCGGTGGAACCGCTCGTACCGCACCCGGGCCAGTCTGGTGGCCGTATCCATCGGCGGCAATGCCGACCATGCCGTGCTGAAGCAGTTGACCGACGACGTGGTGGTGTTCAACGATGAAGCTCCCGACGCCTTCGCCCGGTTCGTCAAATGGATCAGCATGTCGATCCAGAGCCAGAGCCGCAGCGTCAGCGCCGGCAAGGACGGCAAGGTCAGTCTGGCCAAGGCCGAGCCGGATCTGTTGGCCTCGGTCGATGGCGCTGCCGGGCTGGTCCCGTTCACCGGGGTGGACGACCGCTATGCGGTGTTCGTCGGCAAATGCGCCAAGACCAGACAGCCCTATGTGGTGAAATACGAGCGCCATATGGGCCGGATCGAGACAGCCGACCCGGTGCTCGCCCAACTGCTGAGCACCCGCCGCTACGCGCTCAGCGGCACCGCGCCGATCAAGAACAGCTATTTCGATCTGTGCGACGGTGTCGGCAGCGGCCAGTCGGTCAGTTCCGAGGACTTGGTCGGCCAACCGAGCTGTCCGCATTGCGGCGCCCGGTTCGGCATGGCCGTCTGCCGGTGCGGCGGCATTCATTGCGTCGCCGGGGATGGCGTGCACACCTGCCCGTGGTGCGGCAATATCGGGAATTACGGAAATTCCGCGGATGGAGCGGGCTTCGACATCGGCCGAGGGCGGGGATGACCGGGGGATACACGCCCTCGGAGAACCTGATTCAGACGTTGCAGACGTTGCAGACGCTGATGGAGGAAGAGGGCGTTCCCGATCCGGGCATCCCTGGGGCAGGATTGTCGCAGGCGGCGCGGCGGGTTCTGTTCCTGCTGGACTACGGCGAGCGGACCAAGGCCGCTGCCGCGAGCGATGACGCTGAACCGGCCAAGGCGGCCGGCTTCGGAAAACTGGTGCTGGAGGAGTTCACCGACTCCGAGCCCGAGGCGGAGGTGGTGCCCCCGGAGCCGCCAGCATGCCCGACGCCCCAGCCCGGAGGCGTTCCGGCCATTGCCCTTCCGGCATCCGGCAACCCCTCGGCGGAGCCTGCGGACATGGTGGTGAGGAAATCGGTGTTCCTGAAGAATGCCAGGATCGGCGAGCCCTATGACGGGCTATTGAAGATCGACGGCGCCACCAACCTGTCCCTGGACGATGCGGCCGGCAGCGGATTGGCGTTCGACGAGGCGACCGCACGGCTTACCGGGACGCCGGCCACCAGCGGCGATGTCCAATTACGCTTTCGTGGCCGGCTGCATGGCCAAGCTGCCGAGATCACCGCCAACATTGCCGTCATCCCCGACCCCAAGTCGCTGTGGATCAGCAAGGACAGCGACCGGGCCGATCCGTTCTGGAAGCCGGATACGGCCTTCGCCCGGATTGCGGACGACCTGCTGTGCGTCGCCGCCAGCAAGCGCGGCCGGTCCCATGCCCGGGACGGCAGTTTCCGCGATGATGATTTCGGTTTCGCGGTATCCGGTGGCTGGCACATCGCCGCCGTGGCGGACGGCGCCGGCAGCGCCAGATTTTCGCGGCGCGGCTCGAAAGTGGCGGTAGACTGCGTTCTTCACTGTCTCCCGCCGCTGCTCGACGACCATCTTGCGCCCAATCTCGGCAAGCTGGTCGCCGCCCACCAGCAGGGTAACGGCGGCGCGACCACGCAGATCCGAAGGCAGCTCTACCAGTCGCTCGCCACAGCGGCCTTTCAGGCGGCCGTCGCCATCGAGGACGAGGCAGCAGCACAGGACGAAAAGCCCGCGGCCTTCTCTTCCACCCTGATCATCTGCGTCGCCAGACTCCTGCCGGAGGGATGGTTTCTTGCCGGGTTCTCGGTCGGCGACGGTGGTGCGGCGGTTTTCGATATGGAGGACGGCACTCTGACCGTCCTGACCGCGCCGGACAGCGGCGAATACGCCGGCCAGACCCGGTTCCTCCAGCGCTCGGAGTTCGCTGGCGGTTTCGACGAGGTGTCGCGGCGGATCTTCTTCGATATCAGGACGCGGTTCACGGCTCTGGCCCTGATGACCGACGGCATTTCCGACCCCAAATTCCCCACCGAAACCGTGTTTGCCGATCCGACCCGGTGGCGGGCCTTCTGGACGGAGGATCTGACCAAGGCGGTCGATTTTTCCCGCGACAACCCGGATCTGGAACAGCAGTTTCTCGATTGGCTGGACTTCTGGTCTCCGGGCAATCACGACGATCGGACGCTAGCGGTCCTGCTGCCCTGAAGGAGGTTTCATGACCGTCGTCAAACTCACCGCCCATAACGGGCAGCAGGTGGAATACCGGGACGAAATCATCGGCCAGGGCGGCATGAAGGACGTCTATATGAGCCCGGATCGCTCCTATGTCGTCGCCTTCTTCCGCGACACGCTGGATCAGGCCGGGCAGGAACGCTTGAAGGCCATCGTCGGCCCGTACCGTGAAGGTATCTTCGAGCGGGACGGCGGGGACTATTGGAAGGATCTGTTCTGCTGGCCGACGGCGATTGTCGAAAAAGACGGCCGCCTGGGGGTGGTCGCGCCGGTCTACAGACAGCAGTTCTTCTTTACGCACGGCTCGGTCAACAACGACTTTCTGGGCATCAAGGGCAAGGAGAAGGAAGGCAAGTGGTTCGCCAGCGCTTCCAACCGCTCGAAGTTTCTGGCCGCCCCGGAAAAGGGCACCTGGCTGACCCATCTTCAGATTTCACTGATGATCAGCCGGGCGGTCCGGCGGCTGCACGCGGCGGGGCTGGCCCATTCCGATCTGTCCTATAAGAACGTGCTGGTCGATCCCTCCAGCGGCCGGGCCTGTGTGATCGACATCGACGGCTTGGTGGTCCCCAACAAGTTCCCGCCCGACGTGGTGGGAACCCCGGATTTCATCGCGCCGGAAGTGATCGCCAGCCAGCATCTCGACAGAAGCGATCCCGCGCGAAAACTGCCCTCGGCGCTGACCGACCGGCATGCGCTGGCGGTGCTGATCTACATGTACCTGTTCTACCGTCATCCGCTGCGCGGCGGTAAGGTCCATGACATGGACGCCTCGACGGACGAGGAACTGTCGATGGGGGCCCGGGCGCTGTTCATCGAGCATCCCACCGACTCGAGCAACCGTGTCCGCGCCGACCAGCTCCGCCAGTCGGAACTGCCCTGGGCCGATCCCGCCCGGATCCCCTATACCATCGCCGGTCCGCTGCTCGCCGAGCTGTTCCGCAAGGCGTTCATCGACGGCCTGCACCAGCCCCAGGACCGGCCGACGCCGTCGGAATGGGAAAGCGCGCTGGTACGGACCATCGACATGATTCAGCCCTGCTCCAATAAATGCGAAATGGGCTGGTACGTCTTCGACAACTCCGCCAAGCCCAGATGCCCGTTCTGCGGCACGCCCTACCAGG